>Ga0265298_10003581_pt1 | contig 20449 bp, 10 predicted proteins | sample AusTroGonzalo_MG_3_FD_193486 | JGI IMG/M metagenome (GOLD analysis project Ga0265298, IMG submission 193486) | Bovine rumen microbial communities from tropical cattle in Woodstock, Queensland, Australia - Gonzalo_01 | ecosystem: Host-associated > Mammals > Digestive system > Stomach > Rumen ... | reverse complement strand
TTCAGGTCTTCCGAATAGGTGAACTCCTTCGCGGCCTCCCGTGTGGTGGTGAAGAAGTCCTGTCCCGATTCTGCCTGCGCGAAGGCGGTCTGGTACTCTGCCGTCGAGGTAAATTCCCGATACCGCCCGGTTTCCGGATCGACGACGTAGATGCAGATAAATTCGCCGGCCAGCGCCTTCAGGCGGTTGTAGGCAATCTCCTCTTCCTGCGCCCGCAGGGTCGCGTTGCGCTGCTTCACCTGCTCGTCGATGTCGGTGATCCCCAGCACGATATAGCGGTCATCGTCCCGCATCCGCGTGACCTTCATGCTCACATACTTCGGACCGTCCTTTCCGTTGACGCGGTGGGTCAGGAAGAAGGTGCCGTCCTCATCCAGCTCCCTGATCAGCGTCTTCCGGTCCAGCGCCTTTTTCACCGTTTCCCGGTCATCGGGATAAACAAACTGGTCCGCCTCGTCCATACATTCCTCAAAGAAATGCCACCCGCGGCGCACCTCGGTCAGGCTGCCGTTTTCCGCGTCCGTGCGGTATTCGATATATTCCTCCGTGTTCAGGTCGATGTAGTACAGTTCCGCGTAGCCCCGGGCCAGTGCCTGGGCCAGATGGGTATAGATGGCGCCCGCGCCCCGGGCTTTTTCGTATTCTTTCCTGGTCACGGCCTGCATGCGGCGGATCCGGTAGGTGTCCGTTACATCCTGGGAAACGCCCAGCACGCACTCCCGCCCGGTGGCGTCGGTATATTTCCGTTTGGTGATCTTCATCTGCCGCTTCTCTCCGGAAACGTCCGGCATATCCTCGAAGAAGATATACGGCTCGTCCATGGAGAGAGCCATCTTGTCGTCCTCCACATAGCGTTTCGCCGTCTCCGCGTCAAAGAGTTCCGCGTCCGTCAGCCCGATGACCTCCTCCGGACTCTTTTTCCGGGCAAACTCCGCAAAGGCCTGATTACAGGCCAGGTAGACGCCCGTCCTCGCATCTTTGGTGAAGCTCCGTCCGGGAATATTGTCCAGCAGGGAGGTAATCGTCTGCTTCAGCTCCGCGATCTCGGCCGCCTCCGCCAGCAGACGCTCCTGCTCATGGGCCTTCCGCTGCGTCTTCATATGCAGCACCAGCAGTGTGAGAATCACGGCAAAGACCACCGTCAGGGCGATCAGCACAGCCCACCAGTAGTCCTTCATGAACTCCGTGAAGGTCACCTTCCGGCTGACATGCATGTAGGAGGCCAGCGCGCTGTCCATCTCCTCGCTGTCGGTCGTGAGCACCGCCTTGTTCAGCAGGAAATAGAGCTGCTTGTCCCCCCGCCGCACCGCCAGGGAGAAAGGAATGTGTTCCCCCGTCGGCACATGGTAGAGATTGTGCTGCTTGATGTTCCCCTCTTCCGCGGGAATCCGGTAGTTGCTGACCAGCATGCAGTCCGCCGTCCCGTCCGCCACCGCGTCATAGCACGCGCCTTCGCTCGGGAACACCAGCACCCGGCAGTCGGGATATTGTTCCCTGATAAACGTGTCGATGTTCGGGCTCCCCTCGCTGATGGCGATAGACATCTCGCTGTCCCGGGAAAGGGTCCGGTCGTCATTTTCGCGCATCAGGACATTCACCCCGGTCTTCATCGCCGGGTTGGTCACCCACACGCCTGCCTGGTCGGCGTCGTAATCGCTCAGGTTCACCGGGAAAACGCAGTCGATAGTCCCGGCTTTCATCGCTTCCATCGCTTCGTTCACGCTCAGGTAGCCGATCGTCTCAAACTGAAGGTCGTCGTTCCGCAGGCTGTTCCGGGCATGGGAGAGAAAGTCCTTCAGCGCGCCCGTCAGGGTGCCGGTCTCCCGGTCGGTCTCGCAGAAGGGCCGGTAATTTTCCACATATCCCACCCGGATGGGCCCGTGCTCTTTGATCCAGGTCTCCTGTTCCGGCGTCAGGAACGTGTTCATTTTGGTATTGTTCAGCAGTTCCTGGGAGATGCGTTCGTTGAAATACGGATCTTCGTCATGAATGGCGGCCAGCGCCATGTTCAGGCTCGCCAGCAGGTCCGGCCGGCTTTTGCTCACCGCATAGTAATAATCCGAACCGCCGATCCGGAAGACGGGAATGATCTGTTGTTCGGAGCCGAAGGAATAGATGGACGCGAACCCGTCCAGTGTCCCCTTCATCACCATATCGGTTGATTCGTTCTCTTCCGTCGTCAGCGGAACAATCTCAATATCGACCCCGTTCTTCTCCGCCCAGTCCTTCAGGAATCCTTCCTGTACGCTGCCCTGGTTGACGCCGACGCGCTTGCCGTTGATGGATTTCGGATCGGTCGCGGTAATCTCCGCATTCTTTCCGCTTGTATAGATATAATACGTCTCCGTGCCCATGGGCAGGTCCGGATACAGGATGTGCTCCGTCCGTTCTTCCTTCCAGGAAACGTCGCTCAGCAGGTCGATTTCACCGTTCATCAGCTTCTGCAGCAGATTCGGCCAGCTGTCCTCAACGTATTCGTAAGTCCAGCCGGTATAGGCGGAGATCTTCTGCTGGTATTCATATCCGATGCCGCAGCGCCGCCCGAACTTGTCCCAATAGTTGAATGACGAGTCGAACCAGCCGACCCGCACGACCTTCGGTCCGGCAACTTCCTCCGCCGCCACCCAGGGGAGCAGCAGCGCAATCATCAAAAGGCACAGCAAAAGGCATCCAAGCCTTTTCGCCCGTATGATCCTATATGTTTCGGGGGACTTTGAACAGGTCTTCATATCCTCTTCGCGGCTCCTTGCATGAGTGAAAGTATGGCTTTGTTCAGGGTAATTTCCGTTAACTATGTTATTTTATCACAGAATTGTCCGTTTTGGAACTCTTTTTTCCCTTTCTGTCCGTGTGATCCCGGCTTCTTCCGCTGAAACCGTTTCAGATGCTACCGGTCGGGCCGGGGGAACCACCGGCCCATCATGCCGAACATGTTGTTCATCGTCTGCTGGTGCATATACCACATGGAATTGATAAATTCATGCGGCTTATAGTCTTCCGCGCTGGCCGGTGTTCTGTTTTTGAAATCGTCGGTAATGCTGACAAGAATCTGTTCAACGATGTCCCCCGAATCATCCTGGCAGGGAGTCAGCGTGAAATCCGTCAGCTGATCCTGTTCGCGGACCGGATCCACCGTGTATATGTCGCCGGAAACCTCGCCCCGGTTAAGCTTGTACATATCGATTTTGCCGTTGGCGTTCCGGGGAAGCGATTTCGCCAGCATCACCCGGCTGGGAATGTCTTCCTCCGTCAGTTTCTTCTCCCCGGTGAATACCCGGCAAAGGGCCTTGCGGACAACGTCCACGGGCTCACCGGCCCCCTCCCGGATCTCGACGCACAGCATGGGGATAGTATCGTGGCGCAGCTTCCGGTATACCGGCAGGATGGCGCAGCCTTCGATATCCTGCAAGCGGGAGAACTCCGCCTCCACCCGGCCGGACGCGTATTTTCTGCCCTCCTCGCGCATGAAGAAGCGGTTGGCCCGGCCCAGATAGGTGATCCGCCCGTCCGGATCCACATGCACCAGATCATTGGTACAGATATAAGGCTTTTTGTCGATGGTCTCAACCTTGAGGACTTCCTCCCCGTCCAGTTTCGGTGCGGCCATGGAGTCGGCAGTCATGTACAGCACGCCCTCGCCGCCCTTTTTCCCGGGCTGGAAGCTGCGGCCGGTTTTTTCGTCGCGGAGCCGGATGGTGATCCCCGGCATCGGGTAGCCGATGGTATCGTCGTCCAGATCCGGTGAGGACAGGCAGCAGGCGCCGCCCAGCTCCGACAGGCCGTAGCCGTTCAGGATCGTCACGTCTTTGCCGCCGTGGGCTTCGAGGAATTCATGGTAACGTCTCTTCTCCGCCGCCGATACCGCCGTGCCTCCCAAAGCCACGAACTTCAGGCTGGAAAAGTCGAAGGGCGTATCCTCGGGCAGTTTCAGCCAGCGCTCAAACATGGAGCTGACGCTGAAAAAGAATGAGACGCGATAGGTCGAAATGGCGTTGTAGTACAGGGGGTTCAGGAAACCGAAGGGGATGGTCACCACCGTGGCGCCCATGGCAAAGGGCAGGTGAACCTGGTCGATAATACCGTAGGAGTTGCTGAGGTCCACCATGATCGTGGACACCAGATGATCGAAAGGCAGGGCCAGATCCTTCAGCCTCATAAATCTCTCCACCGCCGCGTTCAGCGCGATATCCGACAGGGGCACGGGCTTCCCGATGCCGCTGGTGGTGCCGGTGGTATGAATGATGAAGGCGGTTTCGTCGGTTTCCCGCTCCGAGTACCGCACCGGAAGGTAGCCGAAGGACGCCAGGAGCGTCTCCATGCAGATCGGCCGGTAGAACGTGTTCATAAAAGCGTACTTGGCCTCCTGGGCCGCCGTCATCATCGGGTTGACGGTGGGGCCGGCCATATGCACGTGCAGGATGATCACATGGTGAAGTCCCAGCTCCTCCCGCTTGAGCAGAAGCTCCCTGACCAGATCCGGCTGGGCCAGGTCATCCGTGAGAATGAAGTCCGTCAGCTTCTCCTGGACAATGGACTGCTTGATCCGTTCGGCGTTAAAGGCTGACCAGGACGCCACCAGGGAAACCTGTGCGCCGACCATATTGAGGCCGTAAAACGCGAAAATCACCTCCGCGCAGGTGGAACCCATAACCCCTACACGGGCGTTCTGTTCCTCCGTGATATCCAGCGCGGTAAAAACCGAAGCATAGCGCTCCCATTCCCGGAACATCCGGCGATAAGTGTATTTTCTGTTTCCGTCAATGACGGCCAGCTTATCCTGGTCATTTTCATTCAGGGTGCACAGTTCCCGAAGGTACTTCCATGCTTTTTGTTTCTTTGTTACCTTTCGCTTCGCATCTGTCATATCATAGATGCTTACCATTTCCATAGGTCCTCCTCCGCTTCTCAAAAAAAGAGAAGATGATCATCACTTATGTTGCGCAATGCCGCAGTTATAGTATCGTATCACAATCATGTATGCTTCTCAACACTTCATCCGTGAATAAGCCCGGAAAAAAACAATTGTCACCGGGACCGCAGATTCCTGCGTTTTCAGCCTGTCCTGAACCCTGCCGCGGGCCAAAAAAGAAAGGCGTCAGCAAACGCCTTCCCTGTAACAAATCAGGTGAAAACACCGTTTCCGTTCAGTTTTCCCCAATCCCGTTATCCGCGCAGGCCACAGGCCGTCCCCAGGGGTCATACAGCACCCCCGCGTCCCGTTTTTTTTCGGACCAGATGTTTTTCTCATCCCAGGTCTGGTCCACGGGCTTCTTCGTTTTTCGGCCGCCGATCACCCAGCTCCGGCCGGCTTCAAGCGTTAGCCCGGACAGCGGAAGCTTTTCATCGCCCTTCGTCGAAAAAAGCACATATCCGTCCAGCGATACGGCGTTCCCTGCCGTGTTTGTCAGGGTCACCGTGTCCGCTTCGGCGTCAATCTCCAGCGTGATCCCTTCGATCCGCGGCGGCACGCCGGTCCATTCGACATCCGTAACCCCCGTGACTTTTCCGCCGGAAAGGGTGAAAAGCACCGCGTCGTGAAAGTCCTGGGTCACATACACATCGCAGCCGGCGTCCTTCAGTTTCAGCAAGGTGGATTCCGCCGGCGTATCCGGTTCTTCCGCCGTGGAAGTGGAGATCACGGCCGCCTCCGGCCGCACCGCTTTCAGAAAGCCGCCGGTCAGCGTCCCGTTATCCCCGTGATGGCCGGCCTTCAGCAGCGCGCAGGCGCTGAGATTCCCGGCGGAGAGAAGATCCTCTTCCTCCTCTTTCTTCATGTCGCCGCACAGGAGAATATTCCCCGCGGAAGATGAAAACCGCAGCACCAGGGAATTGTTGTTCTCGTTGTCCTCATTCACTTCGGTCGGACCCAGCACCGTAAAGGAGGCATCGCCGCCCGCCGGGATCACGTCGCCCGCGTTCAGCCAGACGACTTCCTTCCCCCGCTCCTTCGCGGCCAGTACCGCGGGATGCTTTCCCTCCTTGACGTCATACCAGACCGCCGCAGCATACCAGGCATCCACAGGCAGGCTGCTCTTTGCCAGGGGCATCAGCCCGCCTTCGTGGTCCTCATGGCAATGGGTCAGAAACACCCCGTTCAGACGGTCCACCTGATATTCCCTCAGAGCCGTCTCCAGTGCCGGGTAATTCTGCTCATATCCGGCGTCAATCAGCCAGCAGCCGTCCCCGCAGAACAGCAGGAGGCAGTCCGCCTTGCCGATATTCAGGCAAAGCAGTTTCGCTTCGCTTCCGGATCCTTCCGCCCCGGCGGATACCCCGGCCGTCACCAACAACATCAGCGCCAGGATCGTTCCGCAGATTCTCTTCATCCGTACTTCCTCCCGTCCGTATCCTTCCGGAAATCCCTGTGATCATTCAACGCTCAATCCGCCCGTTTTCTTCCGTCCGTCCGCGTTTTCTCCTGCCGGGATACGTTTCTTTCGGCAATCCTCAGAAGAGCGCTGTCAAACCTTCCCGCTGTTCCGAAATCTCTTTGAGCAGCGGCGAATAATCTGTTTCCGTTCTGGCCCTGAGCAGCTCCGTAATCTCCTGCACGGGCTTCAGGATCGGCGTCAGCGCCAGGTTTGCCGTGACGCCCTTCAGGGCATGGGCCGCTTCAAAAGCCTTGTCCAGATCCCCCGCCGCCACTGCCTCGGGCAGCCGGTCAAAGTTCGCATCCTGCACAGCCTTCTGCACCAGCATCAGATAAAAGCTCTCATTGTTCAGGCACCGGACCAGCGCCTCATCCACGTCGGCTCCCCAGCTCCTCATCGTCTCAATACTCAGCATCTTTTCATCCTCCTGTTCAGTCATTCATCCAAATTCCAACCTGTCATTCTGAATTTTTCATTCCTAATTAAATCAGAAACCGTTCAAACTCCTCCGCCGGCACCGGTTTCGAGAAATAATATCCCTGAACGATATCGCAGCCCATCTTCTTCAGCGCCAGCATCTGCTCCTCCGTTTCCACGCCTTCGGCGATCATCGGGACATTCAGGGCACGGGAAATGTCCAGCGTAATCTCAATCATCCGGGTATTGCCGTTCTCGCTGAAAGCGGTACGGATAAACATCATGTCCAGTTTCAGCGCGTCAATCGGCAGGGTGGAAATCATGTTGAGGGAAGAGTATCCGGACCCGAAATCGTCCATCTCGATCCGGAACCCCAGCTCCCGCAGCCCGGAAACCACGCTGACGATCTGTTTCGCGTCCTCGGTATAGGCGGACTCGGTAATCTCCAGATGCAGATCCCCGTAATCCAGCCCGTTCTCTTCCACCAGTCCCCGCAGCGTGTCCGTCAGCTCGGGATCCAGCATATCGATCCTTGACACGTTTACCGACACCGGCACTGCGTGGCCCAGCATGTCCTTCCACCGCCGGATCTGCGCCGCGGCCTCCCGCCAGACATAGTTGTCCAGGTCCCGGACCAGTCCGTTGCGCTCAAACAGCGGCACGAACACCCCCGGGCTGACCATACCCTTTTCCGGATGCTTCCAGCGGACCAGCGCCTCCGCGCCGCAGAGCACCGGTTTCGATTGCCGGATATCGAACTTCGGCTGGAAATACACCGCAAACTGTTTCTGCGCAAGCGCCTCCGGGAAATCGTCCAGCAGCCGCTCCTCTTCCACTTCCTTCTCGCGCAGCGTGTCATCGTACATGGCCACGGAGGCGCTGAAGCTGTTCCGGATCGTATCCGCCGCGCTCTTGGCCCGGTCGAAACGCCGTTCCATCTCCAGGGTTTTGTCCACCCGGGAGTACACGCCCACGCGGATCCGGACACGGCCTTTCAGTCCCTCGCCCGCGGCGGCGGCGATCTCTTCGGCAAAGGCTTCGTAATCCTCCCTGTGGGGGCAGTATACCTGGAACGTGTCCGCCTCCCGGCGACAGACGATTCCCCCGCTCTCCTTCATCGCGGCCAGCAGCGCTTCTCCGGTCCGCCGCAGCACCTCGTCCGCGCAGGCTTTGCCGAACCGCTCGTTGATCAGGCGGAAATGGCTGATGTCCACCACCAGCGCGTCCGTATCCTCCCCCCGGTGGAATGTGTCGTACTGCTCGGCGTAGCGGTAGAAGTATTCCCGGTTGTACAGGCCCGTCAGCTGGTCCAGCTCCGTTCCCCGGATCAGGTCCCGGTTCTCGGACAGTTCAATGCTCCGCCGCACCCGGGCCATGATCACCTCATGCCTCGGATAGGGCTTGGAGATGAAGTCGCTGGCGCCGGTGTTCAGGCTCTCTACCTCGGACTCCGTGTCGCCGGTCAGCACGATCACCGGGATCCGGTTCAGTTCCGGGTCCCTTTTGATCTCCCGCAGGATATCCATCCCGTGCATATCCGGCAGGTTCAGGTCCAGCAGAACCAGGCTGAGCGTATCAATCTGCGTCCGCAAAGCCGCCATCGCCTGCGCGCCGGTCTCCGCGATGATCAGCTCGTACTCGCCCTCCAGATAGACTTTGAGGAGTTCCCGGTTTACAAATTCATCCTCAACAATCAGAATCCGGCGCCTCCGCTTCTTCTCCTGCAGGTCCGGCATATCGTTCCGGTTATTCATGGGTACTGTCTCCTTTTATTTGTTTTCGTGGTTTCTCCCGTGCTGTGCCCCCCCACAAAACGGAGGCCGATCAACGTTTCCAGCGTATCAAACAGTGCGTCTGGCTCCACCGGTTTGGACAGGTGCGCGTTCAGTCCTGCCTGCATGCTTCGCTGTACGTCCTCGTCAAAGGCGTTGGCTGTCAGGGCAACGATCGGGATCGCTTCCGCATCCTCCCGTCCGGAGGCGCGGATTGCCCGGGTGGCCTCCAGGCCGTCCATCTCCGGCATCCGCATATCCATCAGGATCGCGTCATAGTAGCCGGCCTCGTGCGCCAGATACTTGTCCACGGCGATCCGCCCGTTCTCCGCCAGGTCCGCTTCCATCCCGCGCATGCCCAGGACCATCATCATGATCTCGGCGTTGACTTCCACGTCCTCCGCCAGCAAGATATGCCGTCCTTCCAGATCCGCCCGGTGCACTTCCTGGCGTTCCTTCTTCCGCCGGAAGGCCTCCCGGAACTGATCCAGCACGCTCCCCGCAAACAGCGGCTTGGCCACGAAGGTGTCCACCCCCGCGTTCTTCGCCTCCTCGGCAATCTCGTCCCAGTTGTAGGAGGTCAGGATGATAATCGGCAGGTCATGCCCCACCGCGGAACGAATCTGACGGGAAAGCTCCACGCCATCCATCTCCGGCATCTTCCAGTCCACCAGCAGCAGATCATAATCCTCCCGCCGGGCATGCCGGAGCCTGACCTTCTCCATCGCCTCCGCGCCGGAGGCCGCCGTCTCGCAGGTCATGCCGACCTTTCCCAGCACCAGCTGCGCGTGCTCCAGCGCCACCGGATCGTCGTCCACCGCCAGCACGCTCAGCTCTTTCGGGTTGAAGTCATCCTCCGCCACGTCCCCGACGTGCCGGTCGGATTCGCCCAGCGTCACCGTCACGGTAAAGGTCGTCCCGACTCCCTTCTCGCTTTCCACCTCAATGTGGCCGTTCATCAGTTCAACAATGCTTTTCGTGATCGGCATGCCCAGGCCGGTGCTTCCGTACCTGTTCGTGGAAGCGGAATCCTCCTGGCTGAACGCGTCAAAGATGTGCGGCAGGTATTCCCTGCTCATCCCGATGCCCGTATCCCGGAAGGTCATCTTCAGCACGGCTTTCTCGCTGTACCGATTCCCTTCCTCAATCAGGAAGCTGACCTTGCCGCCTTCCGGGGTAAACTTGACGGAATTGCCCAGGATGTTGATGATCACCTGCCGCAGCTTGATCTCATCGCCGACGTAGTAATCATCGATATGCCCTTCCGTGTGGCATTCATAGGTCAGTCCCTTGTCCCGGCACTGCCCGCTGATGATGGAGTTGACCTGTTCCAGCAGTCCGGCAAAGGAGAACTCATCGTTCTTGATAATCATCCGCCCGCTCTCGATCCGGCTCATATCCAGGATGTCGTTGATGATTCCCAGCAGATGCCGGGCGGAAACGCCGATCTTCTCCAGATGGTCCCGCACCCTGTCCGGCAGGTCCGGCTCGTTCAGGGCGATATTGTCCAGGCCGATGATCGCGTTCATCGGCGTGCGGATCTCATGGCTCATGTTGCTCAGGAAGGCAGTCTTCGCCTTGCTGGCCTCCTCCGCGGTCTTCAGCGCTTCGCTCAGTTCCTGCCGCCGGGCCAGATCCTGCCGGGTCTCTTCGTCAACATCCGCGAAGCCGGCGCTCACGTTGTGCACCAGGTGGTCGTCCCGGTCCTCCGGATGGCGGACGCCGGCAAAGCGCACCGCCTCCCAGGATTCCTTCCCGTCCACGCTGATCATATAGCGGTAGGAGATCACCCGGCTGTTCTTCAGGCCTTCCTTGATGTTTTTCGGCTGGATGAAGTCCAGGAAACCCTCCCGGAATTCCGGCAGCACATAATGGTTGCAGTATTCCGTCACGGCTTCCACATAGTCGAAGTCGTCTCCTTCATGGAAGCCGTGCATATCCGCCCGGGCCTGATAGCAGACGCCGTGGTCCTTGTCCAGCTCCAGATAGTATACGCTGCGGTAGTCGCTGGCCAGGGCCGTAATCATCTTTTCCTCCCGGTCCTGGGTCGCCTGCTGTTCCAGCAGCTTTTCCTGCAGGGCCAGCCGCTGTTCCATTTCCTCCTGCTTCACCCGGTTTTCCGCCTCGGAGGTTTCCTTCTCCAGCGTCAGCTGCGCGTTCTTCCGGTTCTGCCGGATAATGAAAGCGAACATCGCGCCCAGCACCAGCGCCGTCAGCACCGACTGGATCACGCCCCGGGTCACAATCCCCTGGGAAACGGAATTGATCCGCTCATTGATGATCTTTTCCCGCACCAGGTAGGTCAGCAGCCAGTCCGTACCCTTCACCGGCACATAGCTCAGCGTTTCCCGGATCCCGTTGTAGGTAAAGGCGGTAACGCCCCGGTTGCCTTCCCTGAAATCCCGGACCACCTTTTCCTGCGAATATCCCTCGTCATACTCGGCATGAGCCAGCGCTTCCAGCAGGTTATCCTCCGCCGCCAGCCCGCCCAGCACCGTATCGGTCAGGGCCACGCCGTCGGCGGTATAGATGTTGCAGAAGGTGGTGTCCGAATCCTGGGACGTCATGCTCACGCCCTGCAGCATCACGTTCATGTCCTGCTCCGAAAAGCAGGCCACCAGCTGTTTTCCGTCGATAAAGCAGTTTTTGTCCCGGATCGGCATGGCGATGACGACCGTCTTTTTCCCGTTCCCGCCGCTCCTGACCTGGATTTCCGGGCCGCTCAGTGCCAGATGGTCAAACCCGTACAGCTCCATCTCGTTCCGTACGCCCTCGTCCGCCGTGTAGATCAGGCCATCTGTATCCACGAAGGCGAACCGTTCCAGGTTCAGCAGCCGCTTCATATCCCGCTGGAAGCTCCGCATGTGGTCCAGGTCGCTCAGGTTTTCTTCGCCGAGCAGGCTCACGGCGGTCTGCACATCATCGATGTTATGCTGCAGGTTGTTTTCCACCACCTGCTCCCGCCGGCCGGCCAGCTCGTCCAGGTAAAGCAGGCTCACGAACCGCGCCGCGTCCGCCGTGTCTTTGTGGGCGCTCTGCGCCGTCCAGACCGTGCCGCCGACCAGGATGGCGATCAGAATGATACTGCCGATCACCGCCACCAGCGTAATGTGTGTATTGTTTTCCTTGCTCATTTTGCTGTTTCTCCCCGCTGTGCTTCCCAAATGAGTTCCTCAAGGGTCTGATACAGGCGCTCCGGATCCACCGGCTTCGACAGATGCGCGTTCATCCCGGCCTGCAGGCTCAGCTGCACATCCTCGTCAAAGGCGTTTGCCGTCATCGCAACAATCGGCACCGTCTTCGCGTCCGGCCGGTTCAGCGCCCGGATCCTGCGCGCCGCTTCCAGCCCGTCCATCTCCGGCATCCGCACATCCATCAGGATCGCCTCATAGGCGCCCGGCCCGCTCGCTTCAAACATTTCCAGGGCAATCCGGCCATTTTCGGCGTGATCGGTGTTGACCTCTTTCATGGTCATCAGCTGCTTCATGATCTCCGCGTTGATCATGATGTCTTCCGCCAGCAGGATCCGCCTGTCCTTCAGGTTCGCCCGCGGTTTCTCCGCGCCGGGATTGTCCCGGGCGGCGGTCTCCTGTTCAGGCCGGTTCTTCAGCGTTACGATCACCGTAAACGCGGAGCCCTTCCCTTTCTCGCTCTCCACGGAAATGCTCCCGTTCATCATTTCCACGATGTTCTTCGTGATCGCCATTCCCAGGCCCGTGCTGCCGTATTTGCTGTTCCGGCTGCTGTCCTCCTGGGAGAAAGGGTCGAAGATCTTCGGCAGGAAGGCCGGATCCATGCCGATGCCCGTGTCTTTGATCACAAACTTCAGTGTGGAGTGGTCGCCGAAGATCCCCGTCCGTTCCACCGTCATGGTCACGCCGCCCGGGGGCTCGGTGAACTTGATCGCATTGCTCAGGATATTGATCAGCACCTCTTTCAGCCTCATATCGTCCCCGATATAAGCATCGCTGATGCCGCCCTGCATCCTGCACTCGTATTTCAGTCCCTTTTCCCGGCACTGGGTCTGGACCATCGTGTTGATCTGTTCCAGCATCTCCCGGAAGGAGAATTCCTCGTTCCGCAGCACAATCTGGCCGCTCTCAATCCGGCTCATGTCCAGGATGTCGTTGATCAGGCTCAGCAGATGCTTCGCGCTCTCGCCGATCTTTTCCAGGTATTCCCTTGTCTCCGCCGGCAGGTTTTTATTCTGCAGGGCCAGGCTGTCCAGCCCGATAATCGCGTTCATCGGCGTGCGGATCTCATGGCTCATGTTGTTCAGGAAGGCGGTTTTCGCCTTGTTGGCCTGCTCCGCCGCGGTCAGCGCGTCAGCCAGGGCTTTCTGATGCGCCATGGTTTCCCGCATCTCCGCGTCGATATCCGTAAAGCCCAGGCCGATCGCGTGCACCCGGTGATCCGCCCGGTCCTCCACATGCCGTACGCCGGCCATCCGCAGCATGGTATAGACTTCCTTCCCGTCCGCCGTGGACAGGTACCGGTAGGCAATGAGCGGCTGTTTCAGCAGCTCGGCACGGATGTTGTCCGGCTGAATGAATTTCATAAAGCCTTCCCGGTAACTTTCCTCCACGTTCTTGTTTCCGTATGCCGTCAGCGTGCTCAGAAAAGGAACACGCTCGCCCTGCAGCGGCGCTTCGCTGTACCGTTTGTCCTCCAGATAGCAGACGGCGTCATCCTCGTCCAGGTCAACGTAGAAAACGCTCCGGTAGTCGGAGGAAAGCGCGACCACCATGCTGTCCCGCAGGTTCAGCTCCTTCTGCAGCTGCTCCTTCTTCTCCGTGATGTCGGAAATAAATACATAATAGAGTCCGCCGTAGGTCTCGCTCTCCGCATAATGGCCGTAATCGTCCACCCAGCGGACGGCTCCGTCCTTCCGGATGATCCGGTATTCGGCGTAGTCCATCTTCTCCTTGCTTTTCGCGATCTGCTGGTTCACCGATTCGGTCACGGCTTCATAGTCATCCGGGTGCAGCATGCCCCGGAAGGTATAACCGGTCAGTTCTTTGAATTCCTCCAGATCCGCGCAGCCGAAAATGTTGAAAACCGCCTGGTTGGCATACAGAAGCTCTTCCGGTGCTTCCGCCTTGTAGATGAAGAAGCCTCCCGGCATGCGGCTCCCGATCTCCTGCACAACGGAAATGTTCTGTTCATTCAGTTGGAACCCGGCTCCGAACATGCTCTCTTCCCGCCTTTCGGTTCTTTGGGAATCTCCTTCTTCTTCCTAATTATCCCAGATGCGCCTCTTCCTGACAAGCAGTTTTTCCACATTCACCGGACGATGTATAAACGTTGATGCACCCGCCGATCAGGAAGAACATCAGGCAGTAATACATCCACATCATGATGATCATGACGTTCCCGAGAAAACCGTACGCGCCGAACTTGTCCGATACCGATACATAGACGGAATATCCCCAGGAAAACACAGCCCAGGAGACCGCGCTGAACAGGGCGCCCGGAAACTGCTTTCGGAATTTCGGCCTGTCCGCGGGAAGAAAGTAATAAAAAACCATGAAGACAAGCGTCAGGATCAGACTCCAGAGAATATAGCGCGTATTCTGCAAAACGGAAATCAGCGTGTCAATGAAAGACTGGTTCGCCACCCTGCCGCGCAGGTATTCAAGCAGCTGCGCCCCGTAAACCAGGACGGCGAGGCTCACGACAATCATAACAACGAAAACCAGGGTATAAACAACCGCCTTCCCGGCAAAAAGAAGAAACGGTTCCTTGCGCCGCGATCCGTAAATTTCGTAAATCCCTTTCATCAGGGCCCTCATGGCGCCGCTGGCGGAAACCAGCAGCAGCAGGGCGGAAATAATCGTGACGGTTTCGTTACTGTTAAAAATGCTCCCCACGGTGGATTCAATGATCGAATAGATCTGTTTGGGCATCGCGTCGGAGAAAAGCCGCAGCACCTCTTCCTGCGTGACGGGAAGAAAACGGATCAGGCTGATCATCAGCATCACGGCCGGCGGCAGCGCGATCACCAGATGATAGTCCGCGGCGGCGGCATAGGTCATCACACGCTTCCGGCTGATCATTCCGGCAAGGGTTTTGACCGCGGCCAGGATTTTCTCACATTTTGACACGGGAATGCTTCACCCCCTGTTGCTCCATCATACAGGATAATCCATGGCAAGGCAAGCGTCAAACCCCGCCGGAAAACCGGATTGTACTTTGATCATTAATTTGATAAAATACAAGGTGATCTTTCCGTTTGAAATGACCCGGCCGTCTCGCCGGCGCTCCCGAATTAAAAAAACATTCATGCGGGACTTCAAAAGCCTTCAGAAAGGATGAACCGCTTTGAGGCGAATTCTGTCACTCCTGCTGATCCTGTCGCTGTGCCTGATCCTGCCCTCTCCCGCCCTGGGCGAGGACCGTCCCGTCCTGACAATCGCCGATTCAAGCGGCCGCTCCGGCAACCGCTTTAATGACCAGTTGGGCATGTGGCAGTATCTGGAGGATCTGGTCGGCGTGGACATTGAATATGTTTACCTGTCAGCGGAGGAGTATGATTCCGCCATCGCCAGCGGCGATCTGCCGGACATTGTCACCACACAGAGCAATCTTTCCACGATTCTGGAAAGCGGTGTCGCCCTGGATGTCGATCCGTATCTGGAAGAATACTGTCCGAATTTCCTGCAGGGAGATACCAGGCTGAGCTATGATGTGCTGAAACAGCTCGGAGGAAATGACGGGTTTTATTTCTTCCCTTCCAGAATCGGATACAACGGTGTCGGATACGACAATGAATGCTCCTCCCGCGGTTACGTTGTCCGCTGGGATTATTATAAGGAACTGGGTTATCCGCCCATCAACAACGAGGATGATTATCTGAACGTCCTCCTGCAGATGCATAAAAACCACCCGTTCACGGAAGAAGGGGATCCCACCTATCTGTACGGCACGGACAGGTTCAACGGTTACGATGTCGCCTTCCGTACCGAACTGAGCATCTGCTACTGGCCGGCGTACAAATACCAGAATAATATCTTTACCAACGAGGTCTACGACGGCTACACGGATCCTGAGCATTCCAAGTACTGGGCAGCCATGGCCTGGCATAACAAAGTGTACCGGGCCGGAAAAGAGGACGGGTCTTACGATATGGATCTTTTTACCCAGTCCGTGGAACAGTTCGAAGCCAAGTGCGCCCGCGGCCAGTATCTCGGCCTGCACAACACAAAAAACCAGTTATACAAGGAAAAAATCCGTTCTGATCCGGACACGCTTTCCGGATACTCGATTGTCCCTGGCGCGCCCGCAAATTATTATACCAACGTCTATCAACTGCTGGGAAACGGTACCAACTATATGTGGTTCATCTCGGCAAACACGCACCATATGGAGGAAGCCCTGAAGCTGTTCAATTATATGTGCGACCCGGATTTCCTGCGGGAGCTGTGCATGGGCCGGCAAGGCGAGACCTGGGATTACGACGAAAAGGGCATCCCTCACATGACCGAATACGGTCAGGAGCAGCTGGACGCTTTCAAGGCCGGCAAAGCTTCCGAAGATAATTATTTTACCCGCTGGGGCACTTTCAGCAAACTGCCGAGCAACTGGCCGCTCCTGCGGGATAACGCGACGCATCCGAAAGGGTTTTCCATCGATTTCTCCACCATTTCCCGGGAATATGAAATCGCGACCATGACCAATAATATCTCCCGGGATATCTGTGAACATTACGGAGTGGAACTGCCCACGGACGCCCATTACAAGGCCGGCGGAATGGATTTCCGTAACGACTGCGGGGAAGCGATTTCCTCCTCCATCAGCAGCCTGACCCGGGACCAGCTCCGGATCATCAGCGAAGTGGAAGATGTGCTGGACGATGTCCAGGTAGACCTGATCGTGGCGGAAACGGACGCGGAATGGAATGCGCTCCGGGATAAAACGATCCGGAAACTGATCGGGCTGGGTGAACTGGATGTTTTCAAGGCATACCGGCAAAAGTGGGACGCAGCGGCAGCCGTCATCTGCCCTCTGGTCCGGGAAGCCCAGATCTCCAACGACGTTGAACCCTATTCGCCGGAAGACTACGCGGGCCTTCCCGGAAACAGAACGGAGGGACAGCAGCAATGAAACAGATGTTGAAATCCCTCCGGCTGCGAATCCTGCTGCCGGTCATCGTCATCGCGCTGTTTGTCATCATCCTGCTGACCACCATGTTTTCCCGTGCGTACATCAGCATGATTCTGCAGCAGGAAAACGAAGTAAACACCGTCGGTTTTGAAACCGTCACCCAGGCGATCTCTCCTCTGATCAACGCCTCCGTCAGCGAGGTCCGGAAAATCACGGCGAATGATCGGGTTGCTTCCTATATCAGGCTGAAATACGCCTCCGTAAAAGACCTGATTCACGCAAGGATCAAATGCCGGGACTATCTGATATCGGAAATTGCCCGGCACGAGGCAATCTACGGCCTGCTCTTCATGCGGGAAAACGGAAGCCTGTTCGGCGTCCTTCCGGACGGAAACTTTTTCCGGGATGATCCGGAGGCAAACCCGCTTCCCGAAGACATCAAAGCACAGATCATGAATGCGCCCCTCGGACAGACGGTCTGGGTCGGACCGCTGCCCGCGTCCGTGATCTACGGTTATGAAAATGATCATAACCGGCAGAACGTCATCATCGGCGTATCCAAATCCACGAATGTCAGTTACGGCGAATGCTATTCGCTGCTGGTCATGAGCGGGTCTGTCTTTGCCGATCAGTTTACCGTATTGCAGGACGGAAAAAGCAGCTGGCATATTTTTACGGAGAACAGGACTGAAATCTTCCATACAGGCCATGGTGAATCCTGTCACGATCCGGATCTGCTCATCAGCAACAGCAACAGCGGAGCGCTTCTTCGCGATGAAAACGGCACAGCGTTCTGCACGTTTTCCAGGACGATGGACTCCCCCTCCTGGACATTGGTCCGCGAGGTTTCCATGGAAAACTATGAACAGGTCGTCAGCCGTGTCCGCAATACGGTATGGATTCTCGCAGGCGCGGTGCTCCTTCTGGCCCTGGTCTTTTACACGCTTTGGCTGAAAAAGTTCATGCGCCAGTTCAATTCGCTTCAGAACGGAATTGTCAGCATGGGACAGGGCAACCTGGATAAAATTGAATTCGTTCCCACTTCCATTTCGGAATTCGAAACAATGCAGCAGGAAATCACCCGGACCTGCGAAGCCCTGAACCGGCAGATGGATACGATCCGCCGGATGGAGCGTGAGCAGGCGGAGCAGGAAAACAAAAAGAAAGAGCAGGAACGGATTGAACGGGAACTGGTCATGGCAAGGGAAATTCAGGCAAACGCGCTGCCGAATGCCTTCCCGGCCTTCCCTGACCGGACGGAATTCTCTCTGTACGCTTCCATGACCCCCGCCAAAGAAGTCGGCGGAGACTTCTACGATTTCTTCCTGGTCGACAGTGACCATCTGGCGCTGGTGATCGCGGATGTTTCCGGCAAGGGCGTCCCCGCCGCCCTGTTCATGATGGTGTCCAAAACCCTGCTCAAGAACGAACTGATGAGCGGATACGATCCCGCAACGGCAATGGAGCGGGTCAACCTGCAGCTGTATGAGCGAAATTCCACGATGATGTTTGTCACGGTATGGATAGCTGTGGTGGAGATTTCCACAGGAAAGGGCCTGGCCTGCAACGCGGGCCATGAACACCCGGCGCTCCTCCGTGCGGGGGGAACCTACGAGCTGATCAAATACACTCATTCCGGTTTTATCGGCGTCAATAAAAAAGCCAGGTATCAGAACAGGGAGTTTGTCCTGCATCCCGGCGACTGCCTGTTTGTCTATACGGACGGCGTTCCGGAAGCATTGAACGGCAGCGAAGAGATGTTTGGCGAGAATCGTCTGGAAGAAGCGCTGAACGTCTGTCCGGAAAGCAGTCCCGAGGAGACTCTTCAGCGCGTGAAAAATGCTGTGGATTCCTTCGTCGGCGATGCCGAACAGTTTGACGACCTGACAATGATGTGTCTGAAATACAAGGGGCCATCATTGTAAAAAAGATTTCGAAAAAACAGAACCTGATAATATGGAAAAGCGGCTGCCCGGACAATCAGTCCGTAGCAGCCGCTTGCTGTTCTGATCTGAAATCAGACCCCTGTTAATTACTTCTCGGCCGGTTTCTCGGCGGGTTTCTCGGCGGGTTTCGCAGCCGGAGCCGGGGCAGCAGCGGGCTTCGCAGCCGGAGCCGCGGCGGGTTTCGCAGCGGGTTTCGCGGCGGGCTTCGCAGCGGGCTTCGCGGCGGGTTTCGCAGCGGGTTTCGCAGCGGGCTTCGCGGCGGGTTTCGCAGCAGGCTTAGCGGCGGATTTTGCGTCTGATTTCTTTTCCGGTTTCTTCTCGGGTTTCTTTTCGGGCTTCTTCTCCTGCTTCTTTTCGGGTTTCTTTTCGGGCTTCTTCTCCTGCTTCTCAGCGGGCTTCTCTTCGGCCTTCTTTTCCGGCTTTTCTTCCTTGGCAGGCTGAACCGCGTCCAGATTGGCTTCGACATTCTTCACGGCGTCCGAAACCATCTCTTTTACCTGCTTCTGCTGCTGCTTCCGGTATTTCCGCATCGCGTCAGCATGCTCCATCACACGCGCGTTGGCCTTCTTCTGAATGTCCTTCGCCTTTTCCACGATTTCCTTCGGAGATACGGGAGCGGCAGGCATTCCGGGCACAGAGGGCTTCTCATCGGGCAGAGAATCCGCAACGGTCTGCTGCATATCCATGAACTGGGTGAAGAACTTGTCCCACTGTTCTTTCCATGCCTTCTCGGCCGCCTTCTGCATTTCCTCTAACTGGCCCCAGAGCTTCTCCACGTTGGATTTGAAATCTTCCCACTGGTCCTTGTAGTCGTCTTTGCCCCATCCCCAGTCAGGCATAGGCGGGAAGAAATCCGGCACCTTGTTCTTTTTGTTACCCATTGTTTTTGCTCTCCTTTCAAAGTTGAATAGATATATTGTTTGAATGGTCAGCGCCGAAACCGCCGCTGCCAGTCAGACTCCTTTTTCCCTCATTCCTTTTTGCTGCTCTTTTTCCCGGACCATCCCCAGGGCATCAGCGGCAGGGGCGGAAGGAGCGGGACGGGAGGAACGGGGGGAATGAACGGTACGGGAAGCGGGAATTCGGGTACTTCCATTTCCTCGAACATGGACAGGAAATTCTTCATCCAGTTCTTGGTGTCACCCTTTTTGCCTTCTCCGCTCATCTTCGGCAGCGGGGGCAGTTCATCCACCGACATCTTCATCAGTTTCGGAACGAATTTGCCGATGCTGCCCGGGATATTGCTGACATCAAAATCCGTAAGCTTCAGCACCAGGGTCCGGAGACCCGGGATGCGAATAATCCTGGTAAGGCCGCCTTCTTTGATCTCCGGAATGGCGGCGAAGATCTCGCTCAGAATGTTGTAGGGATCGTTCTCCAGCTCGTCCGGAACACCCCCGCCTACCGTGGCGGCTTCGCCCTTCGGCGCGGGCAGGAGCAGAATGTCCACGATCCTGTCGTCCAGTTTGACGCCGCTGACGTTGAAACGTCTTCCGTCTATCGCCCCGGACGTCAGCCTCTTCGTGTCCACCTTTCCGCCGGCGTTCAGCGGGATTTTCTCTACCAGCACAACCTGGCTGGGCAGATTCGTGTCCGCCAGCTTTCCGTCATTGATGAACACCTGGATCAGCGCGTCACGCACAGTCCCCAGTTCATCCGCCCCGCCCGTTGTCTCCACATAGAGGATGGGAACATTGTCATGGATCATCTTGTGGAATTCCGGTACAATGCCGCAGGCCGCGATGCCGGGCTGGGCCGTCACCGCGTTCTCAATCAGGCCCGCGTCAAAACGGATGCCGGCATTGTTGACAAAGAACTGGTTGGACCGACCGATGCAGGT
>Ga0265298_10003580_pt1 | contig 20449 bp, 22 predicted proteins | sample AusTroGonzalo_MG_3_FD_193486 | JGI IMG/M metagenome (GOLD analysis project Ga0265298, IMG submission 193486) | Bovine rumen microbial communities from tropical cattle in Woodstock, Queensland, Australia - Gonzalo_01 | ecosystem: Host-associated > Mammals > Digestive system > Stomach > Rumen ... | reverse complement strand
ACTTGTCAACAGATGCGATGTGCTTGCTGCTTGCGTGGCCGTTGCACGTTTCCACGCGGTCCGGGTAACGGCAGATCATAGCCTTGAAGTTGATGATCTGCCCACGGGTGTTGTCTATGACCTCAACACCCTCCATCGGCACGAAGGGCCGCTTGTCTGAATTGTCGAACACCGTAAAGCGGCAGCCCGGCGTGTTACGCCTGACGCTCTTGATGCAGGCCGCCGTCAGTTCAGGGGTGTTGTAGTGTACGATGGCTATATCCATAGCAGCAGACCAACGACCAGCAGGGCAACGAACCACTCCGTGCCCAGCAAGGTCACTTTCAGTCGTTTTGATCGCATATTACTTGCGGAACGTAAAATCCAACAAGCGATTCATCCAGCCGTCGTAGAACTTGAGATATACGGACTTTTTCTCTACGAGTTCCGCATACCACGCGGCACGCGCAGACTTGATGAGGTAATGCAGCCGCTGCTGGTTGTAGCCGTTGATGGCGGCGATGGTTTTCGGCCCGACGATGCCGTCAGCCCTCGTGCCGACCATGCCCTGCACGCGCTTTATCATACCCGTGCCGGAGTTCACGCACCAATCGACGAAAATCTCGGCCACGCTTTGGTTGTGAATCATATCGGCGTGGCACTTGTCCCAAAAACCACCCTTCATGATGTGCCGCCATTGCGCCTCTGTCATACGCCGAAGGTCTGCCTCTGTCTTGTCTGCGCCAAAGTACACTTGGAACGTTGCCAGCGTCACGCCGCAGTTCGTAGCACCGCCCGTGTCATCGGGGTCGTTCACGAAGCCGCCCTCCCACCGTTTCAGTTTCGGGGCATAGTTGTCAAAGTTTGCCATTGTTAAGAATACATTTTGTTTGATTCAACACAATAGACGGGGCGGCCCGTCATCTTGGCTATCTCACGGCTCTGCCAATCGCTGCTTTCAACGAATAGCAGAGCGTCGGGACGCATACGGTAAGCCTCGGCCTTGTAGTGGGCCGGGCTTTGATAGCCGTTTGCCCGTTCCTCGTAGCTTTCCGCGTCGTACATTGTCAGCGCATTGTATCGGACGTCGTGAGCATCCAGCCATTGGCGCGTCACGTCCTCGTACTTCCGCAGTCGGTACGAAACGATGCCGCCGATCTCCTGCGTCGGCACAAATAGCGGCACGGCTTCGGGAAGGTATCGCTCATACGCTGCCGTGTCCCGCTCGTCGGGAGGCTCGACGCAAAGCACACCGTCAAGATCATACAAGCACCGCGTCATAAGGCGAAGCGTATGATGAAAGATGTTCCATTCATAGAGGGCGAAGCGGCACTCCGGCCCCATCTGCCCGCGTATGTCCTCCAGCCAAACGTCAACGTCCGCGCATGGACCTTCGAGGTACACGGCCATGTAGATGAAGTCGAACTGATCGGAAAGGATGTCCAACTTCTCATGCGCCTGCCTCATGCTGCCGCCCGTGAAAATCGTGTCATCCACGACAAGCACACGCGGCTTCGCGCTCCCACTTTCCCTATGGAACGCAAGGCGTCGGCCACCCGTCGGCGAGGCCCCGAAGCAGAAGCTATCCACGTCCACCAGCGGCACGTTCAAGAACTCCGCTATGATGCTGCCGCAGATGACTCCGCTGCGGGGCACTCCCAGCACAAAGTCCACGTCGTGGGGGACCTTGCGGAAGTTCGCCCGGATGGTATGGGCAAGGTCTGCAAGTGTTACGTACTTCATGCCCTTTTCACGAAACGCCCCTTGCTATCGCGGGGCTTGACCTTTTGAACGATGATGTCCTCGGCATCTTCCTTCTCCATCGGTTCGCCGACCTTCCCCGCTATGACTTTGAGAATCCAGCGGTACAAGCCGACAAACGAGAAGCCGATGCCCTTTGTTTCAAGATAGTTGCCTACGATGGACGCAAATTCGTTCACATAGACAAGACCAAGTACGGCCCATTCCAGCCATTCCTTATGGAAGGAGATCGCCAAAGTGGACGCGAGGATGAGCCAGCATATATAGCTGAACATTTTTGTCACGCTGCGCCGTACCGCCGTACTGACGCGTACCTTCTCGCCGCGCCGCTTCGCCGCCTTGATGCCGTAGAGCAGGTCAAGAAGCAGCAGCACGAAGGAAGGTACTGCATACGGTATCATACGCAGCACGGCCTCCTGAAAGAAGGCCACCGCGACGGCAGCGACACCGCTATGCACCACAAGTGCGCTTTCCCCTTCAACCATGATGGTGTCCTCCTATTCGCCGCCTGCGGCAGCCTTGACGTCGGCGTCCACGGCCTCGATCGTTCCGTTGATGACGGCCACGATGTCGGTCACGTCCGTGATGTCGATGTTGCAGATGTTGGTGCGTAAGTTCTCCCCGCGACGATAGCAGTTGAAGGTCACGGGCTGCTCCCCTTCCCCGACGAAGATTTGGCCGTTGAGGTCCGTGATGTTGAGGTCACGGGATGCGGACACGTTGCCCGTCACGTGGAACCCTTCGACGGTCAGGTCAAAGTCAGCGGAATAGGACTCGCTGCGAAAGTTCTTTAAGTTGTTCATGTCTGTTCGTTTTGATGGTTAATACTATTCGATTACGGGGGCGAACATTTGCGCCAATTCGCCCACGGGGATGGACGGGTCGAGGTTGGGGAAGTCGCAGTCGCAAAGGGCCTCATACAAGACCTCCAGCGGAACCTTCTTGACCTCAACCTCGATGTCCTCAGAGAGCAGGGCGGTCACGGCTTGCTCGTAGTCGTTGTTGATGCGGACGCACTCTTTCATGGAGTCGGCCTCCTTCTTGGCGGCCTCGCGCTCCTTCTTCGTGGCCTTCTCATCTTTGGCCTTCTGTTCCAGCTGCGCCCACTTGCGGACGTCAGGCTCGTGATCTCCCACAAGACCCTTGCGGATTTCCTCGATCTCGTCGGTCACGCCTTTGTAGGCGAGGGCCAGCGACCCGTAGAGCCGCACCACGGCGATGCGTGTTTCACGTTCCGTGATGCGGTTCGCAGGGAGGCGTCTGCCGAAGTATTCGGCAAGGTTTTTAAGTTCAATTTTTTTCATCTTTCTTCTCATCTTCATCATGTACTGCCTTGACGGTTTTGTAGATGCACCAGCCGTTGATGAGCAGGTTGAGGCCAGCAACGATGCCGATGAAGGTGGCGGGCTTCGAGTTCCAAACTGCCGCGCTCGTGATGATGGCCACAAATGCCCAAAGGAAGCAGGCCAGCACGATTACGAAGTGTCTTGTTCTGTCTTTGTTTGTCATGGTTCTGATATTTATTGGTTGGTTATTACATTCCGGGATAGTCCTCGATTTGGTTGTAAGGAGCCGTCGTGAAGTTGTCGGCGTAGCCCTTGACCCAATAGATTTTGGTACTGCTGCGCGTGACGCTGATGCTGCCCGTGCGCGTTACACTACCGTTTGCGGGGACGCTGACGTTGCCGATGTTACTCGTTGCCTCAGTCTGTCCGCTTGCCGGGTCTTGGCTACCGCTGGTCGTACTCTTAATCTGAACCGCAACACCCGTGAGGTTCTGCGTGCTGCTTCCGTGATTGGTTATGATGAGTTCGTAATTGACGGCAGTTTCGGCGGCGTTCCATTCAGCGAACACGTCGAAGTCGATGATAGTGCCGGGAGCGTGAAGCACGACCTCCGTGTTTCCAATGCCGAAAAGCGAGGCATAGACGCCCGCTTGCGCGTTGTCCCCGATACTGTATTGCTTGCTGCTGATGAACGGGACCATGTTCCAAATTCCAGCCATGCTCTGTGCTGCCGTGAACGGCACGCTGATGCTGCCGCCGTCCACGAATTTCGACGCGCTCGTCATGTAGTAGAACGTGCCGTTGGACTTCCATAGCAGGATGCCGAGGTAGTAGTTCCCCGGTATGGCCACGTTGTTGAGAGAGAAGTTGCCGAGTTGTAGGGCGTACTGATTCGCCGCAGGCGTGTCCCAATCGAACTGCCCGGCGTAGTTGCTATCGAGCCAAATGTCCGTGGCGGCAAGCGCACCCACGGGAACCGGGGCATTGTGTTCGTAGTGGAAGAAGTCGAAGGCGCGGAACCACTCGTAGTTGGCTGCGCCTCGCGGTCTGTTGTACACCCACGAAAGGGCTTCGTTCTTCAGGAAGTAGAAGAACGTGCCGCCCGTGAACGGGCCGCCGAGGGACGTGTACTCACCGATGGCGATGCCGCACTTGCCGTCGTTACCCTTCCACCAATTTGCGGTGTCCCTCCATCCCGTCTTGTCGGCCTTGATCTGCGCGGAATAGTCCACGCCACTCAACCGCACGGGCTTGTACTTCGCCCACTTGTTGATGTTGCCGTTGACAATGTTGTAGCCGAGGTCCCCGTTGCCCGTGCCCAGCACGTAGCCGAGGTCGGCCTTGATATTGATAGGCAACGTGATATGTCCGTTACTGTTGCTCATTTTGCGATTATCATTTTGTGATAGTTTTCGTTGAAGTACACCGCGTTCCCATATCGCTCGAACATGAGCCGGGCTGCGCGTTCACGCATACGGTACGCGGAGAAGTGCCGCGTCAGGCCGAGGTACGAGTTCACGGACGCAAGGGCCTCCTGCGGTTTTAGGTTCGCCTTATGCGCCAACCACCACATTTTGGCCTCCATCTTCCGGCGCGTCCGGCTGCTGGTGTAGATGCGGTAAGGCTTGATGATGCCACCCACGAAAGACACACCCTTGCGGTAGTGCTGAAGGTAGGTCTTGTTGGTGTGCAACTCCAATCCGAGATGGTCTTTGAGGAAGGCCCGCAGACGGGGCAGAAACGCCCGAATTTCATCGCGGGACTCGTGGACAAGTACGAAGTCATCCACGTACTGCGTAATGCACGAGAAGCCGCTTTCCTTTACGAAGCGGATGACGTCGGAAAGGAGGAAGTTTGCCAGCAGTTGCGACGGCAGATTACCGATTGGCATACCGTGTCGGTCATCCTGCGTGAACAGACTTTTGTCGGCACGAAGGCCGTCCCATTGCGTGAGTTTGCTGCGCCTGACGCAATGCTTCTGCGGGCAGTTCAAGATGACCATTTCCGTCAACCATTTCAGCGGCTCCGCATCCTTGCCATCATACCGCTCATCAATGAACCGCTGCACCTTCTCGTTCAGCAGCGGCTTGTCAATGCTCATGAAGAAACCACGGATGTCGAATTTGCAGATGTAGCAGTCGTTGGCGTAGCCACGGCTGACGTTCATGACGTCATCGGCTACCCGATGGATGGCATAGAGGGTCCCCTTGTTCGTGCGATTGCTGCACATATTGTCGGGCAGGTAGGCTTCGAGAAGCGGATTGATCCTCATGCAGATGTAGTCATGCACGATGCGGTCCCGGAAGTCGGCTGCGAACACCTCGCGCTTGATGGGTCTGTTCACTATGAAGCAGATGGACCGACCGATCTTGTATGTCCCTGAGTTGACCTCGCGCCAAAGGCGCATGATGTTATGCTCGAAGTCAACGACGAAACGCTGGGCGTTATAGGTCTTGGCCTTGTTCTTCACGCACTCGTCGAAGGCGGCAAGGATATGGGAAAGAGGGATATGGTAGCGGTTCGCCTTTGTATCATGATTTAGTTCGGAGAGAGGCACGACCGTTAAGCCGTTGTACTTATTGTTGTTGTTCGTGTTCCCGTTGTTGTTCACGTTCCAAGCGTTGTTGGCAGAATACTGAGAACTCGACCACAAGTTGCCTTTCAAAGCCCCGTTGTGAGATAACAGTAAAAGACTGTCGGGGCCACCTAATTGCATGATACGGGAGTCGCCCGCAGGATGTCTTGCGTTCATAACTCTTGTTCGCCAATTAAGTCCTTTTGGTTCTGCTCAAAGTGGGACGGGTCTGTTTCCATCCACCACTTTCGGAGAGCCGCTACCTGCCCCTCAATCCCTTCCCTCATCTTGTACATTACCGCCCTTTGGTGGTTGCTGATGCCGTGTGCCTCGTGGAAGAAGGAGATGCTATCCGAAACCACGTCCCACTCCGTGAGGAAGGCGTCGATGTATTGCAACTTCACTTCGCGGTCGTAGGTCCGGGCCACGACGGAAAGGCAGCGCACGCAGGTCTTGATGCTCATGACGCAGTTCGCGCCTTCTGAGTTCTTCAACCAACGGGGCATTTTCTCGATCGCCATGTACATATACTTTCGGAACTTCCTGAACTCGTGGTAGATTGGAAGCACAAGCATTGGCGACAAGTTACCCTTTTTGTCCGTTTTATTCATGGCTTTTCCTTCTTCTTTTTCCATCATTTTTCTCGTTTTGATGCACTCCGGGGAAGCGGCCCACCGCACGTGCGGCTGCCGCCGCCCCAAAGTACAAAGTATTAAGTATTAAGTAGTTAAAATTAGGTCGGAGAGAGGCACGACCGTTAAGCCGTTGTACTTACTGCCGTTGGACGTGAGCCCGAGGCTGGTCACGTACCAAGCGGAGCCGGCAGAAGACTGAGAACTCGACCACAAGTAGCCTGACCCCCAAGCGATGGCGGACCTGAGCGTGTGTGTAAGTGCGCGGACCTCGCCCATGTCCTTTATGCTGCCGAGGAACCACTTGTGCTTTTCCAAACCCGGAACGGAGTTGCTGGGCGTGTAGTTGTAGCAGTAGCCTGCCGCATAGTCCGTGCTGCCGTCCGTCTTGCTATGGTTGGCGATGAAGTCGGCCACGATCTTGCGGGTGTTGCCCATGCCGTCGGTGTCGGAATAGCATCCCGCCTTCGCAGGGAACTTCGGTACCCAGCACGCCGCCATGTACTTGTCGAAAATGAAGTCATAGTTGGCCATGTTGATGGTCTTGCCGTTCTCCGTGACGGAGGTGTTGCCAGCCGCCACCGCAGCATCCCACGTGGACCGCTGGATGGGCATATACGACGAGTTGCCGCCAGCGAAGTAGGCTTCCTGATACCGAAGCGACGGGAAGGCGCACCAATCGTAAACATTGGCCGCGTTGGTCACGCCGCCGTCCTTCTTCACGACCTGCGTGTTGGACGGTATGGTCGAAACATTCCACGCGTAGTCGCTGGTGTTGGTAGAGGACCACGGCAGGGAAGTCGATTCTCCGGCGATGCGGATGCGGTTGCCGAAGCGTTTGATGACCGTGCCGCAGATGGTGTACCGGGACGGCAGCACTCCAGCCTTGAAGATCTGAATGTGCTGCGTAGGCTGGTTCGGGCGGTTGTTGTCAATCCACTTCGAGGCAATGCCGAAGAACTTGTTGTTGGTCGTGTCGTAGAGGACGTAATCGCCGGGGCCGACGCTCTTGATGTCAACCATGACGTTGGTCCCACACGCGAAGGTTTCGCCGCTCTCCGTGATATGGGCGGCGATAGCGACCGAGGGCTGGCTGCTCGTCACGCCTTGCATGAGGTTGTAGATGTCCCCACTCGCAAGGGCCGTGTCGAAGGCCGCACGGGTCGCATAGGTCAATGCGTAGGTTGCCATGACTTACTCGCCCTCCCCGCTGCCGCTGGTTTCTTCGGGTTCTACTTCCTCGGCGGGTTCCTCGCCACGCAGGGGTTCCTCGCCCTCCGTAGGCAGGGGCACGCCGTAGGCTTCGTGGAGAGCTTCGGAAAGCTCGCCGAGCATAGTGTCCACGGCCTCCTTGTCAGGTCCCGTGACGTTGTGGACGAAGCCAATCAGCCCGTCAAACGAACCGATGTAGTCGAGGCCCTTCCACACGCCGCCACCGCTGAGGCCGATGCCGATGTTATTTTTCACGTCAAGCGCAAAGGATGCGCGAATCACTCCGTCGTTTGCTTTGGCCGACGGAAACTCCATGCTGATGGTCTGATAGACCGTACTCGGAATAAGTCCCATTTTGTGTTAGTATTTAAGGTTTGAAAGTTGGGTTTCGAGCGACTTGACGCGCCGTTCCAGCCGGGCGATCTTCTGCTCGTGCGTTTCCACGTTTTTTGCGATGGTTATGGCCGCGAGAAGGGCTATGTTGCCGTACTCCATAGAGAGCATCCCGTCCTCATCAAAGCACCGCACGTTGTGCGGCAGAATCTCCTGCCAATACTGCGCGATGGAACCGGCACCGCTGCCCTTGTACTCGTCAATCCAATCGAACACCACCGCCGGGGCATTGGCGATCTGCGCCACGGAGAGGTTGACGGGCCGCAGGTTCTTCTTCAGCCTTGCGTCCGAACTGCTGCTCGTGCTGCCCGCCGTCATGTAGCCGTCAGAATAGATGCCCTTGCTGGCATGGATTCCCGCGTTGGAGGAATTGTATTCGAGGTAGGCGTTGGCCGTGATGTTCAAGCGTCCGTACACCGTCAGCGGCGTGGCCACCGACGAGGAACCGACAGACACGGCGTAGCTGCTATCCCTCGTAAGAAGGTTAACACCCTTATCGCCATAGAGCGTCATGGCGTCATCCGTCAATTCGCCGAGGTAGCAGTAGGAGCCGTCCCCGAACCAAATGCGCCGCCCATAGTTGCCGCCACGCATATAGATGTCCCCGGTCATCGTGCCGCCGGAGAGTTTCAGGTACGTGGACGAGATGGCGTTGCCGTCTGCGTCGCGGTTCGCATAGTTGGCCACCCCATTCGTGAAGTAGCTTTGCAGGGTGGAGATGTTGCTATTCGTGTTGGTCAGGTCGAGGTCGGCAAGCATATTCGCCTTCGAGATGCTGCCGCCCAGCGAAACCTGCCGCCCGGCAAGCGTGATGGACGAGTTGGCGAGGTACGAGTTGGAGATGGCAGAGCCATGCCATGTACCGCTCGTGATCGTGCCGACGGTCGTGATGTAGGACGAGCCGCCCCACGTAGAGATGGCCGTGTTCTCCACGTTGTCGAGGCCGATGTAGTTCTTCGATAGAATCAGCGATCCCGACCCGGAGTTCGGGGTGTACGTCAGGATATTGCCACCAGCACTATTGTAGATTTTCAGCGTGTAGATGGATTGGTGCGAGGTCAACGCGCCAAGATCGCTGGCCGTTATGGTCTGCGCGGAACTGCCGTCGTAGGTCTTTGTGCCGAAGGAAAGCGCGTTTTCCAGCCGTGCTGCCCACCGTGCCGAGCCATTGTTGTTAAAGTAGCCCTTCAGGGTGGAGATGTCGGATGCCGCGTTGGAGAGGCCGAGGTCGGAAAGCATCTGCGCCTGCGTTGCCGAGCCGCCGAGTTTCAGCGTGCGACCCGCAAGCGTGATGGTCCCGTCCATCGTGCGCGTCTGTCCGCCGATGGCGATGGAGATGTCGTTGCCGCTATACGCGAAGGACGCGAACAGAGGGTTGCTTGCGTAGTACAGTATGCCGTTTGTCACGGCGATCTGCTGCCCGCCCATCGTTATCGTAGTGCCCACCGTCAGGCCACCCGTCACGACGAGGTTGCCGCCGATGGCCAACGCCCCGGAGAGGGTGGTCGCGCCGATGACGTCGAGGCGGTCGAAGGTGGCCACGCCTGCGTTCAGTTCGGCGGCATAGACGGAATCGAAGGTCGGTTCCAGCATCCAATCCTCCAACGCAGCGATGCGGGACGTGACGGTCGCATACCCTTCCGCGAATATCAACTCCGTGGCAGAGAGGTCGAGGCTTCCGGCCTTCGCATCGAACCACGCGTCGATGTCCGTGATCTTCGTGGTCGTGAGGTCCGGGATATGGTCAACCGCAATCTTGGTGGTGCTGGTTACGTCTGCCGTTTGGATGACGGTGTTGCAGAGCGATGTCCACATAGCACCGAGGTCGAGGCCGCCACCACCGCCACCGCTGGAACCGATGCCGCCCGCAGTCACGAAGCCGTCAGCATAGATGTTGCCGTTGGTGTGCAGGTAGCCGTTGGTGTCCATTTCGAGGTACACCGTGTCGCTGAACCATATCTGCTTGGCGGTCGTGAGTTTCATGCCGCCCACCAAAGTGAGCAGGCCCAGCATAGTCGTTGTGCCGTACACGTCAACGTTGCCGCCAAAGGTTCCGTTCTTGGCCCCAAATTCGCCGATGTAGGCGGATTCTGCCGCCGGGTCAAGTAACCAATCCTCCAAAGAGGAAACGCGGGCATAGAGGCCCGCAATACCTTCAGCGAGGGCCAACTTGTCAACGCTCATTACGAGGCCGTCAACGATCAGGTTGCCCGTCAAGTGCCAAGCGGTCTGCGCCTTCTCGTAGAGGATGTCAACACCGTTGAAGTTGATGCTTCCGGCCACGTTCATCTGCCGGACCTCAACCTCATCGAAGGACGGAGCGAGCATCCAATCTTCAAGCGATGCGACACGGGCCGCGATGTTGGCGATGCCCTCCGTTACGGGGGCGAGTTCGTCATCCGAATTGGAGCCTGCCGTGACACGGCCATACTCGTCAACCGTGACGCTGCCGTAGCTGCCTGCCACGACGCCCGTGACGGCAAGGGAGAACGCACCCGCTGCGGAGAGATTCAACCCGGTCCCCGCCGTATAGGGCAGGTGGTCCAAAGCGATCTTAGTTGTGCTGGTTACGTCTGCCGTGGCGATAGGCTGGTTGCAGAGGGAGGTCCACATGGCCCCCAAGTCGATGCTGCCGCCACCGCCGCCGGAAGTGTTCAGTCCACCAGCCGTGATGAAGCCGTCGGCGTAGAGGCTGCCGATGAGATGCCACGCCTGATTGGTGGCGTCATACTCCACGACCATGCCGCCGAGGTTGATTTGCTTGGCCACGTTGAGGCTCGACAGTTCGAGTTCGTCCAGCGAAGGGTTGAGCAGCCAATCCTCCAACGAGGTCAGGCGTGCAGACACCTTCGCGTAGGACTCAGCCAGCGAAAGGATGGTTTCGTCGGTAATGATGTTGCCGCCGCCCTGCGGGACGCTGCTGCCGGAATAACCTCCGCTGGTCCCCGTGATGTTTCCTTCGCTATCAATGTCTGTGATTGCATAGTCATCATCCGGGAACTCCGCTTCTGTCTGTATGGCCTGCACCGACAAGGTGTTGCTCAGGACCGACAAAGTGGCCGACACGATTCTGAACGTACCGCCGTCGAAGGCGATTCCGTTGTTGAAGTAGAAGGCCGTTGCCGACTTCATCGTTCCACTTAGCAGATCATAATTGTTATTGTTGAAGGCGATATGCTCACGGGCCACGAGTTCCAGCGCGTCATACGTGTCATCGTCTGCGCTGCTTCGCTTGAAGGTTTCGAGCGGCGTGCCGTCCGTGTCGTTGTAGAACAAGCCGCCCAAATAGAGCAGGGTGTTTCCTCGCATGGTCGGTACTGTGCCAACAAGCACACGCAGGGAGTCCTGCACGTTATGGACAGAGTTGACCGTGACAAGTTTCGACCGACCGCTGATGCCTTCCTCAACGGCGAAAGTCACGTCCTTCAGTAAGCCGAATAAAGAAGGGCCTACGGCGGTTGCAGGTTCGATGTCCTCATACACTTGCGCGACCGCAGGGTAGATTACAAGTTCCACGTCCCCGGCCCCCGGAATCTCCGTCAGATAGAAAGTGATCTCGTTGTCGATGTCAACTCCCGTATCAGTCCTCGGCATGATGAAGTACAGATACGGTTCTTCGAGGTCCTGGCCCGTGTACTCAACCCACGACTCCCGCAGGATGTACCTCACGTTGTTGATGGTTGCAAAGATGTTAAAGCGATAGCGCAGGCAGTAGTATTGCATCGGCAGTCCCTGCCCGTGGTTCTCGCCCACCTGAATCTTCGCCCTTGCGTTTGCGCCTCCGCGAGCCAAGCCGCGAACCCATGCTGAGTTGCTGCACTTGATGCTCATTTTGATGGCTCTTGCCATTTCCGGGCAGCGGAACTTGTATGTAAGCGAGTTCGTCAGGGAATCGCCACCTTCCAGCGGAATGAAAAGGCTTTCGAGCGGTTCAGCCGCACCGCAGGTGTACGGGTTCATCATGACGTAGGAACCGCCGACGGTCCAATGGACGCCCGCGCTCGGCGTGAACGTGTAGCCGCTGCCGCAATCCTCACGCGAGAACTGCCCCTCGTAGAAGTTGTCGCGCAGCCCGAAGTCTTGGTCCACCGTCAGGTTCTTCCACGCCGGGCGAATCTGCCGATAGCCGGACTTGCCGATGAAGAAGGCGTCGGTCGTGTTCGCCGGGGCCTGCGTGATGTCACGCACCTCGAATCTGTTTGCATCGTTCCACGAGAGGGTAAGGCCCAAACTTGTCAGAAGAATCTCGCACGCCTCGTTCCATGTCATGCCAGCAAAGAGGGATGTGTTCACGAGTCCGTCAACCGCGAGAACGGTTGCGGGGCTTGTGGCAACCTTCGCAGTCACGAACACCGTGTCCATAGCTACGCCAGCGGCCTGAAGGCCAGCAAGCAAAACGTTCCGCACGCTCATCATTTGGCCACGGGCCAGCGAAAAGTTGTAATCGTTGAGGCGGCCAAGATTGTCACGCGCCGTGAGCGTTATAGTGTCATGGCTTGCAAGGTTCTCAGAATAACTGTCCGGCGTAATGAAGCCCGTCCATCGGGTCGAACCGTCCATCTTGTACACCACCTTGAACAACGTGGCGTTGGGCGTGAAAAACTGCGTGTAGTCTATCTGCCCGGTATCATAGAGCGCAAACGTCAGCACGGAAGTTACAATAGGGTCTGAAACCTTACTGCCACTCTTGCCGATCGTGATGCTATCCTCGACAAGACTGTCTATTTCAACCGCATCCCCCGTGAAGCCGTCCTTATAGACTTCAAGACGATGCACCCCTTCGGGGGCCTCGATTTGCTTGTAGAGAAGAAGTCCGTATGCCATAGCCTTTACCGTTTACGATTCTTATTGTAGTTATCGAGGGCGATTTGAATGTCCTGCCCCTTGACCGTTACCGTTCCCTGTATCTCCATCGTACCGCCGACGCTGCTGACCGCAGCAGGCGTGACGCCATAGCCGCCCGTGTAGGTGTAGCCGTGGTTGGTGCTTCCCGCGCTTGTGCTTTTGTTCGCTATGGCTGCGAGTCCGGCTTTTGCCGCTAAACCTACACCAACGAGAGCCGCGCCTATGATTGTGGCAGGGACCGCGTTTTCGCCCATAGATTTGAGTGCCTTGTTGAGCGCATCCATCGCCTCGCCGGATGTCATGACGATTGTACCAATGGAAATAGCGGCATCGGCCAAAGGGGTTAGCAGGGCCTTGACCATCGTGGACGTGTCCCAATCGCCCGTTCCAATCGCCTCTGCCAACGCATCGAAGGCGTTGATCATGCCGCCACGTATTGCGTGTACTATTTCGTCAGACGCATCCTCCCAAATGTCCCTCATCCGCTCGGCTGCGCGTTCCTGCTTTTCGATTACGGCGTTGAGTTCTTCTTCGAGTTGCTTGTCCGACAACCCCGTCAACATTTCTGCCTCCGCATCTGTCAACGTGAACGCATCCTTGAAAACCCGGAACTCAGAACGCAGGGCGATGAGGGCATCCTTCATCTTTCCCGCGCCAAGCGTCCCTTCCTGCTCTGCCTCTACGAGTTGCCCTACCTCGCGTGCGAGCCCAACCACCTCGTCTTTCGCATCCCTTGTAGTTTCGAGGCTGCCGAGCATGATTGCCTTGCCCTTGTCTGTAAGGCCGTTGAGGTTGTCAACTTCCTCCGCAGTCATTTCAATCGCGGGGTGCAGTTGTTTGTATGTCCGCATCAGTTCCTCTGCCTGCCGTGTCATCTCCGCATCGGCATCTGCGGCAGTCATAGCCTCATCAACATAGCGTTCAAGTTCCTCCTTCTCGGCCTTCAGTTGCTCCTCGCGCTTCTTCCTCTTTTCCTCCTCCTTCAGCAACTGTTGTATAGCATCTTCTTCTGCCCCACCGAGTCCTGCAAGTGCCCCGGCTGCTTCCGTTGCCCCGTCGCTGACGCTACTGAACCAATCGTCGTAGGATGCCTCCAATCCGTCAATCTGCTCTTGCAGTTCCTTGTACTTCTTCGTGTCCTCAACGGTTACGCCGGGGTAGTCCCCACCAGCGATCCTGCGCTTCTTCTCGAACCGCTCAATAAGTGCCTGCTTCTCCGCTTCGAGCCGCTGACGCTCCTTCGTGAAACGCGTCTGCACCGCCCACGTATCGTTTCTGTCGAAGCCGCCCTTGCCGTTCCAAAGAAGGTCGTAGTATTCCTTGTTCTGATTGACGCGGGTGTCGCGGAACAAGAGTTTGTTGGCCTCATTGACAATCTTAGTCAGGCCGCGAAGAACACGGGCCATTGGCCCGGTGCTATTCTCCAAGCCGAGAATGAAGCCCTCCCACGCAGATTTGAGTTGATTGACCGCCCCCGTGACGTTGTTGGTCATTGTGTCGTACATAGTGTTCAGCGCACCGTTGACGTCCTGCAACTCATTGTACAACTGTTCGCAATCATCGGCACCGTTGACCAATGCCTCAAATGCGGGACCTGCGTACTTACCAACAAGATCGAAAGCCTGCTGCACGCCCATGCCGGACGCCTTCAGTTTCTTCAACGCCTCAATGACTTCTGTCATCGTTTTCGGTTGCTTGCCGAGAGTCTTGTTCAATTTGCTATCCGCGTTGGCAAGTTCGGCGAACACGCGACGCAGGGCCGTGCCTGCGCTCGACGCGTCAATACCTGCGTTGGCCAGCGTGCCGAGCAACGTGATAGTGTCACGGACGTCGAGGCCGTATGCCTTCGTGACCGGGACCAACTTGCCAAGCGTCGAATCGAGGTAATTGAACGACAAGGCCGACTTCGACGTGCTGACGGCCATGACCTCCAACGTGTCTGCGGTCTGCTCTGCGGTAAGGCCAAAGCCGCGCATGGTAGCACCAGCGCGTGCCGCCGCGCTCGGCAGGTCCGTGCCAACGGCGGCGGCGAACTTCAGCACCGCCTCCTGCATGGACTTGATTTGGTTTTCCGTGAAGCCCAACTTGGCAAGTTCCGTCTGCAAGCCAACGACCTCGCTGGCCGTGTACTGCGTCTTGCGCCCAAGTTCTATGGCCGAGTTCGTGAGGCCCGTGATTTGGTCACGAGTCTTGCCGAGGACGGACGCAAGTTTGGACGTTGCCGCCTCGAAGTTCGTGATGATCTTGACCGTTCCGGCAAGGGCCTTGATAGCGGCAACAACGGCCATGACCTTCGTGGCCACGGCCTTCATGCTATCGCCGAAGGACTTGCCCTTTCGCTCGGCACTATCCATCCCCCGGTTGAAGTCATCAGATTTCAAACCGAGTTTTACCCATATATTACCTAAAAGGCTCATTTCTTGATGTTTTCAAAGATTTTGTTCAACTTCTTCACGTCATCCTTCGTTACCTTGTACACCTTCGGGTGCAGTTCTGCTTCCGTCATTTGATCCCACGGGAACGGGCAGAACTTACGCGCATCCTTCTCCTTCGTCACGCCCTTGCCCATGACCGGGGTAGTCAGGTAGTTCAGATGGGCGATGAACCTTGCCCGATTCCACTCTGCGTGTTCGCGGTCTGTGTAGCCCTTTTCGAGTGCCCGGAGTTCCACCCACGTCGTCACTTCGGCCTCGCGCTCTGTCTTTCCGCAGCATCCTATGAGGAAGTCACGACGCGGCTCCCACGCCTCCACCAGCGAAACCGCTTTGCCTGCTCTTTTTTTTTACCGTCTTGCCCCTTGCCTTCAGCCGCAAGTTCTTCGAGGGTCTTGCCCGTCTTGAACTCCACGATCTGCCGCATGAGTTCGCCGAAGCGAGTCTTGCCCTCACCTGCGGCCCACGCCTCGAAGTCGGCAAGTTCCAGCATTTTCTTCGGCTTCTGATGGCCGTCGTATGCCGCCACGTCGATGGCGTTGAGGTAAGCCAAATACACGTGCTTTACGTAGATGCCCCACACCTCGGCGGTATCGTCGGGGTTGTGCAGCGTGAGGTCCAAGCCGTCCGTCAGGGACCGCTTGTAAAGCGAGGGGGTGATGAGCAAATTGACCACCACCCCCTGCACCTCAATCGTCTGTCGAGGATTAACCATGCTCTACCGTGTTACATGATTACGCCGGATAGACCATGCTGGGCGCACCGCTGCCCGTGAACGTGACCTCGCGGGTAATGATGCCGTTGCGCTCTGCGGTTTCGCTGATGGCCGTGATGATGGCCGTGCCAGCCATACCTTCGACGCGACCGTTTCCGCTGCCGATTTCGCCGATGAAAATCTTGACCTCTGCGCCGTTGACGAGAGCCTGAAGGAGTGCCTTCTGCTGCTGCGAAGCGGAGTTGTCGAGGTTGAAGGTGGCCGATGCGGTCCACGACTTGTTGCCGCTGATGAACTTGTCCCACTCGGTGGACTTGTCGCTTGCGTCAAGTGCGTTGTTCGTATAGTTGACACTATTGGACTGCTCGCCAGCGATCCAAGTGTCGGTTTCTTGGGACGTGCCCGTCGTGAGGTACACGCGCCGCTTGTTTCCTGCTTTTACTGCCATTGCCGTATAGTTTTAAGGGTTAATTATTTTCGTGCTAAGTTGGCGCGGAACTGCGTCCTGCGCCGTACAATGATGAGGTCGGCATCGCCTACCTCGTTGATCTCTTGGCCGAGTTCGCGGTACACCTCTAACACGTTCCACCCGGAAGGCGTGATTGTGCCGCAGCCGATGAGTCCATCTTCGATGGCCTCCATCATAGGCCCTGCCTCGCCATATCCTCTGTTGCTAATGGCCTCAACGACGAAGCCGATCTCCCGCACGTCATCGCCCTTGTCGATGCTGCCCTGCTCCGTGACGTCGGTAATCTCCACGCGAGGCCAATCGTTCACGTCAGAACTGACGGGATAGCCAAGAGCCGCGAGTTTCGCGGTCAACGCCTTCCTGAAGGCTGCCGCTGCCGTTTTCGCTGCCATGTCTTACTTCTTTTTGTAGTATTCGCAGCAGTCGTTGATACGCCGCTGCATAAACTCCGTGATTTGCCCACGGTACTTCTCGTAGGCCGGATGCAGGAACGGATGGGCCTTCGTGCCGTGTTCCTTTATCCAAAGGGCTATCGCCCATGCAAGGGACCATTGCTTGTCCCCCTTGTGCTTGCTTTCCTTCCTTACAAGCGGAGTCGTCCTGAGGGCCGTCTGCTTTTTCACAATGTGATCGTCGGGAAGTTTAAGTCTTGTCTTGCGGGTGCTGGGCACGATGCGCTTGCGACGAATCCATTGGTAGATGGTTTCCACGGGCGGCATCTTGCCGGACTTGCGGCCATACTCCACGTATTCCGCATATCCCATGTAGAAACCCGCGTCAACTGTATTGTCAGGCTGCACGACGGTGCGACCGCTATTCCGCAGGTGCGACGATGCGACGTTGCCGTTTGCCTTCAGCAGCCGCTGGGCTTCGGCCACGATCTGCATACCGAAAGCCGAAAGGCCCCTGACGGACGCCTTCAGCACTTCCTTCTGAAAAGCCTTCATGTTGATACGAAGGTTCTTCATGCTCACTTCGTCGATATACAGACCATCAGCCATTATACTATCGCCCTCCTGCTGCAAATGACACGCAGTTCGCGCTGACGCGTGCCGACGTCCTCACGGCTATCCACCGAAAGGACGATACCGTTCCAAATGACCTGCTCGAACTTCTCCGGCAGGTAGCGCATACGGACTTCGTAAGCCTCGATCTCGGCGGTTTGGTAGTAGTTCTCCTTCGCATATGCCGAAAGCATCATGACGGAGGCGGGAACCACGGCCACAAGGTCTGGATCGCCGGAGCCTGAGCCGCTTCCACTACCGCTGCCGCTCCCCGACCCCGAAGAAGGGGCCGGAAGGAACGACTGCATACCGTATTCGTCCGTGCGGCTGACGAGCCGCCTGAGCGTCACGGTTTCGCGGTAGGAACGCGGTGCGATGTTATGCGTGTTATTGAACAACATAATCCGCAGGGATGCGCTTGTAAACTTTCTGTTCCTCGTCGGTGTTACCGTCCCAAAGGGCGGCGGCCATTTCCCAAACGTAGCCCAGCAGTCGGGCCACGTCCCCCGCGTTGGGGAGGGTCGTGTAGGTCACGCGCCACCGCCCTGCGTAGGGAAGTTCGAGGCGATTGCCCGACACGAGGCAGTCGGCCACCACGTCCTCGCCCGTTTCGATATTCACTACCGACGTGACGCCGGAGATGATGGGCTGCCATAGTTGTAAGGCTCCCCCTTCCCCCTCTATGACAATGGTGCAGGGCAGCAGGGCGCGGTCCGCGTATTCCTGCACGCGGAGGACCGCCTGCTTCAATACGTTTTCCAACTCCGTGTCCTTAGCCGTGCCCACGATGTTCGCGTACTTCTTGAAGTCCGCGAGGGTTATGGCCGTGTTGGTTCCGATGCTCGTGTAGGTAATCATACCCGTTCCCAATATCCGAGGTTGATGAGTTCTTTTGCGACCCTCTCCGGCCTGCTCAGAATCTCGCCGACACAAAGGCCGTCGTGGGCCTTGATGACGCGGACGCGGGCATAGCCGGGTGCGGTCTTGTTGGAGGCAGCAGGCCGTACCGCTTTGTTTTCACGCTGCGGTACGACTGCCTTTTCCTCTGCTTTCTTGCGCTGCGCCATTACTGACCGCTGCCGGAGCCGCTGCCGCTGCCAGCCGTGATAGCTGCGAGGGCAGACGTGATGCTCGAAACGTAGATGACGGCTTTCTTGCGGTTGGACGGGACCACCAGCTGGCCACGCCAACGCAGGTACATGACGTAGGAGTCGGTTCCTGCGACACGCTCGATCTCCACCTCGAAGCCGAGTTTTTCGTAGAGGTCGAACACAGACGAGTCAGCGACCAGCATCTGACCTGCGGACAGTTTGGATGTACGGACCACCCGTTTGCCCATGAACGTGTAGATGCCGCCGTTGACCTCGAACACCAATGCGCCCGTGGAGGTGCGGATGTTCTTGTACTTGGCGAAGTCCGAAGGGTTCATGTAGATGGTGTCGGCGTAGAACGCACCGTTGGTGGCCTTCTCGACCTGCGCGTCGATGGCGTCGATGAGGTTGATGAGGTCCGGGTTCACGAAGGCTCCGGCGAGGCCAGCGGTAGATGCGCTGAACGCGGTGCTGCCCTGACCGATGATGCCGTAGATGTGCTTCTGCGTGGTGCTATTGGTGTCAGCACCGTCGCCGCTCAGGATCAGGGTGTCAACCTTGTTCTGAATGGCCTTGATAGCCTCAGTACGTGCCCAATTCAGGAAGTAACTGAGGTCGGTGGACATTTCACGAGTGAACGGCAGTTTGGCCGCGATCTTGGCGAGGCCACGGGTCTTTTCCTCAGCGGCTGCGCCGTCAGCGGAACCGACTGCGGAACCTTCGCCAACGTAGTTGGTGTTGTCCGTGAACGAGCCCTCGATCCACAGAACCTTGCTCTTGTCCTGCGGAACGTCCTTCCGACGGATGACGCCGAGGAACACAAGACGCTGCTGGGCGTCGGCGTTGATTTCGGTGTCCCCGATGGTGCGGAGGATGGAACCGCTCATGTTGGAGGTGTCGAGTTTGACTTCCATGATCGCGGAGGCGCGTTTGCCTTCCACGACGTCCTTCATGGCACTCTTGAACTCTTCCGACTCGATGACGTCGCACACGGCCTGCGAAGCGGTTTTGCCAGCAGCCTTGTGTTCTTTCATGGCGTCGTAGATTTTCTTGATACTCTCGTCGAGGTTCTTGATGGCCTCGTCGTTGGCTTTCATGGCATCCTTGATGCCCTCGATGGCGTCCTTGTCAGCCTTCGCTTCTTCAACGGAAGCCTTCAAAGAAACCTTCTCCTCTTGCAGTTTCTTCATTTCTTCCTGCAAAGATTCGAGTTGCTCTTTCAGTTCTTTTTCCATGTCGATGGTGTTTTGGTTAATGTTGTTCGTATCTTCGCCCTTGCGCTCCGTTTCCTCCAAAGTGGCCTTCGGATTGGCGGCGCGGCTGACAAGGCTGATTTCGTAGAGGTAGATGTCCGTGAGGATGCGGTCGATACCTGCGGCCCGGTCCTCCGGGTATTCTGCGGCCTTCACGCCGTAGCCAATGCTGAACTCGTTGAGTGCGCCGTCCTCAATGAGAGTCGCGGCGTCCTTGCCGAGTGTCGTGTTGCTGATGCGGGCACGGAACCAAAGTCCGCGCTCGTCCTCCTTCATTTCCTCGATCACGCCGATCACGTCATCGAAGTTGTGCTGCCAGCACAGTTTGATTCGCTTGACGTCATCGCTTGCGAGGAAGTTGGCGAAGGCTCCGGCCTTGATAACGTCCCCGTAGGAGTCCACGTTACCGAAGTACGCGCCGTAGCCCTCGATGTAGAGGTTGGTGTCCTTGCGCTCGGCCTTGATTTCCGGGCAGGCAAAAGACTTGTGTTCTATCTTGGTTTCCATCATGTGATGCGTTTGTTGCGAATATAACGACCCTTATTCGCGTGCGACGCGTTTTTGATATGGATATAAGGTTTTAGCACAGAAAACGCCCCGAATCGGCTGAAACGGGGCGTTACTGAAAGAATAGCGGCTATATCTCTGTGATGCCGTTGCCGCGTGGCAGATAGATGACCGCGCAGGAGCAGTTGATGACCTCAGAGGCAGGTGCGCCGAACCGCTCATCCATCGGGTACTCCATAGGGAAGCCGCCGACGCTGAACATTTCGCCCTGCTGGATTGTCACGCCGTCAACCTC
>Ga0265298_10003577_pt1 | contig 20454 bp, 12 predicted proteins | sample AusTroGonzalo_MG_3_FD_193486 | JGI IMG/M metagenome (GOLD analysis project Ga0265298, IMG submission 193486) | Bovine rumen microbial communities from tropical cattle in Woodstock, Queensland, Australia - Gonzalo_01 | ecosystem: Host-associated > Mammals > Digestive system > Stomach > Rumen ... | reverse complement strand
TTACCAAGCAGGGTCTCGAGAAGCATGCCCGTGCAGAGGCTTTCGAGGCTATCCGCGAGCAGTTCAAGGAGAAATATGCCGCTGAGCATGCCGACATGGAGGCTGCTGAGCTGGAAGAGAAGAATACACTGATAGACCGTTACTATCACGATGTTGAGAAGGACGCTATGCGTCGTTGCATCTTGGATGAGGGTATCCGTCTGGATGGTCGTAAGACTACCGATATCCGTCCTATCTGGTGCGAGGCCAGTCCTCTGCCCGGTCCTCACGGAAGTGCTATCTTCACCCGTGGTGAGACTCAGTCATTGGCTACCTGTACACTGGGTACCAAGCTGGACGAGAAGTTGGTTGACGATGTACTCGTTCGCGAGTATCAGCGCTTCCTGCTTCACTATAACTTCCCTCCCTTCTCTACAGGTGAGGCTAAGGCTCAGCGTGGTGTAGGTCGTCGTGAGATTGGTCACGGTCATTTGGCTTGGCGTGGTCTGAAGGGTCAGATTCCTGCAGACTTCCCTTATACTATCCGTGTAGTAAGTGATATTCTCGAGAGTAATGGTTCTAGCTCTATGGCTTCAACCTGTGCTGGTTGCTTAGCTCTGATGGATGCCGGTGTGCCCATCACTGCTCCTGTCAGCGGTATCGCTATGGGTCTTATCAAGAATCCCGGCGAGGACAAGTATGCTGTTCTTTCTGATATTCTTGGTGATGAGGACCACCTGGGTGATATGGACTTCAAGACCACAGGTACTCCTAAGGGTCTTACCGCTACTCAGATGGATATCAAGTGCGACGGTCTTTCTTACGAGATCCTCGAGAAGGCTCTGATGCAGGCTAAGGCTGGTCGTGAGCACATCTTGGCTGAGATGATGAAGACTCTTGATGCTCCTCGTGCCGAGCTCAAGCCTCATGTACCACGTATCGAGCAGATGATTATCCCCAAGGAGTTCATTGGTGCAGTTATTGGCCCCGGTGGTAAGATTATCCAGGGAATGCAGGAAGAGACTGGCGCTACCATCACTATCGATGAGGAAGACGGCGTAGGTAAGATTCAGGTCAGCGGTCCTAACAAGGAGACCATTGATGCTGCTATGTCTAAGATCAAGGCTATCGTAGCCGTTCCTGAGATTGGCGAGGTTTACGAGGGTACCGTTCGTAGCATTATGCCTTACGGATGCTTCGTAGAGTTCATGCCTGGTAAGGATGGTCTGCTCCACATCTCTGAGATTGACTGGAAGCGTCTTGAGACCGTTGAGGAAGCTGGTATCAAGGAGGGCGACAAGCTGCAGGTTAAGCTCCTGGAGATTGATCCTAAGACTGGTAAGTTCAAGCTCTCTCGTCGTGTTCTGTTAGAGAAGCCCGAGGGTTACGTAGAGCGTGAGCGTCGTCCCCGTCCTGAGCGTGGTGAGCGCAAGGATCGTGGCGAGCGTCGTGAGCGTCGTCCCCGTCCCGCTGAGGGAGAGGCTCCTGCAACAGAAGCTGCAGAGTAAGTAAGGGTTTACAATCCCTTTATATATATAATAAGGTGTAGTCCGTAGGGCTGCACCTTTTTTGTAGTTCATAGTTCATAATTCATAGTTCATAGTTCATGATTCATGGTTCATAGTTTCGCTAACCCCTAACCCCTAACCCCTAACCTCTAACCCCCAACAATCCTCTTGCCCCTTGCTCCTTGCCCCTCGCTCCTAAATTCTAATCCCTAATCCAAAAAACTTGTCGGATTTTGTTTGAATTTGCAAAATAATTGATACTTTTGTGACCAAAATGTAATAAAAGGCCTAAAAACAGATGAAAATTTATCTTACCTTACTCCTTTTGCTCCTTGCCAGTTTCGTGCATGCAGACGAGCTGCGTGTCCTGACAACACCCCAGGATGGTTGCTTTACCATCACGGGTTCCGTATCCTCAGACAAATGTGTAATCCTCAGCGATGAAGACGATGCCGCAGTTGTCACTACCGTTATCGAATGCCTGAAGTCAGACATCAAGGCGGTGACCCGCAAATCTATCCTAAGCTATAAGACCATGCCCGAAGGCAAGAAGCCCATCATTGTGGGAACCATAGGACAGAGTTCCTATATCGACCGGCTGATAGCCGACGGCAAACTGGATGTGAGTGACGTGGAAGGGCAATGGGAGGCATACGGCCTACAAGTTATTGAGAATCCGATAGAGGGTGTAGAACGAGCTTTAGTCATTTATGGGTCTCAGCCACGAAGTACGGCATACGGAGTGTTTGAGCTAAGTAGGATGATGGGCGTTTCGCCTTGGATATGGTGGGCAGATGTTACACCTACGGTAAAGACGCAGCTCTATGTTACACCTGGGAAAAAGGTTGTGGGAACCCCCTCAGTGAAGTTTCGAGGTATTTTTGTCAACGACGAAGATTGGGGCTTGCGACCCTGGGGAGCAAGGAATCTTGATACGGATCTTAATAATTTCGGTCCCAAGACCTATGCCGCCATCATGGAGTTGATTCTTCGTTTACGAGCCAACACCCTTTGGCCTGCCATGCACCCTGGCACTCGCGCCTTCTGGTACGAAAAGACCAATATTCCCTTGATTAGTAAGTACGACATTTACATGGGTTCCAGCCATTGTGAACAGATGCTCTGCAATAATGAGTATGAGTGGGAACGTTTTGGTGGTCACCGTGATGAAGACTGGGTTTGGCATTCAAACAAGGATATGATAATGCGTTACTGGGGTGCACGCATCAGCGAGAGTAAGGACAAAAACGGCATCTATACTTTGGGAATGAGGGCTGTCCACGATGCTGGCATGAATGGTTACAATACTACTGAAGAGAAGGTTGCTGCCTTGACGGACATCATTGCTCATCAGCGTCAGCTTATTGCAGACAGCATAGGTGACCCAACTACCGTGCCACAAATCTTTATACCTTATAAAGAAGTACTGACTGCATACAATGCAGGACTTCAGGTGCCAGAGGATGTTACCCTAATGTGGGTTGATGACAATCACGGCTATATCCGCCAGATGCCTACTCCGCAGGAACAGGCTCGCTCAGGCGGTAATGCAATCTATTATCACCTTTCCTATTGGGGAACACCAGCCGGTTATCTTTGGCTTAGCACCATCTCGCCTTCACTTTGCAGTTACGAATTGAGCAAGGCTTATAGCCAGGGAATGCGTAACCAATGGATTATAAACGTTGGCGACATAAAACCCGCCGAAGAAGAGCTTGAGTTCTGTATGGATTTGGCATGGGACATAAACAGTTGGAAACCAGAGGATGCCTACAAATATACAAGGGCATGGGCTGCACGTACCTTCGGAGAGGAATATGCCGATGAAATCCAAGAGATTAAGATGGTTTATTACCGTCTGGGTATCGCGGCTAAGCCTGAACATGTTCATCTCTGTTATTTTGACCATTCCAACCGTCAAATAGACGAACGTATTGCGGAATATCAGGAATTATATAATAGAGTAGTGGCACTGCGCTCTCGCATTCCCTCCACCTTACGTAATGCTTATTACGAACTAATTGAGTACCCTGTCTGTGGTTGTGCTGACCAAAATATCAAGATTCTGCGGGGACGGCAGAGTTTCGTTTATGCTTGGGTGGGACAAAGAGAAAAGGCGCTCTCATACGCAAGTGCAGCTCAATCGGCATTCGATGAGATTGTCTCAATGACCAACAAGTACAATACAGCCATTGCAGGTGGCAAATGGAACTATATGATGAGCTACAAGCCCAACAATATGAGTCAGCATCTAATGCCTTCCGTAGCATCCGTAGCTGATGTGGGAACTGTTGAAAGTGCCATAGAGCAACCAGACATCACAATCTTGCCTGGTGGCAGCTATCGCACAGCAAGTAACGGTGTCGTCTCATTAACAGGCTTGGGTGTGGCTGGAAGTACAGCAACTGTTTGGCCATTAGATCTGACAGCTTACACTTCTTGCAGTCAGGCACCTTATGCCGAATATTCTGTACCTGTTCAGGAAGGACTTAATGTTATTCAGGTGCGCTGTCTGCCCACTTTTCCTCTCAATACTTCATACGACCTGAGAGTCGGTATATCCGTTGACGGGAATACGCCTTCTGTCATTTCTGTCAAGACGACAGCAATGACAACTCCTTGGGATGAGACTGTTGTTCAGGGCTACATGCGGGCAGCTGTTCACTATACGAGTTCCAAAGACCAAATGGTGTCTGTCCGCATTTATTTTATGGACCCGGGTTCTACGGTAAGTGCCTTGGCTAGTATTCCTTTTGGAAGTGATGCACAAGATCTGACGAACCGCTTACTCACAAATGCTGACTTTGAATACAACTCTTCAGGTACACTCAATCCCCAGGATAATACGGGAAGAGGTGTTCCAAAAGGATGGACTGCGACGGGTAAGATGAAAGGCAACTCGTGGGGGGTCAACCAGGATGCCAAACAGATATACGGCATTAATGGTTATTGGGCAACAAGCACACCTATGCCAGAGGTTTATGAACTCTCGCAGACCATTCCCGCAAGCAAACTTGAAGCAGGCACCTACTTGGTCAGCTGCTTGTTGGGCACGCTCAAGGATAAGCTAGGAACATGCAGGCTTTTTGCGAACAACGTTGTCCAGTACTATGGAAAGGAAAGCGATTATGTGTCAGATGTCTTCACTTCAGGTGAGACTCACACTTTTGCCGGCTATGTGGGTTCGGGTGACGGTAGGATGATTCTGAAACCAATGGAGGTGATGGTGACTATCTCAGAGGGTGAGAGCCTAAAACTTGGTATTCGTACCAGTAACCATAGGGGAGATGGCACACGTGTAACGAGCAATAATCATGGATGCTTTAAAGTGGATCACTTCCGCATTCAGAAGGTAAAGGCCGTTGATGATGAGACATCAATTGAAAAACAATCTAATGAGTCCTTCACGAACGATCAAGTATATGATTTAACTGGCCGTCAAATAGCAGGCGGAAAATTGCCAAGCGGTATCTACATCGTCAACGGGAAAAAAAGACTTGGCAAATAGAATTAGCATAAGGAATAACAACACAAACGCAAATCATAATGAAAACAAAAAAACTATTAACCCTTCTTTTCATGTTTTTTGCTTTGATAGCAAAAGCAGATGACATGCAAGTAGTGACCTCTCCTGTTGATGGTTGCTTTACCATTTGTGGTTCAGTAGCCTCCGATAAATGCGTTATTATCAGTGATGCTAACGATGCAGAAGTAGTTGGCACTGTTATTGAGTGTCTGAAGTCCGACATCAAGGCAGTGAGCAGAAAGGTTGTCTATAGTTATAACACCCTGCCTGAAGGCAAGAACCCCATCATTGTGGGAACCATAGATCAGAGTTCGTACATCGACCAGCTGATAGCTGACGGCAAGCTGGATGTAAGTGATGTAAAGGGCAAGTGGGAGGCTTTTGGCCTGCAAGTGATAGACAATCCTCAGGAAGGAGTGGAACAGGCACTGGTTATCTATGGTTCACAGCCAAGAGGCACCGCTTACGGAATGTTCGAACTAAGTCGTATGATGGGTGTGTCGCCATGGATATGGTGGGCTGATGTGGCTCCCTCCATCAAGACACAGCTTTATGTCACAAAGGGCAAGAAAGTGTTCGGCTCTCCCTCTGTTAAGTATCGTGGTATCTTCCTCAACGATGAGGACTATGGCCTGCGCCCCTGGGCAGCCAAGAATATGGATAAGAACCTGAATAACTTCGGTCCCAATACCTATGGTGCTATTATGGAGCTGCTGCTCCGTCTGCGTGCCAACACCCTGTGGCCTGCCATGCATGCGGGCAGTCGTGCTTTCTGGTTCGAGAAGAGCAATATCCCCCTTATCATGAAGTACGACATCTACATGGGCTCCAGCCATTGCGAACAGATGCTGCGCGACAACGAGTACGAGTGGGGTAAGACAGGTGATAAGTTCGGCGGTCACGGCAATTCGGACTGGGTATGGCATTCCAATCAGGAGATGATTAAGAAGTACTGGGCTGTCCGTGTAGGCGAGAGTAGGGGGCAGAATGCCATCTATACCCTTGGAATGCGAGGCGTACACGATACGGGCATCAACGGTTATAACAGCACGGCCGAGCGAGTGGCTGCCCTGACCGATATCATTGCCTACCAGCGTCAGCTCCTTGCCGACAGCATTGGAGACCCCACCAAGATTCCCCAGATATTCATCCCTTACAAGGAGGTGCTCGACTGCTACAATGCAGGTTTGAAGGTGCCCGAGGATGTTACCCTGATGTGGGTGGACGATAACCACGGCTATATCCGTCAGATGCCTACGCTGGCAGAGCAGGCCCGTTCGGGTGGCAATGCCATCTACTATCATGTATCTTACTGGGGCTCGCCCGATTCCTACCTGTGGCTCAGCACGATATCTCCCAGCCTCTGCTGTTACGAGTTGAGCAAGGCCTATGATCAGGGCATACGCGACCAGTGGATTATCAATGTGGGCGATATCAAGCCAGCCGAGGAGGAACTGGAGTTTTGTATGGACCTGGCTTGGGATATCAACAGCTGGACGCCAGAGACGGCATATCTGTACTCACGCGACTGGGCTGCCCGTACCTTCGGCGAGGACTATGCCGACGCCGTTCAGGAAATCAAGATGGAGTATTACCGCCTGGGTATCGCTTCCAAGCCCGAACATGTGCACCTCTGCCACTTCGATTTCTCCAACGAGCAGATAGAGGAGCGCATAGCTCAATATAAGGAATTGGTGAGTAAGATGCAGACACTTAAAAAACGCATCCCAACAACTTTAAGAGATGCTTATTACCAGCTTATAGAATATCCGGTAATGGGCTGTTCCGATATGAATATTAAGCATCTTCGTGCTCGTCAGAGTTTTCTTTTTGCCCGTGCCGGACAAGGTGATTTGGCACTCTCTTACTCCAAGCAGGCACAGACAGCCTTCAACGAGATTGTTTCTTCTACCACCAAGTATAATACGGGTATTTCTTCCGGCAAATGGAATGGTATGATGAACTACAAACCTAACAACTGGAGCTACCATCTGATGCCTGCTGTGGCTTCGTCCTCTGATGTAGGTCAGATAGAGAGTTCTATTCTGCAGCCTCGAATTACCTTTGTGGATGGTGGCGACTACAATGCATCCTCTGGTACTGTTAAGGCTATTCAGGGATTAGGTATTCGTGGCACCAGTGCCACCGTATGGCCTTTGGATATGACGGCTTACAGCAATGCCGCCCAGGCTCCTTATGCCGAATATACCCTGCCTGTTCAGAAGGGACTGAATCTCATTCAGGTTCGATGCCTGCCCACGTTCCCCATCAATACGTCTTACGACCTTCGTGCGGGCATCTCTGTTGATGGTGCTACGCCATCCATCATTTCCATTAAGACAACGGCCATGAGTGCTACATGGGACGAGACCGTTGCCCAAGGCTACTTCCCCGCAGCTGTTCATTATACCAGCGACGAGGACAAGACCGTTACCGTCAAGGTATCCTTCATGGATCCCGGCCTTACCGTCAGTGCCGTGGCAAGCATTCCTTTCAGCGCTGGTATGGAGGACCTGACTAACGTGCTGCTCACCAATGCCGATATGGAGTACACCTCTGCTAATGCCCTGAACAAGCAGGGTGTTACCTCGCGTGGATATCCGCGTGGTTGGCGTAATACGGGAACGCTGAGTGGCAACTCTTGGGGTGTCAACAGCGATGCCAAGCACATCTATGGCACCAGTTGCTTCTGGGCTTCTGCCAGTCCGATGCCCAACACCTTCGAGCTCTATCAGACCATCCCTGCCAGCAAGATCGAGCCTGGAACCTATCTGGTAACATGTAACCTGGGTGTTTTCAAGGAGAAACTGGCCACCTGCCGTCTCTTTGCCAATAAGAACGTGCAGTATTATGGTGCCGAGGGTGATTATTTGACGTCTATGCTCACATCTGGCGAGAACAACACCTTTGCCGGTTATGGTGGTAGCGGTTCGGGTAAGATGACGTTGAACCCCATGCAGGTGATTGTCACGGTCAAGGAGGGCGAGAGCCTGAAGCTCGGTATCCGCACCAGCAACTACATGGCTGATGGTACCCGTTCTACCAACGATAACCACGGTTGGTTCAAGGTCGATCACTTCCGCATCCAGAAGGTGAATGCCGTGGATGATGAAACTTCAATTCAAAATTCAAAATTCAAAATTCAAGATTCAAATTTGGGGGAGATTTACGACCTTTCCGGTCGTAAAGTGCAAGGAGCAAGGAGCAAGGGGATTTATATCCTCAACGGACGTAAGGCGGTGTTTTAGTTCATAGTTCATAATTCATAGTTCATAGTTGCGCTAACCGCTAACCACTTTTTAGCGGACCGTGGTTTTCTTGCCGTCAACATAATATACACCGTGGGGAAGTCCTGCGGTGTTTTTTGTGCTCCTGATGCGTTTGCCGTCCAAGGTGTAGATGCCTTTGCCGTAAGCCTTTTCTTCCGATGAGATGGTGTTTTTTATGCCAGTACTGTTCTCTGTCACCTCTATCTGACAAGCTAGGGCGGTAGCTTTGTTCTCGATGTATGAGTTGTTGACCGTTCCCACGTGGAAGAGGCGGGAGCTCTTGGCATCCGTGTAGCTGTTGTACTTGTCTATGCCTGCATCGTCCTCTTCGTCGCCTCCTATGAAGTCGATGGTATATTTTCCGGGCTTGGTATCCTCGGGTATGGTAACCAGGAACGTCACCTTTATCGAGTCGCAGCCATTGCGCCAGCAGGCCGAGATGTTCTTGGGTACCTTCTTCTGGCTTTGGAATCCGTGCCAGGTGTAGCCGCTCTTCTTGCAGGCGGCTTTGTAGAATTCAGACAGCTTGTTGCAGGCAATCATTTCGTGCTGACTGTTAACCTTGCTGCCGTCGCTGTAATATACCCAATCCTCCGCAAACTGCTGGTGAGCACCCTTGGGAACGGCCACCTCCCATCCGTTGGGTACGCGTATTCCGGCAAAAGACCAGTCGGTCACAAAGTTCTGGGTATCCGACCCGTCGTCAACAACGGTAAAGCTCACTTCTATAGTCTGTCCCGCCTCTGCCGTCTTAGGTGCCGAAGTACTTATCAACTTATAGCAGGAGGTCAGTAGGAATAAGACAAGAAAGAGACCCCCTCCCAGCCTCCCCGAGGGGAGGGGCTTTAGTTGAAAGTTGAAAGTTGAAAGTTGAAAGTTTTTATTCATAGAAAATTGAACATTGAGCATTGAACATTACTGCACGGCGGTAGCAAATTCTTCATTCTTCACTCTTCACTCTTCATTAATCAAACACCGCTTTCCAATTATACACTCTGAAGAAGAAGGGGCGATAGAAGTCGGCCGACCCTGTGGCGTTGAAGTTATCGTTGAAATCCTTGCAATCCGTATTGGTGGAGAATACCAGCTCGCCCTCGCGTGAGAGGCTCTGATGCAGGTGAGGCATGTAGAAGTTGTTGTACGTGCGTGTACCTTTCTTATCCAGTACCCATGGCATGGTCCATAGCTGGTGGCATTCCTCAAAGGGACCCCAAGGGTTCTTGCTGCGCATGATGTACAGCTGCTTGCCGAACACATAGCCCTGTGCTGTCATGTAGTAATAGTCGCCGTCCTTGAAAACCCATGCTGTAGAGACAGAGCGACTGGAGATAGCCGAGCGGTTCACTTCGGCTGCTGTGGGATAGGCCTTCTGCCAACTGAAATTACCCTTTTCATCGGCAATATAGTATTCCCACTGCGAACGTAGGTCGTGAGTGGTGCTGCGAGCTACTACAGGCGATGAGGTGTTCATGACATCCCCCTCGTTCTTCTTGTATTGGTTGCAGGCATACAGATAGGTATGTCCGTCCTCATCCTCCCAGAGTGTCTGTCCGTAGCCTATAGGGTCTTTCTCAAAGAAGTTATGATCTACGCTAAGGAGTTTCAGGTAGGTGTCGTCGCCAGGCTTTCCCTCCAGCGAGTAGATAGCCAGAGCACGGTTGTCGCTCTGCATCAGGTTCTCTGTTCCATTATAGACACCAGCCCACAGCATCTGCAGCTGTCCGTCAACTACCGTAGCATCGCCTGCCCAGTAGAGCCATTGCTGGTCAATCTCGCCTGCCTTTATCTGAGCCTCCGTCTTCTCACCTTTGGGGTGACGCAGGTGCGTACGGCAGGTACCTTGTGCTTTGCTGATCCAGTCGGCCAGCCATACCAGGTTGCTGCTCTGTGTTCCAGGCAATCCGTCTTCGCCGGGTGTCTGAACCATGATGCTGTTACGTGGAAAGGTGCAGTTGCCACGTGCTCGGGTACTTGCCGAGACAACACCGTAGAAGCTATCGTTGAACGACCAGAACACATTGCCGTCGGGCAGCATGGTTGTCTCTACGCCATCGCCGCCGTTCCAGCCGCGTGTACGGGTGAACAGAGCATCATACAATTTGTCCTTGTAGACGTATACATTATGGTTGGCGTTGTTGTGAGGCAGGTACTCCAGTTTCCATTCCTCTTTTACCGATGGAACGGGCCATTTCTCCGTGTTGGCCGCTACCTCGTGGGTCAGGTCCTGTGCCAGACAGTTCGTTGTCAGGCAGAGGGCTGTTAGCATCAGATGTGGACGTAGTAATTTCATTATTTTTGGTTTCTTTTTGGTTTATCTGTGTATTTGGGGTAGTAGAATGCCGGCATGCCCAGGGCCATCATGGCAAACGGCTTGTGCCCGGGTGGCAGGTGCAGCAGAGATTCTGTCTTTCGTTGACCTATGAATCTGAACGCCACCTGCACCAGTCCCATGTAGATCTGTGATACGCCATGTGCCTCGGCCATCAGCGAAGCATTCTGGTACGCCATGTTGCAGTCCTGCCAGCCAAAGTCGTACTTCTTGGGTGCGCTTATCACCAGCAGGGCTTTGGCGTTGCAGGTGCAGGGACGTTGTCCGGCTTTCCATCTCCTCTCAAAGCGGTATAGCTCGGCAGCCTCATTATAAAGGTCGCGCAGGAAGAGTTTTGTCAGGGGGCGTATGGGTTTGGACATCAATACGCTGGCCAGACGCAGGAAGAACTTCATGGTAGCATCTTCCACAGCCTGTATCTCTGCTCCTTCCAACACCGTCACCACCACCTTCCTTGAGTTCTCAGAGGTGGGTGCTACGTAGGCAGCCTCTATGATATCCTTTAGTGCTTCAGTCGGAATCGGCAGCTCTGTGATGGTACGGTTAGAGCGTCTGCTTTTCATCAGTTCCATCAGTGATTCAGGCGATGGAATCAGTTCTTTTTGCACACGGTGTATGTGTTCGGGTGAGAAGCTATCATGCTGCAAGGCATCTGCCTCGCACACATCTACGCAGTGTCCGCACTGGATGCAGTTCTTGGCTTTGCGCACCACAGGCGCTTCACCCTTCTCCTGTGAATATACATTAGCGGGACAGACTCTTGCGCATCGCCCGCATCGCTTACACTTATCGGGGGATATTTTTAATTCATAATTCATAATTCACAATTCACAATTCATAATTAAGAATTAAGAGAGAAGAATGAAGAATTGTTCGGTATCTCGGAATCTCGAAAAATCAATCGGATTTCCCCTCCCCATAGAGGGGGAGGGTTAGGGAGAGGGTCTTTAACAGATACCCACACAGGGCTAATCCTACTACGATGCAGATGATGGCGATGGTGTTGCCTCCTATCCATTCCACCATGCTAAATTCATCGGCCTTATCGCCCATCACATTCATCTGGATGATGGCAATCGAGTTGTTCAGAATATGTATGATGGTGGTCAGCACGACGTTGCCCGTCTTAATGTATATCACACCCAGGATGAAGCCTATTATCATGGCAACAACCACCTGAGCGGGGTTCATGTGTACGATTCCGAACAGGACGGCCGAAACCCATACGGCTTTCCCGGGCTTGGCGCCGTTACGTGCCAGATATCCGCAGACACCCTCGCGGAACACCAGTTCCTCGGCTATTGGACCCACGATGGCAACGGTAAGTATGCCCCAGAAACTGTAGGCCAGTTGTTCCATCATCGTATCCTCGATAAAATTGGGCATGTGTGTTATTTCCACCAGCAGGTCGCCGGCGAAAGCACCCGAGAAAGCAGCTACGAGAGCCATCAGCACCCAACCCACGCTCATTTTGGAAGCCTTGAATGTGGCGGGTATCTCCATCACCTTCAGCGCCTTCCAGCAAACGAGCACACCTATTACCATAAAGTATATGTATGCGATGCTCATTATCGTGATGACGGGGCAATCAGCACCGATGATTTTGCATACTGCTGCTACTGCGCCTACTACTATGCCCGTCAATAGCTGTGAAATCAAGAAGTACGTTAGTACTGACAATAATGCTTTTTTCATTTCTTTATAATACCATTACACGTGTATAACTATCGTCCAGCCAGCAGGCTGGCTTAACTTCCAATTTAACTTCACTCTATAACTTCCGAAGCTTAAAATAAGTTATTATTGCTGCAAAGTTAGCAATAATTTCTATATTCGAGCAGTGTTTTGTGTATTTCTGTTATTTAGGGTGGTGGTATCTATGATAATTTTTGTACATTTGCCCATGAAAAACCTAACTCTTAAATCAGAAATGAAGAGATTTTTACTTTCAACAGGCGTTTTCCTTCTCTTTGCTTTCGTCATGAGGGCGCAGATGACAGCAGTATCCGAAAGCCTTACGCAAGTGTACAACACCCCTTATGCCCGTTTCTACTCCTTCAACTATCCGTCTAAGGATGCGGCAGGGAATGATGTGGTGCTCTCCTCCATGCTCATAGCCTGGAATCCAGCCACCCCGTCGGCCACAGACAGCATAGAGTCTTTGCACATCTACAGTCACTATACCATCACTTCCGACAAGGAGTGTCCTACCTCCAACTCCAACCTTCAGGACCGTTTGCTTTTTGCTATGTTGGTGAAGGCCTCCTACGCATCGGACCCCACTACCGATTTCATTTCGCGTTGTATTGTCATTGCGCCCGACTATCAGGGCTATGGCGTCACACGCAGCATGAGTCATCCTTATCTGGCGCAGGAACTGACAGCCCGTCAGGAGGTGGATGCCGTTATGTATGGCATGCGGCTCTATCAGAAGCTGGTGGATGCTGGCCAGGCTCTGTCCGTCAAGACCGACTGGCGCACCTTTGCCTATGGCTACTCGCAGGGTGGTGCCGTCACATTGGCCGTGCAGCGTTACCTTGAGGAGACTACCCTCGATGAGGATCTGCACTTCCGTGGCAGCATCTGTGGCGATGGCCCTTATGACCTTATGGCAACCCTGCGCTATTACCTGCAGGATGATGGCGACAGCTTTGATACCACTACCCGTCACCGCAAGGGTCTTTGCACCATGCCTATGGTCATTCCCATGATTATAAAAGGTATGCTGGATACGCACCCTGATATGGCAGAGCATACGCTCGGGGATTATCTCTCGCAGCAGTTCCTGGATACCGGCATTATGGATTGGCTGGCCAGCAAGAATTTTTCTACCGGTGAAATCTCTAAAAAATGGTACCAGCAGCTGCAGAACGGCTTGGATGCCAACGGTCGCCATTATTCCCCGGAGCAGATGGCAGAGTTGTTCTATTCACCCTCTACCAACGATGTGTGGGGACGACTGGACAAAGTCTTCACACCCGGGCTTTATGAATACCTCTCTAATGAGGATAACTTCGGTACCGTTCCTTCTGAGAAGGGTGATGTCTGGCAGGATATCCATCGTGCCTTGGCGGATAACAATGTGGCTTCTGGCTGGGAACCCCGTCACCGCATACAGTTCGTGCATTCGCGCGGAGATATGGTAGTGCCTTATGCCAATTATCTGTCTTTCTCAGATGCCCATCCTTTCTATCTTGATAATCTGTACCGCATTGACGACAGACTCACGCCTTCCGACCATACGGATGTCGGCACCTCTTTCTTCCTGAAGCTCTTCGCCGGTGCTTACGGAGATTACTTCAAGTGGGTGGATGAAGGTTTGCCCACAACTGGTGTTGTGGAAATTCAAAATTCAAAATTCAAAATTCAAAATGATGAGATTTACGACCTTAGTGGGCGTAAGGCTAATTCAAAATTCAAAATTAAAGATTCAAAATTGAGAAAAGGTATTTACATCCAGAATGGACGTAAGGTGGTGTTTTAGTTCATAATTCATAGTTCATAGTTTCGCTAACCTCTAACCCCTAACAATCCTCTTGCCCCTTGCTCCTTGCTCCTAATCGCTAACCTCTAACTCCTATAAATAATATGAAAAACAACGGTGGAATCAGATTATTTGCCTTTGCTGCTTTGATGGCTTGTTCGGCCTTGGCGGCAATGGGGCAGAACCAGCCGGGTAAGCCCTGGCAGGTGAGTGTAATGAGTTATAACGTGCAGCATTGCGCAGGCATGCAGTCGGACATCAACTATGACCGTACGGCTGATATCATCTGGCGTGAGCATCCTGATGTGGTGGCCCTACAGGAACTGGACAGCGTCACTACGCGCAGCGAGGGACTTAACCAGATAGAAGAACTGGCCCGGCGCACCCTCTACTATCCCGTCTATGCCAGTGCCATTGACTATGCAGGTGGCAAGTACGGTCTGGGTATCCTTACGCGTGAGCGTCCGCTTAGTACCCGTCGCATCCCCCTGCCCGGCAAGGAGCCTCGTGTACTTCTGGTAGTGGAACTGCAGAACTATGTGATGGCATGTACGCATCTCGACCTCAAGGAAGAGAATCGTCTGTCCTCCATCCCCATCCTTGTCAACGAGGCTAAACGCTGGCAGAAACCCTTCCTCATTGCCGGCGACTGGAATGATACGCCCGACTCCAAGACTATGAAAGAGATAGGTAAGTATTTTACGGTGAATACGGGCAAAAAGCCTACTTTTCCTGCCGACAAGCCCAAGGACTGCATAGACTACATTGCATCATATAATGCCCGTCCTGCCGTGGGTCTGAAGAGCTGGGTACTGGACGAGCCTACCGCCTCTGACCACCGTCCTTTGATGGCTACCCTGCGCCTGCCCATCAAGTCCGCTGATCTGATGACCCTCAAGCCCTACCTGCAAGACCCTCAGCCTACGCAGATGACCGTGATGTTCCAGACAACGGCTCCTGCCCATTGCTGGGTGGAATACGGAACGGACAAGAACAACCTGAGCCGCAAGCGTGCCCTGCTGGACGGCCAAGAGGTTTGTTTCGACATAGAGAACCGCATCACCCTGGACGGCTTGCAGCCCGGTCAGCAGTACTACTATCGTGTCTGCGTGGTAGATTTGCTGATGAAGCATGCCTACGAGTTCCATACCGGCGATACCCTGCGCACCCAGTTCTATCAGTTCCGCACGCCGGAGGTGAAGGGAACTGATTTCACCTGTGTCATCTTTAACGACCTGCACGCCAATCAGCAGACCTACTCCTTCCTCTGCGATACCTTGCGCCAGGAGGGTATTTCTCCTGATTTCATCGTATTTAATGGCGACTGCCTACCTGAGCCTTACGACCGCGAGCACGCCATGCGCATGATCCACAATCTGGCAGACCCCATAGGCGGAGCAGAGACCCCCATCTTCTTCATCCGTGGTAATCACGAGATACGTAATTACTACTCAGCAGGCATGCATCGTCTGATAGGCTATCCCAATGACAAGACCTATGGCGGCATCAGTTGGGGCGATACCCGTTTCATGGTGCTGGATTGTGGCGAGGACAAAGCCGATGACCACCGCGAATATGCCGGTTTCAATGACTTTACCCAGCTACGTGCCGAGGAGACCGACTTCATAAAGAAGGAGCTCAAGAGTCCAGCCTTCAGGAAAGCCAAGCGTCGTATCCTCCTCAGTCACATCCCCGTCTTCGGCAACGATGACAAGTACCAGCCCTGTCGTGATGCCTGGGCTCCGCTCCTCAAGGACCAGCCCTTCAGTGTAGCCATCTCTGCCCACACCCATAAGTTCAACTATAGCCCCAAGGAGTTAGAGGGCGCCACCTATCCTGTCCTGGTGGGTGATGGTCCCAACATAAAAGGTGCCACCGTCACCATCCTGCAGAAGAAAGGCAACGCCCTGCACCTGAAGACCCTAAGCAAGAATCCAAAGAACTGCATTGAAGTTGAGTTGTAACACCCTAATCCCTCGTCCCTTTCTTAAGTGGGCGATGGGAGATCAGAATAAATAAAGAGAAAAAGCAGCTACGCGATGGCGTAACTGCTTTTCTTGTTTTGTGGACCAGCTTGGGCTTGAACCAAGGACCTCCAGATTATGAGTCTCTGCTTCAATTTCACTTACATCCTTGTTTGTCAGTCGGTTAATTAACTCTATTTATGGTCAGAGACCAACATCTGACCAACTTTGTTTAAGCACAGAAATAGTCTGTTGCTCTCATATTATAATTACTTTCTTTTGTTTCTTTCATATTTCTGCTTTCTTTTGATTAGTACTTTTGTTTTTCAATCATCTTGTATGCACTTTCTCTAAATAGAACTATAGGAAGTGCATACATATTTCGTGAATGATTATGGGTCTTGAAGGGTGTTAATTAGAGGTTTTGCATTTATGCAGAACTCATATAATCTCTAAGCCCAGTTTCTCAACAAGAGATTTAATCGTAGGGTTCTCCTGTAAAATATCTTCCTTCATTTGGATTGTTTGAACAGGGATTGTATTTACCAACTGCTGATATTCATTTGGCATACATTCTGTAATGGCCTGAAGAAATAAATTCCACAACTCCTTTTCTTCTTCAGATGAATAGGCATTCCCCATATATTGTAGTTCCTCATTTTCCAAGAACTTTATCTTAACCATATTGTCCCATTCTTCAAATGCTATCAGTTCTTCCGCAAGACCAAGTTCTCCCATGCACCATAGAATGCCAGAAACAAAATCAAAATACTTGGTTGAAACCTTTCTTTCTTCTATTTGTCGTTCAAAATTATATGACCTGTTGCCTAGATATTTGGGGGGACTGTCATAAGTGTTGATAAAAGTGACCATTTGCCTATATAGCATATTTGTAGCAAATCCCTTTTCTACGCAACTTTTTGACTTTGCTAAAATATAAAGGTATTCAACGTCATTATAGCCAGAAAACACAGGTGCTTCTTTCAACCTGTCCTTATCTATCTGAAACTTCGGATGATGCATCAACTTAATACAGAGGTTTGTGTAATTATCATGTGTATCTAATGCGGAAAGGTTATCGTACACATATTCCATAGGGAAGTGCTTTATAATCACTGCACCACATTCTTTTTCGTGAAACTGCTCCCACAAGGTTCTCACATCTTCAAAGAAAAGGTTGTCCCAGTTTGTTCTCAGTTGTTTGTATCCCCAAATTCTATCTTGCTTTGAAGCATTGAGCATGGCTTTTAGTATTTTCTGTTGTGTCAGAAATGATTGTTTACTAAATCTGTCTCGTAGTTCTGCCCTTGCTTCTGCAACCTTGCCACTCTGTTTGTCTGTAAAGGCATTCAATAGGGCAGAAATGCTTTCATTCTTATGTGGCTGTATCTTATTCAAGACTTTAGCGGCTTCTTCGTAAAGTCCATTACCTACACTCCATTTGGAAGTGCCACGCTTCAACTTCTTTTGAAGTCTAAGCAGTTCTTCCTTGTTGAGGGTATGCACCAAAGCTCTTAAGACAGTCCTTTCCACAAGGCTTTTCTCGTATTGGGGCTGTTGGTAGTGTGAAAGAATATAATCTAAGGTGAAAATAGTTTCATTCATTATGTTATTGTAATTATATAAAGACTATTCTTCTGGAATCACGAGCTCCTGCTTTTGAAAATCAATAATACAATTGTTCTCTATTAAAAAGGGAATGCCAAGAAATCCATGCAATTGCAGCCCTGTTTCTTCCTGAAGTCGTATTACAGCATCATTCATGTCAATAACAGAAAAATCTGCTTTTATTTTAATCCTTTCTATCTCCAATATTGCATTAACGATGATTACGTCTTGATACACACCTTCTACGCCCATAATCTTATTGTTTTCTTTTGATACAACAAAAGCTTCTCCCATCTGTTCATACACAAAACTAGCAATAGTATTGTGCGTAGCGCCCGTATCAATAAGGAAAGTTAAATTAACGCCATTTATTTTTGCTGTAACTAATGGCATACTTAGTTTTTGTATTCCAAGTGCAAGAGAGTAGTTCATATTGTTTATTATTATACGTTATTATTTGTCTTTTTAGGGCTTTTGAGTATACATGGAATAGGCTTCTTATTATCGATACTAATCTCTGCATATTGAAAGTCATCAATTGTACCTGCATTCAAAATAGATCTTGCGGCAGGACTAACATAACCTTTTTTCGTTCCGCAAACGAATAGTATTTCTTGGACAGGACATCCGTCTTTATCCCTTACAATAGCTCCACTTTTATCCCTTTTAGGTTCTTCTATAAACTGTAAAATTGCATTTTCGCTAATAACTAGAGCACGTGCACTCATCTGTGTACATACTTTTATATTAGGAGCCTTTTCCCTTACTTCGGAATCTATGGTCTCATGTTTAACAGATTCAGTTTCTAACCCCAACCTCCTTATTAGACCTGTGCGAGCAATCCATATATCAGAAGTTACAGGTTTATCTGGATCATCTATTTCTGACATAATCAAAACTAAATGCTTCGGGTCATTCGTAAATTTTTCACATAGTGCCTTTGAACAAGGAACCCAACCATAACCAGGTACTAATAGTGCTTTATTCACATATTTGTGCCCTGTACTTCCTTTTAAAGTAATTTGCCCGACTTCCAGCAAATCCGATAATCCTAAATCATATTTTAAATACTTGTATTGCATTTTCCAATTTTTCGGCACACACAAAAAGAAAAGGTGCAAACAATCCTGTATTTGCACATTCGGAGGTATCGCCAAACACCTTTGCCACACAAATAAGGAAAGCCTGCACCCGTAGGCACAAGCATTTCACTAAATTGCTATTGGGACACATTCTTCTAATTGGCGATTTTCCGAATGTCACATGCAAGAAGTAAAACACTTCTTCTGATGATATGTCTTGTTAAACTGTTACGTCATTTTACACAATTTTGAATTTCATGTTGTAAAGGTAATTATTTTCTGCGACAATCTTTTCAACTTGTTTCAAATTCAGTATGTTTAACGCAAACTTTTCATCAAAAGGCAGGCTCTCCTGTCAATTCGTGGGTCAAGAAAGGGTTAATAAATGTTCACTTGTCCTCCTTTTCACTCCCAAAGAGGAACATCAAGATAGCCACTCCAAGTGCCACCTTAATCAGTATGGAAAGTATCATTATCATGGTTTTTACTGAATAAACCATGAATACTCATTCTCACCATATAAGGCTCTGTTTAGTCCATCTGCCAACAGACTTGCATTGTGAGACCTATCCAAGTAATTGTCAATGTAACTGCTCTTGTTTGCTCCAGTCAGCAGATTATAGACATTCCACATGGAGATTTCCTTTGCTCCTTGTTGAGGTGCAAAGTTTTCATCATTGTAGTATGCCCTTGCCTCAAGTCCTATCTGTGTGTCTGTCATTAGCATTTGCGGTAATGACTTCTTCACTTTCTGAGGTAGGAACTGATACATTCTGCTCTTGCCCAAGAACTGTGCAAATGCACTTTCGGACATGAAACTATTTTGCAGGGCAGACATCATCTGCAAGTGATTTCCCATATTGTAGGACTGAAACAGCAAGACGGTTTCCCTTAATAGGTCAGCCACATTCATCACTTTCAGTTCAGACTTGTAGCCATCTTTGCTCATACGCACAGGTTCAACTATGCTCCACAGGGCTTGGGCGGTGCCACCTATCCCGTAGTGAACGGTGCCGGTCCTAACATTCAGCGTGCCTCTGTCATCATCTTGCAGAAGCGTGGCAAGTCCCTGCACCTGCGTACCCTGAGCCGTAAGCCTGAAAACTGCATTGATATAGAGCTATAAAAAGACCCTCTCCCCACTCCCTCGCCCTTGAGGGCGAGGGAGTGGGGTTTTCGTTGAGCGGTTATGGAATAATTTTCAACTCTCAACTCTCAATTTTATTGTCATCGGTATTGTGCGTTTTGAGTATTTCCAGATTATGCTGCTATTGGTAAACTTTCTATTCTTTTTTCCCCTTGCGTATAATCAATGACAAGAACGCTTATAAGAAAAAGAGCGATACAGGTGACCCGGAATAAGTGCAATCCAGTAGTTCTTTTTCTGACGAATCAGATAGACAGTCTTCCATAATATTATAGTTTTTTTAGTTAAACACCTTCTTACTTATCCCCTGGAGCCGCAAACTTGGCCTTCAGCGCCTGCACACGGGGCTTTGCCTGAATTTCAGGCGCCACCTTGTCCACCAATGCCAACCACTCCTCCTCTGTCACCTGAGCAAGCGTGGCGTATATCAGACCCCAGTAACCTTGGAAATCAGAGGGGTGCTCTTCAATCAGTTTGAGGCAGTAGTCACGCAATTCACCGGTAGCGGCAGAGTCAGTCTCCAGGCGGCTAAGCACATCCGCTAAGATCGGCGCAGAA
>Ga0265298_10003576_pt1 | contig 20459 bp, 23 predicted proteins | sample AusTroGonzalo_MG_3_FD_193486 | JGI IMG/M metagenome (GOLD analysis project Ga0265298, IMG submission 193486) | Bovine rumen microbial communities from tropical cattle in Woodstock, Queensland, Australia - Gonzalo_01 | ecosystem: Host-associated > Mammals > Digestive system > Stomach > Rumen ... | reverse complement strand
TGATTTTACCATACAAAGGTACTAATTATTTTGCACAAAATCGCCAATCTGTGCTCGTTTTTAGCAAAAATGCACACTTTTAGGCCGATTTTTTAGTTTCTTTTTCCCTTTTTTGGTAATAAAGGTGTGAAAAAGCTACTTATACGTACTTCTGGATGAGCGACACAAATCGTTCGCCGTACTTACCTTTTTTGTGTTCGCCAATGCCTTGTATGTTGCCAAACTGGTCGAGCGATGTGGGTTTGATGGTAGCCAGCGAGTGCAGTACTTTATCGCTGAATACAATATAAGGTGGGAATCCCTCTTCTTCGGCGCACTGCTTTCTAAGCTGTCGCAAGGCCTCGAAAAGTTTGGGGTCTTCAATGCCGGTTGTGGGTGGTAGGCCGGGAATGGTAATGGTGGGTATTTCCAAACGCAGTTTGGGCTTCTTTTTAGGTGCCTCTTTGGCGCCATGGTCTACCTTGTACAGTTGAGCCGTCTTTCGGCCGTATAGCACGTCAAGACCAATGTCGGTAACCTTTACCTTATTACCATCGTTATAGGCTATTTCAATATATCCCATCTGTAGCATCTGCAACAAATAGTCCTGCCAGTCGTTAATACTCAGCGCCTGTCCCACGCCAAAGGTCTTGAGCTGGTCGTAGCCATGTCGTGCGATAGTAGGTGAGCGCATACCTTTCAGTATCTCGATGATGGTCGATACCCGTATTTCCTCGTTGGCACGCTTGGCGGCACTCAGTGCCATTTGCACATAACGGGTGCCGTCGAAACGCTGGGGTGGGTTGTCGCAAACGTCACAGTTACCGCAGTCGTGGTCGGTTTGCTCGCTGAAGTAGTTAAGCAGTATGCGGCGGCGACATACGTTCGATTCGGCATATTCCTGCATACGTCTCAGCTTATCCATATTCACGTCTTGTTGGCCGCTCTGACGGGCAAACTCAGTAAGCTGTATAATGTCGGCCAGCGAGTAGAACAGGACTGTGTCGGCGGGTGCGCCATCACGCCCTGCACGACCTATCTCCTGGTAGAAGCTCTCAATGCTCTTAGGCATATTGTAGTGGATTACCCAGCGTACGTTGCTCTTGTCGATACCCATGCCAAAGGCAATGGTGGCACAAACCACCAACAGCTGGTCGTTCTTGAACTGCTCTTGTGTCTGACTGCGTTCCAGCGTTGATAATCCTGCATGATATGCAGCTGCGTTAATACCTTTTTTGCGCAGGTCGGCAGCTACTTTTTCCGTGTTCTTTCTGCTTAGGCAATAAATGATGCCGGCATCGTTAGGACGTGCCTTGATGAAGTTGAGAATAAAGTGCATTTTCTCGGCTGTTTTGTAGCCTCTTTTTACCGATAAGCTCAGGTTCGGGCGGTCGAAGCTCGACACAAATTCGTGAGCGTTCCTTAGCTTAAGCTGCTTTATAATGTCCTGACGTGTAATCTTGTCGGCAGTGGCTGTTAAGGCCATCATGGGTACCTGTGGGAATTTCTCGCGGAGAACGCCTAACTGGGTGTATTCCGGGCGGAAATCGTGCCCCCACTGACTTATACAGTGTGCCTCGTCGATAGCAAACAGCGATATGTTTAAATGCTGTAGGAAGTAATCCATTTCGGCCATCACTTTCTCGGGCGATATATAGAGCAGCTTTATCTCTCCGGCAATGCATTTGCGACGAATAACGGTGTCGGCTGTCACATCATTTCCGCTATTAAGTGCCTCGGCTTCGATGCCGTTAGAGCGCAGTGTCTCAACCTGGTCCTTCATCAAACTGATTAATGGCGAAATAACGATGGTTATGCCTGGCATGACGAGAGCTGGAATCTGGTAGCAGATGCTCTTTCCGCCTCCTGTTGGCATGAGTACCAACGCATCGTTTCCATCAACAACGTGACGAATGATTTCTTCTTGGTTCTGGCGAAAGGATGTGTAACCGAAATATTGTCGTAAAGTGCTAAAAATATCCATTAAATTTTAAATTTTCGGCAAAGGTAATACTTTTTTTGCAATTTTTCTGCTTTTTCCATTGCTAAATGAAAAAAACTTTTTATCTTTGCACATCGTTAAAAAAATAGTCAAAAGCAAATGGCAAAGTACAACATTATTGAAAAGAAAGAGAAAGTAGCCGCTTACAGAAGTTTGGTAAGCCCAAAAATGATGGACGAGATGCAGGAAAAAATCATGAACATCATCGTCATGCAGAAAAAGTATCGTGACAAGGACTATTCAGCTAAGAAACTTGCAGAGGATTTAGGCACAAATACACGTTATATCTCGGCTGTTGTAAATGTACGTTTCCATATGAACTATACTTCATTTGTAAATAAGTACAGGATAGACGAGGCTATGTCTATCCTTGTTGACAAGCGTTATCAGGATTTACGTATGGAGGAGGTAAGCGATATGGTTGGTTTTGCTAACCGCCAGTCGTTCTATGCTTCGTTCTATCGTGTTATGGGAATGACTCCCCGCGATTATCGTTTGGAGCACCTCAAGCAGCACCCTGCCATGAAGGTAAAGCGTGGTCGCAAACCCAAAACCGAAAAAACTGAGGATTAATAGTGGGATTCAACTATCAAGACGAGCGTTTTGCTGATTTGCAGATGCTCAGGTATCGTCTTAACGGTTTTGAGAAGCTATCGTTGCAGCAAAAGAAACTGGTGTATTACCTTTCTAAAGCAACGCTGTTTGGACGAGACATTACATTCGATCAGTTTGGCAAATACAACCTCCGCATCCGTAAGATGTTGGAGGTTGTATATGTTGATATGAATATGCCGCACGATACCGACGACTTCAAGGCCCTTGAGGTTTATCTAAAGCGTGTGTGGTTCTCCAGTGGCATTCATCATCATTATGGTTGCGAGAAGTTCAAGCCGGGCTTCTCGGCTGCGTATCTGCGCGATGCGCTGCATAAGGTTGATGCTTGCAAGCTGCCTTTGAAATCGGGCGAGACTATTGATGACATGTGCAACGAACTCTTCCCCGTGATATTCGACGAGACGGTGATGCCAAAGCGTGTGAACCAGGCCGATGGCGAGGATTTGCTGCTTACGTCGGCTTGCAACTTCTACGATGGGGTAACGCAGGCCGAGGCCGAAGCTTTTTACGAACAGCAAAAGCAAGCCGAAACCAACCCCGATACGCCGCCTTCGTACGGACTGAACTCAACCCTTGTGAAGGATAACGGCGAAGTAAAAGAGCTGGTTTGGAAGGCTGGCGGACAGTATTCTAATGCCATCCACCACATTATATATTGGTTGGAAAAGGCACGCGAGGTAGCCGAGAACGAGCAGCAGAAGAAAGTAATTTCCGAGTTGATAACCTATTATCAATCAGGCGATTTGCAGGTGTTTAATAAATATTGTATTGAATGGCTGAAAGAGCACGATTCGGCTATCGACTTCATTAACGGCTTTATCGAGGTATATGGCGACCCGCTGGGACTGAAGGGCTCTTGGGAAGGCTTGGTAGAGTACATAGACGAGGAGGCTACCCACCGTACGCAAACCATTAGTAGGAATGCACAGTGGTTCGAGGATCACTCGCCTGTCGACCCACGTTTCCGCAAACCTGTGGTAAAGGGTGTTTCGGCCAATGTTATCTGTGCCGCTATGCTGGGTGGCGACGAATATCCTGCTACGGCCATTGGTATTAATTTGCCTAATGCCGATTGGATAAGAGCCCAATACGGTAGCAAGAGTATTACCATCAGCAATATTACCGATGCCTATAATAAGGCCTCGCGTGGTAGCGGTTTTAAGGAAGAATTCGTGATAAACCTGCAAACGCTGGAGCTTATTGAGAAATACGGCGATGTGTGCGACGATTTGCATACCGACCTGCACGAGTGCTTAGGCCACGGTAGCGGACAGCTGCTGCCTGGCGTTGACCCCGATGCGTTAAAAGCCTATAGCAGCACGATAGAGGAGGCGAGAGCCGACTTGTTCGGACTTTATTATATTGCCGACCAGAAACTGGTTGAACTCGGACTTGTGCCCGATGGCGAGGCTTATAAGTCGCAGTATTATACCTATATGATGAACGGTTTGATGACGCAACTCATACGTATCACACCAGGTAATCAGCTCGAAGAGGCTCACATGCGTAACCGTGCGCTCATTGCCCATTGGTGCTACGAGAATGGCGATGCCATCAAGCTGCTGAAGCGCGATGGTAAGACCTACGTAGAGATTACCGATTATGCAAAGCTCAGAGCCTTGATAGCCCAGCTCCTGGCCGAGATTCAGCGTATTAAGAGCGAAGGCGATTACGAGGCTGCACGCGATATGGTTGAGCGCTATGCTGTTAAGGTCGATGCTAACTTGCACGCCGAGGTGCTGGAGCGTTATAAGCGTTTGAACTTGGCACCATATAAGGGCTTTGTCAATCCGCAGCTGCTGCCTGTGTACGACGAGAACAACGAAATCAGCGATATTCAGGTAAACTATGGCGAGAGTTATGCCCACCAGATGCTGCGTTATAGTGCCGAGTATGGTACATTAATTTAGGTTTGTAATGGATATCAATCAACAAATAAAAGAGATTAAGCAATCATTCCGCCAGATGATGGACGGAATGGTTGCTACATCTATGCGCCAGAAGGGCCTGCAATATAAACTAAACTGGGGTGCTACGTTACCGCGCCTCAAGGCAAAGGCCGACGAAATAGGCAAGAACTACGATTTGGCTATTGCTTTGTGGAAGGAGAATGTGCGCGAATGTAAGATTCTGGCCACCATGCTGATGCCGCCCGATGAGGTACTTCCCGAGGTTATCGATATTTGGATGGAACAAATTGACTGTCAGGAGATTGCCGAGCAGGCGTCGTTTAATTTGTATCAGTATCTGCCTTATGCTGCCGACAAGGCCTATACCTGGATGGCTTCCGATAAGGAGCTGTATCAGCTGTGCGGATTCCATATCCTGTCGCGTTTGTTTATGAACGGCCAGGAGCCTAACGAGCGTGGTATTAACGAGTTTATCGACCAGGCTTTATCGGTTCTCGAAGGCAACAGTTTAATGGTAAAGAAAGCAGCCATGAATGCCATGATGCGCTTTGCCGAACTTGGATTAGTATACGAACGTCTTGCAAAAAGTGCATTAAAACGGGCTAATTTAGAATTTTTTTAAATAAAGTTTCTTTTATCTGCCCGAAAATGCGTACCTTTGTGCGGTTTTCTTGAAAGATTCAGATGAAAGAAAGTGTAATTGCAGCCGTAGAAAGGCTATTGGATAACTATCTTGAGATGAATAATCATCGCAAGACACCCGAGAGATATACCATTCTCAGGGCCATCTATAGCATTAACGGTCACTTTACGCTCGAGGAGCTGAAAGCGCGGCTGGTTCAGGATATGGACTTTCCCGTTAGTAGGGCAACTTTGTATAACACGCTGAATTTGTTTATGTCGCTTAGATTGGTTGTCAGGCATCGTTTCCAAGGCTCAACCAAATACGAGGCCTGTTACGACAACCAAAGTCATTGCCACCAGATTTGCACCATGTGTGGAAAGGTTACCGAGGTAAAATCGCCCGAGATTATTGCTGCAGTTGATAATATGCACCTGAAGCGATTCCGCAAAGACGGGTTTACGCTCTATGTGTATGGTGTTTGCAGCACCTGCCAAACCAAGATGACAAGGCGTAAGAAGACAACGAAAACTGCCGAGAAGAAAAGTAATAACAAGAATAAAACTGAAAAATGAACAAAGGTAAAGTTGATGTCCTGCTCGGATTGCAGTGGGGCGACGAAGGAAAAGGTAAGGTGGTCGATGTGCTGACCCCTAAGTACGATGTGGTTGCTCGTTTCCAGGGTGGTCCTAACGCTGGTCATACACTGGAGTTTGAGGGTCAGAAGTATGTACTTCGCTCTATTCCATCAGGTATTTTCCAGGGCGACAAGGTAAACATTATCGGTAATGGTGTTGTGCTGGCTCCCGACCTCTTTATGGAAGAGGCAAAGGCACTGGAGGCAAGTGGCCACGAGCTTCGCAGCCGTCTGCACATTTCAAAGAAGGCACATCTTATTATGCCAACCCACCGTGTTCTTGATGCTGCCTACGAGGCACAAAAGGGTAAGGACAAGGTTGGTACTACCGGTAAGGGTATTGGTCCTACTTATACCGATAAGGTTAGCCGTACAGGTTTGCGTGTAGGCGATATTCTCGAGAACTTCGAGGAGAAGTACGCCAAGGCCAAGGCCCGTCACGATGCTATCCTCAAGTCGCTTAACTTCGAGTACGACATTACCGAGGTTGAGAAGAAGTGGCTGGAGGGTATCGAGTATCTGCGCCAGTTCCCCATTGTCGATTCGGAGCACGAGATTAACAACCTGCTTAAGAGCGGTAAGAGCGTGCTTTGCGAGGGTGCTCAGGGCACAATGCTCGATGTCGACTTTGGTTCATACCCCTTCGTTACATCATCAAATACCATTTGCGCTGGTGCTTGCACAGGTCTGGGTATTGGCCCTAATAAAATTGGCGATGTTTACGGTATCATGAAGGCTTACTGCACACGTGTTGGTGCAGGTCCTTTCCCCACCGAGCTTTTCGACGAGACTGGCAAGAAGATTCGCGACCTGGGTCACGAGTACGGTGCCGTTACAGGTCGTGAGCGCCGTTGCGGATGGATTGACCTGGTAGCCCTCAAGTACTCTATTATGGTAAATGGTGTTACCCAGCTTATCATGATGAAGAGCGATGTACTCGACGGCTTCGATACCATTAAGGCTTGCGTAGCTTATAAGCAGAACGGACAGGAAATTGATTATTTCCCATATAACATTGAAGACGGCATTGAGCCTGTTTACCAGGAGCTGCCAGGCTGGAAGACCGATATGACCAAGTTTACCAGCGAGGACCAGTTCCCCAAAGAGTTCAATGACTACATCTCGTTCCTGGAGGCACAGTTAGAGACTCCTATTAAGATTATTTCTATTGGTCCCGATCGCGACCAGACAATTGTAAGAAAGTAATAAATGGCACAGAAACCAAGTATACCCAAAGGAACCCGCGACTTCTCGCCAATGGAGATGGCGAAGCGCAATTATATTTTCGATACCATCAAACAGGTATATCAGCTGTACGGATTCCAGCAGATTGAGACACCCGCTATGGAAACCCTCGGCACGCTGATGGGTAAGTATGGCGAGGAAGGCGACAAGCTGCTGTTCAAGGTACTTAATTCGGGCGATTACCTCTCGAAGGTTACCCCCGATGAACTGGCTGAGCGCAACTCGCTCCATTTGGCAGCCAAGCTGTGCGAGAAGGGGTTGCGTTACGACCTTACCGTACCTTTTGCCCGTTACGTGGTTATGCACCGCGACGAGCTGCAGCTGCCTTTTAAGCGTTACCAGATGCAGCCCGTATGGCGCGCCGACCGCCCACAAAAGGGCCGTTACCGCGAGTTCTGGCAGTTCGATGGCGATATTGTAGGTTCCGACTCATTGCTGAATGAGGTAGAGCTCATGCAGATTGTTGACACCGTATTCAGCCGTTTCGGTGTGCGTGTGCAGATTAAGATTAACAACCGCAAGATTCTTACCGGTATTGCCGAGGTTATTGGTGCTGCCGAGAAGATTGTAGATATTACCGTAGCTATCGACAAGCTCGATAAGATTGGTCTCGACAATGTGAACCAGGAGCTGCGCGAAGACGGACTCTCTGATGAGCAGATTGAGAAGCTGCAGCCCATCATCTCGCTCGAGGGTACCAACGACGAGAAGCTCAATACCATTGCCGAAGTGCTGGCTGCCAGCGAAACAGGCTTGAAGGGCGTTGAGGAAACCCGCTTTATTCTCGACACACTCAAGCAGCTCGGTCTTAAGAACGAAATCCAGCTCGACCTGACGCTGGCTCGTGGCCTGAACTACTATACTGGTGCCATCTTCGAGGTAAAGGCACTCGATGTACAGATTGGTTCTATCACAGGTGGTGGCCGTTACGATAACCTTACAGGTATCTTCGGTATGCCCGGCATCTCGGGTGTAGGTATCTCGTTTGGTGTTGATCGTATCTTCGATGTGCTTAACGCCCTCGACTGCTATCCAAAGGATGCTACCAACGGCACCCAGCTGCTGTTCATTAACTTTGGCGAGAAGGAAACGGCTTACTGCCTGCCTGCTGTTGCTAAGGCACGCGAGGCTGGTATCCGCACCGAAATCTTCCCCGACTCAACCAAGATGAAGAAGCAGATGTCGTATGCCAACGCCAAGCAGATTCCTTTTGTAGCGCTGGCTGGCGAGAACGAGATGGCTGCAGGCAAGCTTACACTCAAGAACATGGAGAGTGGCGAGCAGAGCCTTGTAACTATCGACGAGATTATTCAAACCATTCAGGGGTAGTAAAAAGCAAATCTTGCTTAAATAGTAAATAAATCCTGCAAAATACTTGCGGGATTTATTTTTTATATTTATATTTGCAAACGGAAGTATTAAAGCTAACAGTGTAATACCTTATATATTAATAACTAAACAAATACGAGTATGACAAAGAAATTTATCTGTGCAGTGTGTGGTTATATCTACGAGGGCGATTCAGCTCCCGAGAAGTGTCCAATCTGTAAGGCTCCTGCCTCAAAGTTCTCCGAGCTTAAGGACGATGGCGATGTAACCTATGCCACCGTTCATCGTATTGGCGACGGTAAGCCCGAGGGTGTATCGGAAGAGATGATTAACGACCTGCGTTCTCACTTCAATGGCGAGTGCAGCGAGGTTGGTATGTATCTGGCTATGGCTCGTCAGGCCGACCGTGAGGGTTACCCCGAGATTGCCGAGGCCTTTAAGCGTTATGCCTTCGAGGAGGCCGACCATGCCTCTCGTTTTGCCGAGCTGCTGGGCGAGGTTGTTTGGGCCGACACCAAGACAAACCTCGAGAAGCGTGCTGCTGCCGAGGCTGGTGCTTGCGAGGATAAGTTCCGTATTGCCAAGAATGCCAAGGCTGCTGGTTTCGATGCTATCCACGACACCGTTCACGAGATGGCAAAGGATGAGGCCCGCCATGGTGCAGGCTTTGCCGGACTGCTTAAGCGTTACTTTGGCAAGTAATCCATACAATAAAATACCTTATAATCCGTTTTATCATTAAGATGAAACGGATTTTCTTTTTTCTATCACTGGTTCTTGGTCTGGTGGCCTGTGCCGCCGACGACTCGTTCTCGGCCAGCACCAGCATGCGTCTCGATTTTCCTGCCGATACGGTGAAACTCGATACTGTGTTTAGCCGTACCGCCTCGTCAACCTATAGTTTCTGGGTGCATAACCGTAACAACAAAGGTGTTAGGCTGCAAAGTGTAAGACTAAAGCGCGGCAACCAAACTGGCTTTCGTGTAAATGTTGATGGCGCCTACCTCGACAATGCCAATGGTTCGCAAACCAACGATATAGAGATTCGCAAAAACGATAGTATCCTGGTGTTTGTTGAGATTACGCCCCTTGAAACCTATCGTACGGCGCCCGCGTCTATTACCGACCAGCTCGTGTTCCAGCTCGAGAGTGGGGTAGAGCAAAGCGTGTGCCTGCAGGCTTGGGCTTGGGATGCCGTAAAATGTTACTCCCCTGTGATTGAGGCCGATTCGGTGATTGAGTGCGACAAGCCGCTGTTAATTTACGGCGACTTTGTGGTAAAGGAGGGCGCACACCTTACCATTCGCAATACCCAGCTTTATTTCCATGCCGATGCCGGTATGGAGGTGCGCGGCACGCTGCTTGCCCATAACTGTACCCTGCGTGGCGACCGCCTGGACCGCATGTTCTCTTACTTGCCCTACGACCGCGTGCCAGGCCAGTGGCGAGGGGTAAGGTTCTACGAGTCGTCAACAAATAACGTATTGAACTGCACCAACATACGTAATGCCACCCAAGGCGTGGTTTGCGACTCGGCACGTATCGATACCCTGAACTATCGCCTTAAGATGCAGCAGAGTGTGGTGCATAACTGCCAGGGCGATGGCGTTAAGCTCACCAATGCGCATGTGCGTTTAGAGAACTGCCAGCTGTCGAACACCATGGGCGATTGCTTAGCTGTTAATGGCGGTATGGTCGAGGTGGAGTATTGCACCTTGGCCCAGTTCTATCCCTTTGCAGGTGGCCGTGGTGCTGCGTTGCGTTTTACTAACTGTACATCGCCCTTGTATGCCTTATCGTGCCAAGGCACTATTCTTACCGGTTACGACGACGATGTACTTATTGGCGAGCAGAACACCGCCGCTGGCCTGCCCTTTAACTATACGTTTACCCACAGCCTGCTGCGTACGCCAGCCGTTACCTCCGACGCCCATTTTAGCGATATTCTTTGGGAGTCGCCAACCAACGAGGTTCAGGGAAAAGCCCATTTCGTCAAGGTCGATGAAGACAACCTCGACTACGATTTCCACCTCGACGCCTTATCGCCCGCCGTGGGGTTAGGATGCTATCGTTAGAATTTTGAGAATGTAAGCGGCATCAGTTCGCCAATACCGTCAACCACATACACATGTTTCTTACCGTAAAGCAGTATGCGTATGGGGGCTTTGGCGCGGGTTTCCGACTCGATGATAACCTGACGGCATGAGCCGCATGGACCTACTGGCTCGTCTTCCAGTTCGCCATGAGTGCCACGAGCAGCTATAGCCAGCATGCGTACGGGCACATCGGGATATTGGGCACCAGCTGCAAACAGTGCGGTACGCTCGGCGCATAAGCCCGATGGGTAGGCTGCATTCTCCTGGTTGCAACCAATAATCTCTACACCATTGTCAAGTTTTACTGCCGCTCCTACACAAAACTTTGAGTAGGGAGCATAACTACGACTTGTGCCCTCTATGGCCAGCTCAATTAAGTGGCGTTCTTCGGCACTTAGCTCTTCCATGGCGTACACTTTAATAACCGACTTTAGCTCCAGTTCTCTCATAAAATGCTATATTTTTCGGCAAAATTACAAATAATTCGAGAGAAATCATTAATTTTGCACAAATAAAATGCATAATATGAGAAAATTTATAGTCTTTATAGCCTTTTTGCAGTCGGTTTCAGCTTTTTCGCAAATCAAATGGAATCAGGCTTACCAACAATATGTAGACCAATACAAGGACATTGCCATCGAGCAGATGCAGCGTTACCGCATACCGGCCTCTATCACCTTGGCTCAGGGCCTGCTGGAGAGCGGTGCCGGTCGTAGCGAGCTTACACGCACCAGCAACAACCACTTTGGTATTAAGTGCAATAACGGCTGGACGGGCGGCCGTACCTATCACGACGACGACCAGCGTAACGACTGTTTCCGTGTGTACGCCAATGCCTACGAGTCGTACGAAGACCACTCAAAGTTCCTGGCAGGCAATCAGCGCTACCGTTCGTTGTTCCAGCTCAAAACCACCGATTACAAAGGCTGGGCGCGTGGCCTTAAGGCAGCTGGCTATGCTACCAATCCCATCTATGCCGAGAAACTTATTGAGATTATACAAATGTATAAACTCTACCAGTACGATAGCGCTAAGAGCTACGATCACTTCATGGCTCAGCGCACCAAAGACCAGGAGGTTGGCGGTGCCCAGCTGCACTCTATCAAGATATTTAATAAGAACTACTATATCATAGCCCGTCGTGGCGACACCTTCAAATCAATTGGTAAGGAGGTTGGCATTAGCTATCGCAAAATTGCCAAGTACAACGAGCGCCACCGTAAAGACCAGCTTGAAGAGGGTGAGGTTGTATGGCTTAAGAAAAAGCAGCGCAAGGCTCCAAAGGATTACAAGGGCCGCCTGCATTACGTGCGCGAGGGCGAGTCGATGTACAGTATTGCCCAGCAGTACGGTATCCGCCTCAAGAATCTGTATAAGATGAACGGCCTGTCGCCCGAGCACGAGATTCGCGTAGGCGACGGTCTGCGACTGAGATAAAAATAGAGTAGGGAGCTTTGCGGCTCCCTACATTTTTCGTGTGTTGAGCGGAATACGGGAATCGAACCCGCCTCCCAGGCTTGGGAAGCCCGTGCACTACCGATGTGCTAATTCCGCTGAATGAAAATAAAAATCAGTGATTTTGCCGAGGAGAGCCGATAGCCGGACTCGAACCGGCGACCCACGCATTACGAATGCGTTGCTCTACCAACTGAGCCATATCGGCTTGTCTCCTTTAGCGGGTGCAAAAGTACTCATTTTATTTTGTACCTGCAAATTTTCGGGCCATTATTTTCGCTCAAATGGCTATTTTTGTGCTGTTTTCGCGTTTGCTGAACGAATCGGCCCGTTGGCTGAGCGCCCGCCATCGTTAGCTGAAACCAGCCCTTTTGGCTTTAAACTTCGGGCGTCTTGCTGCATCCAACAAGTGATTAAACAAATAAAACTTTTAAGCAATGAAGAAGATTATTATCACAATGATGGCCGCTATGCTGGTGTCAGTATCAGCCGTGGCACAAGAAGAGAGTAAGAAGGAGCAGCGTCCCGAGCGCAAGTTCAACAAGACCGAGATGGTGAAGCACCGCACCGACGAGACTGTGAGCCGTTACAAGCTCACCGACAAGCAGGCTAAGCAGTTGCTCGAACTCAATACCAAGTATGCCGACAAGATGATGCCGCGTGATCCTCACCACCATGGTCGCCCAGGAGGTCCAGGTGCCGATCGCCGTCCACCTATGCCACCAAAGGATATGGATGGTAAGCGCCCCGAGCCACCAAAGGACGATGCTAAGATGAAGGCGCGCCACCAGGAGATGGAAAAGACAATGAAGGCTTACGATGCAGAGCTGAAAAAGATCATGACCTCCGAGCAGTACAAGCTCTATGAGGCTGATAGAAAGCAGCATCCACATTTTTGATTTTCGTCAATAAAACGACTGTGTTCGTACACAATTCTATCAAAAAGTATTCGTAGTCGTGTAAATCATTGTATCTTTGCATCGTCAAAAGGTAAAAAGGAAAGGATAACAACATGAAAAAGATTATATTTACATTCATTGCAATGCTGTGCACGACTACAGCTTTTGCTCATAACGAGAAATCGGCCGATGTAAGCAATGTAAAGGCTTACGACATGAGCATTAGTATGAGTAAGCTCTCGGATGCTTTGAACCTCACAAACGATCAGAAAGAGGCTGTAGAGAACATTCATTACGTGTTTAATGCCGAGATGAGCTATGCTGTACAGAATGGTGTGAACGAGAGCGACGCTACTATCAAGCGCATTATCGATACCGATGTAAAGCGCATGAGCTACGTACTCAACGAGGAGCAGATGCATAAATACTTGGTTATGCTTAATGCTACCATCAAAAATCGTGGACTTATAAAGTAAGAATTCATATTTGTTTTTAGTTAGTAAATTGGTTAGTCTGTTATGGAGCGTTCTTGCGGGAGCGCTCCATTCTTTTTATATCTGCTCGTTAATATAGTTCTTGGTACACATGTCATAATATAGCGCCTCCAGTTCCTGTAGTGTCAGTGTCTCAACCGAGTGCTCTATTTTACGTATCAACTCATCGCGGCGAAAGTCGTCCGTTTGTCCTAATCTACTTGTATACGACATAATTTATCATGTTTTTTAAAATTCCGGGTGCAAAGATACACAAAATCCTGTAATTACACAAACAAAGGCCCGTTGTAATAACAGGCCTCTGCACGTTTTTTACTTTCTACGCCCCCATGCAGCTGGTAGCACCCAGGGCCGTTACTATCGCCGTGGCGATACTCGCAATCATCTGTACGATGAACTTCAGCGTTTCTTTCTTGGTCATAATTTTTAGGTGTTAGGTGATAGGTGATAGGTGATAGAACTCCCCTCCTTAAAGAGTAAGGAGGGGCTAGGGGTGGTTTGATTAAACTCTTTTACCTCTTTTTAATCGCCATTACTCTCATCGTCGCCGCTTGGCTGGTTAGGCTGAGTATTCTCGTTGTCCTCTACGTCGCCGCTGTCGCCACTGGTAACGCGCTTCACCTCCTTGCCGGTGCGGTCAATACAGGTAATCTGGATGGCGGTGCAGGCCAGCTCGTCTTTCAGGGCTACCGATGGCGTGAAGATGATACGGCGGGTCGAAATGAGGCCAGTCTTCACCTCGTTCACGTTCTCTACAGCCTTGCTTCGCAATCCGAAACGCATGGTACCCAGTCCGGATATAGCTACCGAGTGGCCCTCGGTGGCCCATGCCTTGATTACCTCGCCGGCTGCATCCCAGCAGGCTTTCATCACGCCAGGCATCACACCGCTGCGCTGTGCAGCCTCCTTGATTACCTTTTCCTGACTGAGCGAGGTGTACAGGTCGGGGCTCAGTACATAACGGTACTTACCTTCTTTCTCTTTGTCAAACTTCAGCAGTCTCTCTACTGCCTTTACTTTCAATGCCATAAGTGAATTTAAATTTTAAGGGTGTAAAAATCTTTCCTTTTCCTTAAAACCTCTTCCTTAGTCGTTGTTTTGCGGTGTTAGCCATGAGATTTTTTTTGGTAGGCCTACAAAAAATAATTCTCTGGCTTGTTAGCAAATTTTAGATGCTTTTCTTAGTTTTGCATCAACGATGCATATGTACGAAAAATATTTGAATTGTACAAGTCTTTCGCAAAAAGAATGCAGTTGAATTTATTTAAAACAGCTGAGCCTCAGCAAAAAATAAACTTATAACTTATTCACTTTGGACATTTATATTTTCAGTTTTCTGAAATAGTGTATTATATAATTTATATATATTATAATATATATAAATTTAATATTAGTATATAGATGTTCTTTAATCTACCTCCATAGAATTATTCCAAAACCTTAATGTCCAAAGTGAATAAGTTATAAGTGAATAAGTGAGAACCAGCGGGCTACAAGCAAAGCTCGCTGGTTTTGTTTGCGATATGACGTATCGCTACTTCTTTGCGAAGGGCTTCGCTAAGGGCGATGTCTTGGGGATTGATACATACAACCTTGGCAAAACCTACCTTTAGCAACTCGTCGCGATCGCTAATGCGGCCTGCTATCAGGCATACGGGTACACCCTTGGATGCCTCTAATATGCCCATAGGCAGCTTACCCATCAGGGTTTGGTGGTCGGCCGAGCCTTCGCCGGTTATCACCATATCGGCACCCTGTAGCATGCTGGCATAACCAATGGTCTCTAACAGTAACTTGATGCCTGGCTTGCACTGGGCATTCAGGTACTGCAGGAAGGCATAGCCAAGTCCGCCGGCTGCACCGGCACCCTCCATTTGCGAACGGTCGTAACCAAAGTGCCTGGCCGACAGCTGGGCAAACTTACGTGCGCGCTCGTCGAGTGCCAGCACTTGGGTGGGGGTAGCGCCTTTTTGTGGTGCAAACACATGGGCTGCGCCGTTGGGGCCGCAAAGCGGGTTCTTAACATCGGATGCTATGGTGAAGCTAACGTCTTTGAGCTCTTGTATATCGTCCCAGGCACCGTGTTTGGCAAAGGCCTCGATAAGTGCCTTGAGCATGCCTATGCCGGCATCGCTGGTGGCGCTGCCACCAATACCCACCACTATGTGCTTAGCGCCGTTACGCACGGCATGGGCTACTAACTGGCCGGTACCATAGCTGGTTGCTACCATAGGGTTGCATTCGTTGGGGGCGAGCAGCGTTAATCCGCTGGCCTGTGCCATTTCTATCACAGCCTGATTGCCGTGTAGCAGGTACTGTGCGGTGATGGGGCGCATAAGCGGGTCGCGTACAGGCACGGTAACCAGTGTGCCGCCTGTGGCTGCATGGCAGGCCTCGAGAAAGCCCTCGCCACCATCGCTTACTGGCACCTGTACTACCTCGGCATGGGGCGCAACACGCCTGATACCCTCGGCAGCTGCCTGGTTTGCCTCTATGGAACTAAGGCAGCCCTTAAACGAGTCGATAGCTACAATTATCTTCATAAAACGTGTTTGAGCGTATTAACAGGATGTCTTTTTGTAGGTTGTAGATAAACTGCAGTAGCTGGTTGGCCAGATTGTCGGCATGTTCAAAACTCTTGGCCTCGCTATATACGTTGATAACGGACTGGCCGGCTAACTTGTGCAGATAGACCCAGCGGTCGGGGAAATCAATCTTCAAACCGTCGGCATCGCTTATCTGGGCGCTATCGTCGTGGGCAAACCGATTCTCGACCCTTTTGAGTACCGACTCAATATTGATGTTGGGAGCCAAATCGATGTGGTTTTTTACCATGTGGTAGTTGGGTAGGGAGCTGCGCAGCTGGCTAACGGTGCATAGCTTATGGGCCAAACTGCTAAGGAACAGGACGATGCCCACCAGCACATTACACTCGTAACCGTACTCGGGATAGATAATACCGCCGTTATCGCCACCGCCTATTACAGCGCCAACCTCTTTCATCTTGGCTATCATGCCGGCTTGGCTAACAGCCGATGCAAAATGGGTGCCACCATGCTTCAGCGTAACATCGCGCAATGCCCTGGTGCAGTTAAGACTGCTAACGGTATTGCCGGGGGTGTGACTAAGCACGTAGTCGGCAACGGCAACCAGCGTGTAGTGTTCGCCAAACATGGTGCCGTCTTCGCTGATGATAGCCAGACTGTTGGTTTGGCTATCTACGATAAGACCAAGGTCGAAGCCGTCTTTCTTGGTGCGGTTCCAAATGCCGTACTTATCGTTTTGCAGCATCAGGAAGTCGACGTTAAGTGCCCTGAACAGCTCGGCAAGCGCAATGCAGTCGTCGTAGTTTACAGCATCGACGCATACGCGGAACTTGCGCCCGCGTATGGCGTCGGCATCAACTAACTTTATATTCAACAGTTTTTCAATGTAATTTTTAATCTGAGCCATAAATTAATTTTCGTGTATTATTATATAATAGGTGTAGTGTTATTTCTTTTTATCCTGATGATACTTGGTGCGATACTCCAATGGCGTCATGCCAGCATGTTCCTTAAAGTACTTGCCAAAGAACGAGGCGTTGGCAAAGTGCAGGTCGTCGGAAATCTGCTGCATGGTCATATCGGTATAGCGCAATCTGTTCTCTATGGCCTGTAGCGTGAAAAAGGACACCATATCGCTTGGACGGCGGTTCATGGTATCCATTAACAGTTTCGACAGGTATTTGGGTGTTACGTTAAGCATTTGGGCAAACTCGTCGACACGGCGTATACGTCCGTCGCTTTGTTCAACCAGCTGCAAGAATCGCTCGGCCAGTTTCTTACCGTGAAGTCCGCTGTTTACGAGGCTTATCTTGGCTGTTTTCTTATCGCCGCGCCGCATTACCGACAGGGTTTCGAGCAGGATGGTGCCTACGATAGAACGCACAATCTCGGGATAATGCAACAGCGAGCTGTGGCGCATGTGATGACAAAGTTGCTGGAAGTAGGTATCGAACAGGGCGGCATCGGTATCGCTGAGTGAAACCTTGGGGTGATGCTTAAGCGGCAGCAAATCGCCCAGGCTGTTTTTAACGTACATGTTCATGTTCCATAGCTCACCACGCGAGAACCATATCTGGCGACAGTTGAAGTCGGGCGTTGACATAAACTTCTCGACAACCGAACGTACCATGTAGAGAAACAGGTCGTTCTTGTTAAGTTGTATGGTTTGCCCATCGTACTCGAACTGGGCTGCACCGGCGGTACAAATCATGATAATGCCATGATCCATGGGCCGAACCCTACCTGCGGGCATGCCTCGGAAGTTTTCCATAACCACCAGTTCGTCGCTGTCGGCTATACGTAAGCAGTCGGCTCCTGTTCTTGGTTTTAAGTCTTTAATTTCCATAACGATGTTCGATAATTCACTTTGTTGGGTGCAAAAGTAGACATAAAAAATGAATTATCAATGTTCTTTGTGTCATATTATATGTTCGATAGGTGTTATTGGTTGCTTTATTTGTGAATTTTTGTAGTATCTTTGCATGCGAAATTAACAAAAAAATAAGAAGAATAAACCAATTTAATCAGTTTTATGAAACAAGTTATCTACATCGTTTCTGCATTGCTGCTGGCTGGCGTAACCCCCATGCAGGCACAGAACACAAAAGCTAAGGCTAAAGCCAAAAGTACCACACAAGCAAAGGCAAAAACCAACACTGCCAAAAACAAAACTGCCAGCTCGGCGAAGATTCTATACGTGGAGCCCGAGGATCGTAACTACGCTCAGAACCTGGGTGGACACATGTTTTGGGACTACACCGCCAGAGAAGCTAATGGCTTGCAAGCTGACGTGAAAATAAGTAAAGAGGATTATAAAAAAATGGTAGAACAATACGCTTATAAGACCTTTGAGGAGGCCTATAAGAATATGCCTGTGCTGCCCGATCCATCGCAAATTGATACACGCGAAAAGATGACTCTATACACTGCAGGCGAGTTAAAGGCACGCGTTGAAGCCGTTGATAACTATGAGCCGGAACCTGAGTTGAAAACAGAAAGTGACAGATTTAATAAAATCATGATGGATAATGCCAAGAAGGCACGCAAAGGACAGCCTTTCGACACCCTCTTTGTTGACAAGAAGTGGCCACAATATAATAAGGTGTTGGATAAGTTGAAGGCTGTAGTTACAAAGTATCACAGCTTAAATACTGACATTATCCCGCATACAAAGGCCGCAGATTTTGACAGAGGATGCTGGCTGCTCGAGAAAAGTGGTGGTGCGCCCCGCTTCTACTACAATATCTATTCGCCACTGGTAAAGCAGATGATTAAGGAGTGGTTTGGATCGGATGAGTGTAAGCGTGTGCAGGTAATTGAAGACGAACTGCGTGCACGTGTTGCCGCCGAGAATCCCAAGAAGACGCCCGACTGGTTTGTTGAGGGCCGAAAGCATGAGGCTGAGATTGTGGCCCAATACAACCGTAAGCTGCTACAGCGCTGGATGCAGAAATCGCCAGCATCGCTCTTGGCCGAATACAAAGCTGCTATCGTTAAGCTGATAGCTTATAACAAAGAGATAGAGGCCATACGTGGTAATGACCCTATAACTAAGGAATACATTTCGGCACGCTGGTCGGTAAGAGAAGGAATAAAAACGCTGTTCCATGCATATCTTTACTTGATGGATCTTTCCGACATGCCACTTGTACGCACACCAAAAACGCAGGAGGGCGCCAAGAAGTTCAAGCTCGAAGACTCGCCCTGGAAGCTATCGTACCCTTACAATATAAGAAGAGAGTAGTGGCGTGTTTGGGTGCAAAACAAAGAAAAACTAATATTTAAGCGCTCTTTTCTTGTAACTTTCATTTTTTATTCATATCTTTGCCCGCAACAATTACTATTTATCTAAAATATTAACCTGATATGAAAAGAATGAAGCGTTTGGTGATGGCTGCCACCATGATTTGTAGTGCAACCGTTAGTTTTTCATTTGCCTCTTGTATGGAGGCTCGTGCACAAGATGACAATCCCGCCCAGGAGGTAAAGAGCGAAGAGCTGATACGTACCAGTAAGAGCTGGGACGGCGTGGAGCTGCCCGACTATTTGCAGGGACGACCCGAACTGGTTGCTGTGAAGTATGTGTTCCCCGCCGGACAGAAGTTAGGCTGGCACCACCATCCCGTGATGAACTACGGCATACTGGTGCAGGGCGAACTTACAATTATTGGGCAGGACGGAAAAGAGAAGGTGGTGCATGAAGGTGAGGCTGTTGTAGAGATGGTAAACACCATACACCACGGCGAGAACCGCGGTACAAAGCCCGTTATACTCTACATGTTCTACCTCTCGCAAAAGGATATGCCGCTGGCTGTGCAGCATCCCGAGATTCCGTTAGAGTAATACACATACCGTTTGCAATGAAGACATATCAAGGACATATTGTTGATGTAGTTAGCCGCGAGGTGTTTTATGGCGAAATCGTGGTAGACGGCGGTCGCATCAGGCAGGTGAACCGCTGCCCCTTGCCCGATAACGGCAAGGCGTGGCCTTACCTGATGCCCGGCTTTATTGATAGTCATGTGCATATAGAGAGTAGCATGATGACACCCAGCGAGTTTGCCCATGTGGCAACCACTCACGGCACTATCGGCGTGGTGGCCGACCCGCACGAGAGTGGTAATGTGTTGGGCATAAAGGGCGTCGACTACATGAAACTGCTTTCCTTAATCGTTTCGAGGCTAAGCCCATTAAGGAAGAGGATATCTCGCTCGATGTGTCGAAGCGTGATATGCTGCATGTGCTGATTGCAACCGACGGCAGTTTGTATACAGGCCATGATGCTATTAAGGTAAGATACAACCCCTTTGACGGGGCGCGATATCCCGGGGGCGAGGTGCAGAAGATAGTGGTGCTGAACCGTTACCAGCCCTATGCTTGCCTGTTATCCCAGAACTGAAGATTACCGACAAGCATCTATGGGACAGCAAGAACATGAAGGTAGTAAATGACTAAAAGGAATAAAAAAAGGTAGACCTTTGAAGTCTACCTTTTTTGTTTCTTTGTACACCCGCAGAGGCTCGAACTCTGGACACCCTGATTAAGAGTCAGGTGCTCTACCAACTGAGCTACGGGTGCATCATTTTTATTTTATTTGAAAAGGAGTTTTTTTCTCCTTTTGTACACCCGC
>Ga0265298_10003574_pt1 | contig 20462 bp, 15 predicted proteins | sample AusTroGonzalo_MG_3_FD_193486 | JGI IMG/M metagenome (GOLD analysis project Ga0265298, IMG submission 193486) | Bovine rumen microbial communities from tropical cattle in Woodstock, Queensland, Australia - Gonzalo_01 | ecosystem: Host-associated > Mammals > Digestive system > Stomach > Rumen ... | reverse complement strand
AGATGAGAGTCCACGAAAACATATGGAATGGCTTCTTTTTCAAGTTCGGAACAAAAATCCTGCGCCTCTTCAAGGAAAGTCGGGCCGATTATTACCGCATCCGGCCTGATCTGCAGCAGAAGATTCTGAACGGACAGACAAGAATAGACGTCGAACTGATTATAATGGAAATAATTCAGCGAAATTCCGGGATAACTAAATTCTTCCAGGGCGCTCTCTATACCCTCATAGACTTCCGACCAATAGTCCCCGATGGTGGAAGACGGTGTCAGCACCACCAACTTGCAGGGCTTTGCCGTGGCCGCAAAGTATTCATCCCCCGCATAGCCGGTTGCAGACAGCACCTTTTCCACCGCCGCACGGCTCCTCTTCGAGACATTCCCCCTGTTGTGAAGGATCCTGTCCACGGTCCCGGGAGAGACACCGGCCTGCTCGGCAATTTCCCTGATTGTAATCCGTTTTGCCATCAAAAAATGATTTTCACAAAGTTCGTAAAAAATTTGTAAAGTTTCAATAAAAAATGTGTGTTTTGTGCGATTTGAATAAATTGTTAAATTTGCAAACGATACTTAAAAGATCTGTTGTAATGAAACGAAAGATCAGCATAATCCTGACAGTTTCGTTGCTGTTCGCTTCCTGCGGAACGCTGCTCGCCCTCGGTAACTCTAATGGGCTCACCGAAGACATCAGCGTGGAAGCCATTGGGAACAATCTTTCCAACCATCCCCGCCTTTATTTCAGCGAAAAAGACTTTCGTCGCCTGCGTCGGACCACTTTGGGCCATTGCGGAAACCGATATGTCCGCAATATCAGCGGGGGTATCATAAAGGCAGCGGATTCCTTGGCAATGCACGGGGATTATCCTTACCGGAAGGATGCAAGCGGCAGACGCATTCTGGAAAACTGTTCCCGCCCCGTCTTACGAAGCTTGTCCCAGACGGCTTATGCCTATAAAATAACGGGTGAGAAAAAGTATCTGGACCGGGCAATCAGCCTGCTGGAAACTGTCTGCGCATATCCGGACTGGAATCCACGCCATTATCTGGATGTGGCGGAACTTGCCCTCGGTGTCGCATTGGCTTACGATTGGCTCTACAGGGAGATTCCCTCAGGGCTGAGGGACAGGGTTGCGGACAAACTGATTCACGAGGCCCTGGAGACTTCTCTCGAGTCTCGGTTTACCCAATGGTGCTATGAGGTGAACAATCGCAACCAGGTCTGCAATGCTGGCCTTGCCATAGCTGCGCTTGCGGTCTGGGAAAAAGCGCCGACGCTCTGCAGGGATGTGCTGGAATCTTCCATAGCCAGAAACCGACAGGCAATGGCGTCCTTGTATGCACCCGACGGAATCTATGCCGAGGGAGCCGTCTATTGGAGTTACGGGACCACCTTTGAGATCGGCTTGCTGGACGCCCTGGAGAGCGTCCTGGGGACGGACTACGGACTCTCGGAGGCCCCCGGTTTTGACCGTACTCCCTATTTTGAAATGAATATGTTCAGCTGTACCGGGAAAGAAGAGGACTATTTCAACTATGCCGATTCTGAAGATGCCTTGACACTGCCCGGTTGCATCTGGTATTTTGTCCGTCGTTCCGGCGACAGTGGCTTTTTATGGCCGGCCAGGGAGACCTATGAACAGCCTTCACTGCTTTATGACGACAGGCTGGCATTCATCACGCTTTACGAAGCAGTGCACGCGCAGATTAAAAAGATTACGGAACCTGATGCGGCACCCTTCTTTGGAGACGGATCCACTCCGCTGGCAGTGCTCCGGACAGGATGGGACAAAAATGACTTGTATTTGGCCGTCAAAGGAGGCAGTGCTTCTTCCAGCCATGCGCACATGGATGCCGGCTCGTTTGTATTTGATGCATACGGAACACGTTGGGCATGTGATCCCCCGCGCCCCTCTTATGCAGCTACCGAGAAGTGGTGGAAGGACAACGGGAAGAAGCGTAGCGAGGTTATCTGGGACTTCTTCTCTTATCGGAACACCTCCCACAACACGCTGACAGTAAACGGAAAGAAACACAGCATTAGAGGCAAGGCACACCTGGTGAAGCGTATGGATTCTCCTGACTATCTGGGCGCATGCATAGATATGGGAGAAATTTTTGGAGAAGATCTTTCACAAGCGGAAAGAACCGTAGCAATCGTTAATGGCAGCAGACTCGAAGTGGTCGATGTGCTGGAAACCGGGGCTGCTCCAGCGAACATTCGATGGAACTGGGTCACTCCGGCAGCAGTCACCTTGTGCCCGGACGGCATTCTCCTTTCCAAGGACGGGGTCGAGATGAAACTCTCATCTGCCGATGCCAGCATACCTCTCCACTGGAGAATATGGCCTTTGAACAAAGACACTATAGGACTAGATCCGGAGGATTTTCTTCCTTGCACGAAGGGCTTGAGCATCGTAGGCTTTGAATGTGATATCCCCGCCACGACAAAGACCACGTTGAAGACAGTATGTGAGAAATTACAACCAGTGAAAATAGCTGAATAATACTTTCCTTTTTTATCCGGTTTATTTCGGGTTATTTCCCGATGCGAACATTCAGTCAAGCCGATGCCATCGCCAAAGGCTGGTGTGAAGTGCTCTCCGCCAATGTCGCCGCCCTTCCATTCAAGGACAACGCCTATGATATGGCCACTGCCTTTGAAGATGATCGAAGGCATGCACACCTACACGCCAGATGAACTCACGAAGCATCTCACTGCCGCCGGCTTCAAAGACATCACCATTCACCGCAACGAGCCCAAGCACTGGCTCGCCGTAATCGTTACAAAGTAATGTTCAAGAAAACGATATTCGCCATTGCTGCCATGCTACCTATTCCTCCGAAGGCCTTATCTCCAATGTCCAGACCGGCATAGCCTACTACCTGGAGTCAAAGGCCAAGTAGCGATGTGATTGTGTGATATGTTGCTGACCTTATTGTTAAAACAGATTGTTTAGGATTGCATAGGCCGTGAGGCCTGCGATGGTCTTGATGCCGGTTTTGCGCGCAATGTTTTTCCGGTGGGTGATGACGGTGTGGATGGAGATATTCAATTTAGCGGCGATTTCCTTATTCAGAAGGCCCTGGGCTACACCGGATAGAATTTCGATTTCTCTGGCTGACAATTTGTCGCCTGGAGCGGCAGATTCGCACTCGCTTAGATCTTCCAAATGTGTAACTGCCGGAATCAGAATACGGTCCTCGATGAAAGTGTGCTTCCGGAGGTCCGTTTCCAGCGTAAAGAGTTCTCCGAGTGCAGCGTGAATAAGTCGCTGGTCGCACTGCGGGGGTAGATAGGTCATCAACAGTTTCTTCAGGTCATCAAGCTTTTCCTGAACGTCAGAATGGTGCTGCTCGTACTGGCCGATGGAAAAGTCATCCTTGACATCTTTGTTAAGCATGGCCTCCACATAAGGGAATACAACGGTTTCCTCATATTCAAAATGCCTGGATAGTTCCTGAGTATAATCGGAGAAGAATCGGGCGATTATCAACTTGTGGGTATCTCCGCAAGGAGCCATCAGCACATCCAAGGCCTGCGAAAGCGATTTTACGGCGCATCCTTCATAATAGGTATGGGAAAGACGGAGATAACGCAGCACGTCTCTCAGGTCAATCTGCTCCAGTACTTCACGGGTAGGAGCGTAGTCATCTGAAAGATAAATATTGCAGATAAGAAGAAAGCTGGCAGCAGAGATGCCAGCCCGGGAACAGACGTCGCTAACCGTCTCGTCTCCAAATCCATATGACATTCCCATCCTTTCCAACACACCGGAAAGGGAATAGTCCCGGCTTACCAGGTCTGCCATTTTCATCCCGTGCCAGAGCATATCACCAGTTGTTGTCATAATCAGGTCTTTTGATATGCAAAGTTAGTTGTTTTTCAGGATATCGTCCATCCCCATTTGTGGGTAGTCCGTCTTTCCCCAGGCATATGTAATCGACAATGATTTCCCGTCTTTTTGGGATTGTGCAGAATTGCCGTCCAAGATACCTTTGCACTGGAAAAAACGAATCTATGAAGCACATTATTTCGGTCCTGATTGGATTAGCCCTTCCTTTTGTGGCGGCCGTTGCCCAAAACTCAGACAGACAGCGTCTGACCATCGGTGGTTACGGCGAAGTGGCTCTGACCCGCAATTTCTATAGCGACAACGTTTATCGATATTCATCGGCTGCATCCCATCAGAGAGAGCGGCATGGACGTTTCGATATCCCTCACGCTGTCATCTATCTCGGTTATGACTTCGGAAAAGGCTGGACCATGCAGACGGAGATAGAATTCGAGCATACGGGCACCGGCGGCGCGGTTGAGAAAGAGTTCGAAGAAGCCGGAGAATGGGAAACGGAAGTAGAGAAAGGAGGTGAGGTAGAACTGGAACAGTTCTGGATCCAGAAGAGTTTCCGCCCCGAATTCAATATACGTATGGGGCATATCGTTGTCCCCATAGGCGCCTTGAACAACGCCCACGAGCCCTTGAATTTCTTTACGGTATATAGGCCCGAGGGCGAATATACCATCATGCCCAGTACTTGGCATGACACGGGCATCAGCTTATGGGGACGCACGGTACACTGGCGTTATGAGGCAATGGTCATTGCCGGACTTGACGCTTATATGTTCAGCACGGAGAACTTTGTCAAATACGGTGCAGGTTCACCCTTTGAGTTTAAGGCCGCCAACCAGTTGAGCTTTGCCGGGCGGATAGATAATTACTCCGTAAAGAATCTAAGGATGTCCCTCAGCGGCTTCTATGGAAGGGCGTTTAATAACACCTATCCCTATGAAGAGATCCCGGAGTCCTCGCGTTATTACGGGGTAATCGGTCGCACTGCTATCGGCGCTTTTGACTTCGCCTACACCGGCAAACGATTCATTGCCAGAGGGAACGTCGATTACGGCTATGTGGGTGATGCCGCCGTCATCAGCAATATGAAACGTAACCGAAGCGCCAATAACGCCCCATACAAGAAATCAGCCGTTGGAAAGGGCGCGTTCGCTGCAGGTTGTGAGGCAGGATACGATGTCCTTTCCTTCTTTCACCCAAAGAACATAGAGAAAAAGTTATTTCTCTTTGGCCGATATGAATATTACAATTCCTTTATCCCGGACGAAGGACAGGAAGCCGCCGAGTGGACGGCCAAGCACCGCATCGCCGTTGGTCTCAACTACATCCCGCTACCACAGATTGCCGTTAAGGCAGAGTATTCCCATCGTTTCTTGAAAGCCGGATACAATCCCGAGCCTTCCATCAGTGTCGGCGTATGCTATATGGCGTTCTTTAAAAGATAATCAATCAAACTTTTATAAAAATGAGAAAGATTCTTACCCTCCTTTTTGCAGCAGCCTGTATCATGGTCACCGCAGCCTGCGAAAAACAACCCGATCCGACAGCAGAAACCGAGCAGGACAAAGCCTTGAAATCAGCAGTTCAGCAGTATGTACCAGGCGTAATTTATACAATCTATGGCAATCTGGCCGATGCCGCTGAATCCCTGTATAATCAACTATCTGCCATGAAGTCGTCCGGCAGTTACACCCAGTCGCAAATAGACCAAGTTTGCGCCACCTTCCTGGATGCACGCAAGTGGTGGGAGCAGAGCGAGGCTTTCCTTTTCGGCGCCGCCACCGCTTACGGCATCGACCCTCATATCGATTCCTGGCCGCTGGACAAGGACAAATTAGCCAGGAGTCTCTCCAATACCGAGACAATCGCTGACCTTGACGAAGACGGAGCTGGAGCCTTGGATGAGGTGGGAGCGGCGTCTTTAGGTTTCCATGGCATTGAATTCATTCTCTTCCGTGATGGCAAAAACCGCACGGCCACAGCCCTCAGCGGTGTGGAAGACGACGGGGCTTTCGCCGGACGAAACGTTACCGGCAAGAGCGAAATCATTTTTGCTGCGGCCGTCGCAGAAGACCTACGTAACTATTGTTTCGAGCTTCAGGCCGCCTGGGATCCCAATTGCCCTAATGCTCGCGTCAAGATGGTAGAGGATGAACTTGAACTGAATACTACGATGGACAGCGGTCTCACCTACGGAGAAAATCTCCTTCAGACAGGCAAAGCCGGAAGTACCTACCGCAGTTGGCCGGAAGCCGTCGCCTCCATCCTGATTGCGGGATGCTCCAACATCTGCAACGAGGTGGCCAATACCAAAATCGGCACGGCCCACTATGTGAGCAGTTCGGACTATGACCCCGACTACATCGAGTCTCCCTATTCCAAGAAATCCTACGAGGACTTCAAGGATAATATCCTCTCTATCCAATATAGCCTGTATGGCGCCCAGGGCGTAAACCAGGCCAAGGATGCGTCCATAGCCTCCTTCCTTAAAATGAACAAATGGCCGAAAGCATCCGAACTTGAAACAGTGCTAGCTGAATCAGTCAAATCGCTTGATGACGCAATGGCAAAAGGAGCCTTTGTGGACAATCCCACATCGGCCGAAGCAGAAAAGTGTATTACAAAAATCAATGAATTGGACGCTCTTTTAAATGAGGCGGCCGACTGGATTTCCAAACTGTAGTCTATTATGAGAACAACGATATTACTCATTGCGACAGTGATTGCCTTTGGGGTCGTGACAGCCTGTAAAAAGAATCCGGACACTCCCACTCCAGCCATTGAATCCGACGCCAAATACGTTGGGCAGGCCGTAGGGAACTTTACGGCTGAAGAATGGTATCCCGGTGGACAGCTGGGCACAACTCTGAACGTAACAGAAGGATGCTATGAGGATGAAACGCCCGCTGTAACCAATCAGGGACTCACGTCCCAGTTCAACCACGGCGAGATGTTCTTCGAGCGTAATTTCACGCTGAATACCGCCCCTTTCAAGGGGCTCGGCCCTGCTTCGGTGAGAAAGTCCTGCCTGGATTGCCATCCGGGCTACGGGCATGGCAAGTGGCAGCTTGTCTATGAAGCCAACACGGCCCGCGCTTTCGGAAACGGCTACCTGCTGGTTGTCTATTATGCTAACGAGCCCGGCAGCAACGACGGCGCTTATGTGGCAGAAGTGACCGGCATGCCCCAGACGATGGCTGCGGAACCCTTCCTCCCACCCATTGACGAGAACGGTATCTCCATTTCCTGGATTCCGGTCACCGACATGGAAAGCGGACTGTCGATGACCTTCCCGGACGGAGAGACATACAGTCTCCAGTATCCGGAATTGACCATCGCCAAATCGGCTTTCAACACCGATCCCAATCCTTACGACACGGCTGAGGAGAAAGGACTCACGATGGGTTTCCGGCTGGAATCCACCATCGGCGTCATCGGCTCCGGTCTCATCGACGCCATCCCGGAGGAGGCCATCCGCGAACAGTATCGTGCCGAAGCGCCCTATGTGGAACTGAATCCGGCGTTCTGGGACAAGGGAGCGAATGATTTCGCCGCGGGGGCCTATTATGCCAACTGGCAGGCCGGAGCCAATGGTGACGGAATCCTTGCCGACGGAACCCGGGTGGCAAGAGGCGAATTCAAACCGGTGAAACGCTTCACCTATGCGATGACACGCGGCACCCTGCAGGACGGAGCCGGCGCCAACGCCATCTGGAATATTACGAACGTGACTCGCCCCGACCGGCCGTTCCTATATACGACAAAGGCTTGGGCAAAGAAGATGAGCGAGACCCCGTCGGTGATTGCCTCCATCCGTGCCGAAAGAACTTCTTCTCCCTATTATGTCGATGTGGACAAGGACGGAACCGTGACCGATGCGGAGATTGCCGAGGCCGTGTATGCGCTCCTCAGCCCTTCGACGAATCAGTTTGACAATCCCTATCATAACTTTAAGCCGGAAATGACTGCAGACCAGTTTTACGATTTTATGGTATGGCACCGCGGCCTTTCCATCCCGCGGGCACGCAACCTCCACGACGAGAATGTCCAGAAGGGTAAAAAGCTTTTCACAGAGATGGGCTGTGCCGCCTGTCACAAGCCGTCCTGGAAGACCGGAGACGACAATTACTGGAGCCCGGCGATGAACGAGGGCAAGCCGCTGCCACGTTATGCCAACCAGACCATCTGGCCTTATTCGGATTTCATCCAGCACCGGCTGTATATGAAGAACGATATCCACGGTACCTGGTGTCGCACCACGCCGCTGTGGGGACGCGGCCTTTCTACGCTGAATACGGGCGCATCGGACCGCTTGCATGACTGTCGCGCCCGCAATGTGGTGGAAGCTATCATGTGGCACGCTTACTCCAAGCAGAGCGACGGCTACAAGTCCGCCGAAAAATTCTATAATTTGTCCAAGGAAGACCGCGACGCCGTGGTCCTGTTCATCGATTCGATCTGATGAAAAAAGTCTGTAAATATTTGAGTTACGGGTCGATGGCCGCTATTGTCCTGGCGATGGCTGCGGCCACCGTCCTGGAAAAACTCAAGGGAGCCGAATCGGCCCTGAGCTTGGTCTATCACAGCCCCTGGTTTATGGTGCTGTGGGGTGTATTGGCAGTAACAGGCATGGTTTTCCTGCTGAGTCGCGGCGTTTCCCGCCGGATCTTTACTTTGGGGATGCACGTGGCTTTTGTCGTCATCCTCATAGGGGCGCTTGTAACCCATTTGACCGGTGAAAGCGGCTCTTTACACCTTCGTACGGGAGACACGTCGTCGTCATATGTGATGGATAGCGGAGAAACAGCCCCTCTTGGTTTTGGTTTGCGCCTGGAATGTTTCTCCATTGATTATTACCCCGCGATGAAGCGGCCCAAGGATTACCGGAGCGACGTCACCCTTCTCCCGGAAGGGGAGCAGCGCACCATTTCCATGAACCACATCCTGAAAAAGGACGGTTACCGCTTTTACCAGGCTGACTATGATGAAGACCTGCAGGGCAGTATACTGGCTGTGAGTCATGACCCCTATGGTGTCGGGATTACATATGCTGGCTATATCTTGCTGCTCTTTTGCATGCTGGGCTTTTTCTTTGAAAAAGAAACGGTCTTCCGGACATACTGCTCCCGGGTACGACTCTCACATGGCTTGAAAGTGGGGCTCTACATCGTCGGCGCACTGTTGCTGGCGGGATGCTTCTGGCTCATCTGCCGGAAGTGGATTTTCGAGCCGCTGCTTCCGGTGCTGCGGTCGCCCCTGTTGTGGATTCACGTCATGAGCATGATCATCTGCTATGCCATATTTGCGCTGGTGGCGGTTCTCGGCGTCATCGGCCTGTTCCTTCATGCAGAAAGTGCACAGAAACGGCTTCAAATGATCAGCCTTATCGTGCTCTATCCGGCGGTGTTCCTTCTCGCCTTCGGAACCTTTCTGGGCGCTGTCTGGGCAAACATTTCCTGGGGCAACTACTGGACCTGGGACCCCAAGGAGACATGGGCGTTGATTACGCTTCTGGTATATTCTCTCGCATTGCACGGAGGCAGCTTGAAGGTTCTCCAAAATCCCCGGGTCTTTCACATATACTGCATCATCGCCCTTCTCTCCGTATTGATCACATATTTCGGGGTTAACCTCATCCTTGGGGGAATCCATTCTTACGCATAATCTTGAAACATGGAAAAGAAAGAAAAACTGCCGGGATGTAATTGCCGGTGATTACAGCCGCATTGCCCATTACGGCTGGATGGCCGAGGCGTTCGCCATCGCATCCATCGTCGTGTACTTCGGCGGCCTGATGTGTTCCCATGTGGCAGCATTCCGGATCGCCGCGAATATGCGGAAGACCCTGATGCAGGAAATACGATAATTCAATAACTTATTGCAAATAAGCACTTTATAATTTTAACCTTTTCATCTTTGTCCCCCTACTGTCCCCGAATTTTTTGACGCATCAAACTTTTTTCTTCCCGAAAGCCTTCGGGGGACAGAAAAAATACAAGGTGCGTCCCCGCTTAACGGCAGGGCCGCACCCGGTGTTAACAAATGAAGTCTGGCATCAGACCGCACGTGGCATATGTGCAAATGAAACTACCAGAAGTCAAACTCATTCCTTTGCAGCCCGAAGACCGGTATGGTCCACTATCCTTGGCGCGGCCGCATTCTCCTGCTTTTGGGGGATCCACGAAATAACAGCCCAGGAGAAACGCGTTCTCAAGGGCTGGTTTCCGGAGAATCCGAAACGGAGTGAGTATTATACCCGGAAGCGGGAGGAGATGTAATTCTTCAAAACTTTCTCCGCCAGCCGCATGGCCAGGATGGCAACGGGAATGGCCAAGACAATCACCACAATCAGCACAGGGACGTTATCGATGACCGGAATCATCATTTGGTCATAGCCGGGGCGCATTTCTTCCACGGCTGCAGCAAGAGAACCTTCGGTGTCCGTCCACCAATGGAGCGTATAGCAGAAGTAGGATAAGGCAAAGGGTACGAAGCTCCATCGGACGCCCTTCTTCGTGTCATATCCACAGAAGAAACGGATGACTTCGGCAAGCGCCGTCAGGACGATGGTGCCGATGATGTATACGGTATCTGCCTCGCCGGTAATCAGAAATAACACAAACACAAAACCATTTAAGACCGCTGCAGCTCCAAAGCCACGGATAACGATGCAGGTATAAAGGTAGATGAAGGCGAACAGCAACGGCAGAAGCGCACCGACATAGGCATAGCACGCCGGGTGAATGATGCCGCTGGTAGCACCAAGAATAAAGCAGGCCAGATAGGCAACGGCCATCAGAAAGACTTTGAATACAGATTTCATAATAATACATTTTAAAAACAATATTTCAGTTTAACCCACACTTCGCTGTTGTGGGCATAATGGGTGAACATGCCGCCACGGGCATAAAAGAGATCGAAACCCAGCGTGGCGTGGATCTGGTCCGTTGCGGCCCAGTCGGCGCTGAGACGGTTGAAAACCCCTCCATCTTTCACATCCACATAGGCAAAAGTGGAAAGGGTAAGGCTGTTATTCAGCAGGGCCTTGGAAATGCGCAGGGTAGCCAGCGAGCTGTGCTCCCCCGCCCCGAAAATCTGGTTGAACTGTGCCGACAGGTTCCAATCGGCTCCCGGATACCAATCCAGACCGCCCAGGACATTGCCCTGATGGTGACCGTCATCGTCGATGTTGTCAGCGATTTCCCCACGGAAAACGAAGTTCCCGAAAGGAATGGAAAGGTCTCCGCCGATGACCGTCAGCCGGTGATAGCCGATATGGTCTCCCTGCAGCTCCGGCATTTTGGACCAGGTGCGCAGGGCCATCAGGGAGAAATCGATCCCGCCCAGGAAACAGCTGAAGCGGGCGCCGTATTCCATGTTCTTCGGAACCGGATCCGGCTTCACTTCCGGCGGAAGAGGTCCTACCGACCAGGGATTGGAGGGATCCGTTGGCAGTTTGAAGAATTTGGCGACCGGGACGGCGACCGCCTCCAGATTCCAGAAATCGTGGATGAAACGCACGCGAAGTGCACCCACGGGGATGCGGATGTCGTCATAATCCTGCGCCAGGAATTCCGTGTAATCCATCGGCGAAATCAAATCCGTGACGCGAAGGCCATCCGCCACGCCCCAGGAGATGATCTGCTTGCCAGCACGGATATCCCAATGGGGGTTGCCCCAATAGGCATAGGCCTCACGCAATTGGAATCCGGACTGGTCCTTGAGGAGCGCATTGTATACCAGATTGGCTGATACAAAAGCTCCGCATTCCTTGTAATCCAACTTAAATTCTCCCCTCACGCGGGTTCGGGAAGCCATCCAGTCCACGGGGGATTCTGTCCGGACAGCGTGGTAGGTATCTACAAATCCCTTAACGGACCAGTCCAGACCGTCTTGCGCCGGGGCGGCGACGGCCGGCACAAGCACGGTCGCTGCTCCCAGCAGAAACGATTTGAAAAAGTAGTTCATAGTCCTTTCTCCAGCTTGGCCACCGTAAACAGGTTCTTATCCACATCCACGTCATACTTGGGCCCAGTCACTGTAATCTGCGTACTGTGGCCGTTCTGAACATTCTTCATCTCCGTCTTCATTACGGTCCAGAACCCATCTACCTTCTGAATATCCTCAACCGTCATCAGACGATGCAACTTGTCCAACTTGTCATAGAACTCTACATAGACCGCCGTATCGCAGTCCTGACGGATCCAGGACACCTTTCGGCTGTATATCTCGTGGCTGTCTTTCGGAACCGACTCTACCACCCAGCACTTGTGGCCGTCCTTCATTTCCTCACGCAGAAGCGTGTGCGTATCCTCGTCCACATTTCGGCCTCCCATATCGTCGTAGGTAAAGTCCGTACCCATAAAGAAGTCCGTCTTGGAAGATGCTCCGCTGATGCGGCGCGTCTTTTTCATGGCCGGCAGATAGAGCCACTTGTCGTCTTCCTTTCCAACCTGATCGTAATCCCAGGTCAGGAATCCAGTTCCTTTCACGTCTCCCGGATAAGTGAAGAACATAATCTTCTTGGTGTCCTTTCCCTGGTCCATCGCCCAGGAGACCATTTTGCGCTCCCGTTTGTCGCCGTTCTTTTTCACTAGGGTTAATTGCATTTCGGCATAACGCGTATCGCCGTCAGGGCGGTTTTTGACACGCTCAATGATATCCCGCCCACTTTGGGCATTCGATGTCGCGGCGGCCAGCAGCAGGGCCGCCATCATTGCTAACTTTTTCATTTTCATTTACTTTTCTTTACCAAATACGTTGAATTTTTTCACCAGCAGCGGGGTGATGAACAGATCGGCCAGCAGAGCCGAAAGGATGCCGATAACGGCGAGGACGCCAAAGTTGATGCACATCGCGCACGCCGACGTGGCGAAGCATGCGAACACGGCGGAGGTGATGATGGAGGTCGTGACAATGGCCACGCCCACCACACGGAAGGTGCGGCGGATTGCCTCCGTATAATTGGGCCGACGGTCGAATTCCAGTTTTGAGTGGTTGATGAAGTGGATGGTGTCATCGACAGCCATACCCAGCATCATCGGGATGAGCGTTGCCGTCATCATATCCAGCGGGATGCCGGCCCAGCCCATATAGCCTCCCACGAAGATGGCAGGCATCAGGTTCGGAATCAGGCCGATCAGGCCCACGCGGACGCTCTGGAAGGCAATCATCAGGATAATGGCGATGATGAGCACGGAAATCAGGAATGACTGCATCTGGCCACGGACCAGGTACTGCATCATCGCCGTGTACTGCGGGATGTTTCCCACGGCGGTCACATTGACACCTGGGAACATTCCCTCCGTCTTCTTGGAGATGTCGTTAAGTTCACGCTCTACCTCGGCCGAGTTGAAGTCGGAAATCTCCACCATCATCCGCAGGCGCTTGTAGTCGTAATCCATCCAGTATTCCGTCTCGGAACCGCCGGCGTTCTCGTACAGAATGAGCATCTGGGCCACTTCCTCCTCGGTATCGGGAATACGGAAGTAGGCCTTGTCTCCGCCGTTGATCGTCTGGTTCAGGTCCTTGAGGATGTCCAGGATGGAGTTCGTGCGCTTGGTAAGCGGATAAGTGCCGATGAGGCCTTCCAGCTGTTCCAGTTTCTTCAGGTTTTCGGGTCGCTTGGCTTCATCTTCGTCCTTGAATTCCATCACGAGATCATAGGAATACAGAGCACCAAGTTCGCTGCGCCCCACGGCCAGGACGTCCTTCACATACGGGACTTTAACGCCCATGGTCCGTTCGATATCGAAGGCCGGCTCAATCTTCCACAGGCCGATGAGCAGGGCCGCGCACACGACGATAAAGGTGATGACGATGGGCTTGGAGTGCTTGAACGTGAAATCGTTGAGCTTTCCCATCGCCCGGCTCAGGCGAGTGCCGCCTTCGCCGTCGATGCCCGCCTTGGGTTTCTTATCCTTACCGAAGGAAAGGAGAACCGGTGCCATCAGCAAGGTCGTGAACAGAACGAAGAAAATAGTCAGAGAACTCATCAGGCCCACGCATTTCATCGGCCGGATGGGAATGACCATGAAGGACATCAGGGAGACCACTGTGGTCAGGCCGCAGAACAGCACGGACCAGCCGATTTCGCTAACTGTCTCAATGACTGCCTGCTTCCGTTTTCCGTGGATTCGGATCTGATGGTTGAAATAGGAGAAGATGTGGATGTTATAGGCGATGGACACGGCGAAGGCCAATATAGCCGGAATCATCAGCACGGTGCTGTCCACATACATTTGCGTATAGCCTGCGATGCCGAAAGTCATGAACACGCCGCCGATGACGGACAACAGCGGACAAACGATGCCGCGCAACGAGCGTGTCATCAGCAGCATCACCAGGATACAGATGATGGCGGCGATCATCACCAGGCGTCCCATCTCCTGTCCGATATAGACCGTCTTCTGCTGGGACACGTACGGCATACCGGTTGCACGCGGATGTAAGGAGGCATATTTCTCCTTCGTGATAATGCGCTCCACTTCCTCGCCAGTCACGATATCCGGAGACACGTTGCCGGTCCTTTTCCATTCTTCCTCGGAAGGAAAAGAACGGAGTTTCACGAGTGTCCATGCGTTCTTGCCGTCCTTGGAAATCAGCTTGCGCGCCACATGCGGCTTGCTGTATGCCAATGCCCGGATCTGTTCCATCTCGGGCGATCCGGTCTCTGGAATCTTGTCAGGGACAATCTGGACGATCTCCATACCATCTTCCGTGCCCAGCATGAACTCGAGGTCCACGAGGGAAGTGAGCTTGTCTCCGTAGGAAAGGGAATCCAGCAGTTCCTCACCCAACTCACGCAGGACGGTCAGATTCTCTTTCGTGAAATGATCCTCGCACTCGGTGAGGATGCCGATGAAATAGTCGTTTCCGAAATTGGCCTTGAACTCATTGGTCTTCACCAACATCGGGTCTCCCTCGATGAAATAGTCGTCAAAGGAGGTCTGCTGCACCATCTTGGACATTCCCCGGAAGGAAAGCACCAGGATGATGACAAACAAGGCGATGGCGACCCACCGCCATTTCAAGAGGAAGGCAGCATACCTTCCGAACCATTTGTTAATCTTCGTCGATTCCATTGTTTATGATTTAATAATGAACATTGTTCCGTTTTGTTCTCCAATAAAAAACGGCCGCCTCCGTGGCGACCGTCAAATCTGCATCATCTTCCTCCATCCGATCAGTTCGAATTGTACGTAATCGGAGAGTACCGACCTGGTTTCTTCCTCCCCCAGGTCGTGCATCAGTATTTCTTCCAGCAAGGTGAACATCCAGACGTTGTTCAGATGGATGAAGAAATCGGACACATCGACATTCATCTCGGGATGTTTCGCTTTCATTTGCCTGAACCAGTCCAGGACGCCCCGGGTGGCCTTATTGACATAAGATTCCTTGAAACCTTCCAGCGAAGACCCCTGCGCATGAAACAGCAACAATTTCAACGCACTCCTGTGCCGACGGATGATTCCCATGTATTCTTCCAGCGACGCTTCTGCGTACCCTTCCGCCCGAATCGTCGAGATATCATAGCCTTTATGCCCATGCCGCTCGTCTAACAAGCCGTCCAGAGCTTCCGTAGCGGGTTTCAGCAGTTGGCAGAACAGTTCGTCCTTGGAGGGATAATAATGGTATAGGTTGCTCAGGGTGATTCCCGATGCAGATGCTATATCACGGGTCGTCGCTCCCCGGAAACCCTTCTTCAAAAAGAGTTTCCGGGAAACGGTGAGAATCCGTTTACGCGTATCAGTCTTGAGCGTCTGCATGAAGAACAACGTTCTTTTTTCAGTTGCAAAGATATGCCCTTTTCTATACCGGGACAATCCCTATTTATGGTTATTCTAACTATAAGTTCCACCCCAGGGCACCCTGCCTGGACGTGAAGGATACTCCGCTTGTTTCGCAAGGACTTTGATTATTTCTCTATTGCCATCCGAAAGTCTCAGCAGTCGCCGCCTTTGCCGAGTGTTTTGGTGCGTCCCCAGATGACTTTGGGGTGCATGTTTCCGTAACAGATGTCGTCGGCCTCGCAATAGCCCTTGCACAGCTCCGGGCAGCCATTGGCGCTACATTTGTTAAGGTAGGGGAGTACCATTCTAAAACCATTCATTAGTAGTGTAAACTTTCCGAAAACATTTCGTAAAACAACGGCTTTGGTAACATTTAGGGGAAATTTGGCCAAAACTCTGTCACAGTCTGTCACATTGTGACAAGAATTGTGACAAAACATCGCAATAATACCTTTAAATGGAATAAAGTGAGAGATAATGAAACTAGTTCAAATTCATCTGAACGAACGAATGTTCAGCTAGTTTCAGCTGGTTATAGCTAGCTCGGGCTAGTTTGGCTACTTGCCGATGCAGAAAATGCCGATTATTGATAATCAATGACTTGCGCGCACCTTGGTCCAAATGTGGTCCAGGAAATCGCAAAGAATCGTGGTACAAAAACAAAGCAAGAAAAATGTTGAAAAATCTGCATTTTTCGTGTTTATTGGCGTTTGTTTGAAGTTGTGAGTGCTTGCCGGAGACCTCGACGCAGCCGAAAAATGGGGGAGAGTACTACGTTGGGTACCGATGGCTTCGCGGAGGTCCTGGGTTATATCTTTCTCCGACATTACCACCGACAATGTCGGAGATAATGTCGGAGAAAACAGCGAGAATGTCGGAGATAATAGGACTATCGGTTGGCATCCAGGACTGAGATGCAGAAGTCGATGCCTTTCATCTCTGCGCGGAGCTCACGGCGCTTCTGGGGCGGTTCGTCAACGCTGACCAAGCGGAGTTCGATATTCTTCTTGCGCTCCAGCATTTCTGCCTTGGCTTTGTCGAAGTATTTATTTGCATCGATGACCAGACCCCCAATGGGTTTACCGTTGCAGATCAGGGCTTGCACCTGGGCGAAGAGGGTGTCCTTGAACTGCACGTATGCATTGCGCTCGTGGCAGAACTCCAGCATCAGGTTGTAAACTTGCCGGAAAGTGCTCTCAGGAAGAGAAGTGTATTTCCTTCGAACTCCAGGTCTGTACGTAAAGGAATGAGAGATGCTCATTCTGCAGTCGCACATATCAGCGCTGTGGCTGATGCTAAGTCTGATGTTTATATGAGGCTGCTCAAGGAAAGCCTGAAGTTCGTAATCTTCAGCGTAGTCTTCCGTATCAATATAGTATTCGCCACCACATGTATCCAGTTGGTCCAACTTATACAGAGTCTGGTTGAAGTACTGCAGGAAGTCAGCTTCCTGGATCCGCTGCACCTTATGGTACTTGCTTGACTTGGGAACTTGAATGGACATTTTATCGCCCTTGGCAACGAACACATCTATTGAGGGGTTGAAATCGGTCGAATCAGACACTTCTATCTCGTATTCTTTAGTTGCCTGGTGCACTCCGGAATTCCTCCCGGATGAATAGGACACGAAGTGCTCTATCCAGTAATTGCTGTCTGTCATAATGCGCTGTCGTTGATATCAGTGCAAAGATACGGGTTTCTGGCACATTGAAACTGTGTGAATCCGCGCCGGGGTTTTGGAAAAGTGGAAGGAAACTTATAAATCCTTTTGGAAAAGTGGAAATTTGTCCGTAAATTGCGTTGGAAAAATGGAGGTAATATGCTTAACAGAAAGATAAACAAGTATTTAAACGATTATTACCAAAAATCTGGTAATGCACTGCTGATAACGGGAGCTCGTCAAGTCGGTAAGACCTATTCCATACGTGAGTTCGGCAAGGGATTCAAGAGTTTCATCGAGATCAACTTCATTGAGAATCCAGATGCAGTCGAACTGTTCAAGGACGCGAAGGGGAGCGCCGACATCCTGATGCGTTTGTCGACCATTACGAATGTGCCGATGATAAAAGGGGATACCTTGATTTTCTTTGACGAGGTACAGGAATGTCCGGATATCGTCACAGCCATCAAGTTTCTTGTCGATGAAGGCTCATACCGTTATATCCTGAGCGGCTCTTTGCTTGGTGTAGAATTGAAGGATATCCGGTCGGTCCCGGTTGGCTATATGGGAGTGAAGGAGATGTTTCCTCTGGATTTCGAAGAGTTTATCACATGTGTCGGGATCAACGAGAATGTGATAGCCACAGTGAAGGAAGCCTGGACAATGAGGCGACCTGTTGACGATTTCATTCACAACAAGATGATGGAATTGTTCCGGCTCTACTTGATTGTGGGAGGTATGCCAGCATCTGTCAGCAAGTATCTTGAAAGCAACAACCTGCAGGAAGTGCTGGCGGTGCAGCAAGAAATCATTCAACTCTATAAGAAAGACATTGCCAAGTACGATCCGTACAACAAACTATACATAGAGGAGATATTCAACCTGATTCCACCGGAGCTCAATGCCAAGAACAAGCGCTTTATCTTGAAACGCCTGAACGAAAATGCAAAGTATGAGCGATACGAGAACAGCTTCCTGTGGTTAAAAAATGCTGGCGTTGCGATACCCGTTTACAATGTGGAAGAGCCCAAGGTTCCTCTTCTGTTGGCGAGGTCCCGCAACCTTCTCAAACTCTTCTTGAACGATATCGGTTTGTTGGCAGCACAGTATGCCGACGGCATTCAGGTGCGGATTATCAAGGGGGACAAAGACATCAACTTCGGTTCCATCTATGAGAATGCAGTGGCCCAGGAGCTGGTTGCGCACGGTCTTGAGCCCTATTACTATAACAGCAAGAAAAGGGGAGAGATAGATTTCGTCATTGAGAACAATGGCAAGGTTCTCCCTATCGAGGTGAAGTCTGGAAAGGACTATGTATATCATCGAGCCCTCTCCAACATCATGGATTGTGATGAGTATAATCTTCCTGAGGCATTGGTGCTGAACAATGACAATCTAACCGTTGACGGCCGAATTACATACCTTCCGGTCTACATGGTGATGTTTTTGGAGAAAAAGGATTCAGCGCCAGTAGAGTACAAAGTCGATCTTGGTGACCTGTCAAATGGGATTATCTAATGAAGAATTGCTGAATTCTCTCCAGCAGATGATAGATGATGCAGAGAGGCGAATGGCAGAGATGTGCGGGATGCAGCTATATAAGAAACAAGAGGGCTTTACTCAAGAGGATATTTACACGTTATGCGGCAGGGATGACTCAGTCGCAACGATTACTTTGAATCCTGATTCTGATGGGTATTTTGCATTTGGGGAAGATGTGACCGTCTGTTTTGATTATACCCCCAAGGAAAGAAAGGCACTTGAAGAGGATTCTTCATCAATGAACGGCGTGCTCTGTGTAAAGGCCAGGGCTCTTCTTCCAGATTATGATGAGGCGAAGGCAGAAGTGCTTCAGACCACAGGTGTCAACCCGCATGATATAATCCAGATGCTTGTTTACCACGGAACGAAGCCGCAGAACACTTTTTATAGCCAGGAGAAACGATCTCCCAATGTGCTGGAGATACCCTTTCATCCAGAAGGTCATGGCCGAGATATCGGATGGATGTATGGTGCTTTGGTAAGGTATCAGGAAAAGGGGATAGCGATTACACCCGACGAGTATTCTGAATACTTGGCCTATAAACTCGTTCTGGACAAGGAAGCAATGACGGAGGAAGAACATAATCAGGTGTTTGATGAACAAGGTTTGATTCATAACAATGAAGTAGCGTGGGTATTCCTAAACTGGAGAAAAGAGGCGGGTATTCTGAGTGAAGAAGACAAGCACAATTTAGCAGTCCTCAAGGTCTTGCGTATCGAGAACAGGCTTGATAAATTGAATGAACTATTGAAAGGAGTTGGTGGACTAACCAGATTCTCAGAGAAATACCCGGACAAAGCTGCTTTAATTGTCGACAAAGTACTTCGGTTCAGACAGCACCGATATAACGCCGTCGGACGACATCTTTTATATCTGGATTTAGATGGTTTTCTACATATCTACTTAAGGCACGTTGAAGAGCTCAGCACCTCTGGTCTATACCCGGAAAGATCGAAATTCCAATTGGCAGAGAAAGACGTAGAGATTGCCATAAGCCATGTAATGGATGCCTTAAACGATGAGTATCAAATCTTCCGAGAAGATAATCCGGATAGACAGTTTCGAAAGTATAGCGACCAGGCTTATTACTACAACGGCGATTACTATGAATTGCGTGTTGAACCAGATGGACGCCTGATACAGTTCTTTAAATTGGGCGAAAGAAAACAATAGAAACGCGGCCTTCTTTGATAAAATAGAAAGCCCTCCGGAGTCTCGCGACTGCGGAGGGCTGGCAGTTTAGGTTAAGCCGGATGGACAGGGGAGGGCGGGACTAGGGCTCACCACCTGCGGCAGCAGCGGTCCAGGTGGTTTCAGCCAGCATGACGCCAGACTTCTCACCGGTGGAGCTGTTGACGTAGTAGTAGCGGAAGAAGATCTTCGGGGCGGCAGCGCTGGGGGCACCGTTCTTGGCTACGTAGTCGGCACGGATGTCGATGGCGGCTGCAGTGGGTTCCTCAACGAGCTTGATGCCGGAGGCCTTGCTGTGGGCACGGGAGACACCGTTGGACTGACCTTCGGTGGCTTCGATGACCAGGAAGATGCCGCCGTTGTCGGCGAGGGCCTGGTCGAGCTTGAAGGTGAAGGTGTCGCCCCGGCACACGATGGTGGCGGAGGAAG
>Ga0265298_10003573_pt1 | contig 20464 bp, 31 predicted proteins | sample AusTroGonzalo_MG_3_FD_193486 | JGI IMG/M metagenome (GOLD analysis project Ga0265298, IMG submission 193486) | Bovine rumen microbial communities from tropical cattle in Woodstock, Queensland, Australia - Gonzalo_01 | ecosystem: Host-associated > Mammals > Digestive system > Stomach > Rumen ... | reverse complement strand
AGAGATGTTTTACTCGCTTTCCCTGGATGAGATGAAGCACATGAACACGCTTCATAACGCTGTGGTGAAAGTGGTCAGCAACATCAAGGCAGAGGATGATCCCCGTACCGAAGGGATGAAGATAGCCTATGACATTCTGCATGAGCAGGCCATCGAGAAAGCAAAAAACGTGCAGATTCTCCAGTCGATGTACAGGGAGTAAGGCATGGACTGGAAAGAAATATATATCAATCCTACGTTGACCACAGAGTGGTACGGGTTCCGTTTCGTGGGAAGAACAGGGGGCGATAGTCCATGACAGCAAGAGAAAGAATGGAATTGCTTCGCAGGCGGAGAATGGTTCGCAGACGGAGCGTTCTGTTCGATGACAGTGGCTTCCTCCACACCCTCACTGGCTCCATTCTCCACATCACAGACGGTCTTGCTAAACCCGCACAAAGCCTCACCGTGGAGTTTTCCCCCATACAGACGGGGAGCGGAGACCCTTCGCCGGACAACATTAGACCCATACTTGGGAGAACCTCGCTTGATGTGGTGAGGACGGGAGCAAACCTTATCAATCTGACCATTGAAACCGGATCAAACGGAAGCATCGCCGTAAATATTCCTTTCCCTTGCACTTGCTCGTTCAAAGCGTCAGAAGACTTTGCACAGCAATCAAGTGTGTGGCGAGTAAGGGCAGACCTTAAAGACGGAACCTCTTTGTATGGGTTTTATCCTTGGAACTCAAGCAACAACAAATGGGCAAGCGTATCGGCAGATAATCCCATTGTTTCCATTTATTATCGTGATACATACATCCAAAGCGGAACAGTCACGATGATGATTTCGGCAGGGGCATCTAACACAGAACCGACATTTGTTCCGTATGTAGAACCGACTACCTCCTCCATCCCCCTCCCTTCCACAATATACGGCGGAAGCGATGAAGTGGTCGGAGGGAATGGGAGTAAAACGTGGTGCGACCCTGTTGACCTCGGTACGCTGACTTGGTACAAAGGCACATACGGGACATATACTGCATTTTATACGGATATTATCTCGGATAAAGCGGGCAACTACAATTTCCTTTGTTCCCAGTATAAAGCCGTTGAGAAGGTTCGCACTCAGTTGTTGGACAATGAGATTGGTGTTTATCATTCTTCTGCGAACTACTGGAAGCAATTCGTTATCCGTGACGATGCAAAAGCGGAACTGACTCCCAATGAATTTAAAACAGCAATGGACGGAGTGCAAGTCGCTTATGAACTCGCCACCCCCGTGCCTTTCACCACCATACCGACCCAAATTGACATCCTTGAGGGTGAAAACGTGATTTGGTCGAGCGGAGATACAATGACACTCCAGTACTACGGCAGTCAAGCAGATGACCCACAGATACTGGGCAACCTCAATGTGCTGTTAGGTGGGCGGTACTACAACAACCACACAGCAAACGAACCGACTGATGCGGAAGCACTGAATATCCTGCTGGGAGGAAGCAGATGAATATACCATCATCAATTAATGTCTGTGGTGTTCCGCACAAAGTGGTATTGCTTGATTCTTTAACCCTTGGAGATGAATGCATCGGTGAAATAGACCACGGGAAAGCTGAAATCAGATTGAGTGATTCCTCTCCTGTTGAACTGCAAATGGCTACTCTTCTTCACGAATGGGTACATGGAGCATTGGTTGCCTTTGGGTACAACAAAGAATCTCAAAATGAGCATTTGGTTGATGCTCTCGCCACGGCAATCAATCTGACATTCAAGATTAAGGAGTAAATTATGGAATACGAAAAACTCTTGAAACTCCGTCACGCAATGGAAAAAGGTTCATCTGTTCTCGATGACACCGAAGCACTGGAAGTGCCGGAACTGTTCCCCAACTGGGAAGTAAATCATCCGTATGAAGTCGGTGACAGGATGCGGTATGGTGAGCAGTTGTATAAGGTGGTACAGGCACATACCTCACAGGCGGACTGGACTCCCGACATCACTCCAGCACTGTATACCCCTGTTGCTGAACCTGGCGAGATCCCTGTGTGGGTACAGCCGACAGGAGTACAGGATTCCTACATGACGGGGGATAAAGTCCACTACCCGACAAAGGATGACCCCGTGTATGAATCCCTCATCGACTACAACGTATATTCACCCGAAGCATACCCGCAAGGCTGGGCAGAGGTGTAACTATGGCTGAAACACTTAACGAAAAATACAAGGCTCTTGTAACCGACAATACGGGAAGCATCAACTCCATGTATGATGCGAGTAAAGCTTCCAACCTTGCCGGACTTGAGTCTGCCTACAATCAGAATCTCTCTGATGCCACCGCACAGAAAGAGCAGATAGACAAGCAGTATAATACTGCGGCGAATGACCTTGCCGTTCAGTATGAGAGAAACCGCATGAACAATAATCTTCAGGCGGCAGGCAACGGACTGAATGTCGGCACTGGTTCTCAGATGGCTCTTGCACAGGCTGGTCAGTATCAGAGGGACTTCGGCAATCTGCGTGGTCAGCAGGCGGCGGCACAGACGGAACAGGACAGACAGATTAACAATCTGAAGATGCAGTACCAGTCGCAAGTCCAACAGGCAATCGCCGACAATGATTTGGCAAGGGCAACGGCTCTCACTCAGGAAGCCAACCGCCAGCTTGACCAACTCACGAAAGCCTATCAGATGCAGTACAACGAGGAACAGGATGCTCTTGACCGCCAGCGGCAGGCAGAGATGGATGCGTACAATCGTGAACAGGATGCCCTTGACCGCCAGTGGAGAGAACAGCAGACCCAGTATGAACAGCAGGCGAACGCTGCATCTCTGCTTGCATCGATGGGTGACTTCTCCGGCTATGCGAGTCTGTTTGGACTTGGCAATGATCAGACGAGTCAGCTTCAGGCGAAATGGATCGCAGAGAATCCCGAATCGGCTTATGCGAACGGCATGATTTCTGCCGGACAGTATCGGTCTATGATGGAATCCTCGCTTCTGTCTGCTCTCAGAAGCGGTAAGATTTCCTCTAAGGACTATGCTGCTGCAATTGCTGCACTGCCTGCGGTATCGACTGGAAGCGCAAGCGGAAGCGGTTCTACCGGAACTTCGTGGTACGACCTTGCAAGAAACTCCTACTATGACACCTATGGTGCGAACGGAAGCGACAAGTACTCTCTTGACGATTACCTCAAAGTCGTTCATGAACACCCTGAGATGCTGAACACTGGAAAGACCACCACGGGAAAGACAACCACAACCAACACTTCTACCACTTCAAGCAAGAAACCGAATCTTCCAGGACTTAACTCTATCTTCGGTTAAGAGGAACCGCTATGGGAATTTATGAAGATTGGCTAAACAAGAACAGAGGGGGCGGCAATACTTCTACCCCCTCTACCTCTTCAAAGTCTTCCGGCTCTTCCGCAAACGATGACATCTATAAAGATTGGCAGCGGAAGAACGGACAGGCAGTAGAAGAGGAACAGCCGAAAGAACGGACGGGTTTTCTTAACCCTGTCGTGGATGCTATCCTTTCTCCGTTTGGGAAAAAGACTACTGAAGCCATCAACCCGACCGGCGAGTGGAAGTATGACCCGAACTATAAATCTCCCTCTCGGCAGTATGCGGATATGACAACGCATGAACAGCGGCGGTCTGAAAGGCTCGGTCTTACTCCTGAACCGGCTCCTACTCCTACTTACGAAGAAGCTACGGTTCTTGCCCGTGGAGAGAGAAATGCGGAACGGAGAGATGCACAAGCGAATCAGCCGTCTAGATCCCGTTATGAGGAACTGAACCGACAGCTTCAGGATTACGAAACCGCTCTTGGCATGGCGTATACTCCCGAAGCACAGGCTGAGATAAACGCAAAGATGGCTCCGCTTGTAAACGAACGGAACGATCTGCGTGACCGGCTCGGCATCCCCACAACAGGAGAGAGGATTGCGAACATCTTCAAAGCCGGTGGCAGTGCTGTTGCCGGAAGCTATACCGATACTGCCCGTTCTCTGTATGAACTTGGACAGGAAGCGAGAACCTCACGGGATGCTGCTGAGATGGCTGACATCGCCCGTCAGCTTGAGAAGACCAAACAGCAGAGAGCAGACTATGTAGCCGCTTACGGAGAAGACAGCGAGTATGTCAAGGATGCCGATTACTGGATTGACATCTATGAGAAACAGCTTGCCGGATATCAGGCATCGCCCGAAGCACAGATAGGTGCTACAAGGGAAACGGCTCAGATCGCAGACAACATCCAACGTATTTCTGATGAAGCCACGCAGAAAGCAAAGACCGACCTCAACGGGGCGGAGTCTTTTCTCATTGATGCCGGTATTCAGGGGGTGCAGATGGCAACGGATGCTGCCGTCAACCTTGCTACGGGTATGCCAGGATCTCTCTTACCTCTTATCGCACGTTCTTTCGGCGGTGGCACGATGACGGCTCGACAGGATGGAGCAGACATCAAACAGCAAGTTATCTATGGTGCAGCTGTTGCATCTGTCGAAGCCCTGACTGAAAAGATGTTTGACGGTCTTGCCGGGCTGTATGGTAAGGGCATGGCTGATGATATGACTCAGCTTGTACTTGAGAAGGTTGCAAAAGAAGCATCGCCCGAAATCAAGACAGCACTTACCATCTTCCTCAGTGGAGCAGGCGAAGCTGCTGAAGAAGCTGTTTCCGGCAGACTAGATCCCTGGCTCAAAGCTATCTACGATAAAGGCGAGTCCATCAATCAGACCTACGGGTCGTGGGAAGGGTACAAGCAGTCTTGGGCAGACACGGCTTATGATATGCTTGTCGGCTTCGCAATGGGCTTTGCCGGTGGTGCTGTATCTACTGAGGGCGGAACAACGGCTCTCACTCAGAACACAGAAACAACGGAGAACACTGCTCCGGCCACCGCTCCGGCTGCGGAAGAAAAGGCAGAAGTCAAAGCAGAACCCAAGGCAGAGCCTAGCCCGAAGCAGGCACTGCTTGATACCATCTCTGATGGCGTATCGAATTCCAAAGCGGAAACCATACTCAACAACCCCGAACTCCGTGCTGAGTTTGAATCTGTTGTGGGTGCTATTACTGGGTCAAAGTCTGAACAGCGTAATGCCATCAAGACAAACGCTCAGAAGGTTATCAACGCTCTGACCGGCAATGCTCCTACTGTTAACACCGAAGCGGAAACAGCCACTGCAACTGTTAACGAAGAGAGCAATACCTCAACTGAAGCACCGACTGCTGAAGAGAAAGCACAAACTACTCCAACAACCACTACGGAAGAAACGAGGTCTGCGCAGAATCGTTCAGAGGAAACTTCTGAGGTAAATGAACAGGCAGAAGAAAAGCCCGCAGAAACGCAGAAAACTGAGGAAAAACAGGAAACAGAAAAGCCGGAGCAGAAGCTTACAAAATCTCAGCAGAACGTAGCGGATATGCTTCTGAACGATATCAAGTCTGCTACCGAACTGAGCAATGCTACCAACGAGATTTCTCAGGCTACCATTGATAAGATCACATCCAACGATACGCTGATCAATGCAGCCGAAGCTCTCGCCGGTACCGACTTCCCGAAGAACAGGAAAGCACAGGCTCAGTTCCTGAATACACTCGCACAGGACATGGCTCAGTACGGGACACCCGATGCATACCTTGTTGCCAAGATGGCACAGGATAATGACATCATGTCTACTGAGCAGTCTATGCAGTATGAGATAGACAAACTCAACGAGCAGATTGAAGCCTTGCAGAAGTCGGGCGAACAGGAGAAAGCTGCTGCCCTCACCAAGCAGAGGAACGAACTTCAGTCTATGGCAAAGTATAGCGAAGAGCAGTTGAGGGAAGAAATCAAAGCTGCGGAGATGCTTGGTCAGTGGGAGAAGAGAAAGGCTCTTGCCCGTCAGCGGAATCGCCTTATTCGTCAGCGGCTGACAAAGCACATCACGAAGACCGCCGATACCCTCACGAAGACTCTGAAGACGGCAAGCGAAAACAAGTTTGTTCCGGCTGATTTCGTCAAGGAAACTACTCAGTTCATCGAAGCTATTAATGAACTGCGGATGGACCCGAATGCGGAAACCAAGACGGGCAGAAAAGCTTATGAGAAGTTCACTCAGATCGAAGATGAATTCTCCAGGCTGAGAGATGCCGTAACTACTTATGAGGACGGCTCTGAAACTATCGGCGAAGGCTTCTCTGAGGATGTGCTTGCCATGCTGAACGGGGCAAAAGAGATTCTCCGTGACACAACCTGGGGCGAGATGGGGGAAGCAGAACTGACCACCATTGACAATGCCCTTAAAGCGATGAACAAGTCCATCGGCGATGCACGGAAGATAATCCTGAAGGGCAAAGCGGAAACGGCATACCGCATCGGCTCTGAGATGGAGAACGAAGTCAAGACCGAAGCAAAGGGCGGAGATACTGCTTTGCAGAACTACTCCCAGCTTATGGAAAGACCGCTTTCGTTCTTTGAGAAGATGGCCGGTTACAAGAAAGGCTCGATATGGAGAGCCATGTACGATATGCTGAACGATGGGCAGAAGAAAGCCATCGAACTCCGGCTTCAGGCAGCAGACCGGTTCAAGAATCTTGTTGGCAACTATAAAGAGTACAAGACTCTCCGTGATACAGTAGAGATCGAAGGGCTGAAAGATGCTGACGGAAACAACATCAAGATTTCCCGTGGCATGATGCTCTCCCTGTATATGCATCTTCTGAACGAGCAGAACGCAAACCACATCGCAGGCGGCGGTCTTACCATAGCTGATGTACAGGACTACTACTCCAACCATCATGATAAAGGTTTCGGTATTGGAAGATCCAGGGCGATGGGTATGTCCTCTGAGATGAGCAAGCTGAACCACGATCTCCGTAACGCAAAGGCAGAACTTGAGAGAGCCACGAACAACGGGGCAACTGACGAACAGATTGCTAAGTATCAGAGCAAGGTAGACCAGCTTACTCAGGATATCTCTGACAGGGCGGAACAGGAACGGGTACGCATCGAGAAGATGGCTCAGATCATCGAAGAGAAGATGACCCCGTATGAGAGAGAGTTCGTTCAGACCACTCAGGATTTCTTCAAGTGGGCGCAGAACACTCTGAACAAGACCACCATCGATGTGTACGGGTTTGCCAAGGCTCTTGTAGATAACTATTTCCCAATTGCCACCGACTCCAACTTCCGCAACATCACAATGGATGAGATGGGCGGTACTACTAAATCTCTTGAGAACACCGGAATTCTTCAGCAGAGAACACGGAGTAACTCCCCGATGTATCTGCTCGACATCTCTGATGTGCTTGACAGCTACATGAAAGATATGTCGCAGATAAGCGGATTGATGCCTGCCATAAAGAACTTCAATAAGGTGTATAACACATCCAAAGCCGGATTTGATTCCTCGCTTCGTGACACCATGCGGAAGACATTCGGCAACAGGGCAGACACCTATATCACAAATCTTATTGCGGATCTCCAGGGGGGAAGAAAACTCAAGAGCGATGTCCTTGATTCTCTCCTCAGCACCACAAGAGGGAACTTCGCTGCATCTGTTCTTACGCTGAACGCCCGTGTTGCACTGTCGCAGAGAGCATCGTGGTTCAATGCGGCTTCCGTTGTTGGATGGCAGAACCTCATGAAGAGCATCGGCATGAAGAATGCAGACCTTGACCTTATCCGGCAGTACAGCCCTCTGTTGGCGGCGAGAACGAGCGACAACACAACTCCGTCTTTCTCTGACAACAGGACAGACCTTGCAAGCCAGCGCAACAGGATCACACGGAAAGTCGGGTTCCTGTTGAACTGGATAAACAATGCGGATAATCAGACTGTCCGGTCACTGTGGAGTGCTGCCGAACTGTATGTTCGTGAACAGAACGCAGACCTCGCAGAGGGAACGGATGCCTACTATAAAGAAGTGGGCAAGGTGTTTGATGAGATAATCGAACGCACTCAGCCTGGATATGAAGTCATGCAGCGGCCTGACATTCTCAGATCTCCAAAGACCCTTGTACGCTCTCTCACGATGTTCATGACACAGCGGTTACAGAACTATAATGAAGTCCATGACCAGCTGATGAGAGCCGCCAAGTATGCGCAAGACTACAAGGCCGGAAGAAACGGAGTCACTCAGCAAGATGTAGCCGATGCAAGAAGGGGAGCAGTCAATGCCACAAGCGGCATGGTAGCATCTTCTCTTGCGCTGGTCATGATGAAAGCCGGAGTGGATGCGATACTCCACAAGACCAAGAACTATCGTGACAAGGAAACCGGCGAACTCACGCCCGAAAGCGTTGTCACTCGCATTCTCGATTACACGGCAGAGTCGCTTGCATCAAACATCCTCGGCGGATCTGAACTGTACGCAGCCACACGGAGCCTGCTTACTCACAGCAAGTACTATGTTTCCTCTGTGCCTGGAGTCGATACCATCTACGATATGGCTGAAGACATCATCGGTGCATTCCAGGCTACTGAGAAGAACAGACCGCAGAAGATCCGCAAGGCAGCTGAGTCGGTAGCGACTGCGTTTGGTGTTCCGCTTTCCAATGCAGACCAGTATGTGGATGCGGTTCTTCGTTGGGCGGATGACTACAAGACCGGCGAGATCCTTGAAGCTGATGCTGAGTATACTACTGCTCAGAACAAGCTTCGCCTGTACAATGCTCTTGAAGAAAACGATGATGACCGGATTTCTTCCATCCTTGCTCAGATGGGCGAGAACGCAGAGAAGAATGCAACGGCTGAGATCAAAGACAGATATGATGTCGGCGATATCAATGCAGCCGAAGCAAGACGGATGCTGAAAGACATCGGGTATTCTGAGAGCAAGGCGAACGAAATGCTTGAGTCATGGGATGAGTCTGCTGAGAAAAAAGCTGTCATCGATGCGTTCAAGGATACCTACTCCAACACCAAGCTGTCTGACTCCAACATCATCCGCTATCAGAAGAGCGAAGACAAACCGAATGTGTTCGTCTATGAAAAGGCTACTGCTGAGATCGAGAAGCAGTATGAGAAATCCATCGGCAGCATGACGAAGACAGAGATGGCTGAGTATATCGCCAACACCGACTGGCTCAACGAAATCGAGAAACGGCAGCTGTGGAACACGTTTGAAGCAGACGGGAAGCTGGATGCAGTCAGGAATGCAAATGTCGATGTGGCTGACTTCCTTGCTCTGTATGCAACAGGGAACAGGCTTGAGCAGGCAACAGCGAACAAGACGAAGACCGGAGAAGATACCCGTGACTACTCTGCCGTTGATGCCATCATGGATGTTTATAACAAGAACATCAGGACGGCTGCACAGACTTCTCTCATTGCGGATGAGTATTCGTGGTTTGATGAACTGGGTGCTGCCGCCAAGCTTGACATGGATTCCCGTACATGGTTCACGTTCTACGACAAGTACAGGGAGATCGACAAGGAAGACCTCACCGCTACAGAGAAGCATGATGAGTTTGCCAAGTATGTTGATCGTTCCGGTCTGACGGATGATCAGAAAGAACTTATCAAGTCCCAGTTGAATTACCGCACGATGATGACGGTCAAGGATACTCGGTACGATAAGATGGTAGCCAACGGAATGGACAGCGACCTTGCTGACGAATACTGCACTGCGTTTACCAAACTCAAACCGCTGGACGGCAAGTCGAACGTATCAGACTCTCAGAAAGCTGCGGTCATTTGGAGCGATACTCGGTACTCCGTTGAAAGCAGAATGAACAACCTGGTCATGTCCGGCATCAGACCCTCGCAGGCAGACTTTGCTTTGTGGCTTGATCAGAACGTATCCTACAGTGAAGCTGTTCACTACTGGGATATGATAAGTGCGATAGATCCCGACAACCCGTGGAAGACATCGTACAAGGATGCTCTGAAGAAAGCAAAGAAAGCCAAATAATAAAAAGGACTACCAATCGGTAGTCCTTTACTTATTTCTTATAGATGTTCTCATGAGGAAGAAAAATCCCCCTGTAGTCATTGTCCTCGTCTTTGACTTTCCCGTCCAAGCCGACATAGCCTTTGCGGCCTTCCAGGGGCATACGTTTACGTTCCTCTTCTACGGCTGGATTCCATCCGCAAGTGTTGCAGTGCATGAATCCCTCGCATTCCACTTGTCGGGGGCCGTCATACAGCATCGGTTTACCTTCGCCCATTGCGATGGTTCTGACCTTAACCATATGGTTGTAGATACAGCGTGGTTTATTCGGCATCTTTCACCTCTTCTTTTAACCATTTAAGCCAAGCGTCTGTGCTTCTTCCTATCATGGTCTTATAAAGTTCATCATATTCAAATAGCCCTATAACGAACTCAGCCAGTTCCTCATCCGTCATGCTTCTGATGCGGTCTGCGTTGGATGGATGCTTGTCTTCGCAATCGGGGTCACAAAAAGCATAATGCTTATCATCCGTCCACAATTCGCACTCATTGTCTTTTGTGCGATAAATACAGCCGCTCATTCTTCACCTCTTTCTGTCGGAATGATGACGGGAGCATCAGCAACATCAAACTTGAACGCACTCCGCTCCCTTAACACCGTTGACCATTTTCGCCATTCCGTTGTGTCCTCATCGTGCATGGTGACTTCAACCATGTGCAACGCCTGTGCTTCCCAATCTGCTGTTTTCTCATACAGTTTGTTGCGGTCTATCAGATCTCCATGCGGGGGGAGTTCGATGAGAGGACAGGAGTCAAGCCGTTCGTAGTAGTGATTGCCCATTGCCATACGTTCTCCGGTCACGTTGCAAGCCGGCATGATATCACGATTCAAATCATCGCACATAGGGCAACTGCTGCATTCCGCAGGCATCTCCATGCCCTGTATGATGATACTCATATTTCACCAGTCCTTTCCAAAGTATTCCGCATAAGACAGTCCCATATAATCGTCTTCCTCTTGCTCAAGGTAATCCGTCTTTTTCTTTACCTTGTTCTTTCGCCTTTGCTGTTCCGTCTTAAACATCCGAAGTGCGAAGTCTTTAAACCTACTGTTCCCACGTTCAAGCATAGCGATGCAGTTTGCGATATGGCTGTCTGTCATCTCTCGGACATGGATTCTCGTTCCGTCTTTCGTTGTCCAGTATCCTTTGTCATATTCTGCATACGCATACCCGTATAACAGTTCAAGGTCAATCTGCTGTTCAATCCTCGCTTCCCGACCAAGGCTCATTCCACACCTCGCATTTCCGTAGGTGGACTCGGCAGTGGCATCCAGTGGGTGACATTAATAATCCCAATTGCTCCATACACATTTCCATCAGTCCCTGCCCAATATCCGCCTTTTGGCGTCCATGTATAATATGCCATGCCAACGTATCTACCAGTCTCATCACCATACATGTCTGTTGAATCATCTGTATATACAATGACTGGGTCCTGATTTTTGGGCAGTCTATCTTTTACGCTTATCCACTCCATCATTCGCCTCTCATATCCGCTCCGCAGTATGGGCAGTAGGGCGACTCGCAAAATGTTTGGTCGAATCCGCACTCACTGCAATAGATTCCAATTTGAATACAATCGCCCAACTCGTTTGCATCGCAAATTGGCTTCCACTTCCCACGCTTCGCTTCGACAACATCCGCAGAGGGAATAGAATTAATTCTGTTAACTATAACTGCTTCTTCTGCCTCTACATAACATGTGATGTCTGAAAACCATCCTATTACTTCAATAGCATCTTCCCGTTTGATATAGTCAGCCATCTTCTGCCTCTCAGTATTCCACGACAGCTGGAGCGGATTTCAGCCTGCCCTTTGCACAACGTACTGCGGAATCCCATCCTCTGTCGTATTCTCTGCTTGTGTTCCACATGGACATATTGTCAAGGACAGTATCTTCGACCAGTCTGACATTCGGTTTGATCTCGACCAGCGGGCAGTCGCACGGTCTTCCCGACATCTCTTCTCCATGCTCAAACAGCGACCCCGTAAGGGAGCAAATCAGACCACCGCTTCCGTTGTATTCCATGAACGTGCAGACATCGCACACTTCCGGCATACACATACCTTTGATTAACAGGCTCATTCTTTTCTCCTTCCTAAACTTATCGTTACATGATACTCATCCTTCAGGACTTCCATCATGTCCTTGAGGGTGATGTTTTTGTTCCCGAAGTCGATGCAGAAATCTTCCATCTCATCGAGCATCTTCTGACACTTGCTCGGCTCTTCATGGAACTTCTCCAACATCACCCATGCCATAACATAAAGCGAAAACTCTATGCCGAACATCTCACCCTTGCGGAATGCTTTGTTATCCGCCAGCTTCTTACGGCGTTGTTCCTTAGTCATCTGAACACCTTTCACCAAGCATCAAAATTATACTTTGGTGCTTCATATCCAGGCTTGCTCTTTTCGATGCTCCTCATCTCGTCCTGCAATTCACGGCCGGCGTGGATATCTACGATGCAGTTATACAGGCGGTCTGTTAAACAATATATCTTTTCCCCAACCCTTACCTTGTCAATACCGCCGACTGTAACAACCGCATAATCAATGCGTGACAACGGGATCAGAATCCTTGTATCCTCGTTATCATAAGGTGCAGATACAAACAGCATTAGTTCTCCTTTCTCGGCGGGCAAATCGTGAGGAAAGTATCCTCGCCGATTCTCTTTGCGTATGCTGTGGCGAAGATTGATGCCGCAAGCGGGGTGAGGAACTTTTTCTTCCACACATAAGTTTTCTCCCCAGTTTCGTAGTACTTCGCCCCATCCTCTTTTGTCTTGAATAAAATAACTTCGGTCATTGATTTACTCCTTTCTTAATCTCTTCACGATCAGGATAGCCACCGCTATCACGTTGCACACCACCGAACCCCATACGCAGAAGTCGATGATGCGGAACCACACATCACATCTTGCGATGATCTCTGTAATAACCTCTTGGTAAACCATACTTAATCTCCTTTTCTCTCTCAACCATGCGGTCTACTACATAGATGGTAAGCAACGCACCGATGATAAGACCCACGATTGCAGTTAATACATAAAGAATCATTATCTCTCCTTGAGCGGTTCATACCTTTTAAATGCGAACCCGTCTTTATACTTGTATACCTTGTATACCCCGTTCTTGATTCCCTTGTTACGCATGGCAGCGTTTAAAGATGTGACACGGGCATTCTTGTTAGCCGGTACTGTGATGGCATAGGCATTGACCATACCCTTCTTCGCCGGAAGACCTATAACATACTCATCCGTAAAGAACCACTCGACTGCCTGACCCAGCAGGGGAAGACAGTACTTGTTGAAGTAGAGCCACCCAGCCGATATGCTCACTGCCGGAAAGCCGCATTCAACGTGGTACTTCAGGACAGGCTCCATCTTCTCCTCGATGACTACCTCTTCCATCAGATCCAGTACTCCTTGTGGTAGCCTTTGTACTTACCATCGGGATAGTATTCCTTGACCACCTTGGACTTGATGTCTATCCCTTCGTTCCGCATCTCGCAGATCCTGGCAGACAGTTCAGCGATGTGCATCCGCATCGCATCTCCTCTCCAAATGGAGCCATGCTCACGGATGTAGTTCAGGATCTCCGCTTTCTGCCTTGCCTTGTCGATAGCGGTGATATACGCATCCACCGACTCCTCATCCGCATTCACATAGACCGGCATCGGCTGACCGGCACGGAACGCCGGATTTTCTTTGTAGACTTCCCATCTTCCACGTTTTGGGTTATATACTTTCTCCATAACTATCTCCTTTAATTCTGAGAAACGAGGTGAAGCTATAGTTTGTCCCACGCTTCTCGCTAGTATAAATTCATGGGTAAAAACAAAAGTCGCTCAGAACGCAAATTTCAGCGGTTATTTAAGACGGACGATTTATAGAGGGTTAACCAGTCTGAAAGCCGCATTGTCACAAGGATGTCTTTGCGGTTCTGCTTGTGGAAGACGGCAGGCAGCGTATTGGTCTTTTCGCTGTCCCTGATCGCCTGTGCCATCCACTCATACAGCCGCATGGTTTCCTGTGCTTTACATTCGATGTGGATTCCGTTCAGACCGACCACATCAGAAGCATCGCCTGTGTTACCGCAATACTGAGCGGTTCTCCGTGCTTCAAAGCCGTGGTTGCGGAGAATCTCTGCGACCATCAACTCAAATCTCTTGCCCTTGTCCTTGCTGTTCGCCATCTTCTTTCTCCTTTTCCAAGATTTTCTGATACTCCCGTTTGATGTACTCGGCTCTTCCAAGCTTTGTATATTTGGTGAACTGTTTTGCTTCTTCGTATACGTTTGCGGCGAACAGCGAGTCGGCGAAAGCCGTGCTGTCACTGTATAGACCGATTGTATCCAGGCAAGCGAGAATCCATACCAAGTAGTGGCCACCCAAGTTGTACTGATACGGGTTGGAACAGAACTTCTTGTAGGACATCTTGATTTTTGATGCTCTCGCTATGTCCTTAATGCTGTCCATGTCATTGCAGATTGATTTGTAACGGGTAAGGATCGCCTGTTCCACTTCCTCGGTGTGCGGTGAGTTTGGCATAACATAGAGATGCGTTCCCTCGCCGACTCCAAGCCCACCAACCTTTCTCAGCCTGTTCCTCATCCCGTCAACAATGTCTGTTGCCACATCTTCGCCGATGACATACCGAACAGCATTGACCTCTGCTACGAACGGGCGGGTATCAACTATCCCGTTTTCTTTCATCGAGTCGATTACTTTCTCACGGATTTGCCGTAACCCGTCCAGTGTGCTTTGCACCTTCTTCGGATCGCCGACCTCTTTGGCATAGATATGGTCTATGGTGCAGCCGGTTTTGCACATCTCGATGTAGACCTCTCGCTCATCCTCTGAGAGTTCTGCAAGCCATTCCGCCGTTTTCCTGTGGTGACCACGAAGCTTGCCGATACCGCCCAGTTCCACTACTTTGAGAAGGGCTTCGCACTCAAGCCTTGCGTACATCACTGCCTGTTCGTAGAATCGGTCTACGGCATCCAGTGCCACCTTGAGAGCATCCACTTTCTTGATGAGTGCAACGGCTTCCTCGATGCACGTACATTCGTTGACGGCTTTGAACAAGTCATTCCCGTTTGCCGTCTGTAGGCTCTTCTGAGTCATCTTCATCCTCACTTTCGATGTAGCCGTGTTCTACGGCGTATTCTTTTTCGTCCAGCTTTGCGGCGTAGTAATCGTTCTCGACCGCTTCACGGATCTCCTGGGCCATCTTCAGGAAGACCTCTGCGGTATCCGGTCTTTCAAGCACTTGCTGCAAGTACTGCACAGCGGTGTTCAAGCCGATGATGATTCCCCAGTACAGAGAGGTTCTCTTGACCCTCTTGCGGTATTCATAATCAATCATATCCAAGTGCATCCCTTCTCAGATTGTCGATGTTGTGAGCGGCTTCATGCCACTTCTGTGCTTCTTTCAAAGCAGCGGTATACTTCTTCTGAAGGTCTTCGTTCTCTTGACGGAGCCGTGCAAAGTTCTGCTCATAGGCTTTGATGCAGTACTCCAAGACCTTGACCTCATCCTGAAGCTGTTTCTTTGTTTTCCTCATAGATAGTTTCTCCCGAAGACATAAACGAAATCTTCTGTTGTCCAGCCGTAATGCTCCATAGCACATCTCTGTGCTTCCTGTTTCAGCCGGAGATCTATCTCGCTGCCTGCATGGACACCCCTTGACCCTTCGTGGCAAGGGTAGTGGCAAAGGTGAACCCACAAGCCATAGAATTTGCAAAGCTTCCTGTCAGCACCGCCGAACGAATGCCTGACGATCTCATGTCTGTCGAGTTTCCCGTTGCCGTTCTTGCCACAGAGCCAACAAGTATTTTCGTCATGACCTGGAATAATGGACGGAGCATATCCATTCCGGTCGAGATGCGGATACTCGTCCATAATCTAGAACGGGAGTTCACCCGCCATGTCTTCCGGCTCTTCGTAGAAGACATTCTGAGGTTTCACTTCTTCCTGTTTACCGCAGAAGTATGCCTTGTTGACATTGATCTCCCAGTTGATGCGGTTGTTGCCGGATTTGTCCACCCACTTACGGCTCTGAAGGGAACCGACCACGATGATCTGACTGCCCTTGTGGAAGTACTTGGAGATGAAATCCGCAGTCCCGTTAAATGAGATGCAGTCGATGAAGTATGTATCCTTGTTTTTGTTGTCGCTGTCCGTGGCGATGGTGAACGAAGCAAGGGTATTGTCATTGCCCACGTTCTTCAGTTCGATGTCACGGACGAGTCTGCCTTGCAGTACGCAGTTATTCAGCATCGTTTCGCTCCTTTTCGTTAAAGATTTTCAGGATGTCCCTGTAGAAACCAGGCCACTTCTCGATGAGGGCCAACAGGGTTCTCAGTTCCCCTCTGAACAGCTTCAGCCGTACCCAGTCGGCATCGTTGATGATCCCGTCAAGGTTCTTCAGGGTATACTCGATCAGTTCTTTCAGGTCTTCGCTCATGATTCACCTCACATATTGTTTATCAAAGATTTTATGTACTCGCTGTCCGGCGGTTCTATCCCGACAGACCTTGCATCCTGGAGCAGATTGTCTATGAGTCTTGCCATCTGCTTTTTGTTGTAGGTGCTTGAGCCGTAGTAGGCACGGATGACTACCTCATCGCCGTCATAATCGACCTGCTCTGTTATCCATCCTGTACCCAGCTTTTCCCATGCCACCTTGAATGTCTTGGCTTGGTCTTCCGTAAGGGTGAAGTCCTTGTAGATGTTCAGTTCCTTTATGGCGTTCGTGTAGACCTCATCCTTGGAGATGCCTGTCTTCTCTGCGATATCTCTGCACAAGGCCCACATGAAGCTGTTGGCTCTAGTGGTACGTTTCTCTTCCTTGCGCTTGATTTCGTATTCACCCTCTTTAAACTCGTTCAGGAATTTCTTATCGGGATCATCGGTGTAGAGGACAAGCATCCCCAGTTCGTAAACAACCCTACTGATTCTCATTGATGCAGTCCATGCACAGGACTTTGCCGAACTTCTTCTTGCACTGTTCAGCGTGGGCAGCCGGATAGATCATCTTGTCTTTGTACTTGTAGGCTATGATTGCCTTACCGCACTTCTCGCAAAGCACATCGTCCGTTGGCTCGTCCTTGCCGTGGGTGTTGGTAGCATCAGAGTCCTTGTTGTCATCGATTGCGAAGAGTCCGTTCAAGGCATACTTCCTCGCATAGCTGGAAGCGGAGCCTGTGATCTGAGAGGAGTCCATGCCTTTCTTCTCCGGCTCTTCCCTTGCAAATGCCGTTACGCTGACGGATTCTCCCGTTTCGATGTCGATGAGGGTAGCCGTAGCCTTGATGTAGGAGTCCTGATTGATCTCCATCACATCATCACTCAGGATGATCGCCGACTTTGTACCCTTCAGAAGCGGTTTCAGTGCTTCCAGGATGCTCTCACAGGATCTGTAAGAGTATTTGCCGAAGCTGTTGAACTGGTCTTTCCTTGCCACAAGATTCTGCTGAATGTTGTGGAGTTTCTCATAAATGCTCATTGCTTAATCCTTTCTGTAATACATTGCCCAAGTGAATGGGTCATAAACCTTCTCTATGCATTCCTCACAGCCGACTATCCTTTGGGAGTACTTGTCGATATAGAGGTCATCGCATTTTTCTCCGCAGACTGGGCAGTACAGCCAGTCATCCTTGATGAAGGGTTCTGCTTCCTCATAAGTCGCTTCCCTCATGCAGCAGTCACAGCCGATGGTTTCAAGGTCTTCCCGTCTGACATAGAACTCCATCGGTTCTTCATCCCCACAGACGGGGCATTCTATGATTGGTTCTTGTTTAGGTGTGTATCTGCTCATAACCCATCGCCTTTCTGATGGTATCGATCGGGATACCCAAAGCCTTGCCAAGCTTGAGGACATCATTCACAGGCCAAGTGGATACTCCCATTGCAAGATGCTTGCCGAAGGTCTTCTGCGACATCCCAAGGATTTTTGCAGCTTCCTTGTGGGTCATCCCTGTTGCGTAGAGGTAGGGATGGAAGATGTTGGAAAGATAATCGATTTTCATTTCTTCCCCCAATCCACATCAAAGCTTCCGTCCATCTTCGGCTTCTCCGTCTTTGCCCATGCTGCCAAGATGAATACCGCCAAGGCAATCAATGCAAGGGCAAGCAACAGAAGCGTGAGGATCTCATTGTTAGCGATAAAGGCGATTAATCCGCCGAATACCAGGATTAGTTTTTTCATTTCGTTCTCCAGTTCTCGTTAGGAGTGCGGAATATCTTTCCTTTGCTCCGTTCGTAAATTCTTCCAGCCACGGCTTCGTCATGCTTCATGATGTCTTTGATATCCATCTCAGAGGAGATGACTGTGTACCGCTTCAGATCGTTGTAGCGGTAGTTCAGAAGTTCAAAGGCTAACCGCATATCAGCATCCGTTACTCCGCCCTTGAGGAAGTCATCGATGTACAGCACATCCGCTTCCTTGTAGTAGGTCATCATCTCGTCTGCTTCCTGGTCATTGATGTCTGCCTTGATTTTCCGTGAAGCATCTTTCCAAAGCATCATCACCACATCGTGGCCGTTCTCCATCAGCTTGTTGCAGATTGCTGTGCAGATATGAGTCTTGCCGGAACCGCTTCTGCCTGAGATGAAGAACCATCCGTCCGGCTTTGTGGCATACTGGTCTGCTCCATCCTTGATTTTTCTCCGCTGTGCATCCTCTGCGGAGTAGGTAGAGAAGTTGTTCCGCTTTGCCATATCGTCCATGCCGGACTTTGCAAGCCGTCTTTTCGCTACCCTCTCTTTAAGGCACTCACAAGGGTTGGAATACCAAATCCCGTTGCGGATCTCCGTGATGTAGCCGGTGTTGTGGCATTTCTCGCACTGCATATTGTCAAGGTTGTAGCGGTGCAGATACTCGTTCCCGTCATACGGCTCAGTTGTCGTAAAGGTCGAGGGCATCCCATTCGGCTTCCCGTCTGCGTTGTTCAGCAGTTTTGCTATTGGTTCCATGCTCTTTGTTCTCCCAAGTGATAAATTTAAGCTTCCAGTTCTGTACAGGATTCCCTTTGGAGTCTTTCCATTCGCCCGCTTCGTAGTAATCAAAGAAAAGCTTCGGGTCTACAGGACTGTTCCGTTCAAGAGCGTAATTAATAACCTCTTCGTAGGTCGGTGGAATAAAATCTTTCTTCCCATTCTTGGGTTCTTTAGTTCTTATATTCTTTGATTGTGGTTGTTTGTTGGTTGCTTGCTGGTTGTTTGTTGGTTGTTTGTTGGTTGTTTGTTGGTTGTTCTGCTGGTTGACATCTTGGTACTTAGCGTAGTTGACCACTGTAATTACTGAGTATTTTGAGTATCCATTGATGGTTATCTCGCCGGTTGATTTTAGGTGGTCAAGTGCGGTACGAATCTGTTGCCTTGTGAACCCAAGGTCAAACGCTAGATGGTCTTGGCTGGTAACCAACTGCCCACGATGCACAGTTATCGTCTGCCAATCAGCATCCTTGATGTTTGCGTTAAGGATCAGATGGATAAATAAAAGCAACGTGTTTGGATTTCTGTACCATCTCCATTGCTGAATGTTTCTGTCCAGCTTAATGAAAGTTGATGGTTCTCCCGTAGTTACTCACCGCCTTCTTGCGTTTCCGTAAGTTCGTCAGCAAAAAAAATAGCATCGAACTCAGCACCGGACTGGAGATGCAGAAGAGAACGGAGCCGCTGCATCTCTTTTCGGGAAAACTCACTTTCCCCTGACATCTTGCGGTTTAGCGTGGCCGGATTGATCTCCAGAGCACTGGCAATATCGGTCAGCGTAAACCCTTCCGCTATGACTCTGCCGTGGAATTTTTTCTTGTCGAACACAAACATACCTCCTTTCCGCTTGCGTTTACGTAAGTAGTATAAATCGTAAACGAGAATATGTCAATACATAAATGCAAGAAATTAATAAAAATTTGCGTTCCCGTCTTGCATCTCCGCAAATAATATGTTAATTTATAGTTAGAGCAGAATCGCATTACTGAAAGGAATATATGTTATGAGTATTAACAATATTATTAAAGACAGGAGAAAGATTCTGAACCTTACGCAAAAAGAGGTAGCGAATTTCGTTGGAGTGAGTGAAGCTACGTTATCAAGATGGGAATCCGGCAACATTCAGAACATGAAACGTGACAGGATTGCCAAGCTTGCAAAGGTGCTTGAGATATCGCCCTCGCTGATAGTGGGGGAAGAATCACCACGGATCACGGCAGAATTTGTTTCGTTCCCGATCCTGGGGGAAGTAGGGGCACACTATGGAACAGAGGGATACGAAGATTTCAATCTAGGCAGCATAGACATTCCGGCAAGCTGGCTTAAGGGAAGACCACGGACGGATTATTTCGTTTTGAAAATCAGCGGTGATTCCATGTATCCCACATATCAAGACGGCGATCTGATTCTTGTACTGAAGCAGTCTACCCTTAACTATAGCGGGCAAGTCGGTGTTGTAATGTATGATGATGACAGGGCAACTTTGAAACGGATTGAATACGTTTATGGTGAAGATTGGATGCGTTTAGTGCCGAT
>Ga0265298_10003572_pt1 | contig 20467 bp, 18 predicted proteins | sample AusTroGonzalo_MG_3_FD_193486 | JGI IMG/M metagenome (GOLD analysis project Ga0265298, IMG submission 193486) | Bovine rumen microbial communities from tropical cattle in Woodstock, Queensland, Australia - Gonzalo_01 | ecosystem: Host-associated > Mammals > Digestive system > Stomach > Rumen ... | reverse complement strand
ATCCCATTTCACCTGTCATATATTCTTCCGCCAATTTTAACTTTGCTCTTTGCTCTCCTGCTGATTCTTGTGGAGAAAAGGTAAGGTTTCTCGTAGTCCCTCACTATCGAAAAGAGAAATGTGCCTGCAAGGATGATGAATGCAAACGTCAGCGTGACAATTATCGAGCCAGGAAAGCATACAAAGAGAGGGTTTCAACGAGGGAAGGCAAGATTGAGCATTACCAGAAAAGCAAGGCGAAACGAACCATGGTTGAAGAAGCAATCGGAATTGAGCATTCTGAGGATAAATATGCCCGGAAACGAAACGCAGTGCGCAGGAAACTTGAAGAAATGAAAGAGAAATTGGATTCAATGTTATATGCACTTTTGGGAATGGTCGTGTCTTTTGGCCTGCCGACTGCAGACTTGGTTGTGGAGAAGATACGGGACTTCATAAAAATGGGAGAGGAGCTTTTCCTGAAATCAATTGAAAACGGCTAAAAAAACGGGTGCTTTCTCACAAGCGGACGGAAACAATCTCACAGGGGAAAATAGATAACACAAAGAACGACAGAACATAAGGTCAGGTAAACAGCGTAGAAATGGTTGATGAATTTTAAGCCTCACAAGGTATTGAGATTGTGTTGGATATGATGTAGATTATATCCCGTGCGGGTGAAAAACCGCGAAACAATCATCAAAAACTTGAAAGGAAAGGCAAATGGTTGAAAAGATACCATTGGTGTCTCATCGGCTCCGACGTGTGCCGAATGGGTTCGGCTGGGTAGACCATCGTCTGTTGCGCGAAGGCCATATCCGGGAGTGTTCCAGCGACTCGCTGGCGCTTTATCTTCTGCTGATCTGTGCAGCAGATGGCCAAGGGTTGTCCTACTACGGCGACGGGCTGGTGTGCGCTCTTTTGGGGTGGTCTCACGGTCGGCTTGAGAAAGCCCGCGAAGCGCTTCTGTATGCAGATCTTGTCGCGTGGGAAGCGCCGCTCTACCAAATCCTCGAAATGCCCGAGGAAAAGCGAGGTGTCCGAAATGAAAATGACGAATGAACTGTTCATGCGTATCCGCGTGATGCACCTTTTCGACCACATGACGTCCGTTCAGATCAGTAAACAGCTTGGAATTCCCGAACGAACGGTAAGGAACTGGTGGAACGAAGAGCTGTTTCCCGTCAAGACTGCGCGGATCAGGCATCGTGAAATTATGGGATATGAGGACAAAATCAATGCATTGCTGTCCGAATCTCCGAATTTGAGCGGCAATCAGCTTCACCGGAAACTGAATATGTACGGTTTTACGGGAAGTGTTGATGTCGTCCGGCGATACTTGAAGGAAAACCGCCAGAAGAATAAACGCACATTTCTTCAGATCAAGTTCGAGGCCGGTGATGCGGCTCAGGTTGACTTCGGTGAATGCGGAAAGATTCATTATGAGGGAAAATGGATTCAACTGAAAGTCCTTGCCGTTGTGCTGTGCCATTCGCGAATGCTGTATGCTGAACTGGTTCCGAGCGAAAAAAACGAAATCACTTTGGCTGGACTTGCCAACAGTTTTGAGTTCTTCGGCGGAGTTCCCCGCAGACTGATCGTCGACAATTTCAAAGGTGCAGTGATTTCGCATCCCGCGTATGGTCAAGTCAAATACAATGACGAGTTTATGGACTTTTGTTCCCACTATGGAACCATGCCGGTGGCCTGTAATGTTCATGCACCCTATGAAAAAGGACGTATTGAGCGAGGAATCGGCTATATCAAGTCAAGCTTTTTCAACGGGAGGAAGTTTTCCAGTTTGGATGAAGCAAAACATGCTCTGCGGATTTGGATAGATGAGGTCGCAAATGTCAGAATTCATGGAACGACAAAGCAAAGGCCTATTGATCTTTTCGCGGAAACGGAAAAGGCTGCGCTTCTTCCGCTGAATCCCAAGCGGTATGATTGCACCAGATGCCTGGAGCGCAAAGTAACCTCACAATGCCGGGTCTCCTGCGATGGATGCTGGTATAGTGTGCCGGAGAAATATGCATACAAAACAGTCATTGTTCGCGTCACGGATATCAAAATTCTGATTTACTTCGAAAACCGTTTGATTGCTACCCACACTCGTTCTTTCTGTGCTGGAAACACTGTCGTGGACCCCACACATGAGAAAATGATGCTCAGCAGTCGAAAAAACGCAGCGCGTCAAAACCTGAAGACAGATTTTCTCGCTTTGGGCGCAAATGCCGCACTGATTCTGGATGCTCTGAACATGAGATTTGACAATCCCGATACTCATATGAAGAGAATTCTCGCACTTGCGGATATGTATGGACGGGAGAAGCTCGTCGCGGCTCCGGCGAAGTGTTCATGGACGAGTACGACGTAAAGAAAACCTATTACGAAGTACACCGGAAACGGAATGCTCCCGATGATGCGCCGAGCACGATGCGGATCGATTACGAGGTCGGATTCCAGACGTACAAGTCGGAATGGGTCTGCCCAGAACACACCGGATACGCGCGAACCAAGTTCACCAAGTGGTGGAAGGATCGCGCTCCTGAATGGCTGCCCGTGCCGAACAGTGCGGCCGAGGCTGTCCGGCTTGCCCGTGAGGGATATCTTGCCGAGGCAAAGAAAATAACAGTCCGCTCGACAGCGGGAGAAAAGTTCGAAACCATCACGAAATACGAGCTTGGCCCTCGTCCCGAACGCGAGCCTGGCGATGACACGGCGGAGGTCGGCATGCCCGGCGATCTCCACGTTGAAGACTTCGATCCGTCAGAAATCCCGTTCTGACATCAACAATTGAAAGGAAAAACAGACATGACCTGACAAGTCGACCTGTTCAACGGCGAATCAATCTTTTTTTGATTTTTATCGAAAAAATGATTTGCACTGACACTCCATGACAGTATAACGTGATATATTAAGTTCAGAAAGACAAAAACGGATGACACGGAATTATGGAGATTCTGGTCCAAAACGAGTCAGCAGGCAACAGCGGAGGTCCTATGAGCACAAGACGCACATCTGGGAAGAGCAACAAAAATGAAATGGAATGGACTACGATTATTGTGCTAGTTGTGATTTTCGCCATTATTCAAATACTCGGGGACTACTGCAAAAGGCACGCCGAAGAACGCAGACAGAAATCATGGGAAAGATTTGAGGCGAGAAATGCCGAGATAATGCACATGGTAAATTGGAATAACGCGGTGTACCATTAAAGTTGGTAGCAATCACACCTGCCGACCACTCTTTCCCTTGATGATCTCATGGAAATCTATCCCGAAATGAGCGAGATACTTGCTGAGTCGATCAGAGTCGTTGGAGCTCTTCTTCGCCTTGCGAGAGACTGCGAACAACTTTTTCCCGGCATCCGCCAGGCTACGACTTGCCCGGCAGACCTTCACGACTTCCCGAAGCTGGGCCAACTCGAAATAATCGAACCGCTCGGCATAGTCAGGACCAAGCAAGTCCGCCAGGTCCGGCTGTGTTTCGACAAGACGGGTTTTTCGGGAGCGGCTCAGCTCTTCACGAACCGTTTCAAGGTCAATGCGGCCGCCGGAGGAAAGTGTTGCCATGCGAATAATCATTGCGTTGAGGTCGCGGAAGTTGCCGTGCCAGTCCGTAGCCGGGTCCAGCGCGTACTCAAGGAAACACTTTTTAGCTTCAGCGTTGAACGTGATGTGCTTTCCGCTTTTCTTCGCAAACCGGGCGAGTTCGTATTCGAGATTCGGTTCGATGTCCTCACGGCGATCCGCAAGGCCAGGCAGGGAGAAGTTCCACAGGTCGATGCGAGCAAGCAGATCGGCGCGGAAAGTTCCCTGGGCAACCGCAGATTCCAAATCCCGATTCGTGCCGCAGATGAGCTGAAAAGAACTGGTCTCCTCTTTGTCCGATCCGAGCGGCAGGAACGTTTTCTCCTCAATGGCACGGAGAAGCATCGCCTGTTCGTCCAGCCCCAGTTCTCCGATCTCGTCAAGGAAAAGGATGCCGCCGTCAGCGGCTTTCAGGAGGCCCGGACGATCAGCCACGGCTCCGGTGAAAGCCCCCTTCTTGTGGCCGAAGAGCGCGCTCATCGCCTGATCGCCACGCAGGGTGGCGCAGTTCACATCAACGAAGTTGCCCTTGACCTGATGATTCAGTTTCTTCAGTTCAAAGATTCTTTTCGCCAGCTGAGATTTGCCCGCACCCGTGGGGCCAGTCAACAGAATCGGTTCATCCGAGCGGATGGCGACACGTTCAATGGTGTCGATGAGCTTGTTGAACTGCCCGTTCTTCGTGGCAATGCCGGATTTCAGGAAAGCCACATCGTTCGTCTGCTCCTCGGCGAAACGTTTTGCCAGAAGGTCGTAACGCGACAGATCAAGGTCGATCAAGTTATAGGACCCTTTGGCTGTGCCTCGTTTGGTGGGCTGTGTCTGAATCAGTATGCCGGGCAGATGGTGGGATTCGTTCAGCAGGAACAGGCAAATCTGTGCGACATGTGTGCCGGTGGTGATGTGAATATAGAAATTGTGGTCCTGCGCGGCAAAATTCTGCTTGCGGCTGAAGTCGTACAGTTTGGAATAGACTTCCTCGAAGTCCCACGGATCGTCGAACGGGATTTCAACGGGAATGACCTCGGTTTCCGGGGAGCAGGAATGAATGTCCTCCACAACCCGGTCGAGGAGCGTTTGAAAGCTGCGCTGATAGATGAGGTAATACTGGTTGAACTGAAGATCGTCCTGCATGGCAAGGGCGACGGAGGGACGCCATGTGTTCCAGCGCGCAGCCCCATGTCCGTGTGCATCCAGCGTGCTGCCTAGAAGGGAGATAACGACGTTCATTTCTATGTTTCCTTATATAATCTATAAAATTTTATACATAGCATAATATACCGTCACTTTTGAAAAATACAACATCGAAAGAAGAGAAAAAGATTTTTGAGGCGAAAAAATGTTTTTCCGTGGTTTTTTATGCCGTTTTGGAAACTTGGCACGACGATTGCTTTTGTGATATTGTCCGGTCGGAGGGATTCCGATTCCGGGGGAAGAAGCGGCGGCCCCGGAGGAGGATGGCGGCAAATGATGCTGCCATCCTTCCGGACTGCGGCTACAGCAAACATCTCGTGATGGCTGAGCGGTCGAAGGCAGCGGACTGCAAATCCGTTCGGAGTAATCCGCACATCGGTTCGAATCCGGTTCACGAGTCCAATATAAACAAGAAAGAGGTGTAACATGCAAGTGACTCTTGCGAAAGCGTTGAAGGAAAGAAGCCGTCTGGCTGGGAAACTGAAGAGAAACTTTGAACTGATCAACAGGGAAAACTCCAAGATCAGCGGAAGCCAGCGCAGCTTTGACATGCACGCACTCCACCAGGAGAGCTTTCAACTCCACGATCAGCTGACTCAGCTCAAAAAGATCATTGCCAAAGCCAATGCCCCGATTGCGGATAAGCTGGTGGAGATGGACGAACTGAAATCCATGATCAGCTATCTGCGAAACGTCGATACGACCATCGGCTGGCAGAAACAGGGATACAACACAGAAAAAGTCTGCTTCGAGGCTGTTCTCGGCAGCGCTGAACTGACGGCGGAAGCCGACCAGCTTCAGAAGCGCGCAGAGCAGATTCAGGATGAACTGGACGAGTTTAATGCCCTGACGAAGGTGGAGATTCCCGATAACTGAACAACTTTTCAAAAACAGGCGTGAGGAAATCTGAAACAAGCCAACTGGCTTTGTCAAGCGATGACACTCGTACATGATACGATATTGGCCCGATCATACGCGGGTAAAAATTAAAAATGTATCTTGTTAAGTGTTAATTATTAAGCAATAAGCAATAAAACTTATTTCTCAGATTCCGCATCCTGTTTTTACGGATGGAAGGTCTTGAAAACCTTCCATCCGGTTTTCCACGAAGGAACACAAACAATGATTGAGATTGATGGTACATTCGGCGAAGGCGGCGGGCAAATCCTGCGGACCAGTCTGTCCCTGGCGGCAATCACCGGTCAGGCTGTCCACTTCGTCAACATCCGTGCAAAGAGACGGAAACCGGGACTGATGCGGCAGCATCTCGCCTGCGTGAAAGCGACAACGGAAATCACCAGCGGAAACGTCAGCGGAGCTGAACTGAATTCGCGGGAACTGACCTTTGAGCCGGGAACGATTCACGGCGGAGATTATCGCTTTGTCGTGGGTACGGCGGGGAGCGTCACGCTCATCGCCCAGACCGTGATTCCGGTCCTGCTGAGAGCCGATGCGCCATCCCGCGTTGAAATCGAAGGCGGAACGCATGTGGATCAAGCCCCGATTTTCGAGTTCTTTGACCGTGTATATCTGCCTGCGCTTCGCAAGATGGGCGCTGAGGTCACAGCAAAACTGGAACGCTTTGGCTTCTACCCTGCAGGCGGAGGAAAGATCGTGCTGGAAATCCAGCCGATCAGAACGTTGAATCGTTTTGAGTGCCTGCAGGCAGGAAACCTCAAACGCTCTCTGCTGACCGCAGTAGGAAATGGCGTTGATGGGCAGATCATGGAAGACGAACTTACGGTCTGCAAGAACAAGCTGAACGGGAATATGGAATTCCAGTGCGAAACGCAAAGTGCGAAATCTCCCGGTCCCGGCAATGTCCTGTACGCTCAGATGGACTACGAAAACATCACGGAACTGTTCAGCGTCTGCGGCGCCTTCAATGTTTCTCGCCGTGAAGTCGGCGAGCGGGTTGCGGGAATGCTGAACAAGTATCTTGAACTCAATATGCCTGTGGGACGATTCCTGGCTGACCAGCTTCTCCTGCCAATGGCAATAGGAGCCGGTGGAAGGTTTCTGACGCATGCGCCGACCAAGCACACGCAGACGAACGTTGAGGTGATTCAGAAATTTCTGAACACGGACATCAAACTTGAAAACAACAAAGACGGAACCTTTATGATTGAGGTGAACAAATGAAATGGGTTAAAATGGAGCAAGGATTCCGTATCCCTATAAAGAGCTGGTGTGCTGACACCGAGCCCGGCGCGATGGTACAGGCCGAGAATCTGGCGAAGCACCCCGTGCTTGCACATCATGTGGCACTGATGCCTGACTGTCACCAGGGGTACGGCATGCCTATCGGCGGCGTGATCGCCGCGAAGGACGCAATCATCCCGGCTGCAGTTGGGGTTGACATCGGATGCGGTATGATCGCTGTGGAAACGGATGTTCCTGCGGAACGTCTGGCAGAAATGAGCTTCCGCCGCGCGATCCAGGAGAAGCTCAAGGAACGTATCCCCGTGGGCGAAGGCACCAGCCATAAGGAACAGCAGGAATGGGACGGCTTCGAGTCGTACCTTGACCACAACGGACAGGTTGCCGACTTCGCCAATGCGCTTGACCGAAAGAATCTCGGTACGCTGGGCGGAGGAAACCACTTTCTGGAAATCCAGAAGTCCGATTCCGGCTTCGTGTGGCTGATGATTCACTCCGGGAGCCGTAACCTCGGAAAGCGCATCGAAGAGCATTACCACCGCAGAGCGGCAACGCTCAACGAACGGTATCATGTCGTGCTGCCCGATCCCGATCTGGCGTTTCTCCCGATCAAGGAACAGGAAGGGCACGATTACTTCCGCGATATGCTTTTCGCGCTGCGGTACGCATTCGAGAATCGCCAACGCATGATGAAGGTGCTGAAGGAGACGTTCGTTGAATTCGTGCCGGAAACGCAGTTCCTTCGTGAGGTGAACATCCACCACAACTACGCGGCGTTTGAGGAGCATTTCGGAGAAACGCTCTGCATTCACCGCAAGGGCGCGACGAGCGCGAAACTGGATGAAATCGGGATCATTCCCGGCTCCATGGGAACCGCAAGCTACATCGTGCGCGGACTTGGAAATCCGGAATCCTTCATGAGCTGTTCGCATGGCGCTGGACGACGCATGAGCCGCATTGCGGCCTGCCGTGACCTCACGGTTGAGGAATGCGATGCCGCTATGACCGGAATCGTCTGCGAGCGTTGGCAGCCTTACCGGAAATACGGCAAGATCAACAAGGGCTACATTGACCTCTCCGAAGCGCCTCAGGCATACAAGGCAATCGATGAGGTTATCGCAGCTGAAAGCGACCTCGTTGAACCGCTGGTTCGGCTGACACCTCTTGCAGTGTTGAAGGGATAACGAACACCTTGGCATTGGGGTCAGCGCCGTATTTCAGAAGCTTTTCGTAAATGAACGTGTGATAGTAGACCATCAGCGGAACCCTGCCGTAGTCGTCATGAGCATTGGCGAGGTATGGCTTTGACTTCAGAATGATATCCCAGCCGTCGATGCCGCAAACAATTTGAATGTGCAGGGGAAGCGTTTGGCTACGCTTTCTGAAGGATTGCAAAAAGGTTTTGCCAATATCCCACAGGTGTTCCGTGTAGTCTTTTGCAAGATTGATTTCAGAAATGTCTTTGTCAGTCTGCATATAAACCTCCAGTCCGTTCAAAACTCTCCCGCGAACAGCTCGCCGGAGATGTCCGCGATATCCTCAATGCGGATTTCTGTTCCATCACCCAGCACGAGCACCTTTTGCACCGGCAGAATCTTCGCGACCATGCCCGACTTGAACACATACTCGCCACCGGCCTTTGTCTTGTCCGGGACAAAGTATTCGATTTCCACGATTGGCTTCTCCGTGAGCCGCGACGCAATGACGTTCAGCTTCCGATTCAGCTCGGTCTTCTCAGATTCGTCCAGTTCGCGTTTGGCATCGGTTTGGCGCGTGGTTTCTTCGATTACGTCCTCGTACCCGACCAGAGCCGCAAACGGCGAGAATTGGGCCGCGCGCTGGTGCATTGACAGGTGCGGCCGATCTTTTGAGACGTGGTGCGGCATGTCGATGATGTCAGAATATAGGTTGTCGGGCATGGTCAGTCATCCTTGTCCAAATCAATACCCATCTTCTCGGCCATGCAGGTTAAACTCTTTTCGTATTGGCGGCGGTCAATTGCCCCCGTGGGACAGGAACGTGTCGAGCAGGTCTTTTTTCTTCTTTTGAAACAGGGCGCGATTCTGTTCATCCGGGGACATGGTACACCAGTCGGTTGCCGGGGTAAGTTTGAGGGAGAGGTCATTCATTGGAGTTGTTCTCGACATTAGGATTGCTTTAATATACATGGCAAGGCGGCACTTTTCAATGGAGTGAGCCCCGCAAACAGCAGGTTTTTCGCACCACCGCCAGGCAAATCCCCGAAATAATCGTCCGGCAGTTGAAAAATGCTCCCCGATGGAGTATATTACAGGGATGTTTTACATAGCCATCAACACCTGAACAGGAGGCGCAAGGCACAAAACAGCATAGCTTGATTCTGACTTAATCCGGTATTACCGGATGCATATATTTATGTGCAGCGGAGAGAAATCGCCAATTTCAAAAAAACAGCTGTACAATAGTTCGGACCGTATTTTGCGGCCCGATCTGTTGGGCTGTTTGGGCTTTGGCGAGCCTCTCTCCGCACAATGGGTCGAGGCCGCTCTTTTTTGCTTTGCATCGCCAAAGGAAGAACGATGGCAAGACGCAAACGGAAAAGAAAAACACACATGCCCCCAAAAAAGAAACGTTCGAGGATAAAGTCCCTCCTGTTTGCAGTCGCGATCATCTTCTGCCTGATCTTCGCGGTTTCTTGTCGAGTTCCGGTCGATGAGTCCGGCTACGACAATTTGATGCTGGGGATTCCCGGTCCTGCCGATACGGTCATTGACCGTCCTGGATATGCGCTGGGCTACGATGAGCTCCACGAACAGCCCGCGTGGGTCATTTACAGGTTGACGTCGGAGGAACTCAGAACAAAGGTCTCGACCCGTTCGAACGATTTTCGGGCTGATCCCGACATCCCGACCGGAAGCGCCACCCCTGCCGATTACAAGAAAACCGGCTTTGATCGTGGCCACATGGCCCCGGCAGCGGATATGGTGCACTCTGCACGAACGATGTCCGACAGCTTCTATATGTCGAACATCTGTCCTCAGCGACCGGAATGCAATCGCAAAATCTGGAAGGACCTAGAAAACCAGGTCCGTAAGTTCGCACTTGCTGAGCAGGACGTGTACATTGTTACGGGGCCGATTTTCCTTAAAACCCCGTTACTGACCATTGGGGCCAACGAAGTTGCCGTGCCGGACGCTTTTTACAAAATCATTTACGACCGAACTCCGCCTCAGAAAATGCTTGCCTTCATCGTTCCGAACGCCGGGAGTTCAGCGCCACTTCAAAGTTTTGTCGTCACGGTAGACAGGGTCGAGAATATAACCGGGTTCGATTTCTTTCCCCTTTTACCTCAGCCGCTGCAGGAGGAACTGGAAAGCTCTATCGATATCAACGCCTGGGATTGGTGAAGGAGCAGAACAGGCGTTACTCTTTGGGATAAACGGTACTATGAGCAGATAAACGGGAAGACTGTCGACATCACAGAGGAAATCCCGTTCGACATCCCCGATTCATGGGAATGGTGTAGATTAAATGCGATTGGAACTAATATGTATGGAGTCAATGAATCTGCACAAAGAGAAGGAACTTATAAACTATTACGAATTACCGATATTCAAAATGATTCTGTTGATTGGAATTTAGTTCCATATACGAACTACTCTGGCATTGTTGAACCTTATTTTCTACAAAAGGGGGATATTGTCTTTGCTCGTACTGGGGCGACTGTTGGCAAATCTTTTTTGATTCAATCCCCCCCATCAAGGGCAATATATGCTTCATATTTAATTCGAGTTCGATTTGTTTTGCCTGCGTTGGCCGAATATATCAAAGTGTTTTTTGGCACACCGTGCTATTGGAGCCAGATTACCCAAAAAACCGTTGGAACGGGACAACCCAACGTTAATGGAACTTCTTTGGCAGGATTGTTGCTTCCTCTTCCTCCACTAAATGAACAAAAACGGATTGTGAGTCAAGTTGAATCTCTATTGAAATACATTGATGAAATCGATGAAAATGCAGTTTCCCTGGAGAATACTATTTCTTTGACGAAACAAAAGATTCTGGACCTTGCCATCCGCGGAAAGCTCGTTCCGCAAGACCCGAATGATGAACCTGCATCCGAACTGCTGAAAAGAATCAAGGCGGAAAAGGAAACTCTCATCAAGTCGGGGAAATTGAAGCGGGACAAGCACGAATCCTTCATCTTCCGAGGTGATGATAACTGTTACCATGAGAACGTTGATGGAAAAAGCGTTGATATAACCGATATGATTCCCTTTAATCTTCCGGATTCTTGGGAATGGGTTAGGTTAGCGTCCTTAGGTTCTGTCATTGGAGGAGGAACGCCTTCTACCTCAGTCCCAGATTACTGGGATGGCGCTATACCATGGTTGTCACCATGTGATTTAAGCGACTACAAAGGAAAATACATTTCACGTGGGAAACGGAATATTTCTCAAAAAGGTCTGGATCATTCGTCAGCTGTACTAATGCCTTCTGGAAGCATCTTATATTCAAGTCGCGCACCTATCGGTTATGTTGTTATAGCAAGCAATCAAATTTCAACCAATCAGGGATTCAAATCTTTAGTCCCAATCGTTGATGGTATGGATGAGTTCATTTATTACACATTGAAGGCATTGACCCCGGATATTAGGAAACGAGCTACGGGCACGACATTCAAAGAAATCTCCGGCTCAGAATTTGGGAAAACAATGCTTCCTCTTCCTCCGCTCGCGGAGCAGAAACGCATTGTCTCGCAGATAGAAAAATTGTTTTCCATCTTGGAGACAATGCACGGGTAAGTTACCACGTTACGACTTTATCAACGATCTCCCGTTGTTCATTTGCCGTGCGACGCAGATAGATGCGAGTCGTTTCAATGCTTTCATGCCCCATCAAATCTGCGAGCAGAGCGATGTCATTGAACTTTTCCAGAAAGTTCTTTGCATAGCGATGCCGGAACGAATGAGGATATACGACCTTGGGGTTTATCCCGTATTTCGCAGCGAAGTTCTTCAACTGTTGGGAGATTCCGCGCGCGCTGATCCTTGCGCCGAAACGGTTCAGGAACAGATAGCCGGAAAGTTGTTGCTTCTCGGTCAGATACGCCAGCGTTTCCTTTTGGAGCGAAGCTGGAATATATAGCCGCCTGATTTTACCGCCTTTGGTATAAAGGTCAAAATAGCCGAGCTGAACATGTTCTATCTTAATCTGAATCAACTCGCTGACGCGAGCTCCTGTAGCGGCCAAATACCGCACGACAAAATACCATTCCATATTTCCGTCTTTCTTCAGTTGGTTCCTTAAAAAATAATAATCTGCATTGCTGATCACGTTCTCCAAAAAGTTCTTTTGCTGGACCTTCACTGCTTTCAGACATAGATTGTCTTTGTGTTGGAATTGCAAGTATTTGTTCAGAGCCTGAATGCGCAGATTGACAGTCTTAGGCTTGAAGTTTTCCAAAAGGAATCCTTTATAGGCCAGTAAGTTCTTTTTATCAAGAGCGGGATAGTGCTCCTGAAAAAAACGTACAGCATAAAGGTACGCCGAGATGGTGTGTTCAGACATGTTGCCCCGTCTGAGGTGGGCTTCAAACTTTTGCAGCATTATGCCTCCTGGTTAGTGGGTGAGAGGCATATAATGTACAACAAAACCTGCCGGAATACTCCGGCATCTGTTATTATGAGCAGATCGATGGAAAAAGGACTGACATTACAGAGGATATTCCTTTCGATATCCCGGAATCATGGTGCTGGTGCAGACTGTCTGCGCTCTGCGATTATGGTTCTTGTCAAAGCCTGGATGCAGGGGTAATTCCCGGAGACGCATGGGTTCTCGATTTGGAAGATATTGAAAAAGAAACCGGCAGATTACTATGCAGAATAACCAAACGAGATCGCCCCTCGGCAAGCTCTAAACACGTTTTTCATAAAGGAAACGTGCTTTATAGTAAACTCAGGACATACTTGAACAAGGTTCTTGTCGCAGACCAAGATGGTTATTGTACGTCCGAAATTCTGCCATTGGATTTCGGCAAATATGTTTTGCCGGAATATGCCAGAAGCGTCTTAATGTCAAGAATGTTTCTGGATTATACGGCACAGTGTGGTTATGGCGTAAAAATGCCACGATTGGGTACAGAAGATGGAAGGAAAGCACTATTTCCGTTGCCTCCGTTAAGAGAACAAGCAAGAATAGTTGGCTCCATCCTATCGTTAAAAACTATTCTAATGTCGCTTCAAGAGCAAGATTGATTTCTGCTATTTTTTCTGTAATCCTTTGTTGTTCACTCAATGGGGGAATGGGAATTAGCAAGCCTTTTACCTGGTCTACCGAGACAGCTAAAAATGTGCTGCCTGTTGCTCCCTCAATTAAACTGTTTTTTCTTGCCGAAATCCAATATGCAAGAAAAGATTCTGAAATGCCATGGAATGGAATAGCAGCGGCCAATCCCCTTCCTATGCAGATTTCCCTGTTCGTAATATTGACAATGCCAACCGGAGCCCGAACACATATCAACACACTTTTTGCAGGGACAACGCGCGTTGGAGCTATAGTCCTTTGTGTTGACGGTTGCAGAAATCTCTCCCCAAAGTAAATTTTCCCTTGATGGAATTCAATACCTGAACCACTATTGTTGACAGATGAGCCATCAGGCGACTGTCCCATTATAATATTTGCGAAAGAGCCTAATCGACACCAGCTCCATGATTCTGGGATATCGAAAGGAATATCCTCTGTAATGTCAACACGTTTTTCGTCGATCTGCTCATAATAACAGTTATCATCACCTCGGAAGATGAAGGATTCGTGCTTGTCCCGCTTCAATTTCCCCGACTTGATGAGAGTTTCCTTTTCCGCCTTGATTTTTTTCAGCAGTTCGGATGCAGGTTCATCATTCGGGTCTTGCGGAACGAGCTTTCCGCGGATCGCGAGGTCAAGGATTTTTTGTTTCGCCAATGTCAGCGATTTCTCCAAGGTCTCCGATTCCTGATTGATCTCCTCCAAACACTTTAGCAGACTATCGATTTGCACAACGATGCGTTTTTGTTCAGAAAATGGCGGAAGGGGTAAAAGAATGTTTGCAAAAGTATTTGTTCCGATATGTGACAAGGCAACCCCTCTGTTGTTTCGGGATATTGCTTGTTGAACAATAGGACTGTTAATGCAATTTGAAATAAAGAATGATGAACAAAAGGGAAAAAGTGAAATCAGCAGAATATCAACCGCACCATATCCTTCATATTTTTTTGTTGCTACACAGCATATTCCGGCATTCCCGGAACGAGAAACAAGCAAATCATTTTCATGAACGATGCAACGTGGATTATCTTGAATACCATGGTGAGATAAATAAACCCAGCTTGTTTCATCTATTTTATTGGGTTTTATATTGGTGTTTCTAAATGCCGGGATGCCCTTGTCCGAAGATGTATAGTATTGGGTTGGGCGAATAACTATTCCAACATTGTTTTCTGAATAAATCTCATGCAGTCTACACCAAGTCCAGCCCATTGGCAAGTCAAAAGGTATTTCTTGGGTAATATCAATTGCTTTCCCGTCAATCTGCTCATAGTACCGTTTATCCTCACCTCGGAAGATATAGGACTCGTGCTTGTCTCGTTTGATCTTTCCAGCCTTGATAAGAGCTTCCTTCTCCGCCTTGATACGCTTCAGAAGTTCAGACGCGGGCTCATCGTTGGGGTCTTGCGGAACGAGTTTGCCACGAATGGCAAGGTCCAGGATTTTCTGACGCAGAAGTTTTGTGTCAATCATGGGGCAAGCCCTTTCGTTCCGTCATCATGTCCTGGGCGACCTTGACAGCTCTTTGCAGTTTCATTTTCAGCAGTTCAATATCTGGCAAAGCGGTATAGTATTGAGCGACTCGGATATCGGAATCTTCCAGCATCAAATATTCGATATGTTCAGTGTTTCCCTCCGAACACAAAATCAGACCGATTGGGCTTTCCTCTCCCGGCTTCCGGTCATTCCGGTTCAGCCAGCGGAGATAAAGCCGCATCTGTCCCTCGTATTCCGGTAGGAATTTGCCGAGTTTCAAATCGACCGCAATCAGTCTGCGCAGAGTCCGGTGATAAAACAGCAGATCAATTTTATAATCGATTCCATCCACCGTGAAACGCATTTGACGGTTCATGAAGGCAAAATCCGAACCGAGTTCCTTGATGAAGTTTTGAATCTCGTCAAGGATGGCATCTTCCAAATCCTTTTCCGCATAGGTATCTTTCAGTCCCAAGAAGTCAAGGATGTAACTGCTTTTGAAAATCAAATCTGGAGTCAGATCGCCAGTGGCTTGAACCTTTTCCAGTTCCGCTTTTATCAGTTCTTCAGGTTTTCGGGAAATGGCAGTCCGCTCATAAAGTGCGCTTTGGATTTTGTCGGAAAGTTCCCGCGTACTCCACCGCTCGATAGCCGCCATTTCCAGATAAAAAGTTCTGGCGAGATCGGATTCAACGCTCATCAACGCCCGAAGATGGGTCCAACTCAATTGTGTACGCACTGCGTACAGAATCTGTTCTTCTGAGAAAGTGTACGCGCTGCGTACACAATGTTGGAGTGTCTGCACCCCCCAGCCATGCCCGAACTCTTCCGTCAGACGAAGCGCGAGTTTTGCGATAATCTGCTTGCCATATTCTGCCCGTTGATCTTTCAGTATATCCGTGCGAATGCGTGTTCCAACTCGCCAATTAACCATAATAGCTTCCGTATTAATCGCAATATACGCACGCTTGCGGGCCTCCGCAATCAGGTTTCGGACATCGGAATAAAGCACGTTCTCCTCCGGTGAAATGTCCGCGGAGCGAGGAATCAAGTCTGCTTTCTTGCTCATTCTTCAATGTCTCCAATCATTTTTTTCAGAGACTCAACAGCATTGGAGATATTCCGGCTTTTCTCCTCGATGATAGAGAAAAGCTCTGCCAGCGTGTAGTCGTCCGCGGATTCACGTTCCTCCTTGATCCAGGAAACGTCGAGGTTCGTTTTATCACGAGCAAGGATTTCCTCAACGGAGAACCTGCGCCATCTGCCGTTCGGATTATTCGTGCTCCATGTTTCGACGCGCTCGCTGATATTGTCGGCGTGGTAACAGGCTACAAAGTCGTCAAGGTCGGAGCGTTTAATAGGATTTGTGGCGAGCGTATGCTTAATGCCGGATCTGTAGTCATAGAACCAGATTTCTTTTGTGGGAAGGCCTTTCGTGAAGAAAAGGACGTTTGCTCGGACGCCGTTGGCATAGAAGATGCCAGTCGGAAGGCGAAGGATAGTATGGAGATTGAAGTCGGCAAGGAGGCGTTTTCTGATGGTCTCGCCCGCACCGCTCTCGAAGAGCACGTTGTCGGGCAGCACAACGGCCGCACGGCCACCATCCTTAAGCATGAGCATCATGTGTTGGAGAAAGTTCAGCTGATTGTTGCTGGTGTCAACGTAAAGGTCGGTACGCAGGTCAGCAATATTGACAGACCCCGCGGGACGCGTGCCGAATGGAGGATTTGCGAGGATGACATCGACAAGTCTTTCCGGTTCCTTGATAAGGGAATCCCGGCAGGAAATGGGACTTTCCGTCGCTTCAATGCCGTGCAGATAGACGTTCATGGCCCCAAGCGTAACGACAAGCGGCGTGATGTCGTAGCCGATAAGGTGGGACGGAAGATTTTTGAGCTTGTTGTGGTCGTTGGTCTGCCGCTTCATGTAGGAATAAGCGGCAAGAAGGAAGCCGCCGGTGCCGCAAGCCGGGTCGCAGACAGTTTCATCAACCCCTGGGCGCGTGACATCAACAATGGCTCCGATGAGGGCTCGTGGCGTGAAATACTGTCCAGCGCCGCTCTTCTTGTCCTGTCCGTTCTTTTCAAGGATTCCTTCGTAGATTGCCCCCTTATCAATGTCAGGAGAAAACCAGTCCTCCGCATCAATGAGCGAGATGACCTTCTTCAGGGAAACGGGCTGTCCGATCTTGTTCTGTGCCTGCGTGAATATGGTGCCAATCAGACCGCCCTGCCTGGAAAGGACATCAAGCGTCTTCTCGTAATGGGTCAGCAGATCCATTCCGTCGAGGCTTATCAAGTCCGCCCATGTGTAGCCTGCAGGAATAGCATCATCGGAGCCCATGGCCTGCGAGATTTCATAGTCCATCTTGAGAAAGAGGAGATAGGTAAGCTGGATAATGTAATCCGTGAAGCCAACACCTGCCGAGGCGATGACGGTGGCAAGCCGCCAAACTTTCTGGGGGAGAGCTTGTTCGTTGTTTTTTACAGCCATGAATAGGAACCTTTCTGATTAAGCAGCAGCAAGCATGAAGCTGGAAAGAGATTTCAGGATGGTGTCGACGTTTTTCGCTCCAAAGGCACTGTTTACCGACATGAGGAACTGCCCGCCCTTGGCCGAGAAGAGTGCATTCCTCGTTGTGCATGCGCCGCTGCAAACGATGTAATTTGTGATTTCAAGGACAATGCGCCGTTGTGTTTCGGTCAGAACATCATGCTGGTTTTGTCCGCACCAGAGTTCAAACCGTTGAGCAGAGAGAGATTCGAGGGAACGAAGCTGCTTTGATGTTTTGAAAGCAAAACGCATCAGCTGAATGAGGTTGGTCAGCGCTTCTTTTTCGCTGGGAGTCTTTAACGGAACAACATCATCGGGATTCAGGACGGAATAGGCATCCCAGAGTGAGATGGTCTGAAAATCAGGATTGACCCCCCTGAGCTTTCTCGCCAGATCAGTCAGCATTTCGTAAGTGATAGGATCATCTGTCTGTTCGGCGATAATTCTAATGGCCTCCTCCTCGTCTCTGTTCTGCTGAAGATAAGCTTCGAACTCCGACGTGAGCTCCATTGCCCTTTCTTTGGAGAAGCCCTGATAGATGACGCGGTCCTTCCCGGGCTGGAGAATGTGGACGAAACCGGCATTGAGAATCAGAAGATACTTTCTTGCCTCAACGTGGAGCGCAAGCGGTTCAACAAGGACTTTCCGCAAAAGATTTGGCTCGTTAGAACGAACAAATGGTTCCGCTGCCAATTTGCCGGAATCGAAGGCATTTTGAATGCGTTGGGACATCTCTATCATGTCCACACCGGATAAAGCCTCAAACTTTTTGTGTTCCTCTTCCTGATACTTGTCGTGAATTCGGACAAGGCGTTTCGCAAGCAGACGCAAATTGTCGTCCGGGAGATATCCGTGCGTGATTTGTTCGAGAAGCTGTTCCAGCGAAATGTTGATGCCTCCTCCCCCGCCATCGTCACCTGAGGATTTCTGCATGGGGTGTTTGGTTACACCGATAGCATCCACTATCGTGAAATGGTCCTTCGTATCGGCGTTCGGCGTAACGTTTCTCAACACGTCATCGGGAATCATCCGGCAACCACGTCCCCGCATCTGGATGAAGAGTGATTCTGAATTAACATCCCGCATAAAAAGGAGAATTTCAAGCGGCTTCACATCTGTGCCTGTTGCCACAAGCGTAACGGTTACGGCAATACGGAAGTTCTTGTCGTTGCGGAAACTCTTGATGAGGGCATTGCTGTCACCCGCGGAATAAGTAATCTTCTGTGCAAATTCCGGGGCTTGTCCGGGAAAGACCTCCTGGAGGGTAGAAAGAATATTGTCCGCGTGGCTGTCGCTTTTGGCGAAAATGAGCGTTTTGGGGATGTAGGTCAAATCCGGGGTTCGGTTCGGATAGAGGTCCTCATAAATGGCATCGCGGAAGGTTTCGAGAACAAGACGAATTTCCTCCGGGTTGATGACAGCCCGGTCGAGCTCAGACGGTTGATAGGACCAGGGGACGACGGCGCGCGTGTTGCGGCGTTCCCCCGTATAGCGCGTTACCTTCTGATACTTGTCACCCTTGTCTACGATGCCGCCGTTCATGGTGGCCTCCGTGTCGATATTATAAATTCTGTAGCCGACATTAATGCCGTCTGCTACAGATTCTTCCAACGTGTAGTTGACAACACAGTTGCCGTTGAAAAAATCCTTGGTTTCATCGCTCGGCGTGGCGGTAAGACCGATGATGTGGGCATGGTTGAAATATGTCAGAACCTTTTTCCAACGCCCATAAATTGAGCGATGACACTCGTCGACAAAGATGAAGTCGAAATAGTCAGGTGGAAGTTGAACCTGGGCGGGAATCTCGACATCCGGTCCATCCTGTGGTTCAAAGGGCGTTTCTGAATCGTCCTGTTCCTGCAACTCGTAGCCTGCAATCACGGAATAAAGGCGCTGTATCGTACAGATTACCAGATTTGCATCGGGGATTCTAACTTTCCCATCCGGACCGAAAGCAAACTCAGAGGCAGTCCATCGGGATGTGGTATAAATATCGCTGAATTGAGCTCCAGTCTCTGTCTTGTTGAAAATTCCGAACTCTCCAAGAGCCTGCTTCCCAAGGTTATTCCGATCCACAAGGAACAGAATTCTGCGGGCAGGAGTATAGGTCAGGAATCGGTAAGCGGCCAAACATGCAATATGCGTTTTTCCTGCCCCGGTCGCAACTGCTATCAACGCTCTCTTTTGTCCGTTTCGGAAACTGGCTTCCAAATTAGTGATAGCTTTGATTTGACATTTTCGCAACCCCGCCGTCTCCAGTCTGGGCAGACCGATGAAATAAGATTCGATTCCTGCCAGTTTTGCCATCTCCTTCGGAGTGTGCATTTTTTTCAACGGCTGGTATTCTCCATTCTGTTCCTTGAGATTCCGGAAGAGCAGTTCCTTCCCGTTGGACAGATAGATGAATGGAAGCGGTTTTTCCCAATACTGGTACATCGGCAAGAGCTGATGCGTGTAGTTCTCAGCCTGGCTGGCAACCACGTCTGACAATGTTGCAGATTCTTTCTTCGCCTCCAATACTCCAATTGCCTTTCCTTCCAGAAAAAGCAAATAATCCGCCTCCAAATGTCCTTGAAGCAATCCCTCCTCAATGGCCGCCGCTGACACTCCCGGAGTATAGTCATCTCTGGGAACAATTTCCCAGCCGGCATCCCGAAGCATTCTGTCAATTTTTATCCGAGCTTTCTCCTCGGGCAAAATGATGTCAGACATTTTCAACCTCGATTTGTATGTTCCGATAATATATTGCTATCAGAAGAAAAGGGAACACATCTTCCCCGGAAAAGAGATTTCGAAGGAAGGTTTTGAACATATTAGAATTATCGATATACTATAATCTTATTTGGTCGGATTTCAAGCACGGAGAAAGGGTATTGCCTTTTTTTTGTGAAAAATGAGAAATGATATGTGCTTCGGTACCTCTCTGCTTCGTCCCGTCACTGCCCCGGCTTTAACTGATGGATAATGAGCTTTTCGATCAGGGGCATGCGACCCGACCTGCGTGAACGCACGTTGCCCCGAAAGCGAGCGATGGTTGCCGAAATTTGAATAGACCAGACGTTTAGAATGACCGTTTTCCAAATCGGCATCGCGCGACAGACGGCCCCGTTTGAAAGGGGGGATGATTTCCGATTAAACGGGACCGAGTTTTCGAGAAAGGCATAACTGGCCGAAACTCAGGTGCTGCCCTTGTTCTTTTCGTGCTTTCTCCCATTGGGTTCGATTCC
>Ga0265298_10003571_pt1 | contig 20470 bp, 42 predicted proteins | sample AusTroGonzalo_MG_3_FD_193486 | JGI IMG/M metagenome (GOLD analysis project Ga0265298, IMG submission 193486) | Bovine rumen microbial communities from tropical cattle in Woodstock, Queensland, Australia - Gonzalo_01 | ecosystem: Host-associated > Mammals > Digestive system > Stomach > Rumen ... | reverse complement strand
CCTGAATTCCATCCCAGACGGAATTCAGGACTGTCCGACGGCGCTTTGTACGTGGATTCTCTCGTACCGGCCGTCAAGGCCTCGAACCTGCGCCTTTCGCCGTCTGACGCGAACATCTTTCTGTTGAACTTGTTCATGACGGCCTTATTTTACGCGCTCAGGCCATTCCATGTCTATTTTCTGCCCGGCGCAAGGCTTCATGCCGAGCTTGGCATAGAGCGCCATCGCCCAGTCGTTCTTCGGGTTGACGCCGAGCCTGAGCTTCAGGCCAAGCTTCCTCGCTTCAAGCCCGCCGGTCAGGACGATTCCCGTCGCTACGCCTTTCCGCCTGTACTTCGGCCTTACGTAGAGGTCGTGCAAGTAGATTGTTCCCTTTTTGCATCCGCGTCTGGACAGAATCGCGCAGCCCATAAGCACAGTGGACATCTTCGACTTCTTGGTCTTCAGAAGGAATACAGACGACTTCGTCCTGCGCCTGAACTGCTCAACTGTCTCGGTCGGTATACAGGTGATAATGTGATCGCCGTCGCCCTGGTACATCGTAGCCTGTCCCATCGCGGTCGCACACAATACCTGCTCCATGACCTCGTCTGAGATTTCGTCTTCCTTCGCTATCCACGTATTCCAGCAGCTTTTCTTCATCTGTTCTCTCCTTGAACCGGCGTCAGTTCGGCGACATCCAGCACTATCCTGTGCGGCGGAGTGACCCTTATCATCCGCGCCGTATTGGCGAGACCCCAATCGCCCGGCTCGCATATGACTACGCCTTGCAGTGTCGGTATTTTCTCTGACGAGCAGTCTCCGATAGGATATCCTTGACGCTCCGGCATCTCGAAGTACCAGCCTTCGTATATCGCATTGCCTTTCTCGTCAAGGACCTTCACCTTCGGTATGTACGTCCTCGCGTTCTCGTGCGTTATCTCGGTCATCAGCTGTATTCCTCCGGTATCTTGTCGCGCTTACAGCCCAAGCCTGTTCCTCCGGTCGCACCTCGCGCAGTCCGGGTCGTGCACTACGCCGTTGCCCCATTTCGAACCGTCGATGAAGATGTAGTCGTGCTCGCCAATCCTGACGCGCTTAGCCGTAACTGGATGATGATCGACCGTCGTCGGCTTGTCGAAGTCTATCTCCTGTATGCCTTCCTTGTCGAACTTCGGCTGCTCGTAGCACCCGCAGACGCACATCTGGATCGCGACCAGCACGACAAGAACTCCGACCAGGATCCACCTCATTTTCGCGATGTCACGCATTCGGAACCTGCACTTTCTGGTTGTATTCCTCGTATACGAGGTCGACCATCTTCGCCGGGAAAATCCTTTCGATCTTCATCTTCGGGTCGATCTCCTTCGCCAGGATGCACATCGCGAGCCTGCGGTAGTGCTCGAACAGCCCCTTCGCGGCTTTGCGCCGCTGCTCGTCAACATGCTCGTCGACCGAAATGGCGAAGAACTGCTCCATCTTCGTGATGGAACTCCTCAGCTTCTCGGGATCGTAGTTTCTCTGCAGCTTGATCGGCTCGTTCATTGCTTACTCCGACACCAGCTTGACGTTGGCGAGATGCGTGTAGATGTAAGAGCCGTCAGGCTTGACGATCTGGATAGAATCGGAATTATCCCAGTCCTTCCACGCCTTGACCTGGACTTTCTCCCACTTGCCGTCGTCGCTCTTGACGTACGCGGCGCTGAACCGCTGCCGGTTGAAGTCGACGATCTGCTTGTTGCCGAAGATATGCTTCGACCCGAAGCCGAATACCACGCCGAGCAGAATCCCAACGATTCCAACGATTACCAGAAATTCAACCAGCGTCTGTCCTCTTTTCATAGATTTCTCCTTGATGTTCATGCCTATATTATAGCGTCAGGTCTGACTTGCGCAAAGGAAGAAATCTCCTGAAAAGTATCTCAGCCGGCGTAAACTTGCATCCGCGTATATCAGACTCTATCCTGCGCTTTGCGTCGGAACCAGCTATCAGCATAAGATCAGCCGCTGCATCGTTCAGCGCAGTCCTCAAGTCCCTTGCCTGCCTGCTCCATATCCTATGACATCCTTCCCAGTCGAACCTGCATACCCAGACATGTTTGTCGTATCCTGCGCACCAGTCCTCGTACCTGATCGAAATGTCCGGCATGTCCCTTGTCCAGGACAGCTCTTCCGCGATGTTCTTGAAAGACGCTATGAGGCTGCGCCGTTTGAACGACATGCCGCGAAAGTCTTCTTTTACCGGCAGCGACTTGTCTTTCCGCCATTCGGCGATGATAGTTCCTGACCTTGTTTTCATATTTCACCAGAGCAGCATTGCGTCTTTCGGCAGGAGATCAGCCCAGTCTGAAGACGGTATGAACTCCTTGCCAGTGAGATCGCATTTGATTCTTCGCGCGGAGTCAGACCCTGGATTCCACGCAAGGTACATAAGCCTAACCATCGTTATGGCGGCGTCCTCTCCGTTTCCGTCGTATGTCACCTTGTGCGGATATGCCGTTACGGGATTTTCTGACTTGCAGGGATACCATTCCGCCTCGCACGTGAACTGTGGCTTCGTGTTAACATATCTGCCGTTGACTTGCACGCTAGAGCACCCGTAGCTGATCCTCAGACGCGCGCCGGGTCCGTCCTTGCAGTCCGCGTCTATGGCCTGAAGCATTCTGGCGAGCTTCTTCCACGGCTTGAGACTGCCCATGTCGAATACGGAGTCGATGTCTACCGGATATTCCGTGGGGACTTCGAATATAAGCTGCTTCCTGTAGTTTCCATCTTCGCCGTAAAGACCGTACGCGACGGAAAAACAGCACGAATACGACTTCCCTTCGCGGATGAACTCGTCTATCTCATACGCCTCGAACCGGTGGTAGACGCCTTTGTTCTTGAGGATTTCCATCAGCCATTTTCCCCTGCAAGGTCTATCTCGAGCTTCAACTTGGACTCTGTCCAGCCCGCCATAGCGAGCAGGCGCGACAGCAGCTCGCCGAACGATCTACCGGAAACTTGCCCGCTGCGCGCCGACCTCGTATCGCCTGGTCTGAAATACGACATCAGCCAGAGACCTTCCATGTTGATATGCAGGTCGAAGCGCGTAAACGTTCTTTTCGCGACGAAGAACAGACGCTTTATGTCGGAGTCCATCATGTCGAACGGCCTGTATGTCCCAGGCATAGTGAGGTTGTGCCAGAGCGGCTTGTACCCGTTTTCTTTCGTCCAAGAACAGTATGAGCACAGGCTGTACCTGTCGCCCGGCATCGAACCTGTAGAATATACTCCTTCCATGACATATATTATAGCGCGCTCTTCTGCGGAAACAAGGAAGAAAACGTTTCGACGACCTTGTACGACTTGGCGTCTACGTTCTCGTTCCACAGCGACAGGTAAGTGTCTCTGTCAAGCGGCTCGATCTGCCTCAGCTGGCACTCGATCTGGTACTTCGCGTACGACTTGTCCGCAAGGTACACGATATGGATCGCCTCGCGTATCCCTATGTCAGACCACTTCCTCATCCGCGGTTCTCTATTAGCTGCCGCATGTGCTTTGCCCAGCACAGGAGCCGATTGTAGTCTTTGCCCTGCGCGGTCGGTTTGCGCTTCCTCACCGTAAGCGAGAACCGGTTATGGTGGAAATCGTCGGAGGACAACGGCTCGACGCCTATGAGCCCGCATTCCATACGGAACCGTAAGTACGAAGTTCCCGACTTGAACAGTATCTTCAAAGCCTCGGACTGCTGAATGTCTTTCCACTTCCTCATGTGCTTTCCTCGCTTTCAGTTGCCCACATATAAGGCGGAGACTGCAGCCGACTGAACAGGTCCATTACGTCTTCCGCGGACGACGACCTGAAAAGACCCCAGCTCTCAAGGCTATTTATCGCCGTGGCGAAATATTTCTTCGGCGGCGTCTTTATGCCTTTAAGCGAGCACGCGAGGCTGAACTTGGCGTACGATCTGCCGCTTTTCTCTATCAGCTCCATTGCGTCGCGGCCTGACAGGCTTGACCAGTCCACCATATAGGATCTCCTTTCTCGTCCAGCATCCATGCCGATCGCGGGACGAATTTCCTCCCAACGAGGTTCGCGAGCATTTTCCTCTTAGAGTCTGAGCCGGCAACTTTGTCGACTATCTCCAACGCCGTGTGCAGTATGAGCCCGCAGTCCGTAGTCGGCTCAAGGTTGAAACCCATCCCGTTCGCTGAACCGAGAATCATCCACTTTCCGTCGTGTTCGCGGCTTATACTCCACCATATCCACGCGCCGCCGGAATCTACGACTTCTTTTGTCGCGATGACAAGACTTCTCAGCAGACGCCGCGGCAGAGGCAGGTTCAAGCTAGACGTCAGCATCCTCTTCGGCGGAAACCAGCAGTCTAGCTCGTTGTCAACGACCCTGGCATTTATTTTGCCAGACCTGGTGAAATTCAGCTCGGTCATTTGGTCTGGCATCAGACCGGCAGCGAGGAACTCCTCTGCCGAAAACCTGATCACACGTGTCGGGTCTCTTTCATCTAGTTCCCCGCACATCAACGACCTCCTCTAAACGTACGAGGCGTGGTAATTTCAAGGACCTCGAACATATACCGGAATCGAGGTTCATCCAAGAACATCTCGCATCCCCTCAGCTGGCAAAGGATCTTGTACTTGGCGTACGAGCCTTTGGACTCGGCCATAAGGTCGAGCGCCGGCATGTCAAGGACTTTCTCTTCGTCAGACTGCATACAAGCTGACTCCTTGCGACTCTTCATGGAATTTCTTGAGGATCTTCTCATGTCTCGCCAGCTCGGTCAGGGCGTTGAACTGGTTTTCAAGAACAGGCTGCAGCCCGGCGAGATGACACCGCAGGCAGTATTTCGCGTAAGACTCGCCGTCCTTCACAAGACCGATGGCCTTAATGGCCTTGACTGAATCCTCGCTAAGCATTGGCGACGATCCTTCTTGATTCGAAACAGAGATGAAGCGTAGTCCAAAGCGACTTGTCGACGCATGGCTTTCCTTCGAGTCCCTTCTTCAGGACGTATTTCTCGTACGAAGATTCCCTGAAGTCCTGCTCCGGGAAAAACTCTTTGTGTCCGCTCTCTGTGAAGTCTTCCATTATAACGTTATTATACCGCGGGAACAATTCCGCGCAAGGCACTTATACGAGCTTATACGGGCTTATTCAGCACTTCATCCAGCGGCCTGAACGGAACGTAGATCATGTCAGAGACCAGCTTGCGCTTGGCGTCTGACCCTAGTCTGTCAAGCATGAACTGCTTCGGATATGCCAAGACTTCTGGCAGGTCTATCCCGTTGTGCGTCCACGGGCTTACAGCCTGTTCGAGACAATAGTCGACATTCCACGCGCCGTACTTCCTGTATATCCTGATCCACGGCTTTCCGAGCTTCAGCCGCTGTATTTCCCACGCGAGCCTGAACATGCTCCGTATTTCCTCGATCCAGCATTTGCCGATCGCGAGATCGTCAATCCTGAGCCGCTGCAGCGCTAGTACCTGCCCGTCATGCAACTTGCGCACGAGAACTGGACCGTCGGAACCTGGAGCCGCGTAGTTAGACCAGACGTAGAATACGTCAGAGACAAACTCGAAGGGCCATTCCTCAAGCTTCTCGAACTCGTCCATCTGGTATGTGACCTCTGGACTGAACCTGAATGAATGAGGTGACTTCATTTGTTCAAACTTGCGACTTGCCAATGTCCATAGCAAGCTTGTCGAAGTCGTCGCGTATCATCGTCGAGATGAGGAACATTCTGGAGTTCTGGTTGGCTTCTTGCCAAGCCAGCGACACGCAGTCCTTTAAGTGCGAAAACTGATCCCGGGTCATCGTAATCCTTACGATATCCTCGTTTTGAGAATTGTTCATCGGATTTTTGACGTGTTCAATCAGCATAGTCTGTTCTCCTCACTTGTACGGGTCCTCGGCGAATGTCTCTGGCAAGATGCCAGACTTCCGCTCAGTAAGCTCCTTCTCGACGTCTATCTCATGTCCCCAGTAGACGAGCTCTATGACCCAATGCCTGTTCAGCCAATCTATGTCCTTGGAGTTCTTCTCTTCCTGCGACATCGCCTTGAACTGTTCGTCGGTCTCGCCTTCGTCGTAGTTCGGCTTCACGAACCTGACAATGCGTTCGCCTATCATCCATCCGCCGGAGTCGGGATCGTACTCGGGTTCCTTCTCGCACTGCGGCGTCCACATCCCACGAGGATCCCATCCGTAGTCGCTCCACTTCTCGTAGAAACACGTCGCCGGGTCTCCTTCTTCGCGTTCGCCGCGGTAGACCTTTACGTGCTTCGCTATGTCCTTTTCGATCCAGGACATAGCCTGCTCCTTGGACAGGAACAGCCGGGTCTTGTAGTTGTCGACTCCTGACCCGGAATTCCACGGTATTTCCTTCTTGTTCAGCACAAACATCAGATTTTCCTCGTTAAATAGTCTTTTCCGTCTCTTTCATGAACCCGAACAGAAGCTTGCCCATCTCGGGAAGACCTCTTAGGTCGCAGTTCATCTTGTACGCCGCATACGTCTTGCTCTCGCGCATGACCTTCACGGCCGGCGACTGCTCAGGATTCCAGTCTTCAAGTCCTGCGCCGTTTTCCAAGTTTTCTGCCATATTTCTTCTCCAGGCTGTCGTAGTTGCGCAGAATCGTGAAGACTTCATCTGTGTCGAGCCCAGCAGCGGTGGCGAAGTACATCGCTTCGCGTTCCGGATTGGAGAACTCTTTCCGATCCAGGACTTTCTTGAAACGCCTGAACTTCTCCTCGTCTATGTCCTCCAGGCGTCTCGAGTTTAGGACGTCGTAGTCTGAATCGGAGAGGAAAGCCTCTTTGCCAGAGCCTTCCATGTGGAACCAGAATGGTTCGCCGTCTTCGTCTTCGCACATGACGGCTATGCAGCCGGGACGAGGCCTTACCGAAAGCCGCGATGCGTCGCACCACCCCAGTGCGCACGCCTTCGCTTTCTTGGCGACGTCCAGACATCCGCACGAGAAGCACATCCCAAGGCGTGTCCAGTAGTCTGGCTCGTAGTTCTGGTATATGAACCTCTCTGGGTCAATTTCTTCGATTTTCCTGTCCATGCCGTCTATTATACCGCGGAATCGCCCGTCTGCAAGGTGCTGTCTGCGTAGAACGCGTCTCTCCACGCGGCGTCGGATACGAACATGTTCCCGGACAGATCCGACTCGATTTTCCTCGCGGCCTCGGACTTCATGAACGGAATCATCCTCCTCCCCATCGCGGCTACGGCATGGTCTATGTCCCTGCTGTAGCCGCTTGCGCGCCACGGATGGGATATCTCCCACTTGACCTTCCCGCAGAACCTGGACAAAGTCAGCTCGGAAGGAACGTACTTCAGCTCCCCTGCGAGCCTGTTCAGGATTTTCATATACGACAGCGCGGCCGCCGGCTGCAGTCCTTGTCCGTCGAGCTTGTTTATCCCGTCGAACCAGAACCTGACGCCATCCTCCAGGACCGGGTCCCAGGTAGCCATGAACATGTCTGACTTCTCCCTCGACAGATAGTCCAGGAAATATGTCAGAGGACATCGCTCCAGCTCCCGCCTGCTAAGGTTCAGGCTGCGGTGCCCTCCCGGTATGTTGAAGTTCCACTGCATTATCCCGCGTATTCCTACAGTTTCAAAGGCTTCTTCGTCGAAAACTTCCGCTTCCACTCCGCGTCCGAGACGAAATCCCGCCCGGCCAGGTCGGCCTCCAGCCTCCTCGTAGACTCCGGTTTCAGGAACGGAAGAAGCTTCCTCGCCATGGCGTTCCCGGCCGCGTCCATGTTCCTAGACCAGCCTCTCGACCCCGTCGGGTCCTTCATCCCGCGTCGCGGCTCGACTTCCCACTCGTACTTCGTTTTCCCGGAATCCTCCTCGTACTGCTCGCAGAGACACAGCGTCTCGAGCCCGTCCCGCATGTCGCAGGACAGCCTGTCCAGGGTCTTCGCCCAGGCGAAAGCCTTCCGGGCGGGAAAGTCGCCTCTGCACTTCCAGTCAATGTCTGAAAACCAGAACTGGATCCCGGACGCCAAGTCCGCCACGACCATGAACATCTCCTTGTCCTTGTTCTTGTCCAGCTCGGACAGGAACCGTCCGGTCCGCATGGTCCTTATCTCGCCCAGTCCCAGCTTCAGGACTTCCGAGCCTCCAGGAGCGTCAGCCCATCTCATAGAGCCAGTCTCCTTCTCAGTTCCAGGTCCGAGACGAATTTCCGCGCGGCCAAGTTCGCGCCGAGCCTTCTGGCAGGCTCCGGACGAACGCTTTCAAGAAGCCTGTCGCAGATTCGCCTGGCGCCGCCGTCCAGGCTGTCAGGCGCACTGCTGAACTCTTCCCGTCCGGAGCTGTTCAGGATTCTCCATTCGACATGCCCTTGAAAATACGACATGGCCGTTACGGCGGCGGCTTTTTCCGGGTCCTTCTGCCACGTCATGAGATATTCTACTGTCTTCATCCAATGAAACGTCCGGAACGGATCCAGCTCGCGCTTTATGTCTTTGTCCAGACAGAACCTGACGCCGTTGCGCGAGCAGTGCGCTAAACGCAGCATCGACTTGTCGTGGAAGTCGCACGTGCGCATGAACAATACCAGGTCCTCAGCCCGCGTAAGGACCGCTTCGCCGGGTTCGAGAACGACGCATCCTTCAGATTCACGCCACGTCATACCGCCAGTTCCTCCCCAGCCTTCTCCGCCATTCCAGATCCGAGACGAATGCCTTCCCCGCCAAGTCCGCCTCGAGCCTTCGCGCGGCTTCCGGCCTCATCGTGTCCATAAGCTTCCGCCCCGTCTCCATGAAAGCCTCGTTCTCGTCCCTCAGCTCGTTCTGGAACGAACAGTATCCCCATTTGTTCAAAATCCTCCACTGCGTAACGCCCAGGTTCGAAGCAGCCAAGACGACGCAGGCTATCCTGGACAGGTCTTTCTGCCACGACATAAGATAGTCTACCGCCTTCAGCCACCTGAAAGCGTCTTCCAGACGAAACGCGTTTTCTTCCCGGATATTTCCCGTAAACCAGAACTGAATCCCAGACATAGTCCAGTCCGCCATGACCAACCCGCATACGTCAGCCTTGAACCTGACGAACCTGACAAACTCGCCGGAAGACACGGACGCGATTTCGCCGGGAGACAGACCTATGCAGTTCTTCTCGTGAAGTCTCATGCTGTCCGGCAAGACAGCGTTAGAAGTAGACCTAAACTCCATGACCGAAACATTATACCGTGTCTAGGACAGAACGCAAAGGCCGGAACCAGACCCTTACATAAAAAAGACCCTCGGATTTTCGACCTCGAATCAAAGTTCTCAGAAAAGGACCAGACTTATGGTTTTCCTGGGCCCTATAGCCTATTCGAAACCTGGAAACCATACCTGGAACCTGAATTAAACCTACCCGGAACAGGACCGGCGCCACGAAGAAAAACCCGGAATTTCCTGGCCCTTTTTGGCCTTACATGCCGGCACTAAGCATAACTGCAAGAAAATGCCAGAAAATTGCGTTTTTCTGAAGTTATGCGCCCCAAGAAGGCTTAAAAGTTAGCTAGGGTGAACTCAAAAATGCAGTTTTTCTGCATTTTTTCGCAGTTATAAGGCTGCCTGAGTTAGCTTCTAGGCTAACAAACCCGAAGCGCAAAGGTTTAGGCCTTAGCTTAGGCCGCTCAGAGCGCATTCCAGATCCAGTCTAGACTTGCTGAGCCAGCCGATCTCGGCGGCCTTCAGCATGAACTCGTCGCAGATCTGGTAGAGATAGCCGTTCAGCCTGATGTCTTTGTCCCAGAGAACGCAGCATATGCTGAACTGGCAGGCTTCCAGAGACAGTCTGAAATACCCAGGCCGTATGAGGCGCACGGCGTGGAACAGCTGGCGCATGCGGTCGGAGCTGAGGTCTATGCCTCCGTGCGGGTCGTACCAGAGTTCGACCCCGGTGTCGCTGTAGTATTCGACCGTATGGATCGTTTTAGCTAGGCCGCGGCAGAGGTCTGACAATGTGATGGTCATGGAATATCCTGTTGGCCGTAAGGAAGCCGGTTTCTCCGAGAAGCCGGCTCAGGTCGTGCTGTCCCTTTAGGTCGAGCTGGAGCTGTAGCCGGCGGAACGAGTAGGCCTTGTCCCAGCCGCATTCGAGGAGGAAGGTCATGCAGGCCTCTTCTTCGTTCTGGGCTGGCCTTAGGCCGTAGCTGCCGTTGGAGCGGCATTTCTCTACGCCTACCGTAAGGCATGGCTTGTCTCTCAGGACTTCGTCCCAGGTGACGTCGAGTTCGTCGAAGTCGGATACTTCCCAGGCCGCTATCATGAGCCTGACCCAGACGCTGGAAAGATCCAGGCCTTTGGACCCCTGCACGGAGATCCCTCGGCCTTTGACCGCCAGGAGAGACTGAACGTTTTTGTTCAGGCCTCTGACCAGATCTTCGGGCTGGATGATCCTGGCCGGCATTTACCAGGCCTTGCCGGAAGGTTCTTCCTGGGCCTCTTGGAAGACGGGGCCGTCGTCCGGCCAGGTCTGCTTCCCAGGCTTTTCTCCTTGGCCCTTGGGCTGGAAAAACCGGTTGCGGAAGCTGAGCTTCTCGGACTTGACCTCGTTGAGGATTTTCTCGAAGCGTTCGCATTCCTCGCCGAAGTACGCGGTCGCGTCTTCCTGCGTGTCGAACTTCTTGACGCACTGGTTGGCGTAGATGTGGTTTGTAGTGCGGACGATCCAGCCCGAGGGAGCCATCGGGAATTCCTTGAAGACCTCGAGGGTCACTACGTCGTTGCGGTTCCTGTCCTGGAACCTGCAGCTTAGATTGGCGTTGACTTGCATGTATCTTTCCTTTCTATCGTGTTTTTCCGGTATTTCCCGGAAATATCAGGCCTCCGGCTCGTCGAACATCCCTATGTCCTTCAGGTACTTGTGAAGGCGCTCGACCGCGGACTGGAGGTTTTCCGTAAGCCCCCCTGCCTGGATTGCGATGCTCAGCTCTTTCCAGAGGTTCCAGACAAGGCTCGTGAGGTTGCCGTCGCCACCCGCGCCCAGCGTCTGCAGGGCGTAGATGAAGCTGCCCGCGTCTATCTGGTCCTCCCTGGAGACGTCGGGATATTCCTTCGTGTTCCTGGGCAGGAGCTTGATCCTGTCGATCATGGCCTTGACGGCCGGGTTGTCGTTTATCGTCGTCGCGTTTTCCATTTCAGACCTCCGATACGTCTTGATCTTCGTCGTTCCAGCGCACGAGGGACGCGAGCGCGAACCCGAGCTTTTCGGCGGCGTCGTCCAGCGTGCAGAGGATCTCGTCGTTCCAGCCCATGCTTTCGCAGGCCCACCCGAGCTCCTGCCGGCCGACCTCGATGAGGTTCAATGCGTGCGCGACGCGCTTCTTCGTGTTCTCGACCCGTTCCTGGGCCAGCTCTTCTTTGCCCTTCATCTCTTGATTTCCTTCGTTGCGAAGAACCCGACTTTCAGAGTCGTCCCGGTTTCCAGATCCTCTACGAAGATCCCGGTGTCCGAGTCTTCGATCCGGTATCTGGAAGGATCCAGGTTTTCGGACAGGCCCTTCATGCAGGCCTCGCCCAGTACGCTCTTGAATTCGATATCCTTATCCATGATACGCTCCTATTATACGGATCTAGGCCTTAGGCCGCCAGTTCCACGAGGTAGTGGATGGTCGACTGTTCCTGCTTGTAGACGATGATTTCGTCGTTGCGGAGCATCGTCCCGGCGTGGGCGTGGAGGCACGTCGCGCCTTTCTTGGCCCTCTGAAGCGCGTTCCAGTCGAAGTTGTAGTACTTGCTGTCGAAGCTGTACACGTCGAAGGGCACGCCGTAGGCCACGTCCATGACTCCCATCAGGGCAGTCGAGGAATTTCCGCGGGCCCAGTAGCTTCCCGTCGCGGAGGTATATCCGTAGGACTTCATCGCGGAACTCGCGAAATACGTCCCGTAGCCGAACATCTTTCCGGTTATGACAGCGTTCGTAGGCCTCAAGACAAGTCCGGTCTGCATGATGCTCCACCAGTTCTCGTTCCTGGACCCGTGCCAGTACATCTTCTGGACCTTGATGTCGTTGGCCTTCACGAAGTCGTCGTAAGCCTTCTGGGTCTTCAGGTTCACGACGCGCCACGCGTTCTTGAACTTAGGCCCCAGAGTACGTCCGAGATGGTTCTTGATGTTCTTGACGTCCTCGGCGGTGCAAGGCGTAATCTGCATGCCCAGCGAGTCGAGAATAGTCTTGGCCCCGTCGTTCGTCTCGACGTCCGTGTCGTCAGTCGTGACGCGCTGGATGACCTGGCCTCTCATGACGTCGAGCGTGTCCTGCTCGCGGGAAATGATCTTGGGGTACTGCGACTTGTTCTCGGCGAGGAAGTGCTGGACCTTGTCCATCTTGCGGGGAATCGTCCGGAACAGCTTGACGAGCGTCTCGTTGAATTCGCCAAGGTCTTTGACGTGCATCAGGTTGTCCAGGATCTTCTGGGCCTCGTCGACCATCGCCTGCGTCACCTTGTCGGAGCTGACCTCGTAGTTCTTCTCGACGCTGGACTTGGCGAACGACTGAAGCCTGCGGACGATCTCGCGGATTGCAGCGTCCTCTATGTCCTTAAAACCCTTGGCCCCGCTGGCCTTCTTCTCGACGATCAGGTCCTGGACGAGGGACGTCTGGTCGACGTAGCCCTTCTTGAGCTTCTCGTTGAGCTTCTTCTCGTACATCGACCTGGGGTAGTCCTTCTGCTGGCCGTCGTTTCCGACTCGGCCCCACTTCGCGGTCCACGTGTCGCCGTGAGGCTCGCACTTGTACCACTTGTTGTTGTTAGCGCCAGGTTCGACCTTGACGAGGTATCTTGCTGTGTATTCCATGATTTTTCCTTCTATGAGAGTTTTTATGGGAGATTGACTTAGACCGGCTGTCACGGACCTTGCTATGGATTTCACATACCAGCAGGTAGGAGAAACACCTACTTGGTGTACCCGAGCTCGGCGAGCGCTTCGAGGCCCGGCTGCTTGGACGCCTTCTTGATGAGACAGCACATCCGGTTGGCGAGGGCGTTGAACGGCTCCTCGTTCTTGACGATCGTCATGACGTCGATTCCGAGGCGGTCCTGGACGGCGCGGCGCACGACGGCGAGGTCCTTGCGCACGGTCATCTTGACGCACTCGACGTTGGTCGGGTACTTGACCTTGGCCTTGTCGGCCTGGAGGGTCTGGCTGGACCAGTTCCCGGCCTTAAAGTCCTGGACGAGAGCTTTGACAAGCTCGGCGGCCACGAGATTGATCTTTTCGTTCGTTGCGTTCTTCATGTTCGTTGACTCCTTGTTTTATGGGTTTTGTTTATGCCTGTATTATATCGAATCCCCCAGGTTTCGCAAAGGAGAATCTGGAGGATTCTCTGAAGTTTTCGTCAGACGAGCGCCGGCGCCTTGGCGAGGCTGTCGAGAAGACGTCCGAACTGGGACGGGTCGAACCCGAGCTCGGCGAGGTCGAACCACGTGCCGTCTTCGCGCTCGGCGCGGATCTTGCCGGCCTGCAGGGAGAAGTGCTTGGGCGACGGGTTGTTCGGGTTGCTGATCTTGACCACGTCGGCCGAAAACGTGTCGGCGTCGGTCTGCGCTCCGGCCTGGAAGCCAGTCTTGACCTTGGGGTCGCGGGCGCGGACTTCGAGACGGGAGTCGTCAGGGAAGGCAAGGCCCTTCGCCGTGCGGGGATTGCCGCCGAGATCCTCGATGGCCTTGGCGACCGCGTTGGAGAAGCTTGAGAACTGCTTGTGCGTCATTGTTCGTCCTTTCTGGATGATTTGTTTCAGATGGCTATATTATAGCGAATCCAAGGCGAAACGCAAAGAAGGATCTGGAAACTTTTTCGTTTTTCCAGACATTTTCTGAAAGTGCCTAATCCGCCGGGCGCATGGCCCGGTCCGTATTATAGCGTAAAACTGTTTCCGCGCAAGGTAAAAAGAGCCGCGCTGCCATAGTGATACAGCAGCGCGGCGGAGCTTGAACGAAATTTCTCCGAAGCTTTACAGGAGGTCGAGCTGGCCGTCGTCCTGGCCGACCAGCTTGAGGAACTGGTCTTCGTTGATGATCTTGACGCCGAGAGCCTGCGCTTTCCTGTTCTTCGAAGAGCCGGAGTACGGATCGTTCGTCACGAGGTACGTAAGGCCCTTCCCGACGCTGGACTTGACGGCGTAGCCGCACGCTTCGGCCTTCTTCGACGCCTCGGTGCGGCCCATCGAGCGGAGCGAGCCCGTGAAGCATACGCTCATGCCGTTAGACTTGGCTTTCGCGACCGGCGTCTCAGGGCTGTACCTGGAATCCTCCGTAATAAGCCGCAGGTCCTCCAGGTTGGCTCCGAGCCTGTCGACAAGCTTGTCTATCGTCGTCTGCCCGACGCCGTCTGGGAGCGATCCGGACAGCTTCTGCTCAAGCACGTTGTCGAACCCGTACTGGTCGAATATCTTGTCGAGTATCGTGGTCCCTATGTCCTGGAAATACATCGCGGACAGGAGCTGCCGCTTGGTCGCCTTGAATACCTTGGCCTTCAGCTCTTCGTAGAACTTGACCTGGCTCTTCGAGGAAACCGCAGGCCGGAACCCGAGAAGGTCCTTGACTGTCTTCAGGCCCCAGCTCCTGATCGTGGCGTCGGACACGTTCTGCACGTCGAGCTTGCGCACGAAATCCGTAAGCCTCATGACCAGCTTCTCGCCGCAGTCTTCGTTCTGGCACGTCAGGTGCGGACCGGCCTTGACCAGCTTCGCGCCGCAGCTAGGGCAGAACTCAGGAAGGTCGACCGGCTTTACGTTAGGCCCGTTCCTGACTTCGACCACCTTCGGGATGATGTCGCCCGACTTCACGATCTTGACGTCGGAGCCGTAGGCCAGCCTGTTGGCGGCGATGAAGTCGAGGTTGTTGAGCGTGACTCTGGAGATGGTCGCGCCGCCGATTTCCACAGGCTCTATGATCCCGACCGGCGCGAGCCGTCCGTTTTTGCTGGGCCCCTCCCAGCTGACGTCGACAAGCTTGGACCAGGCCTCCAGCTCGTTGAGCTTGAACGCGACCTGCGCGTCGGGGCGGTACTTGTCCTCGTTCCTGTACTTGGCGTCGGAAATCACCAGGCCGTCCGTCTCGTACGTATGCGGGCGCTTCGCCGCCTCTACGAGCAGGTCCGTCAGCTTCCTGGCGTCGAGGCGCGACGTAAGGCTCGTCTGCACGGTTTCGCCCCAGGCCGTCTTGAACCCGAGCCGGCGCAGCAGCATGAACTGCTCGACCTTGCCGTACTTGGGACCGAGGATCGTATACGCCACGAACGTGACCTTCTCCACGTCTTCGCGCTTCCAGTCCTTCCGGTTCATGATGCCGGCGCAGGCGTTGCGCGGGTTCTTGTACCCGGACATCCTGGCGAAGTCGTCCTTGAGGATGACCAGCTCGCCGCGCACGTCGAGGTCTTCGGCGTCGTCGATCCTGGCCGGGACCTTCTGCACGTGTCTGATCTTGTCGGTGAGGTCTTCGCCGTATTCGCCGTCGCCTCTCGTCGAGGCCTGCAGCAGCTGGCCCTTGGAGTAGTGGAGCCTGCAGGATATCCCGTCCACCTTCGCGCTGATCGCCATGCCCGTCCTGACGTGGCGCTTCACGAAGTCGAACACCGTGTCGGGCTCTTCGGCCTTCAGCTTGTCGAGGCTGCCCATGACGTACGGGTGGCGGACCTTGCCGCGCCCCTCGTTCAGCCCGTCGCGGAACTTCGCCCAGTCGGCGGGGTCGACCATCGACTGCAGCTCGTCGCACAGGTCGTCGAACTCCTGGTCCGTCATGAACGGGCTTCCCTCGCGGTACGCCTTGTTTGCCTTCAGCAGTCTGCTCTTCAGCTCTTCAACGCTCATCGTTCGCTCCTTTGTTTTCTCTTGATGCCTGTATTATACCGTATTCTCAGACTTCCGCAAAGGAGAAATCTAGGAAATCAGCTCCGCGCAGTCGCTGCATACGACGCCTTCGCCATCTGGCGCCAGCATGCCCTCGACTTCGTCCAGCACGCACTTGACGCCCGTGTAGCCGTATGTCGAGGACTCGGTCTTCCATTCGCGCTCTTCCGGGGCCCAGCTCTCGACCACGACGGCGTAGCAGTGCCCTTCGAGGAATTCCTTCACCTCGTCGAGCTCGCCCTTGATCTGGGATTCGAGCCATTCGTCGGAATGGTACTTCGCGTCTTTTCCGCATAGCTGGTCGATCCGGTCCGAGGTCGTCCACACCTTGAAGCCGTCGACTTCGCGCTCGAACACCCGCGGCCGGTTGTACAGCTCGGCATTGAGGTCGTCGATCTTGATGGAGTACGCGCCGCCGAGTATGCCGAACAGCATCTGCGAGCTGGCGTGCGGCTCGCGCGGGTCGTTGTCTCGCACGATCCTGATTCTCTTGTCCGCCAGACGGGCGGCACGGTCGGAGGTCTTTATCACGTTCATTCTATGCTCCTTTCGCTTGGATGCCTGTATTATATCGTTTTCCAGACAAAACGCAAAGAAGAAAAACCCGACTTTTCAGCCGGGTTTCTCGTGTTTCCGGGATATTCCGGATCAGTGCTTGCGCTTCTGGTTCCGCCAATATTCGCGCTTCTCTTCCAAAGTCATGTCGCGGAAGCGCTTGTGCTCGCAGCCGGCAGGCTTGTAGCCGTACTTGTTCTTCGGCTGGCGGCGGGCGTCGTCGGTCTTCTCCTTGCGGCAGCACGGGCAGTCGCGCACCGGAGGCTTGACCTGGATCGGCTTGGCGTCGGGCTTGGGCCAGATCTGCTCGGTCGTGACCGGCACGGTCTTGCGCATCCTCGGAATCTCGGCCGACGCGGCGGGAGCCGCGGGCTTCGCAGGCTTGACCTGGTTCTGACCGGTGGCGCGCTCGACCACGTCCTTGATCATGGCCGCGTAGCCGGCGCCGGCGATCTCGATCTTCCGGGCGGCCGCGTCCTTGACCTCGACCCTGCCGTAGACGCGCTTGGCGATCGCGAAGAGCACGGCCTTCTCGATGTCGTTCGGGTCGTTCTCGCACTGCGCCACGTGGACGGTCGTGCCGTCGTCGAAGTGCACGGCGACGTGGATTCGACCCGTGGCCTTGCGGACGACCTCGCCGTCCTTGTTGATCTTGTCCTGGTCGTCGACGCGCCAGGTGCACTTCACCGGGTTCGGAGCGTAGGCCCCGTCGCAGGTGATCTTGTCGAATACCTTCTGAGGTACGGTCTTGATTCGCATTTTCGTGTTCCTTTTCCTTTTCGGTCTGATGATATTATACGTTCTCTGGTTTAGGCCCTCACGAGAGCCTCGGCCGCCGACTTCGGCGCCTTGAGCTTGTTGGGCTCGCGGACGATCTTGCTGGCCCACTTCCCGACGATGAGCCCGCGCAGCTGGCTCTCGTCCTCGAGACTGAAGGTGCGGCCTTCGAGCTGGACGTCCCTGGAGAAGGGTTCCTCGCCCAGAAAAGCCTTGGCCTTGAACGAGTCGTGGGTGACGGGCTTCCGGATCTTGAGGTCGAGCCAGTGCGCGGCGTTCTTCCACGTCCAGCGCTTCCTCGAATACCAGCAGCGCCATTCGCCGCCCGGAATCTCCAGGCCCATGTCGGTCCACTTGAACTCGCGCCCGGGGTCGCCCTCGAACTTCGCGATCAGGTCCTTCCACTCCTGGTTGGTCCTGACGATCAGGTCGGTGCGGTAGAACGACTTGCCCTTGGACACGTGCTCTTTGCCGTCGAACCCGAGTTCCTTCTCAGTGTGGTAGTCGACAATCGCCACGAGGGTCTTGTCGTCGTCGATCTTTATGCCGGTCGACTTCAGCATCGCTACTTCGTCTTTCTTCATGTCCGGTTGTCCTTTCAGTCTTCGTCCTCGTCGTCCTCGGACGGCTTGACAGTCGCGTCCTCGAGCTTCTCGATCGCCTCGTCGATGAGGTCGGCGATCTCGTCGTTGCCGTTTCCCTCGAGGTCGAGGTACTCCAGCCCGTTCTTCGCCTCTTGCAGAGAAGTTATCACGTCTTCTATCGATTTCACTTCGTTGTTCCTTTCTTTAAGCCGCTTTGCAGACGTCGCGGATTACCTGCTCCGCCTCTTCCTTGGACGCCATCCCGGTCAGCACCATCGCGCCGGTCTGGTCCACGATCATCCACTTGCCCTCCCATTTGCCGCCCTTCATCGGCACCGCCTTGTACTCGGGATTCACGAACTTTATCCCGCAGTTCCGTTCGAGGATCCCTTCGAGGTCCTTGAACAGCTTCTCGCCGCCGCCCTTGTAGAAGGAGTCGTAGAATTCCGGCCCCATCTCCGACGCGGCGCCGCTAAGGGCGTCGTATATGTTCTTCAAAGTCTTCTGGTCTTTCGCGTTCATCGCAAGTTTCCTTTCGTTTCGCTCGATGCCTGTATTATATCGAATCTCTCCAGACTTGCAAAGGAGAATCTGAGAATTTTTCAGACCTCGAATTCCCGGTAGTCTTCGTCGCCGTCGCGGCTGTTCAGATAGAGAACGACTTTGCCCGTGAACCCGACGCAGCGCATGCAGCGGGATATCTCGGCGACCATGCAGTCGATTTCCTGCTCGGCGTCTCCGGTAGGCCAGCACTGGCTGCGCCACTTGATAGTGAGCGTCTGGGTCTCCTCGTCGAGGTCGCTGGTCCATTCCTTGAACCGGAGGTCGTCGTGGAACTCAGCCTCGTTGATCGCGTTCGGGTCGAACGCCGCCTTTGGCGCGCCCCGGTACGCCGGGCTTGTCACGCCGTTGAACTTCTTGTAGAATTCCTTGTTCGTCATGTTCGTTGTCTCCTTTCGTTCGTTATGCCTGTATTATAGCGTTTTCCCAGACAAACGCAAAGAAGATTCTCAGGGTTTTTCCACGTCTGTCAGCTGGAAGAAGTGGTTCCCGATCTGGGCGTAGTTCTTGTCCTGGAGCTTCTTGGCCGCCTCTTCGACCTCTTCCTCGTCGTAGTCGGCCCCGCAGTCGTCGAGGTATTTCGAGATGATCTCGTCGAAGTCCGACCACTCGTTCACCGCGTACGTATGCCGCACGGGCTGCTTGTCGGTCTTGCTGCCGACCGTGAGGACCATGTCGTCCTGCTTGAGGTTGGCCTTTGTCTTAGGCCTACGGACTGCTCCGAAGGGAGCCATCGTTATTTCGTCTATCATCGTTGTTCTCCTTATGCCTGAGATTATACCAGATTTTCCTCCAGACGCAAAGGACTTATTCAGACAAAACGCAGGCCCAGCGGAGCCTCGCTTTTATTTGCTCCAGGCCCGACGGAGGCGCTATCAGGGCCGTGATCACGCCGTTCTGGCTTTCCCACCTGTCCAGGACCTTGCCGTCCCGTACCGCGGCGGTATGCCTCGACGATATCGTGCACACCGTTTCTGGCAGGCCCTTCATCGCCATGGCGATCTCCCAGCGCTTCGTGCCGCGCCGGATCTTCAGGTACTTCCAGCCCTTGGCGACTAGAATGCTGTCCCATACTCCGCGCCGGTTCCACTTGGCCCCGTACCCGCCGTGACGCGCCGCCATGTCCTGCATCGCCCGCACCGCCTTGTAGTCGTCGGTCCCGAGACACGCGCAGAGACAGCGCGTCGTGCAGTCGCCCTTGATCGTCACGTCGGCGGGGCGCGGGTCGTAGAGCTCGAAGAACTGGCAGTTCTTCTTCTGCTGGCCTTTCGGCTTGGCCTCGCCGTTCGGGAAGAACTTCGGGACGGTCTCGCCGTTCACCTTCTCCTTGCAGCGTCCGACGTTGATCCCGGCGTCGGTCAGCTTGCGGAAGACCTGCTTGAACTCGGCGCGGAGCGTCTTCCTCGCGCGGCGGTCGCTCGTCTTCCAGATGGCGAGGTTGATCTCACCCAGCTTGTCGCACAGCTTGATTGCCTCTTCGCGGTCCATGTCTCAGTCCTCTTCTTTTCCGGGAATCGAGAACTCCGTGTCGACGTCGTCCGGGCAGTCGAACATGTCGGAGTATTCGTTCTCCTGCTCGTTGTCCTCGGCGATCTGCAAGGCCTCTTCTTCGGAGTCAGCCTCGACTTCGACGATGCGCTCGTAGGTTTCGGTTCTCGTGATTTTGACTTTGATTTTCATCGTTTCGTTCCTTTCGTTTCGATGCCTGTATTATACCAGATTTCCCAGACTTTGCAAGGAGAAATCTGGATTTTCTTCCATCTCACCAGCCAACTTCGAACCATACGCAGTTAGGACTTCTCTGAGTCTCGCAGTATGAGAACCCGTTCTTCCTGAGCTCTTCGCCAACAGCTTTGCGTAGGCGCAGGTCGGGCTTGCCGTATCCAGGCGCTAGTGTTTCGACGTTGAGGGAAAAGCTCCTGCGTCCACAGCTAGAAACATCTCTGACATATCTCTCGATCTGGTCTATCGCGTACTTGAAGAGAGGCGAACCGTGTTCGCTCTTCGCGTTAACGTCAGAAATCTTGCGGGCTTCATCGGCTGTTATCATTGTCTTTTCCTCATGGAATGTCCCGGTCGAGGATCGCCTTGTCGCTCCACTCGTGTCCCCAGCGCATGCCCTTCTTGAGGCCGTGCGCGTTGTCCAGCAT
>Ga0265298_10003570_pt1 | contig 20472 bp, 24 predicted proteins | sample AusTroGonzalo_MG_3_FD_193486 | JGI IMG/M metagenome (GOLD analysis project Ga0265298, IMG submission 193486) | Bovine rumen microbial communities from tropical cattle in Woodstock, Queensland, Australia - Gonzalo_01 | ecosystem: Host-associated > Mammals > Digestive system > Stomach > Rumen ... | reverse complement strand
CCGCCACGGGCTGACCACCGAGAGCCGTAGCCACCACACCGCTGATGACCGCACCGTTCCGTGCCACCACGCGATACAGGCCGTCGGCATTCTCCCACTCGTAGTACGGGCAAAGGGCCACGCCGCTCGTCGGGTCGAGCAAGTTTACGCCCGGCATCGACCGCAGCTGGAGCACCCGCACACCGATCAGCTCACCGCCATTGTAGTCGTAGTCGTCGCTCAGACCCACCTTGCTGCCCAGCCAGCCATACATCTGAGCCAGCGTAGAAGGAGCCGAGGCTCGGTCGAGCATGTACGAGCCTTCGCTGTTGTCTGGATAGCGTTCAATCCCAAACGCCAACGCCATATCAATCACGTTTCTCTTGTCGCTCGCGCTGAAGTTCGCCCCGCCCACGAAGAACGCCGACGAGTACGAGTAACTGCCCTCCTCGCCGCTGCGCTGTACCGCCTCGGCGTGCGTCGCCTTGACCTTATAATGAAGACCCGTATAGTTGCTCTGGTTCTCCTCCGTCACGGCAGGCACGAATCCTTCGCCCGTCACGGCCACCCTGCCCGTCAGGTCCGCCCCCGTCAGGAACTCCCTCAGGAACAGGCTCCCCATCGGCGTAGTACCTTCCGAGTTGGAGAATCTCTCCACCACCTTGCCGAACAGGAACTCCAGCTGCCCCTGCTCCGTCGCCACGCTCGAGCCCCCCGCGTTCTTGTCATACAACTGCGACCACGCCACGCCATCACCCTCGATGGTCTGAAGGTTAGCAGTACCGTTACCGATTTCCGCATCGGGCGCAGTGACACCGAGAGTAGTTTGTTCGGTGACGACATCCTCGCTGAGAATGTTCTTGGCATTTCCCACCGTCATGTCCTCATACATGCCGTCTTTGCGGGCGTAGTTGGTGTGCACCTCCTCGGTCAGCAGACCCAAGGCCGCAGCCACGGAAGCCGCACTCTCAGGATCGAGCGTGCCCAGATAGGTCTCAAGGTCAACGAGCTTCTGGTTGGCAGCAGCCGCACTTGCAGCAGCATCACCGGCCTTCTCCTCAGCCGCCTCCGCCGACGCAGCAGCACCAGCCGCCTGCGCCTGAATGGTGCCCACAATCGACTGAATCTTCGTGTCCGTCTCAGCCTTGGTGTAGTAGTTGGCCAGCGTGGTAGTCAATGCGGTGGTAATCATCGCGCTAATCTGCGATGTGGTGCTGTAGTTAGCGAGTGCGGTGCTGATAGCGTTCTGCACGTAGGTGCTATTCACCAGACCATTCACCGCATTGGCTATAGCCGCACGAATACCCTCAGATGTCACGGGGTTCGAGCTGTTCAGTGTCGGTGTCTGGTCAAACGTCAGCTTCGACTGAAGACCAGCCACGATGCCATCAATGGCGGTCTTGGTATAGTAAGCCGCGAGAGCATTCGTGATGGCCGTTGCCACTTCAGCCGTGGTGCTGTATGATGCGAGAGCAGAAGCCACGATAGCTTGAACCTGAGCCGCCGTCTGCTTTGGACTCAGCAGGTTGTCAACTTCGGTCTTAGTGTACGTCTGTGCCTTGGTGTAATATGATGTCAGCGCAGCAGCGATGGCAGCTGCCACCTCAGCCTCAGTGTCATAGTCAGCCAAGGCAGCGGCAATGGCAGCGGCCACCTCCGCAGGTGTAGCCTTGCCGTTCCAGTTGGTCTTGTCCTGACTGGTGACGTGAATCGTCGAGTTGCCTACATGTCCCGTCAGCGTGTTCTGAAGGTTGTTGATGGCCTCCTGCTGACCAGCAGCCGCATTGATAGCAGCCTGCACTGATGCAGCGAGGTCGGTCAAAGGAATACCCGATGCGGGCTTCTGATAAGCCGTACCCGCTGCGTCCAGAAGGTTCTGCACCGCCGTAGCGAGGTCGGTAGCGGGAATGCCCGTGCCAGGCTTCTGGTATGCCGTACCAGCAGCGGTCAATAGGTTCTGCACTGCCTGAGTCAAGTCAGTAGCTGGTATACCACCGCTGGGCTTCTGATAAGCACTCACTGCCAACAGCAACGCCTGCTGGATAGCCTCAGTCAAGTCGCTGTCGGGGATGCCGTTCACGGGTTTGGTGTACTTGGCCAGCACTTCTGCGGCCATTGTGGGGATTTGGTTCAACAGGCTCTGCACCTGCTCGCCGGTCTGTGTCAATCTGAAATCTGCCATGATCGTATTGTTTTATTCGTTATTAGATTCTATGTTGTCGAGTGCCTCCTGAATCTGCTGAGCCACGTCAGCGCGAGCGTAGAGGTACAGGTCGTCAGCCGTAGCCAATGGGTGCCCGTCGCAGTCGCAAAGGCGCACAAACTCGCTGCTGATGTCTGAAGCGTCCGTGAAAGTGTACTCCACGGGCTGATTGCCCGTTGCTCCTGGAGGACATACTAACAGTGTGCTGGCGGTGGATGCCACGAAGCACAGCGGCTGCTCATTGACCTTGGTACGTTCTCCGTCTGGACAGTCGGTGTCGCCCAGCAACCATGTGCAGCGTGCCACGATGACACCTACCATTCCCGTGGTCTCAAAAATAAAGAACCACTTGCCCTGGGTGTCCTGCGACATCTTCGACTTGTCAATCTCGATGGTGGTACGACGGTAGCCGTAGATCAGTTCCAGCTTGAACTCCACGTCCTCCATCGCCACATTCTTAATGTTCACGAAGCACTTAGCCTCCGTGCCCTGTTGTAAAATGGTAATGTCTGCCATATCTTATTCCGATGTTAGTTTCATGTAATTCTTAACCAGCATGTCAAAGCCATATGGGATGGTATAGAGCTGCTGCATGCTCGATGGGGTGCGGTTCTGGTACGAGTTATCCACCAGCAGCAACCCTGCGTGATACAACTTGGCGGGAATCTGCCCGCCACCCATCTCCTTCAGCTCCTCGTAGGTGCGATTCGTAATATCCAGAATCGTCTCCTCTGCCGAGTCTGCGTAGAGCTCAAGCAACCCATCCTCGCAGTCGAAGTCGATGCGCGAGTGCTGCTTGATGTAGTCAATACTTAACCATTTCATATATTTTTCGTTTTTGTCCTTTACGTTTCCGACAAAAACGCCGCAAAGGTTTACCAAAGAGTAAGGCCCCGTCATCACGACGAGGCCAAACCAGGAGAAAATGATTAGAATCTGTATATTGTATTATGGTAAGGAAGCAGGATTGAGTGCCCCGTTGCCCAGAAATTCGAAGTTGCCCTGTGCCAGGTTTGGCTTCGTGAATTGTGCCCGCCATGCGGTGACGATGGCACTGCCCGTCAGTTTGTCAGCATTCAGATTATTGTTCATGTAGATGTAACTGCTGCCGTCACAGTAGTATGTGTTGTAGTCGCTGGGCGTAATGTATGCCTCACCGTCCAGCCAGTTCGAATAATACTTATAGTTCAGCACGGTGCCCGTTCGTGCCAGGAACTTCTTGGCGGTCTTGTCCCAGACGATGGCGTCAGGTGCAATGGCAAGGCTCTGCTGTTGTATCGTTGCACCGCTCACAAATCCGTCGAAGGGTAGCCCCTCGTCCGACTTGACGCTCATCTCCAGAGACACATTCTTGTAGACCATCTGCGCATTTCTTATCAGGTTGGTCACGAAGTGGTTGCACGTAGCCTGCCACCCCATGCGCAGTTTCCTGTAGCGTTTCCACTTACCGTCGCCGGTGGGTGCTATCTCTTCCGTGTCGGTAGTGATGCTCACTTCGCAGCTTCTCGATGCGGCAACTGTCACACCGTCCATCTTCAGTATTACGTTTTCGCCGTGTAGTATCATATTTCTTTCCAATTTTTAGAGTTTTACAATAAACTGCTGCTCTGCATGGTCAGCGTCATCTCGTCGTTGTATGGGTCGAACCGCTGGGCTATTACGCGCCAGTTCTTGCTGTCGTAGCTGAAGAGCATGGCGTGGGCAAACTCTGGCAGGTCAACGATGTCGAAGCGTCCCTCCAGACTCTTGCGTGGTTGGAACAGGTACGGATATTCCGTCACCTTCGTTGTGCGTACCGTGGTGCCTATCAGGTTCGAACTCTTGCGGTACATGGATATGAGCATGTCCACGTCTGACGAGATGGCCGCATTGAGAGGTATCTTGTCGCTGTCTTCTAGTGGCAGGTAGAGATATTTGGAGTAGGGTTCCTCGTCTGGGTACAGCTCGAACTCGATGTTGCTGATGAATATCAGCGGCCGTCCCTGTATGGGATCGAGCGAACCGCCTTTGTGAATGCGGAATGTGGCTTCGACATAATCGTCGGTGATTGAGGTCACGGTACCGTTGATGTAGTGCTCGTCCATGTCTGGATTGAAGGCCAGCTGACCGATATTGCCACTCTTGCGGCCTATCATGTCGTACTTCATCTTGACATAGTATGAGCGATTCAGCAGACGGGTGTATAGTCTGACGTTGAACAGATACCTGTCTTGCGTGATGGCTCCTGGACTAATCATGATGCCCTCCTTGCCGTTCCACGCCACGGGGCACATGCCGATGTTGATGGTGTCGTCGGTGTCGAAGGACAGCGCACTGAAAGCACCCACGAACTCGTTCACACCCTGCACGGGCACCAGGTTGCAGATGCTGTACACCTCGTCGGGGTCTAAGCTCTGACTGCTGGGCTCGGTGATGATGCCGCCAGTGGCTGGCACATAGGTACGTTGGAACGATAGCTTGTTATCGTCGCCACCCTCGTAGTTGATCTCAATGCCCGTGTCGGGTTGTATGGTGGTTTCGATGGCGTGTGCGTCGAAAAGCTCGAAGTAGTCTGCCAAGTCCTCGGCAGTCGATGGGATGTTGGCATCCACCTGATAGCTCGACTCACCCACATGAGCCCTGGGGAAGTAGCAGTAGTCGCCCTCGTAGTCGAAGGCGGTGAAGATGAGTGCCGTGGGTGTCTCGTGACATATCCATCCGAATGCCTTGCAGACACCTTCCAGAAATGTGCTGTACTCGATGCCCTTCATGACCTGCGAGCCCTGACTGGCACCCATTGACTGGTGGTAGTCCTCATTCCACGGGCAAACCACCAGCGAGTAAATCTTCATGCTCAGGTCAACGCTGTTGGGGTAGCCGTAGTTCTTGGGCAGATAGACACGCTCATAGGGCATTCCCGCTGTTGATGTGACGCGGCTGATCAGTGAGCCCAGCGTGACCATCGACGGGGGCATATATAGCGTTTGGTTGAATGTCAGCTTGTCCATCAGTCCCAGCGCACTAATCACGGGGAACTCCCTCACCCTGGGCGTCGGCTCCACCTCGTTGCTGAAGTCCTGCACCTGGATGAAGCCCGTAAATACCAGCGTCTCTCCGTAGTACACCTCCACATAGCGGTCAAAGGGCTCTGTGGGGTACATTTCCGTCAGCGACATTGAGCCCGTGACCTCCTCAATCAGTCGCAGATAGCCCGTACGATAGCGCAGCACGTTGTTCAGCAGGTCGCTGTCGTTGTCTTCCTCAAAAAAGAACGGGTCGCTGGCTGCTGGCACCGACTGTACCAGCGAGCCTGTATAGTTGCGCTCATAGATGTCTATTCGGCACGCCACATTGTTGAGCGACTTGAACGGTGATGTCCACCGCAGATTTCCTTGACTCCAACTCATACCACTATCTCCTTCTCTTTGATTGTACCAACTCACCCTTGCCGGTGCGAAGTCCGCGATTGTTCTGGACAAACAGCAGCTGCTCGGCAGTAGCTCTTGCCTCCAGCTTGATGTCTCCCATGCCTGGGCTAATCATAGCACTTGCCAGCATGCTGCGCTGGTTTCTGTCCATCATGGTGCTCTCAGCACCGATGTAGCTCACCAGCGACTTCGCCTTCTGTAGGTCGTTGCTCAGGTTCATCTGTGAGCTCTCGTTGAGGATGAGTTCGCCAGAGTTGACCCCGATAAAACCGCGCCCACCGTCCACGGGCATACGCAGATTGTCACCACTGTAGCTTGTGCCTGGTATCAGCATACCACCTGCAGCCTTGCCTATCAGTCCACCGTTGGCAAAGGTCTTTACCAGTCCACCACCTGCGAACTTGGGCACCACGCCACCGGTAGCCAGTGGTATGATGGCGTCGGCACCTGCTATGGCTTCGATAGCAAGTACAGTCGCAGCAATACCAGTCAATATGCTTGATATGGCTTGCATGCCTCCGATGACATCTTTGAGTCCTGACGGTATTTCGATGCCGAGTTGTTCCAGCCCACCGACAATGGAACTCATCCCACCTGCAAGGTTGCCAAGACCCTCGGCAACGGTCGTCTTCTGTTTGTCCTCGGCCTTCTGTTCCTTCAGCTGCTGACGTGTCTGGTTGTCCACGCTCTTCTGCAAGGCCTTCAGTGCCTTTTCGCTCAGCTGTGCGGGCTTCTTGGAAGACTCCTCGACACCCTTGGTGTCAGTCAGTCCGAGGTCGTTGAACCTGGTGCGCTTGATGTCCTTTTTGTTGATGTCCTCTTCCTTCAGCAGCTGGCGACCTTGTGCCTGCTCCTGATAGTGACCCAGCAGTCCGTTGCGCTCGCGTAGCAGCTTGATCTGCTCGCGTATCTCTTCCGTCTGCTTCTTTTCCTCGTCGGTCAGCGGCTTTCCAGCTGCTGATGCACGCCCCATGATGCTGACGTACTGGTTCGTCAGGTCGTTAATCTGTTTCTGGTTCTTCTGAATCTCCGTCTGTTCCTTCTGGGTGTTATTGTCTCCAGTAGGCTTCGGTGATTTCGGAGGCTTGACGGTGGTTGTCTTTTTTTCATCAGGAGCATTGAATATTTCGTTGGCACGACGCTCATATTCGTTCATATTCTTTCGAATAGCCTCACGTCGCTTCTCCAATTCCTTTATTTTCTGCGTGATGGTACTGGTAGCGACACCAACTGTCGCACCGTCTCCAATGTTGGCCATCTTGTTTGATGAGATGGTCTTCAGTTGCTCTTCAGCTTTTTCTATTTGGTCGTTAATGCGGAATATTCCGTCTGTGAAAGCCTGAATCTGTTTGTCAAAGACATTCTTGGACTTCTGGCTCTTACCGTCACCCAGCATGGAAATCATCTTATCCATGTTGGCACCGCCACCGTTCTTGTTATCTTTTTGATATTGCTTGATGGAGAAACCGCCCAGCTCACCTTTTATCTTGGCGATATAGTCCAGGACATCAGCCAACGTGCCGATGAGACTGGCGCGGATGCCCTTGGCCATCTCGTCCCAGCCGTCATACTCGAAACAGTCGCGGATGGCGGTATTCAGCTTTTCGTTGGCAGTCTGTAGGTCGGCCATAGCCTGACCCACCTCGCCCGTCTGTTTCTTAGTCTCTTCCAGATTGGTGTTGAGCGTCTCGATGGCCTTGCCGAGGTTGGTACCAGCGGTCACGCCCTGGCGACCGAATACCTGCTGCATCACTTCACCTGCAGCCTTCGAGTTGCTGTCGACGTTCTGGAGTCCGTGAGCTACCTGTTTCAGCGCGTCGAATACTGTCAGTGAACCATTGCTCAGTTCTTGCGACATCTTCTTCCCGTCGATGCCCAGCTTGCCGAGGGCTTCACTCGTGGCGTCGGTCATCAGTCGGATATTCTTCATACCCATGACGATGGCCTGCATGTTCTGGTCGGTGAAGATGCCACCCTCTGAGTTGTGGATGACGGCTACCAGCTGCGAGGCACTGACACCAGCATCGCGGAAAGCGGGGGCAAACTGTTGGATCATGCTGAGCATCTTAGGCCCGTCGCCCTGTATCATGCCCTGCAAGCCGTCGCGTATCAGCTGGGTGGCTTCCTCGCCACGCATGCCGAATTGGGTCATCAGGGTATTGGCGGCATTGATAGCGTCGCGGAAGTCCACACCATACACGTCGACCATAGCGCGGGCAGCGTCGGTCATAGCGTCGGCAGCGGGGCCACTGATACCCGTAGTGACGCTGGTTATCTGGTCTTGCTTGGCCAGCTCGTTGTTATAGCCCACCCATGCCTCCGTTGCCTTATAGACGGCAGCGACACTGGCACCGATGGCACCAGTCATCAGGGCTGTCTTCGAGGTCAGCATGCTGGTGAGGTCGCCACTGATGCCCATCTTCGAGCCAAGCGTGTTGACGACATCGCTCAGCTGTCCGAACTTACCACCAGAGCCGTTGAGCTCCTTGTCGATGTCCTTCAGTTCATTCTTGGCGTCCTTGATGCGGTTCTTCATGATTTCGAGCTGTTTGTTCAGCTCACGGCCAAACTCGCCCTTTTTCTCCTCCTGACTCAGCGAATTGTACACGCTGCGTATGTCGGTGAAGGCTGCCGTCAGTTCACTAAGACGACCACGGGCTGTCTTGGCTACCGTCTCCATGCGGCCAAGGCTCTGGATATAGTCTTTGTTCTCCTTTTCCAACACGTTGAGCACGCTGCCTGACTGACGCGCTGACTCAGCAAGATGTTGCAAGCCCTGTGCGGCTCGCTTTATCTTGCTGTCGTATTCGGTAGAATCGACTTTTAGTCTGGTTAATACATCTGCCATAGTTTATTTCATTTCTTTTCTGATCATGTCGTCGATGAGGATTGTCAGCTGTTCAGCAGCCTTCTGCATGGCGGTGTGGCTACTGTTGGCAAAAAAGTTGCGGGCACTGATGCTGCCACGACTGCCAGTATTGGTGGTCTTTCCGTACTTATTGACATCGCCACCTTGTGAGCCTCGATTCACTTTTGCTCGATGTGGATCGCTGGCAAACTGAATGCCGCGCCCATTGGTACCTGCATTCAGGAATCTGAGTACAAATGCCCTGCTTTCGCCAGCGTAGTGCAATAGATTGTCAGAGCGTTGCGAGCGTTCGCGTCTGTTACCACCTCGCTGTCCTGTTCGCAGCGTGCGTGGTGGTTCGTAGTTATCGAACTTTGTGCCTCGTTTGTTCAGAATGCTGACGCTACCTCCAAGGATTTGCCGATAGACGGCACTCTTCGCCGCCTTGTATGCCTTGCGCGGGTCACTCACCATAGAGTCCTTCGCGCTTTTTCCAACTTCACGGCGTGCGGCAAGCAACACTTTGCGAATCAGCCCCTGGACTTTCTTCTCCATCTGGGGGTTGCTCATCAGCAGCTGTTCCAGTTCCTGGCGTTGCTCGACTATTCCGTCTATTTCAAGATTATCTGCCATATACCTTTGCGAAAAAACGTCTTGTAGGTTTACCGATGGGCACAAAAAAAAAAGTGGGGAGCCGCTGCTCCCCTAACTAACTACAAAAGATTATTACTTTAAACAACCATTATCACTATGAACTGAAAGCGCCTCACGGCGTCATTATTTCTTTATCAAATTGTCGATGACCTGCCGGCGGTTTTTGCCGAAGTCAGGATGCACAAACGAGACGTGCACCCAATAGGAGCCCGTCTTGGGGTTCTTCTCCCAGATGAGTTGGTCAAAGGGCAGATGGTCGCGGATATACTGGAACCACCGCTTGCCCTTCTCGATGTCGCCGTCGATGCAGAGGTCTGCCGCCTGGCCCGTCATGTGTTGTGAGTTACGGACACCACCGACAGCGGCATTCAGTTTGGCTGAGCGATAGCCGGAGCCTATCTTGATGGGGTGTCCCATAGCCACGCGCAGCGGTTCCAGAACGTAGGCGCAGAGGTACACCAAGTTGATAAGCGTCTGGAGGTCGGGCTTGTTGTCGATTCCCAGACGCTTGGCGGTTGTCGAGGCGCATAGTTCGTCAATAGTGAAGTGCATGGTGACTTTTGTCATAGGGCTTCTTGTTCTATCGGTTCTATGTCAGCCTGGTTGTTGTCTTTTCTGTGAATCTCGATGCTGGTGTCGCCCTTGCTGAATTTCACCTTCATGCCCAGCTCAAGGGCACGGTAGGCATACAGTATGGTCGGGAACAGCAGGAGTTCACCTACGGCTGTAAGGCAGCTGGGGTCTATCGCTCCCAAAGGTGGCACTATGAAGCCGCATACAATAAGGGCCACCGACACGAAAAAGCATACCAGGAAGGTCATGCGACTGAGCCAGTATGAACGTGTGCCGTCTGTCTTTTCTACTTTCTTTGCCATAGTCTCTTACTCTCTTAACATGTTCCAAAGTGTGACTGCAGAAGGGAATGCCATGACTGCCAACACTGCGACGCAGATGGCTGTCACCCATTCGCCGATGTAGATGGAGTAACCGATACCGTTGACCGTTCCGATCAGGTACGCAAACAATAGAACTAAATAGATGAACTTTTTCATTTTTTCTTCCGTTTTAGTGAAACATTTTCAATAGTTGCAGAAAAACGCGTCTGAGGTTTACCAACGAAAAAAGCCCCCGAACCGCATCCACGCTTGGAGGGTTCGGGGGCAGCTAATACAAAAAATAATTCAGTAATTAGTGTGTGTACTACTAACTTGATTTGTTTAACTAAAAACCTAAAACTATAAATATTACCTATGAAGAAACAGCTGCCTCACGGCAGTATGCTATTGATATGTCTTTTTCCTATATATACGATGGCGCAGATAGCTGCCAGCCATAGCACAATGTTGGCCAGGTGCAACCTTGTCTGCTGCCACCACGTCAATTTTGCGGGCACTTCCTTGATGACAGGGTAGGGTGCCGGCACGCTGTCGATACGGCTGACGTAGGTGGTGTCGCGGACTTCCTTCAGCACGTACTTCGTGTGCCATTTTATTGACTCCTGATAGATGGTGTCGCCCTTCTGGTATTGCGTCACCATGATGGAGTCGTGCAGAAATACTGAATCTCGCTGCACGGTGTTCTGATATACGGTGTCTGTCTTATGCTCGATGACGGGCACCTCGACATACTTCGTGGTGGTGCAGCTGCCCAGCAGAGCGCACAGCAGCAGACAGACCATCGTCATGATGATGAACGACACGACTTGCAAGAGGCTGGCCATGATGCGCTCCTTTTCGTCGATACCCTTGTAAGGATCATACATCCACGGGTCGTTAGGATTATTGTATTCCATACTATTTTCACTTTTAAGTTAATAAAAAGCGGACAGTTCCTTTCGGTGCTGCTTGGCTTATCCCCGTTATGGCTTGTCCGCCTCCATTTTTTCGAGTGCTTCTTGAAGTGTATTCAGTCCGTTCTCGATTTTCGTTATCTTTGACTTCTTCTCCGTAATGCCCTCCTTTACCATGTTCATGGCACGCAGAAGGTCTGCCAAGTAGTTCTTGCTGATTTTGTCGGCCAACGCCTGCTTCTCAGCCTTCAATCGTTCTATCTCGTCGGATTGATGCAACACCTTGTTATGCAAGTCCTCGATGATGGCTACATCGTCACCATCTTTGCCCTTGCCAGTAGTATGCGTTTCGATGAGCGTACAACTTACCCATTCGGGCGCACCGCTGATGAATGCACGGACGCTCTTTGTGGTGAAACTCACTCCGAGCACCTTTCCTGGCACTCCGTCTGCTGTGGTTATCTTGTCGTAAGGTCGCCACACTTGTCTCAGAAAATCTTGCTCTGTCATGGCTTACCAACTTTGAATGTTATACAATTCTTCCAGAGCATCGTCTATTCGGGTTATGCTTCCGCCTCCCACGTCACGATACCTCTTGAACTCGTGGCGACCAACACGCAGCAGGTCTCCAACGGTGTTGATGTTGCCGTCCTTGAAAATTCTCGTCAGTCGCACACCATAGCCAGTACTGCGCCAGCTGCTCTTTTCGATTTGTCCGATGATGACGTTCACGGGTGCTTTGTCGGCTTCCTCGCTCCACCATCTTTCGCTGTCGGCTTCTTGTTGCTGTACTGATTCAAAGATTCGGTCTGTGAGGTCGTTTGCCATTGAAGCAATTTTCCACATGTTTTCTTCTGGCTTCGCTGCTATAAGTCTAAGCGCAGCCTCCATTAAAAATTCTTCTCTTTTCATAATTACGATTTTTGAAATTGTGATAAAATAAAAAAGAAAAGGCATCGAATTCGACACCTTTTCCGTGATTTCTGTGATTTCTGTGTGACTTTACGGCTCCAGCCCCCCGCCCGTGTCCTGACTGCCACCGCCCTGCTGGTTGCCACCGCCAGTGTCGCCAGAGTTACCGCCTTGTGCGGGTTCGTCGTCGTTGGGGATGGCAGTGTCGGTTGCCACCATCTTAACCTTTTGTGCCTGCTTGCTGAGTGCAAACTGCTTGCTGAAGGTTTAGCTCGGCGGCCCGAAGGGGAAAGCCAACTTCACGCCGATTGTGGCACCAAGCACCCAATTAAGGCGGTCGGTAGTCAGGTCGCTTTCCTCTGCCGTCGTCTCGCGCTCGATGTCCGCATCACTCACGCTGCCGTTCACCTTCGGGTAGATGCTGACCATCTTTGTGCCCGTGTGGTCGGCAAGGCTGATGCGGTTGCTCTCCAACACCTCCTCGCTGATGATTAGAGTCCCCCGACGGAACGGGGGACGGCTATAATGCAGGGGGTTATTTGTCGGGGTCGAAATGTTTACATTCTCCATAAAAGCCGTAAGTCGGCAAATCTTGATCGTGCTCCGATTGTAGGTCACAGACTATCATGTACGGCCCATTGGTGAAGTCGTAGAATACATCCGTGCTGTGCTTACAGAAGAAGCAACCGCGAGGATGAGCGTCGCACTTGTATTCGTCGCACTCATAGATTTTCGTGAAGTCCTTGCGCCTTGCTCGGAAGTACGGCTTCGGTAGTGGTACGCCCTTTGCAGCCGCTTCAAAAATCTTCTCCCTCATTTCGTCCATCGCTTTTTCGAGGTTCTTCAAGAAGTCGGATGCTCCAGGTAGTTCTAACTTTAATTCATTCATATCTTATGCTGCTAATCTATTTGCCCTTAGGCTTACGCCGCTTCCCGATTAACGGGAAACGCTCAAATATCAGCCAAATCGGCGTTGGTGATTTCGTTGTTAATTACCGCTTTGGCAAAGAAGCTGTGGCTGCCCTGCTGGGCACTCGTCGGGTTGTATTCGCGAACCCTGTACTTCACTTTACTCATTGTCGTATCGTTTTAATTGTTCGATGTCGTTCATAATGTGATGTGGGTTCACTTTTTCAAACATTGTGATTTGATGTTTTATTTTGTATATTTTCGTTAATTTGGTTTATGCTATCACTAATCAAACGTTAATATTTGATAAATGATAGCATTTTTCTTTGGTATATGATAGCATATATCAAAAACTTTTCGTATCTTTGCATCAGAAATCAAAACAATAACAACGGCGAGCCAGTTGCCAAAACAAGTCCGAAGGGCATCGGCAAGGAACCATGAGAGCTTACAATTATTTAGACATCGACAAGGACAGCACAACGTTAGTAATCGAAAAGGACGGATATTCATATGAATACTTCGAGCCAAACGAGGACATCTTAATCAGCTGCGAGAATTGGACTGAGATGGACATCAACAATTATATGCGCAATAATGAACCAGTAGGCGAGCCCGAGCCAATAGATAGTGACGAAGACGAAGATTTAGATGAAAGAGCAATCTAAACGAGGTGGTGTTCGTCCCAATAGCGGGCGGCCTGCCAATAACCGCAACGTTCAGGTGTTGGTAAGACTCAGCAGAGAAGCAGCCGACAAGTTAAGCCGACTGACAAACAATAAATCCGAGTATATTGAGAATTTGATTTTGCAGCAGCCTAATCCATAGGCTGCTGCTCTTTATCTTCAGCAACCTCTATCTTCGGGAAATATTTAGCAATATCTTTAGTGGCTCCGTTATAAAATACTAACACATTTTGGTGTAGTTTTTTAATTTTTCTGTTTGTCATGTAACGGCCAGCCACAAAGAATGCTGAGCCAGTCTGTTCAATATATATAAGTTCATTATACAACTTCATGCCATTGTCTATGAAGATGCGCTTAATATCAGATATTAAATCCACATAGTATCCATCCTTGTCTCTCACATCACCAATCACTATCACAGCAAAGCGGTTTGGTTTAAGTGTTCGTATGGCGGCTGAGTATGCGTCTCGTAGAATTTGAATAAAGTCCGCATAGGTTGCCTGGTTACTTGCATCGTCTGGCAAGTCGCTATATACTTCGAGATTAAAGTATGGCGGACATGACATCAGTAGGTCTTGACTCTGCTCTGCCACATGCTTTAACACATTGCGACCGTCGTCACATATATACTTGATATTGTCACGGCCACTGATTACATCGTTATTGATGTTTACTTGTTCCTGTCTAAGTTCAATGCCAGTGAATTGATGCCCCATGATATTGAACACAAGTCCCTTCATTGTATCACCTGCGAATGGGTCAACGATATTGCTTTGTTCGGTAGGTGTGAACCATCTGGCGATGACTTCACTCAGAACAGGGTCAAACAGACTGACACCATCTGATGTAAGCATCATATAAAAGCCTGTTTTATTTAAGACTCCTTCTCTTGACTGCCCACCTTTACCTATTTTATCAATCCATTGTGCTTTACGCTCTTTCCAATAATCTTTTTGGCTATTTAATATCGTAAATGGCGGTACAATAAACCTATCAACCAAACTCACACCATCACCATCCACTCTGTCTGAATATTGTTTGGTGCTAACTTTATCTTCCCACGTCGGCTCTTTAACGTCAAACGGGTTGCCGGGCAGTTGGTCGATGCTCACCCCGAAGTCCCCCACGTCGAAGCCCTCCACTTGGTCGCTGATACTTTCCAACTCCGCTTTGTCCCACGCAAGGTTCACCTGCGTAGTCAGGTTGTCGAGCATAGCCATCTCGCGGCCCTCCTTCGTGTCGAGGTCAACGTCCTTGCGTCGCACCGCCACCAGCGTGTCCGGGTCGGAGTCCACAATCACCACCTTACGGTAGCCCGCGCCCTTGAAACCCTTCTGCGCCTTGTTGCCGCCAACGAGACGGTTGTTCTTGTCGATGAATACTGAGCGGCCTGCGCCGTGCTCCTTGAACGAGCGACCAATCAACTCGGCACCAGCCTCGGTGCCCTTGTTGAAGTTGTGGTCGTCCTGAATGAGGTCGTCGATGTCCACGACCTCGGTGTGGATCTGTTTCTCCTGTTCCATACGTTACTTTTTCTTCATTATTTTTGCCCTCATCTGAAGGTTCTGAATGTAGGCAGCCGCCTTCACGTCGCCCTTCATCGCCTGATTCAGGATGTTCGTTGCGATGGCCTCCTGCTTGGTCATTACCGACCCATCCTCCTTGGTTGCCACCGTCCCGTCCTTCAGCTTGACGGGCGTTTCCAGTTGTGACAGAAGGTATTCTTCCATCGTCATTTGTTCTTTTTCTTTTGCCATATCATTACTGTTGTATTTGTCCTTCTGAGAAATCGAACACGTAGCACGCATCAAGCAGCGCATGGATCATGTCGATTTTGGTGTTTTGGTTTGTCTTGCGGATGGCCCTCAGCTCCGAGGCACTTATCTCCACCTTTGCATTGCCAAATCCCCAAGGCCACAGCGGACTGTTAGAGAGGAATAGTGGCGGGTTGTAGTTAGAGAACGACCAGCCGCCGGTGTCGGTGTTGTACTCGATGCCGAGCAGCATGTATTCCAGATGCTGGAGCAGACCATTCATGGTGACGAACGACTGACTGACGGGCACCACCATCTTCTTGATGGTCTGCGCGTCGATGCCCAGCGACTGGAGCCACGCCTTCACGGTGTTGATGGGGAGAATGCTTTGTGCAGGGTCGTATCCAAACATAAAGAGGTTTAGGCCCTGCTGGTTCTTCTGCATCAGGTCGTTGATGGCGTAGTCGGGGTTGAACACCTCGCCTGGGCACACCTTCAGCCACCCCTGCTCTACCCATAGCTCATAGAGCGGACGGTTGGGCGACTCTTGCAGTGCCTTCTCCACTATCCACACCTCGCAGTCAGCGAACATCCTTTGGTCGGCAGGCTGGTCTTGGCGGTAGTTCACGCCCAGATAGGTGATGGCAAAGAGGTCGTCGTTGCCTCCGAAGTCGAGACCCACAAAGATGTTCCACCCATCTTCGTACTTGCAATCGGTGATGCGCCGGTCCACCTGCCGCTGTCGTATCTGGTCGCCCGTGAGCCACTTGGTGACGCGCGCACCTTGGTACACATTCAGCAACTTGCATATCACCTCGTTCATTTTCTCAGGGTTCTGCCGTGCCTTGGCCACCTCGTCATCATAAAAGGAGTGCTGCACGATGACACCCAGCATGGGGTTCACCTTGCGGCGCACATCCTTCGAGGTCAGTAGCGTCTCGGTGTCTTGCATTTCCCATTCGTCAGGCTCCAATAATAGACACATCTGGCGGTCGGTCGATAGGTCGTGCACAGCGTCGGGGTCAAGTTCCTGTTCCAGCAGTTGCTTGATGCCCGCCAGCTTATCCACGAATGGCCCCGTGGTATTGATGCCGGCGGTGGTAGAGATAAACGTCATCGGCTCGCGTCGCGGCCCCATTGATGACTCCACCACGCTCACCAGCTTACCCATATCGCTGGCACCGTTCACATAGGCCGCGCTGCCGTACTCGTCAGCCGAGCAAAGCTGCGCAAAGAGTCCGTCCTTTGTCTTACCACCAGCTGACAGAGCCGTGAGCGATGCCGTGCGGAACTGCCCAGGCTTCCAGTTGACTTGTGATGCCGTGAAGCGGATGCGCCGCTCGCGTGGGTCCATCTGATGTATCAGGTCTTTGGTGCGGCTGAAGAGTATCTTGGCCTGATCGCTGGCGTTGGCGCAGCAGTAGCACTCTGCGTTTTCGTCGCCGCTCATGAAGTACCAGAACTGAATGAAGGCCGACAGCTGCGTCTTGGCCGTCTTACGGGGTGTGTAGAATGTGAACTCCGTGCACAAGAAGCGCAGGTCTTCGATGAATCCGTCTGGGTTTGGTCGCTCCGTGTGCAACATGCCGCGACTGCCAACCTCCGCCTCAGTGTTTATCCACACCTTCAGCAGGAACATCGAGGCCAGCACGAACACCTGAAAGGGTTGAAGCCGATAGTATTGTGGTCCGGTGGTGCCTGGGTGTTTCAGTCCGCCCTCGATGTGACGCCACACACCGTCGCGCTGTTCCCATATACCCTCGTACTTATACACTATATCCCTGAAAGTCTCAATGTCGAGCTCGTATGTATGCAGTAGCCGTAAGAATTTTACGGCACCCAATATCTCGTAGGCGTTGTGGTACCTTAGGTCGCCGATAATATCCATGATGTAATCCTCCAGTCGGGGCTCTATCGAATGCACCAAATCATGCTGAAACCACATGTGCTTTGCCAATATACCACACGCTTTCTTTTTCTCTTCCTGTGTCATTGTTTTCCTTGATAATATTTTGCCATCGGGTCCTCCTCATCAACTCCCTTCTTCGTGTCTTCCTTGACCTTCGATGGTGTCACTTTGTAGTTCAGACCTATTGCCTCGAACTGAAGCATCAGCGTGCGTTGCATCTTGTCGTAGTAAGGCAGCAGGGGGGACACCTCGTTCTTCATCTGCGACATCGAGCCGGAAACCAGCGTCACCAGGCTCTCCGTTTCCTCCAACTCTGCCTGAACCTTGTCGAGCATCACCATGTTTGATGCTGTCGCCCTTACCTGTGGCAACAGCCACGGCTCCATGTCCGCACCCGTGCGGCTCTTAATCATCTTGCGCAGCTCCAGTTCATAGGCGTGCGCTGTTCGTTGTTTCGCCATAGTTATCTTTTGAAAAGTGATTTGTAATGTTTCAATTCTTGTTCCAACTCGTAGGGGTGGCGACGCTCGCGCCAGGCATCCATCGTGATGGGGTATCGACGACCAGGTAGCGACATCCACTTCTCCCACTGGTCGTCGCATGGGCGGTGCAACAGTCGCTTCTGCTTTCGGTAGGCAGCGGCACTGCGCTCGATACCCTTTGACGTGAGCGGCGGGAAACCATCGGGCGTGAACACACCCAGACAGCAGTACGCCTGCCGTTGCCCCTTCGTCAGTTCTTCCTTCGGTCGGAGTCCCAGCAGCGGACAGCGCGAACATTTGTCGGGCTGTTCGGGTGGCAGCTGGATTGGAGTAAAAATCGCTTTTGGCATTTTATTTGTTATTATTTTGCGTTATAAGTATATTGCGCATTTTCGATACCTTGCGCAATTAAGATATGATGCGGGAAAAACGAGAATTTCAAAATTCACTCTCTCAACAGAAGAGAGGGCAAGTGGATTTGGGAATATCGAGGCCCCTCGGAAAAAATCAGCCCCCCAGGGTAGATTTCTCCTCGGCTGCCCGACGTTTGAGGTCGGAAAGGTAGGCATCAGCCTTCTCTCCGTAGGATTGTGGTGGTCGCTGTTGCTTTTCCTTCCATCGCTCGAATGCTTGGTCACGCCTCGCCTTCACGTTCTCCTTCTTCTTCGAGCCGAGTTCTTTATGCACTCGCACATGACAAGGCACACACAGCAGCACACAGTTGTTTGGATCATAGCAAAGCCTCTCCATTTCTGCCTGTGTCTTGGCCGACTCAAATGGTATCAAGTGGTGGCAATCGACACCGGCAACGATGTACCCATCACGTCGGCACCACTCGCATAGCCCTTCGGCTCTCTCCCACACCACGCGCTTGGTCTCCACCCAACGCTTGTCGTTCAGCATCCGCATGTGCTCAGGTCTATATCGTGACTTGCTCATAGCTCACCATTCGTAACCTATTGGTCTGAAGCCTTGCGCCTCCAACGCCTCCAGCGTCTTGGGGTCTGCTGGTGGTGGCGGTGGGGTCGGCTCAGCAAACTTGAACTCTTCATCAATCATCTTGCACCTCGCTTTCTTCTGGTGGTTGTAGGTCGGTCTGTCTATGCTCACCCTCCCAGTCTTCGAAGTTGAAGCGCTGGTCAGTAGCGAGGCTGTCAGGTGTGCGGTGTTGTAGTCCCTTGGCCTTATGACCATAGGCTACTTCCTTGCCGTTATCCATACGTGCCGCGTCCTCGAATTCCTGTCTGAGTTCACCATTCAAGTGCATGATGACCTCGGCATCTGCCAGCATGTTGATGACCTCGCTGACTCGCTCACAACCAAGAATGATTTTGGCACGCATTAACTTTAGGTATAACTCCGGCATACAGATGTTGAAGATGCGCTCAAAGATGTCCATCACATTCTCCGTCTGCGTCCATTTGTCGAAGAATGGCTTGTTGACCATCGTAGCCCTGAAGCCTTTCTTCTCGCCGTCGGCATCCTGGAAGATATACACCGCTTGCGCCACCTCTTTGTTGACCGTCGGATCTGCCAGGTTCAGCGCGTCAGCCCAACCTGTCATGTGCTCAAAGATGGCCATTGCTCGTTCTATCTCTTCGCTCAGGTTGTGCCGGTCATCCATATAGCGGATGATGGTGTCGCACACCATCTGTATGAGCTGATAGATGCTCATGTTCTTCTTCTGGGCAATGCGCGTCAGCCGCTCGATGGAATACTTCGATAGCTTGGAAGAAACGTTTTTGTATTTTTCGTCATTCATTGTGTTATTGTTAGGTTTAGTTTGTCAACCAATGGTGCCACAGTTGGCACTTGATTTCGTAATTCGTTGAGTGTCGTCGGTGCCGGTGGTGCTTGGTTGATCATGCGGATCACCACGTCAGCGATGTCCGCCTTCGGCCCGTCGCACTCCTTCCACCATTCTGTCACTGGCTTTGCGTCGATGCTGATGCCTGGGTAGTAGAGACTGTCGGCTTTCTGCTTCCATGCCTTCACACCGTCGCGGTCTGGGTAGAGGATGATGTTGCGACGCTGGTCGAAGAGTGGCTGAAGTCGCTCGCGGGTGATGTTGCTCGAACCACAGCAGGCCATCCATAGTTGCATGTCGTTGTTGCCGTAGGCTATCGCCATGAGTATCGCGGTCTTCTCCGACTCCACCAGCTTGATGGTTGCTTTCGGGTATCGCTTCAGAAGGTGTTCACCAAATAGGCACTGTCGGTACTCCTGCTTCTCAGGGTCGTAGTATTGCTTGTAACCACCACGCTCCAGTAGATTATGAATCCAATCTGTTGGGTATTGGTTCTTTTCTTTGATACGATGTCCGTCTGGCTTGTACTTCATGTAGTGAGCCGTGCGAGGGTTGCTGTCCTTGTCTATCTGCCAGAACACTGTGAACTCATGGTCGCCATATTGCTGGTGAATTGTCGAGTGGCCCACGCAGTAGTCATGCAATACATGTGGTATGCGTGCCCGTTGCTCGCTGCCCCACTTGACACCCTCGCGGATGAAGCGTACCAGGTTGTCCATCGTGATGTCTTGCATGCGCTTTGCTACCATTGTGCGAGGTAGTACCAACGTAGGCAGTGGCGGTGGCAGTGGTCGTGGTGGCGGTGGTGTGTAGTTCAGTGGCACGTCGTCCACCTCGATGTTGTACTTCTTGCCGAGATAACGGATGGCATCAGGATAGCTCAGCTTCTCGTGAGCCATCAGAAAGTCCACCACACCGCCTTTCGCGTCACACTTGAAGCAGCGGTAGCAGTTCTCCTTGGGATATACCGAGAAGTTGCCGTAGTCGCGGTCTTCGTGGAATGGGCAGATGCCTTCATACCTCACGCCCTTCTTCCTCAGCTTCACGTCCTGGAAGTCGCCAATGACCTCCTCAATGCGTGCCACGTCAAGTATGTGGTCGATGATGTCCTTGCGTATCTTTGCCATAATCGC
>Ga0265298_10003569_pt1 | contig 20477 bp, 18 predicted proteins | sample AusTroGonzalo_MG_3_FD_193486 | JGI IMG/M metagenome (GOLD analysis project Ga0265298, IMG submission 193486) | Bovine rumen microbial communities from tropical cattle in Woodstock, Queensland, Australia - Gonzalo_01 | ecosystem: Host-associated > Mammals > Digestive system > Stomach > Rumen ... | reverse complement strand
CCCGGGCTCGTCGGCGACGATCGTCATCGACGAGCCCGGGATCGCCGCGAGGACGATGGGGATCAGGATGCCGAACGTGCCCCAGGAGGTGCCCGTCGAAAAGGCCAGGATCACCGCGATCACGAATATGATCGCCGGGAGGAAGAACCTGAACGATGCAGCGGGTCCGTTGATGAGGTCGGAGATGAACACCTTGGCGCCGAGCGAGTCGGTCATCGTCTTGAGGGTCCATGCGCAGCAGAGGATCATGATCGCGGGGACCATCGCCTTGAAGCCTTCGGGGAAGGCGTCCATGCAGTCGCGGAAGGTTATGACGCGGCGGCAGAGGTAGAATGCGACGGCGAAGATTATCGTCACGATCGAGCCGTATACGAGACCGACGGAAGCGTCGGAGTCGGAGAACGCCGTTATGAAGGAAGGATGGTCCTCGCCGAAGTAGCCGCCGGAGTAGATCATGCCGAAGATGCAGGCCGCCACAAGGAAGATCACGGGGATCACGAGATCGATCACCTTGCCGCGCGCGTTCTGGGTAAGGCCTTCGGTCGCGGCGTCAAGCGCGCCAAGGTCGGGCTTGTCCGCGAGCGAATTGGCCTCATGGCGCTTCATCGGACCGAAATCGAACTTTGCGATCGCAAAGAACACCATGGTCACGATCGTGAGGATTGCGTAGTAGTTGTACGGGATCGCGTTGATGAAGAGCGAGAAGCCGCTCTCCGCGCCCGCACCCTTGGCGAAGCCTGCGACGGCGGCCGCCCAGGAGGAGATGGGCGCGATGATGCAGATCGGGGCCGCGGTCGCGTCGATCAGGTAAGCGAGCTTGGCGCGGGAGACCTTCTTCGCATCCGTGACCGGGCGCATGACGGAGCCGACCGTAAGGCAGTTGAAGTAGTCGTCGACGAATATGAGCATTCCGAGGATGATCGTCGCGATCTGGGCGCCGACACGGCTCTTGATGTGGTCTCTCGCCCAGCGGCCGAACGCCGCGGACGCCCCGGTCTTGTTCATCATCGAAACGAGAGCGCCAAGGAGGACCAGGAAGAGAAGGATTCCGATGTTGTACGGATCGGCGATGGATTTCACGAACCCGTCGGTCATCACATGGGTCACCGTTCCCTCGAACGCGAAGTTCGAGTAGAGAAGCCCGCCGGCGACGATGCCGACGAAAAGCGACGAGTACACCTCCTTCGTGATGAGCGCGAGGAAGATCGCGATGAGCGGCGGAAGGATCGCCCACCAGGTGCCGAAAAAGCGGTTCTGCGTCCTTATGGTCTTGAGGGCCGCCTCCTCGTGGCTGACGAACTCGCCGTCGGCCTGTACGTTGTCGGCGTAGGAGTCGATGTATTCCTTGGCGGAGTCGAAGTCCGCAAGGTCATACTCCTTGGCATCGTCCCCTTCGCCAACGGTGAATTTGGCGGAAACGGCGCCTGCTGGCTCGACCGCGCCTTCAACGGCGACCTCCGGAACGTCAGCGAGCGAAACGAGTGAAGCAGCCGCGATCACGGCCGCCACGACAATCTTCTTCATCCGTCATTCTCCTTTTTTCATTTTACCGAAAAACTCCCGCCGCGGCGGTTTCGAGGACCTGCCTCGCCCGCCATCCGCCCCAGACGAACATCCGCCATGGGCGGACGTTCCGCGCGACCCTCACCACGCGCCCCTCGCCGTCCATAAACACGGCGTCGATGGCGAAACGCATGAAAAAGGTATGGATGCAATTGCACCGCGTAATCAGAAGACCCTTCCCCGGCTCAAGCCCGTCCCGTCCGATCAAACCCTTCGCCCTGTCGGCAAAAGTCCGCGCGATTTCGGCGTCCACCCCGTTGATGCAGATACGCTCCACGGCGGTGTATTATATCATAACTGAAGGTTGCCTGGGCGAAAGAAGATATAGCGGCCCGCGATGAGCATGTCGTAGCGCGCAAGCACGTCCGCGCCTATGCGGTTCATCGGCTCGGGAACGACAAGCGGCGTGATCTCGAGGCCGTGGCATACCGGAAGGACGCCCTTCTCGCCGAGCTGCGGCTTGAGGCCTGTCCTGCCGTTGATGTCGACGGCCGCCATGTCAGAGGCTTCGCCGACGGTGGGCCAGAGCGTATCCTTGGAGAGGAATGTCATCGAGGAGCCCGAGTCGACCAGAACCTCGAATGTGCGCTCGCCGATCTTCACCGGGAGAAGGATGCTCATGGGATCATGGAGCGATCTCATCACCGGACGGTCGAATCCGTCGCGCCTGTCCTTCCCGGGAGCGAACACGAGCTCCTGCGACGAAAGCGAAACGAGGCACGGGACGCGCGCCAGCGTGCTCATGCCCAGGATTCCGTCCACCTTGGCCCCGATGGACGAAGGCAGGTGCGAGATGTCGAGCGCCATCGCGCCGAAGTCCTTGAACTCCGCCGCCCCGATCTTCATCGACTTTACGCGCATGAACCGCGGCGCGCCCTCGACGTTTGTGTCTCCCATCATCATGACGGGAACGAGCTCGGAGCCCGGCATGTTCCTTTTCACAAACGCCATGTCGAATGTCGTATGGGTGGCGCCGGTGTCGACGAGAAGCGTGCACTTCGCGCCTTCAAGCTCGGCCTCGACAAACGTCATGTTGGTGCGCGGCATCACCTTCAATGCGGCGCGAGCCTCCTCCTTGGGCGCGACCGACGCCCAGAACGGATCGCCATCCTCCCCCGCCGGCGGGACGGCCGCCGCAACGAACAGGGAAACCGCAAGACAGAACGCGTTGTTGATCATGTTGCCTCCTTGACCTGGACTAAAGGACAGTCGCCTCGAAATCGAAGCCTCGCGACCTTGCGAGCTTCACGTCGACAAACTCGCCGACCGGCGGTTCCGAGTCGAGGTAGACTACGCCGTCGACATCGGGTGCCTGGCTCTCCATGCGGGCGACGCCGGGCGCAACCACAAGCGCGCGGAACGTTTCGCCGACCATTCGCCTGGCCTTCACCTTCCAGAGCGCCGCGGCCTGGTCCATCACCAGCTTCTCGCGCTCCTCGGCGACCTTTCGCGAAGGACGGCCCTTCATCCTGGCGCCCTTCGTGCCCTCCTCGGGAGAATAGGCGAAAGCGCCGAGATGGTCGAACTGCATGCGGGCAAGATCGGCAAGCATACGCCTGAATCTCGCGTCAGTCTCCCCCGGGAAGCCTGTCATTATCGTCGTCCTGAGGGTGACTCCCGGCACGACGGCACGAAGGACCTCCGCCGCCGTGCGGGTAGCCTCTATCGCCCCGCGGCGGTTCATCCTGGCGAGAACCTCCGGATCGGTATGCTGGAGCGGCACGTCAATGTATCTGACCGCATGGCGCGACGTGAGCATCCATATCAGGAAATCCTCGCTTATCTCGCTAGGATACGAGTAGAGCACGCGGACCCAGAAATCGCCTTTGATCCTGTCGAGCCTCCAGAGAAGATCTACAAGGCCGGGACCGCCGGACTTCTTCCATTCCATCCCGTACAGCATCGGATCCTGCGCCACGACGTTGAGCTCGCGGCAACCGCTCTTCACGAGAGCGCGGGCCTCCTTCATTATGGAATCAAGCGGACGGCTCCTGAACCTGCCGCGTATCGCGGGGATCGCGCAGTATGAGCAGCGGTGGGCGCAGCCTTCGGCGATCTTCAGGTAGGCGAAAGCCTTGCCGGTGAACCTGAGGCCGGGGATCTTAGGCTCGACCCAGTCGCTTGGCACTCCCTGCCATACGTCCACCCCCGGGAACTTCGCCGCCGCCTTCGGGTAGCGCTGCGGATAGCATCCGGTTACGACGACCCTGCCGTAGTTGCCTGCGCGCTTCAAGGCAAGCGCACGCGTGATCTCTGCCTCGGCCTCCTCGCGTGCGGAGGCGATGAAGGCGCACGTGTTGACTATCACAGTATCGGCCCGATCCGGGTCAGGGGAAAGCATGCAGCCGCCCTTCACGAGATTCCCCGCCATCACCTGAAGGTCGACGGCGTTCTTGGCGCAGCCGAGGGATACGAGGGCAAGGGATTCACCTTTCTTCATAGTACGTCTCCATGACTGGTTTGAGCCCGCGAAGGAATTCGGCGAAAGGCGCGTTCTTCGCGGATGGCGTGAAGTCGATCGCAGGGCTGTACCCGAGACTTCGCGAAGCGAAGTTGTATGCGAAATGCTCCAGGGTGCGCCCCATCGCGCGGCAGCTCATGACAAAGTCGGTGATGCGGCGGCTTTCGAGATCCGCCACGATGTAGCAGACGATACCCTGCTCGCCGAACCTGTCCCTGGCCCTGAAGACGAAAACCCTCTTCGATGCGTCTTCGAGAAGCGCGGCGAACCCGTCGCGCGATCTCCTGATCGTGGTTGCGTTGAACTGGTTCGTCTTCGACGCCATCTGCGCGAGGCGGTCCAGATCGGCTTCCTCGGCAATCCGCGCCTCGGCCTTCAGCTCGAGCGACCTCAGGTATTCGCCGACGTCCTTGAACTGCGATTTAACGGACTCGGCGGCATGCTTCGCCGCGTAGCTGGCGGCGCGCAGCCGGTCTTCCGCGGTGCGCCCCATGCCGGAGAAGAAGTATTCCCCGATCCTGCGAAGGAGGCATCTCGCCCGCGCCTCCGGGCTCGCCACGCCGGAATCCCACCCGTTCCAGGGAAGGACCGTCACCTCCGGGAGATGGGCCGACATCTGCGCCCTTTCGTGCGGATTGTCATCGACGAAGACGACCGAGTCGACGGAGACGTTGAGCTCGCGGCATGCCTCGATGAGGTTGCCGGCCTTGGGGGCCCAGTTGACGCGCCTTGCGGCGAAGTCGGAATCCCTCAAGGGGAAATCCTCGCGCATGAAGTTTTCGCACGGGTCGTTCTTCGACAGGAGAACCAGCGCAACGCCCTTCTCGCGCAGCGCGAGAAGCCCCTTCTGGAACTCCGTGCACGGGACGAGCGCGTCCCTGCCGTCTTCGCTCAATATGCCGCGCCAGAGGGTGTTGTCGGCGTCGACAGCAAGGACCTTCTTCGGGGAGGCGAGGCGAAAGTACCCGAATTCCTCGACAAGCGCCTTTATCCCGGCGAGGGAATAGGGCTGCGAGGCGAGGGAGCGCATCCGCTCGTCGAAAAAGCCCTCGACCTCGGACGAGAGGGCCTCGTCATGGGCTGTTACGTCAAATACGAAATCAGGAGCGAACCTTCCGAGAGGCGACGATCCGTCGAGAAGCTCCTGCCGCCATGCGCCGAAGCCGGACGGCACGTAGACGTCATATCCCGCCTCCTTGAAGTACGGGGCGAGGACATCCAGCGCGACATCTCCGACGAGGGCCAGCTTCATGTCACATCGCGGCCGCGAGAGCGGCCCCGAACTCGGAGCACTTCACTTCCGTCGCGCCCTCCATCTGGCGGGCGAAATCGTAAGTCACCGTCTTCGCGGCGATGACCCTGTCCATCGCGGCTATGATCCTGTCGGCCGCCTCGGTCCACCCCATGTACCTGAGCATCATCTCGCCGGAGAGGATCAGGGAGCCGGGGTTAACCTTGTCGAGGCCCGCATACTTGGGCGCGGTTCCGTGAGTCGCCTCGAAGACGGCAACGCCGGTCTGGTAGTTGATGTTGGCCCCGGGGGCGATGCCTATGCCGCCGACCGTCGCCGCGAGCGCATCCGACACGTAGTCGCCGTTGAGGTTCAGCGTCGCTATAACGTCGTACTCCGCGGGGCGGGTGAGTATCTGCTGCAGGAATGCGTCGCAGATGCAATCCTTGACGGTGATCGTCCTTCCCGTACGTGGATTCCTGAACTCGCACCACGGCCCGTCGCCGACGACTGTCGCGCCGTATTCTCGGCGTGCGAGGGCGTAGCCCCAGTCGCGGAACGCGCCTTCGGTGAACTTCTGGATGTTGCCCTTGTGGACGAGCGTCACGGACTTGCGGTCGTTCTGGACGGCGTAGTCGAGCGCCGCGCGAACGAGCCGCTCGGTCCCCTCAAGGCTCACTGGCTTTATGCCGATCGACGCCGTCTTGGGGAAGCGTATCTTCTTCACCCCCATCTCCTCGAGAAGGAACCTCTTGACCTTCTCGACCTCGGGAGTCCCGTTCATCCACTCTATGCCGGCGTAGATATCCTCGGTGTTCTCGCGGAAGATCACCATGTCCGTAAGCTCGGGGCGCTTGACCGGAGAGGGCACGCCCTTGAACCACCTCACGGGCCTCAGGCACACGTAGAGGTCAAGCTCCTGGCGCATGGCGACGTTGATGGACCTTATTCCGCCGCCGACGGGAGTGGTCAGAGGGCCCTTTATCGAGACGAGGCACTCGCGGCAGGCGTCCAAGGTCTCCTGCGGGAGCCACTCGCCCGTCTTCCTGAAGGCCTTCTCGCCCGCAAGGACCTCTTTCCATTCGATCCTGCGCTCGCCGCCGTAGGCCTTCTCCACCGCTGCGTTCCAGACGGTCATTGCGGCCCTGGTTATGTCGGGCCCCGTGCCGTCACCTTCGATGAACGGAATCATCGGATTGGCGGGGACGCTAAGCCTGCCGCCCTGCATTGAAATATTTTCGCTCATGGTCAGTAGTCGGTTGTCAGTTGTTGGGATTGATGGGGCGGATGGATGAGATGTCCATCTTCCCCGGATCGATCGTCTCGATCGGAAGCGGTGCGCGCCTTGACCACGCCCCCTTCGTGAAATCGGGTATGGGCTGGGGGGCCGAGCCTTCGCGGACGCTTTTCTCGGTGAGCTCCCCGAGACAGCACCAGGCGGCGAGGTCGTATACATCAAAGTCGAGCGGGAGGCCGTTCTGCATGCAGTACGCCCAGCGGAGGTCCATCACGAGATCCATCCCGTCGTGTCCGCCGACCTCGACAGCGAGCTTCCCGGCATATCGCCATAGAGGATGCATGAACTCGTTTCGCACCTCCTCGGCGCGCGCCTCGTCGAAATACCTGTGGGCCCCCTTGCCGACCTCGTCCTCCCAGGCGACGCGATACGGGTAGTCGACCATTATTCCGCGCGTGCCGACATAGTTGTTGAGGCGGCTGTACGGACGGGGGGTCGCTATATCGTGCTGCAGCATGATGGTGCGGCCCTTTTCGGTCTGGATGAGCGTCGTGTTCATGTCGCCCATCTCGATGTGCAGCTTCAAGCGCGGATCGTCCGGACCGAATTTCGCTGCGGCGTACTCCGCGAAACCGCACGGAGCCGTCTCCATTGAAACGACGCGGGCGAGCCTGTCGCCGCGGTTTATGCCCATCGCCTGGCAGAGGGGACCGAGCCCGTGGGTGCAGTATTGGTTCCCCTTGTGCCCGGCGTTCCACTTGAGCCGCCAATAGTCGCGGTAGTGCAGCATGGCATCGTCTTCAGGGGAATTGTAGTTGTAGCTCCTCAGGTCGTGCAGGTAGCCGCCCTCGCCGTGGATAAGCTCGCCCAGCCTTCCCAGGCGCGTCAGATTCATCGCAAGAAGCTCGAACTCGCCGTAGCAGCAGTTTTCGAGCTGCATGCACCGTCGGCCAGTCCTCTCCGCCGTCTCCACAAGGCGCCAGCATTCCTCCACGGTGAACGCGGCAGGGACCTCCACAAGGGCATCCTTGCCGCATTCCATCGCCTCAAGGGCGACAGGCACGTGCAAATGCCACGGGGAGCAGTTGTAGACGACGTCGATGCCGTCCCATGCGCACATGTCGCGCCAGGCCTCGGGCCCCACGAACTCCCTGGCCCTGGGAAGCGAGAGCTTCTCCAGGACAGCCTGGTACTTGTCGACGAGATGCTGCCGCGTTTCGCAAAATGCGGCGACTTCGACACCCGGGACTATCGGAAGGCGATCCATCGCCATTCCTCCGCGGAGTCCCAATCCTACGAGACCTACTCTTATTTTCTGCGACATGTCAGCCGAGGGAGGACGAAACCTTGAACACGGCCATCAATATGGCGACAGCGACGAAGCCGACCGCACCCGCGATCATGACTATCAGTATCGGTTCAAGGGCATTGGTGAAAGAGGTGATGTGGCGATCCATGTCCTTCTGGTAGCGCCGACCTATGTGCTCAAGGGAGCCGGCCATGTCGCCGGCCTGCTCGCCGACCGCGAGCATGTCGGTCATCATGCGCGGGAAGACCCCGGAGGACGCGAGAGGCCCGGAGATGCTCGTGCCGTCGGTGACGCGCTTCCTGGCGGTCGCAAGAGCTTCGGCTATCACGGCGTTGTTGCATGTCTCCTCTGATATCTTGAGGGCCTGCAGCACGTTGACGCCGTTGACGAGGAGGGTCTTCAGCGTATATGCGAGAGACGAATAGACTCCGCAGGCGACGATGCCCTTTATGAGCGGCGCGCGGAGCTTCCATCCGTCTATCTTGAGGCGTCCGGCGGGCGTCTTGCGCCACTTGTTGAACCAGATCGCGAAGAGGACGGCGGCGATCGCCATCATCCAGCCGTAGTTTATGAGCCCGTCGCTCATGCCGATGAGGATTCGCGTCGGGAGCGGCAGCGCGGCGCCCATCGATTCGAACACCTTCTGGAACTGGGGGATGATCCACACCAACGCGCCTATGACCGCAAGAATGCCGAACACAAGCACTATGACCGGATAGCTCAAGGCGCTCTTGATCTTGCTGCGCATGTTGTCGTAGCGCTCGTAGTGATCGACAAGGCGGCGGAGCACCTCCACCATGGCGCCGGAGGCCTCGCCGGCGCGTATCATGTTCGAGTATAGGGGCGGAAAGCTTTTGGGGTGGTGGGCGCACGCGTCAGAGAAGTTCTCGCCGCGGACGATGCGGTCGCAGAGGTCCTGGCAGATGTAGCGCTGCGCGCTTCCTTCCTCGCCCTGGCCGGCAAGCGCCTTGAGCGCCTGCCCGAGCGTCATGCCGGCCTCTATGAGATCGGCGAGCTCCGAGGTGAAGAGTAGCACCTCGACGTTCTTCATCTGCGTCTTCTGCTTCGTGCCGCCGATCTGCATGTTCCAGACAGGGGCGGAGGGCGACGCCGACGACGATGCCGGCGCTGCCGCCGACTTCGCCGCTTCCCCTCCGCTCTTTCTGGCGTATCCCATGTTACTTTATGACCCTTGCGCGTATCACCGAATCGCTCGCCTCGAGGGCCTTGACCACGTCGGCCGGGATCGGCGAATCGGTGTCTATGAGCGTATATGCGAAATCGCCGCGGCTCTTGTTCGCGATCGCGTCGATGTTCACGTTGGCGTTGCCGAGGATCGACGTGAACTGACCGATCATGTTCGCGACGTTCTTGTGGCATATCGAGACGCGTCCCGCCTTGGTCGGTATGCCGAGAGAGCACGCCGGATAGTTCACGGAATTCACGATGTTTCCGTTTTCGAGATAGTCGCGCATCTCCTTGACGGCCATCACGGCGCAGTTGTCCTCTGCCTCTTCGGTCGATGCGCCGAGGTGGGGGATCACGATGCACCCCTTCTGTCCGGCTGTCGTGGGGTTGGGGAAGTCGGTCACGTACTTCCTCACCTTGCCGGACTCGAGGGCGGCAAGCATATCCTTCTCGTTGACGAGAGCGTCGCGCGCGGCGTTTATGACGATGACGCCGCGCTTCATCATGGCGATCGCCTCGGCGTTTATCATGCCCTTCGTGGACTCGAGGGCCGGGACATGGATCGTTATGATGTCGCAGTTGTCGTATATCGCCTCGACGTTCTTGCAGTGCCTCACGCCGCGGTCAAGCTGCCATGCGGCGTCGACCGACATGTAGGGATCGTATCCGTAGACCTCCATGCCGAGCTCGATGGCGGCGTTCGCCACCTTCTGGCCGATCGCCCCGAGGCCTATGACGCCGAGGCGCTTGCCCTGTATCTCCGTTCCCGCGAAAGCCTTCTTCGCCTTCTCGGCGGACTTACCGATGGCGGGATCGGCGGCATTGGCCTTGACCCATTCCACGCCGCCGATGATGTCGCGGCTCGCAAGCAGCATCGCCGCGAGGACAAGCTCCTTCACGCCGTTGGCGTTCGCGCCGGGCGTATTGAAAACGACGATTCCCTTCTTTGCGTATTCCGCATGGGGGATGTTGTTGACGCCAGCGCCTGCGCGAGCGACCGCGAGGAGCTGTTCGCCAGGAACGAGCTCGTCCATCTTGGCCGAGCGGACGAACACGGCGTCGGCTTCGCCGAACTTCTCCGTGCGTTCGTAGTTGTCGTCCAGGTTCCCGAGCCCCACTTCCGCAATGGGGTTCAGGCAGTTGTATTTGTACTTCATTTTTTCCTTCTTTCTTCCGTAGAGTTTATCATGGAATTTGCCGTCACGCATGAGGGCAGAAGGTATTATATCATACTTCTCGATCGCGCGCTTCAATAAAGCCGCAACCGACGTCGCCGGTCAAGACGCGACCAGCTCCTCAAGGAGATCCGCGACTCTCGCGGCTGCATCAGGCACGGCAAGAGCCTTCATGCGCTCGCGCATGGACGCCAGGTGCTCCGGGTGGTCGAGCTTCTGCATGAGGTAGCGGCATATCTGGCGCGGCTGAAGCTGGCTCTGGATGCCTTCATCGGCGGCGCCTTTGGCGGCGAACGCCTCGGCGTTGAAGTGCTGGTGGTCGCGAAGCGCCGAAGGCAGCGGTATGAGCAGCGCCGGCTTTCCGCAGGCCGCGAGCTCGAAGCAGGTGGAGGCGCCAGCCCTCGCGACGACGATATCGGCCGACGCAAACGCATCCGCCATGGCCGTCTCGAAAGCCTTGACCCTGGACGGCACCTGCGCCTTGGCGTAGGCCGCCTTGACGAATTCCTCGTCCTTCGCGCCTGTCTGGTGGATCACGTAGAGATTCCTCCTCTCGCCGCGGCGATCAAGGTCGTTCTTCAGCATGACCACGGCCTCGCTCATGAGCATGTTGACGGCATGCGCCCCCTGGGACCCTCCTGTCACGAAGACGGTAAAGGAATCGGCGGGGATGAAGTCGAACCTCCTGCCCTTGGATATAGACTCGCGGACCGGGAGCCCCGTCATCACTATCCTGGCGTTCGGAAGGCACTTCGCTGTCATCTCAAAACTGGTCGCCACGCGCGAGGCGAACCGGGACAGGAAGTCGACAGCCTTCCCGGGGACCGTATTGGCCTCGTGAAGGACGATCGGCACGCCGCAGCTCCTTGCCGCGAACACCGGAGGCAGGCTCGAATATGAGCCCATCGCCAGAAGAACGTCGGGGCGCGACTTCTTCATCGCACGCCTGCACCTCATGAACGACGCCAGGATCGAAAGGACGTTCCGCGCCTTGAGCTGCTTTGCGCCTGTGGCGAAAACGTCGCCGGTCCAGCTTTTCATTACGCTCGACTCGATATCCCTCCCCGAGCTCCATACGGTCACGTCATGGCCCCTTGAGCGGAGCTCCTCCGCGACCGCAATCCCGGGGAATGCGTGTCCGCCGGTTCCGCCACATGCAACTACAACCTTCATCACCAATCCCTTTCGTTTGGCGGAAGAGGAGCTTTCCTCATACGCGCCCTCTTGTCGGCTTCATGTTCGTCGCTGCGCTCCTGAGCCCTTCTCAGGATCGCATCGACCTCCCTGTCTTCCATCGCATCAGCCTCATTGCCTTCGTTGGATTCTTCCTCCTGCGGCTCGCCTTCCTGTCCATCGGTTTCGTCATCCTGCGAGGATTGCCGGTCTTGCTGACCCTGCCCGCCGCCATCCTTCGGAAGAAGTTCCTGTATCTCGCGTATGATCTCCAGCGCCTTCTCCTGCGATGGCGGGAGCGGCGACTCGACGCACTCGATCTGAAGCTTCTCCAGCTCCGTCGCAAGCGCGGATATCTTCGCCTGGTCCTCTGCCGTGAACGGAGGGCGGTTCGTGTTGCTCTCGGCCTGCTGCTCGTACGCTCTCGCCCAGGCGGGGAATTTCGCCCTGAAAGCCCTCGTGAAGTCGAGCGCGTCCTGCTGCCAGCTTCTTCCGTTGAACGATTCGACATCCTGCCAGGCGTTCGACTGGGCGACAAGGTCTTCGCCGATCGCCGCCGGGGGCATGGCGATCATCTTGAGAAAGCGCGTGCAATCGTGCTCGACATCGCTCATTGTCGAATAGCTTTCCTGTTCGAGGTCCTCAAGCTGGCGCGCCGCAAGGCGCGACTTGCCCCTCGCCTGGTCTATCTGCATGACAATCGTCGCGGCCTGCTCCTCGTTCGTGACGGACTGGCATATCGCTTCCTTTACAGGGATCCACGCATCCGAAATCCTCTTCGCCTTCTCCGTGAGCCTATCCGACAGATCGATGACCCGCGATGGGACGTTCGTAAGATATCCGCCCGACTCCTTCATGATGTCGCGCGCATCGTATGTCGCCGCAAGCATCAAGGAGCCCGGGTCCTTCCCCTGCGCGGCCTTGAGAACCTCGTCAATGTGCTTTGCCTCCACAAACTCCGGCAGCCCGCGGACGGCGCGGGCGAAGTTTCTTGCGGCCCTTTCGTCTGACGGATTTGCGCGCAACGCGATCTGGGCGGCCGCGGCCGCCTCCTCATTGTTGCCGCTCTCAAGCTCCAGCTTGGCGACGACTTCCGCCGCGCGGGCCCCATGCGAGCGCGTAAGCATCATAGGACGCAAAACCCTCAGCGCATTTGTCGCATCACCTTCTTCCAGGTAACCGACTCCCTCGTTCCACTTCTCCGACTCGGACTTCTCCGACTCGGACTTCACACGATCTCTCTCGCCCATGATCGACAGAATCGCACAGGCGACGGACGAAAGCAGCAGAAACATGGCGAGCCTTCTCATGATCATCATCTCCCCTTGTGCCAGTCGGCGAAACCTGCTGCGATTGCGGCCGCCATGCGATCGCGGCTCTCCTTGTCCCACGCCGCCTCCTCACCCTCGGGATGCGTTATGAAGTCTGCCTCTATAAGGCAGCTGGGCACTTCCGGGTTTCGCGTAACGGCGAAATTTGCGTGCATGCTTCGGGCTCCGTCCATTCTCCTGGAGATGGCCTTCGCCATCGCCTCGCCTATCGCATTCCAGGAGTAGACCGCAGAGTATCTTATGTTGCCTGCGTCGCGGTCAGCCGCCGGAGCATTGTGGTGGATGGAAAGGAAGGCATCGGCCTTCGCCTCGTATATCTTCTTGGGGCGCTCATAGAGAGGCATGGCCCTGTCGTCGTCCCTGGTCATGACAACCTTGTACCCAAGCCTCGAGAGCTCTTCCCCGACAGCCTTGGCGAGGAGGAGGTTCGCCTCCTTTTCGCACCAGCCATGAGGCGAGATGCACCCGAGATCGACGGGGCCTCCGTGCCCGGGATCAAGCACCACCGTGATGTCTCCAGGAGCCTTGTCTCCAGGGTGCGGCCTCGCCTCGTCCGCGGCGTAGTCGAGCTTTGCGTAGACGCGCTCCTCGGTGGCCGCCGCCTTGGGGCGCGGCTTGGGCTTGGCCGCGACATGGAACGTCCGCGAAGTCTCGCTGTGGCGTCCCTGCCAGTCGCATGAGGCGACCACCGTATTCTCCCCTTCCTTCAGCTCGACATATGCGGCCCAGGCGCCGGTCCTGTGCACCGGAAAGCTCTTCCCCTGCACAATCACGTTCGTCACCCCCGGATCCGTCGAACCGAGCACATAGCCATGCTCTATGTACGGAAGCTTCTGGCCAGGCTTCGGAACGGCTATCGCGACAGCCATGATGAGAGATGCAGGAATCATTTGAATTTCCCCAAAGTCTTCAATGCGTTCCGCACGGTAAGCTCGGCAAACGCCTCAAAAGGAGTCTTCCTCAGCTCCGCGAGGAACTTCGCCGTGTGGACGACAAACGCGGGCTCGTTCGCATTGCCCCTCAAAGGGACGGGTGCGAGGAACGGAGAGTCCGTCTCGACGAGTATCCGGTCGTCCGGGACCACAAGAGCCGATTCCCTGACGTTCTCCGCCGCGCGGAATGTGACGATGCCGGAGATCGATATCATGAAGCCGAGATCCAGAAGCTCGCGGCAGAACTTCGGCCCGCCGGTGAAGCAATGTATGATGCCGCGACTCGGTATGTCGCGAAGAAGCCCTAATGTATCGTCATCCGCGTCGCGCGTATGGATCACGACCGGCAGATCGAGGCTGCGGGCGAGCTCGAGCTGCCGCGCCATCAGGTCCATCTGGCCTTTTCTCGTTTCCGGCGAATAATGGTAGTCGAGCCCGATCTCCCCGACCGCCGCGACGCCGGAATAGTCCAGCTCCGGGAGGTCCTTGCCGGCCTGGTCGCGATCCCAGCCGATGCATCGCCACACCTTCACGCCCCCGATGCCGCACTTCGACGCCATATCGACGCCGCTGTTGAGCGCCGCACTGCCGCCCACCGCCATAACACGCGTGACGCCGGCCGCGGCCGCACGCTCAAGGACCTGTCCCGTCTCGGCGCAAGTCCCTTCGAAATGGGCGTGCGTGTCGAAAAGCTCGATCATTTGACGACTTCGTATCCGTCAGGGTCGCCGCCCGTGACGGAATACTTGATTATCTTCCCGTCATGCCAGAAGATGTCGACCGAATATCCGCCGCGCGCGCGAAGCCCCTTGACCTCGCCGAACGACCAGGCCTTGGGAAGAGCCGGGAGAAGCCTTATCAGAACCTTGCCGTCCTTCGTGCGCTCATGGCTCTGGACGAGCATTTCGCAGACGGCCGCGACCATGCCCAGGTTGCCGTCGATCTGGAAAGGCGGATGCGTCGCGAACATGTTGGGGAGCGTGTTGTACCTTTCGAGGCCGGCAAGCATCTCGACCGCCTTCTCGCCGTCGCCGAGCCTGGCCCAGAGCGCGGCGCGCCAAGGCCACGTCCAGCTGCGGCGGGAGTCCTTCGTCGTCGTCCTGCCGGAAAGCGATATCGCCGCCGCCGCCGCAAGCTCGGGGGTCGAAGTGCGTGTTATCGTCGTGCCCGGGTAGACGGCGAAGAGGTGGGATGTGTGGCGATGGTCGTCGCCCTGCACGTCGATATCCTGCTGCCATTCCTGAAGCTGCCCCCAACGCCCGATCTTGTTGCGGCCGAGCCTCGCCAGCACGGGAACGGCCTGCGCGGCGACTTCGTCGTCAAGCTCCAGGACCTTGGCGGCCTTTATGAGATCGATCAGGACCTCAGCCATTATCTGCTGGTCGTGCATCACGCCGTCTGCGATCGGGCCGTGCTCCGGGCTCCAGCCCTCCTTCACCAGGAGCCATCCATCGGGATCCTCGACGAGATGGGACATCATGAACGCCGCGGCGTCGCGAAGGAGCGGCCAGGCCTTTTCGTAAAGATACTGCCTGTCCATCGTGAAAAGGTAGTGGTCGTAGGCCATGATCGCCATCCACGGGAGCCCGGCGAAGTTCCACTTCCATCCGCCGCCGCCGAAGGCGTTGAGCGATGTCCTGTAGGCGACGCCTTTCGAGTCGGGGAACGCCAGACGCGTTTCCTTGCGCGCCGTGCGGTTCGCCGCAAGGAGCCAGTCCGCGACAGGCATCCACAGGTTTGACATGTTCGCCGAGTCCACCGCCCAGTAGTTCATCTGAAGGTTGATGTTGGTGTGGTAGTCGCTATGCCACATGGGCGCGTTGGAGTTGCACCAAAGACCCTGCAGGTTGGCGGGAAGCGTGCCGGGACGCGACGACGAGATCAGCAGGTAGCGCCCGAAATTGAACTGCGTCTCGACGAGATCGCGAAGCGCGTCATCGATGGACGGCATCGCGAGCATCTGGACGCCTTTGCCGAAATAGCGCAGCTTTTCACGCGTGGTGGCCCCGACCCAGCGCCTTGTGCCGGCGCTGGCGATCCTGAGCTCCATGCGGTCGAAGAACCTGGAGTAGTCGGCCATGTGCTCCTCGAGCAGATCGTCAAAATCGGCGAAGAACGCCTCGCGGTAGGGCTCGCACGGCTGACCTAGGCCAAAATCGTCCTGGGTCATGTCATAGGAGGTCTTCGCGCGAAGGAACACCACGAGATTCGTGCCTCCCTGCATGTACCAGTCGGCGCGCGCGGTATAGGCGAGCCCGTTCGGGAAAGTGCCGCTGAAAGCGAGGGAATTCTCCCCGGCACGGTACGTCTGCTCCCCGTGCGCGCCCGTAAGCGTCATCCTGGCTGTGAAAGGCTCGGCGGCAATGAACCGGAACGCGAGCACATCCTTGGGCGCGCTCGCAAACGCCTCGCGGTACATTTTGCAACCGACAGGAGAGAGGTTCCTGATTCCGACGATCTGCGGGGGAGCCTCCGTGACCTTGACCATATGGACGGCCTTCGAAAGATCGAGGCACCTTGTGTATCCGCCGGCGGCGGCCGCGCCAGGCCCGTCAAGATCGATGACTAGCTCGCCGAAGTTCTGGAAGTCGCCGACCTTCAGGTCGGTGGCGACGCTCGGCAGCTCGTTCGTGGCGCCGGAAAGGTTCCAGTCGCCCGTCCACAGAGAATCTACATTGAACTGTATGGACTCCTTGGCGATGCCGCCCGTAAGCATGGCGCCGATTCGCCCGTTCCCTATCGGGAATCGCTCCGACTGCCACGCTTTTGGATGCGTGGAGGCGGGACGGCTCGAGATGATTATGTCGTCAGCCTCAACCCCAAGTGCAACACACCCGATTGCTAGTGCAATATATCTGCTAAGTCTCATGATTGTAGTATTTTACCAAAATCAGTCGCACCTGCGCCATATGCAGATGCGGGTCTTGCCGTAGGTGCGGTCGCGGAGGAGCTCCCACGAAGGCGTCTCGTCGGCTCGCTGCACGGCCGTCATCTCGGCAATGAAGAGCCCTCCCGCCTTCACGACGCCGCGTTCGCGGAGGGTCGCCAGGACCGAGGCGTAGCCCTTCTCCTCGCCGAGGGCGTATGGAGGGTCGGCGAAGGCGATGTCAAAGCCGGGGCCTGAGTATGAGGCGATGTACCGGTAAGCGTCGGCGCGGACTATATCCGTCCTGGCGGCCTTGGCCATGGCGTCGATGTTGCGTCTCAAGACATCCAGGTGCCTGCCGTTCTCCTCCACGAACGTCGCGCTAGCGGCGCCGCGCGAAACGGCTTCGAGGCCTACGGAGCCTGTCCCCGCAAAAAGGTCGAGAAACGCCGCCCCCGGAATCTCGCACTGCAGGATCGAAAATAGCGCTTCGCGCACGCGATCCTGCGTCGGGCGTATCGCGTCGGATTTGGGGACAAAAAGGGTGCGGCCGCCGAATTCGCCGCTTGTTATCCTCATTTCGCGGCACCCTTCCTCTTCGCCGCCATGAATTCGCCGTATCCGCGATTCCTGAGCCTGCAGGCAGGGCACTCCCCGCAGCCTGTCCCCGGGACGCCGTTGTAGCAGGTAAGGGTATGGTTCTCGATCACATCGAGGATTCCGAGCCTGTCGGCTAGAGCCCACTCCTCAGCCTTTGTCATGTGCATGAAAGGAGTCACGATCCTCACCGGATGGTCGAGGGCAAGGCGCATGGCCTTCTGCTGGGCCTTTATGAAAGCCTCGCGGCAGTCTGGATAGCCGGAGAAGTCCGCTTCTGAGACGCCGGTGTAGATATCGTTCGCGCCGAGCTCCTTGGCCCATACGCCCGCCGCCAGGAGGAAGAACGCGTTCCGGCCCTCTACCACGGTGTTCGGGCACTTCGCCCCCTTCTTCCTCACTATCGCGCCCTCCTTTGACATGAGCGCGTTATGGGTGATGTCCTTGTAGAAGCCGAGGCGGACGACCTTGTGGTCCGCTATCCTGAAGCGGCGCGCAAGGGCGCGGGCGAACTTCGTCTCGAGGGAGTGGCGCTGTCCGTACTCGAAGGTGATCGCGGCCACCTGGCCGGCCCCGTATTTCTTCACGGCGAGCGCGAGCGCCGTAGCGCTGTCCTGCCCGCCGGAAAGGACCACGACGGCCTTCATGGCGCGTACTCCGCGGAGCTGTCGGCAGTCTCCCACACCTTGACGGACGAAAGGCCCGGAACCTGCGGCGCGAGGAGATTGAAGAAATGCCGCGCAAGATTCTCCGCCGTGGAGCGGAAAGGAAGCGCGACGGTGCGCATGCCGTGCTTTTCGACGACGGCCGCGATCTCGCGCTCGCCCTCGCTCGCCGTCGAATACATGAAGGCGTGGTCGAAGCGGTCGCAGATCGTCGCCGTCGCGATGTTTTTCAGATCCTTGAAGTCGATCACCATGTCGCTGCCCTCTACGGGGCCGGTCGACATGGCGACCGATATGTCCACACGGTAGGTGTGGCCATGGAGGTTCTTGCACAGCCCCTGATGGTTGGTCAGTATGTGGGCCGCGTCGAACCTGACCGTCTTCGTAACGGTCGTCACTTCGCCTTAGACGCGCTGCTCGCCGTCCACGAACACCGCGGAAGGCTTCCAGCTCTTCGGGTTGATTACGACGAGGTCGGCCGTGAAGCCCTTCTCGACCTTTCCGAGCTCCTTGCCCCAGCCGAACTCGATCGCCTGGTTCCAGGAGGTCGTGCGGACGAGGTCCTTGAGAGGAATGCCCGTGACGTCATGGACGTTCTTGAGGCCCATGCCCATCCAGAGGGTGGAGCCGGCGAGGTTGCCACCGTTCACGAGACGCGCCTCGCCGCCCTTCAGGAGGACGTCGAGTCCGCCCATCGAGAACGCGTAGCCGTCCTTGCAGTGCGAGCAGCGGAGCGAGTCGGTGATCATCTGGACGTGCGCGAGGCTGCGGCGCGTGAAGATGAGCCTGAGCATGTCGGGGCAGAGGTGGATCTTGTCGCAGATGACCTCGGTGTTGAGGTCCTCGATAAGGAAGCCCGCGCCGACCATGCCGATCTCGCGGTGGTGGAGGGGCGTCATCTGGTTGCAGAAGTGGGTCATGTGCCTGAGGCCGTTCTTGTAGGCGGGCATGAGGTCGGCAAGCTTGGCGCCCGTATGGCCGCAGCTCGGGACGATGCCCATCTTGATGCAGTCCTTGGCGAACTTCGCACCGCCCTCGGTCTCGACGGCGTAGGAGATCTGCTTGACGGGGAAGACCTTGTTGATCGCCTTGACTTCCTTGATCTCGGGCTTGCGGACGAACTTCGGGTTCTGCGCGCCGCAGCACTTGACGTTGATGAACGGGCCCTCGAGGTGGATGCCGGGGACCTTGGCGAAAGGCGCACCGGCCTCGACATAGGCCTTCGCGTTCTTCGCGGCGACAAGGAGCTCCTCGTGGGAGACGGTAAGCGTCGTGGGGAGGACAGTCGTCACGCCCTCGGCGAGCTTCGCCTCGGCAAGCTTGAAGACAGCCTTCGGATCGGGGTCGCAGAAGTCGTAGGTAAGCGCGCCGTGGGTGTGCACGTCGATGAAGCCCGGCATGACGTACTGGCCCTTGACGTCAACGACGGTCGTGGCGCCCTTCTCGGACACCTTCTTCGTCGTGACCTGGGTGATCTTCTTGCCCTCCACTACGATTGTCGCGCCGACGAGGTCCACATCAGGCGAAATCACGTGTGCGTTCTTGATGATTGTCTTCTGCATCTAGCTTGCTCCTTGTGGTGGTTTTTGTTTGTGATGGAATTATATCAAAAAAGAAAATGTCGCGCGACTATGCGCGCTGACGGAGGATCTCGTACATAGTGACGGCGGCGGCGACGCCGGCGTTCAGGGACTCGAACCCGCCGGGCATCGGGAGCTCGGCGATGAAATCGCAGTTTTCGCGCACGAGACGCGAGATTCCGGAGCCCTCAGCGCCGACCACGAGGCCGACCCGTCCCCTGAAGTCGATCCGGGTGTAGGGCTTCGCATCCTCGCCCCAATCGAGCCCGGTGAACCAGAGCCCCGCGTCCTTGAGGTCTTTCATGGCGCGGACGAGGTTAACGACATGCGCGACCTTTAGATGCTCTGCGCCTCCGGCCGATGCGCGAACCGCCGCGGGGGTTATTCCGCATGCGCGGTCCTCGGGGATCACGACGCCCGTGGCGCCGACCGCGCAGGCGGTGCGCAGTATCGACCCGACGTTCTGCGGATCCTCAAGATGGTCCAGGACCACAATGAGCGCGTTTTCGTCTTCGCGCACCTCGTCGAGGAGCTCGGAGAATCCGACATACGGATAGCCGGTGGTCTTCAGGGCCACGCCCTGGTGGTGGCCGAACCGCGTCAGCTTGTCGAGCTGGGCGCGGTCCATGGTCCTGACGACAAGGCGCCGCGCGTGCGCCTCGTCGCGGATCCGGCGGATCTGGTCGTCCTCGTCCGGGAACGCCGGGGGAAGGACGATTTCGCTCGCCGTCCTGCGGCCTGCGGCGAGTGCCTCCTCGACGGGGTTGCGGCCGAAGAGCCACTCCCCGCCGGAAACCATCTCGCGCGGGCCTCTATGATGCTGTTGCGCCATTACATCAGCGAGAGATAGAGCTTCTCGATGTCCTTGACAGAGCAGTCGCGGGGATTGCCCGGGCGGCACGCGTCGGCGTAGGCCGACTCGGAGAGGAACTTCACGTCCTCCTTCTTGAGTACGCCCTTGAGGTCCGGCGGGATGCCGACGTCCTTCGCGAGCTTCTCGACCGCGGCGATGGCGGCCTTGCGGTACTCGGGCATCGACATCTTGTCGACGTTCTTGACGCCCATCGCACGAGCGATCTCGCGGTACTTTGTGCCGGTCTTCGGGGCGTTGAACTTCATCGCCGTCGGCAGGAGTATCGCGCACGCCTTGCCGTAGGGCATGTCGTACA
>Ga0265298_10003567_pt1 | contig 20484 bp, 15 predicted proteins | sample AusTroGonzalo_MG_3_FD_193486 | JGI IMG/M metagenome (GOLD analysis project Ga0265298, IMG submission 193486) | Bovine rumen microbial communities from tropical cattle in Woodstock, Queensland, Australia - Gonzalo_01 | ecosystem: Host-associated > Mammals > Digestive system > Stomach > Rumen ... | reverse complement strand
CGATATTGGCAAGATCGTCAACCCCATCTATTTTACGGAAAACCAGTCGGGCGTGAATCCCCATGAGAAGATGGGCTACATCGACAGCGCCCAGATGATTATCAGTCATGTGACGGAGGGCATCAAACTCGCTGAGAAGTACAACCTGCCCCACATGATCAAGGATTTTATCTCGACGCACCACGGACAGGGCAAGACCAAATACTTCTACGTACAGTACAAGAACGCCCACCCCAACGACGACGTCGATGAACTGCTCTTTACCTACCCAGGTCCCAACCCCTTCACGAAGGAGCAGGCTATTCTAATGATGGCCGACACCGTGGAGGCTGCCTCGCGCTCCCTACCCGACTATACGGAGAAGAGCATCCGCGAACTGGTCAATAAACTGATCGACACGCAGGTGACGGAGGGATATTTCAAGGAGTGCCCCATCACCTTCCGCGATATCGCCTATGCCAAGACCGTGCTCATCGAGAAACTGAAGACGATCTATCATACGCGCCTTTCATATCCAGAACTGAAGAAGTAATTCTGCACAAATGTGCGAAAAATGTGCATGGTTTTTGCACAAAATTGCACATTTGTGCAGGATTGTGTGCAAATTCCGTTAATTTTCGTTAACTTTGTGTGCGTAAACATAACAGTTTACAACAATAAGCCTACCTTTGCAGCCGATTTAGCAAAAAATTGTTTAAAGGATATGAAAAAAATTGCTTATTTGCTCACCAGCGTGATGCTGGCCACAGCAACAACCGCCACAGCAGGTGGCATCTTAACCAACACGAATCAGAGTATTGACTTCCTGCGCAATCCTGCGCGCGACGCAGCCATCGGTCTCGATGGTGTCTATAGCAATCCTGCAGGCGTCGCCTTCCTCCCAGAGGGTTTCCATCTCGGCTTCAACTGGCAGTACGCCCATCAGACACGTACCATCACCAGTACGAACCCTGTCTTCGCCCTGGGTCGCAAGAACGATGGCAACAGCACCAAGATTTTCGAGGGTGTGGCCGACGCCCCCTTCATCCCGTCACTGCAGGCTGCATATAATAAAGGTAATTGGAGCGTACAGTTCAACTTCTCCGTCCCTGGAGGCGGTGGTAGCTGTGAGTTTGCCGACGGTCTCGGCTCCTTCGAGAGCGTGGTGGGCAATATCGCCAACCAGCTGAAGGGTCTCGACCAGATTGCCACAGCCCTTGGACAGACAGCCCCTGGCGTGAGCGGCTACGACATGGACGGTTACATGCAGGGACGCCAGTACTACTTCGGCTTCCAGCTTGGAGCAGCCTATAAGATCCTGCCCGACCTCTCCGTCTATGGTGGTCTGCGTCTCCTTTATGGCACAGCCACCTATAAGGCTAAGATCAGCAACATCCAGGTAAAGACGGCTGGCGGCTATGTCGAATTTGGCAGTTTCCTGCAGTCGGCTACAGCCATGGTAGATGGTGGTATCACCTACGTCAACAACAGTCTGGAACAGGTCAATGCCGGTATCGCCCAGTATGAGGCCGCAGGAGTCCCCGCCCCTGCTGAGCTCACTGCCATGAAGGCCCAGCTCGAAGGCTCTGCTGCCCAGCTCAACGCCACCAATGGTAGCCTGAATCAGCTTCAGAAATATTCCGAAGGTGTGAACCTGCTCTGCAACCAGTGGAGCGTCGGCGTTGCCCCTGTCCTCGGCATCGACTACCGTGTAGGACCCTTCAACTTCGCTGCCAAGTATGAGTTTAAGACCCAGATCCACATGGAGAACGAATCAACGGTGAACAAGGCCAGTGAGATCCCCGCCGTCAACAAGTTCCGCGACGCAGAGAAGATCGACGAGGACATCCCTGCCCAACTGGCCGTCGGTGCCATGTGGAATATCACGGACGACATCCGCCTGAACCTCGGCTACCACCATTTCTATGATAAGAACGTGAAGTGGTATAATAACGCACAGGACAAGCTCGACGGTGGTACTAACGAGTACCTTGGCGGTGCAGAGTGGGACGTGACTGATAGGCTCACCATCTCCGCAGGTGCCCAGGCTACGCGCTACCAGTTGACAGATGCCTACATGAACGATATGTCGTTCGTCGTCAACAGCATAAGCTTCGGCTTTGGTTTCAACTACAAGGCCACCGACAAAATCACCCTGAAGGCCGCCTACTTCCAGACGAACTACGAGGATTACGACCGCATTACCTCACGTGAGCCCCTCATCAGCGACTCCTTCACCCGTACCAACCGCGTGCTGGGCATCGGCTGTGAGATCAGCTTGTAATAATAAAGTTATAAAGGATCTACGTCGTAATAGATCTGAAGGGAACTATAGCGCTTGTCTTGCAGCATCTGCTGCTGGGCAAGCGCTAAATATTTGCGCACCTCTGACATGTTCAGACCCAGTTCGAGCTTCATGACAAGCTTGCGGATGGAGAGCGACTTGACCTTCGCCACGGCAGGTTTATCAGGTCCGAGGACACGGGCACCAAACCACTGGCGCAAACGGTTGGCCAGTTCGATGCCTGCCGTCTCGACGAGACTGTCAGTGCGGTGTTTCAGATAGACATCGATGAGACGGTAATAAGGGGGATAATGGAACTGCTGGCGCTCAGCAATCAGTGAACGGTAGAAGGCTGGATAGTCGTTGCGTACGACCTGGTGGATGAGCGGCAGATCGGGACTTTTGGTCTGGAGGATGACAAGGCCGCGCCTGCCCTTGCGTCCTGCACGACCAGAGACCTGCGACATCATCATGAAGGCATGTTCGTAGGCGCGGAAATCGGGGTAGTTGAGCATGGTGTCGGCATTGAGGATGCCCACCACAGAAACCTTGTCGAAGTCGAGGCCCTTGGAAATCATCTGTGTGCCGATAAGCAGATTGGTGCGCCCTGCGGAGAAGTCGCTGATAATCCGTTCATAGGCATTGCGGCTACGGGTGGTGTCGAGATCCATACGGGCGATACGGGCATCGGGGAAGATATCCTGTACCTCCACCTCGATCTTTTCCGTGCCATAGCCGCGTGTCTGAAGCTGGGTGCAGCCACAGGCAGGACACTCCGTAGGCACCTGATAGACATAGCCGCAGTAGTGGCAGGTGAGCTGGTTGAGGTTACGATGGAATGTCAGACTAACATCGCAGTGCTGACAATGGGGCACCCAACCACACTGTTTGCATTCGATCATCGGTGCATAGCCACGACGGTTCTGGAAGAGGATGGCCTGCTCGCCACGTTCCAAAGCCTCACGCACCTTGTTTAACAAGAGCGGTGAGAAGGGACCATGCATCATCTTACGGTGCTGCAGGTCCTTGATATCGACCACCTGTATCTCGGGGAGCTCGATGCCCTGATAGCGCTGGAAGAGTTCGACGAGACCGTATTTGCCCGTCTTCGCATTGTGATAGGTCTCTAATGAAGGGGTCGCCGTGCCAAGGAGCGTCTTCGCCCCAAACATCTGCGCCAGGACGATGGCCGTGCTGCGGGCATGGTAACGGGGCATGGGATCCTGCTGCTTGTACGAGGTCTCATGTTCCTCGTCGATAATCACTAATCCGAGGTTCTGGAAAGGGAGGAAGACGGCACTGCGGGCACCGAGGATGACGTCATAGGGATTCTGGGAAAGTTGCTTCTGCCATATCTCCACGCGCTCGGCATCAGAATACTTAGAGTGGTAGATGCCCAGACGATGGCCGAAAACATGCTGGAGGCGCTGCATGATCTGCACCGTCAGCGCGATTTCAGGTAAGAGATAAAGTACCTGCTTCTTCTGTTCCAACGCCTGACGGATCAAGTGGATATAGATCTCGGTCTTGCCACTGGAGGTGACGCCGTGGAGGAGGGTAACGTTCTTCTTCAGGAAGGAGAACTGAATCTGATTATAAGCATCCTGCTGCTCAGCACTCAGTGGCTTGATATTCTCCAGATGGGGCTCCCCACCGTGATTCAAACGGCCTACTTCCTGCTCGTAGGTTTCGAGGAGGCCGCGCTTAACCAGAGCAGTAACCGTCGTCAGAGAATGGCCCTGATTCAATAACTCATCGCGGGTAATCTCCTCATCCCCCTGTGAGGAGAGGGTCAGATAGTCGATGAAGGCTTTCTGCTGAGAGGGGGCGCGCTGGAGCATGTCAAGGGCGATGTGGAGCGCCTGCTCGTTGCGGAACTTGGGTGTGAGACGGATATAGGTCTCCGTCTTGGGACGGTAGCCGTCTTCAGCCTTCAGACCTGAAGGGAGGGCAGCCTTATACACTTCGCCAATGGGCGACATGTAATAGTCGGAGATCCAGTGCCAGAGGCGAAGCTGGGTTTCGAGGAGGATGGGAAAAGTGTCGAGGAGCTGGAGGATGGGTTTGATCTGAGGTGCGCTGGGCGACACACAGTCCCCGTGCGTCGAGGCGATGATGCCAACATAGGTTTTGTTGCGGCCGAAGGGAACTGACACGCGCAGTCCCCTTCGCACCTGTCCCTCTAACGATGACGGAACGGAATAGGTGAACACGCCGTCGAGCGGCAGAGGGAGGATGACATCTACAAACAAGCTCGCTTAGAAATAAACGGCAGCACCAATCTGCCAAGCGTTGTTGTGAGTGTCGATATCATTAGCGTTCTTAAACTCACCCGACTTTCCTGCGGCGAGATTGTAAGCAAAGCCAACCTCAAGATGCTTCAGCAGATAGACACCTGCACCGAAGTTAAAGCTCAGGTTGGCATCTTTCAGACGATATTCACCCAACTGTGTGTTGTAAACCTTGTCACCTACGGGGAAACCAAACTGAGGACCTACGGCCAGATAGATGCCAGCCTTACTACCAAGACCTATGTTATAACGGAGATTGACAGGGATGTTCAGCGACTTCTGAGTGATTTTCTCATTGCCAGCACCCTGGATGCCTGTGAGGCCATCGGGTTCTACCTTCGCACTACGCTGGTCGTAAAGAGCAGCGATATCCACACCGAAGCCCATGGGCAAAGAGACCTTTACCGTGGGACCTACATAGAATCCCGTCTGATTATCAGCATCGGCAACATCCTTACTGATAGACATCTTCGTGATGTTCAAACCGCCCTTAACACCAAACTTGACACCTTGTGCCTGAGCCGTCATCGTCACGGCTGCTACGAGCACGACTAATGAAATAATTTTCTTCATGATTGATTTTGTTTAAAATGTATGATGGCGCAAAGATACGAATAAGTGAGAGAAAAACCAAATTTTATTTGAGTTTTTCCGAACGAAAGTATCTTCGGCGAAGCCAGAGATACGAAAAAAGAGCGAACGAGCGCTCTTTTTTCAGAAAAATATTTGTATGTGTCACTATTTAATGCCGCTGACGGCGCACAGTAACGCGCGCAGAGCCACTGCTGGAGGAACTGCTGCTACTGCTACTCTTCGGTTTGCTGGCCTTCGTACGGCGCGAACTGCTGCTGGAAGAGGCAGATGAAGACTTCGACTTTGTCTTGGCCTTGGCTGCCTTCACGTCCAACTTGGCAATGCTGTCGAGTGAGTCTTTCTTCTCTGGGTCGCCAAAGATATTCTTGCGGAAGGCCTCCAGTTCCTTCTCTATCCGTTTCTGTTCAGCCGAGAGCTTGGTAGTGTCGCCGTTACAGAGTTGCATAAGCGTCTTACCCTGCGCATTGTTGGTCTTGTAAATCTTACCACGGTACATGTTCAGCGTGAAATAGTCATCCATCGACATCGTAGCGGCATTATTCAGACTGCTCGTCATCACCGTCTGACGGGTGAGGAAGGGTTCCAGATCACTGTATTTCACCCAGAATAGCGGATACTGCGTGGCCTCACCCCCGAAGTCGTCATCGCGCATCATCACAGGACAAAGGGCCAGGACCTTGATATGGAATGAGGCATTAGCCTGATCGTAATAAGCACTCTCCTTCAGGTAGTATTTCCGCACCTCCGAAGAGGGGATGTCACTGTTATCGACTTTGAGCTTGCCGTCCTGCTCCTCATAGTAGATATGGTAATTGTCAAGGATGGTCCTCATCTGCACCTTCGCCTCATCGGAGAACACGTCACTACCGTCTGTCGGATACTCATAGACGGGGATGTAGCCGTTTTGCGCCAGTTTGAAGATATAGGTAAACAGGTTCACCTCCTTGCCCTGAGGCTCCACAGGATAGTAGAGGCCAGCATTCTCATCCTTTGTCAGGTCCAGCTCACGGTATATGTCACGTCGCCACACCACTTCCTCGGGCATATCCACGGCCGTCGGGAAGGATATCTGTGCCCGCATGGACATCGCGGAAGAAGGATTTTTCTTCTTCTGTTGCTGTTCTGTCTGCTGCTGTTGTTGCTGGGAACGACGCTGCTTGGGCTGTGCCTGTACCGCACTAACCGTCAGCACTATCGTCAATAAGAACAATACTCTTTTCATATCATCTATAAACTATAAACTCTCTACTATAAACTCTATTTCACAATAATCTCCATCGGGTTCTGAAGCGTTCGCGTCAGTCCATCAGGACCTACTACCGTCACACGGGAGATATAGAAACGGCGGTTGCGCGCCAGCTTACGGAAAGTATCTCTCTGACGACCGGAGAACGAGGCGCCCTCTGAGGCCATCGGTACGGCATTACCCATGTTGTCGAAGAACACCGTCTCAAAACTCTGTACACGGAAACCGATGTCGAGGATACCATCGTCGATAGCAGCGCCAATAGCATCAGCAGCCACCAGCTGCGACTTGGCCAGACCACCACCCTTGTAGCGGGTGGGATTACCGTGCTCGTCCTTCATGGCGATATACGGCGTAGGATCAGGCAACTTACGCACACGGAAGGTATATTGTCCCATCTGCTGGGCACGACCCGTATTGGTAGAGACCACGGTAATCGTGGCGTTTTCACCGATCTTCGCAGGACGGGCAATATACTTACCAGGACCTACGGGCTGCAAGGTACCGTTGGTCATCGATGCCTGCACCTTGCTGAGGGGCACACCAGGCACACTGACGCTGATGGGGTTGTTATAGCCCGCATACAGCATATTCATCAGGTCGGCCGACACCGTTGCACTGGGATCCACCACCGTGTATTTCTGCGAGAAGTCGCGGCGGATACGCTCTCCGTTACCATTGACGGTTTCCAGATAACCAGCAAGCGTAAAGTCGCCCGTGGCACCACAGATCCGCTCATAAAGATTATCCTGAAGCGTCACCTTCTGGTTACCTATATAGATATCAGGCACCTGCGTCGTATCCACGGCAGCCATCACGATATGGGCGGAGAACTTATCGCCACGCACAATCGTCTGAGAGTTGGGGATGACGAAGGCCTCAAGGGCATTCACGCGGATATCCTTCACGTCAATATTCTGGACCAGTGTGTGGAGCACCTCACCCTCGGCATAGCGCACGTCGCTCTGCAACTTTGAGAGTAGGGTGACGGCAGCCGCAGCGGGCATCGACTCAAACATATATTCCTGCCAGTTCTTTCCCATCGTCATGGCATTCTTGGGAATCTCCGTGGTCAGGTTACTGGCAATAATCTGCTTTTGCTTCTCGTCGGTCACCATCTTGAGCATCCGCTGACGGAAAGAGTTGATGGCATCGAAGAGCTCCTGGCCGCGACCACCACTGAGCGAAAGCATCACCTGATTGGCAGCCTCAAGGTCTTCCTTGTTACGGATATTCTGCGGATCACCGTTCTTGCCGTCAGCCTCCTGTACGATGGCCAGTTTCAGATCGGCGGCGAGGTTATAGAGCGAATCGCTCATCTGGCGCACTCGCTGGGCACGGTCGTACCACATCTTCACCTTCTGGGGATTGGCCTTCATCTGTGCGTCGAAGTCCTCGTAGATAGCCAAGTTCTCCTTCGCCGAGTTGCCCGTTGTACGGTTCAGACTCTCCTCCACGATGGAGAAACCGTTGAGCACCTCTGTAGAGACATTCAGCGCGAGCATGGCCATCAAGACGACATACATCAGATTGATCATCTTCTGGCGCGGTGATACGGGTCTTTTCTTGATTGCCATCGTCCTATACGTTCATCTTGGCGGTCATAGCCTCAATCATGCGGGCATAGATCTTGTTCAGTTCCAGGATCTGAGCCGCCATCTTCTTGGTCTGTTCGTTGATCTCATCGATAGTACCAATCTGTGCACTGGCACTCTTCAACTGCATCTCATAAACCTTGGTGATGCCTGTCAGCGTACGGTTCAGATTCTCCATTTCCTCGGAGTCGTGAGCCAGACGCTCACTCTGCGTGGAGACACGGGAGAGCATCTCCGTCAGACGCTTCAGTTCATCCACATAATTGGTGGTAGCTTCTTCAAGTTCGGGATTGATCGAAGGAACAGAGCCTCCAGACATAGTCACTACTGACGATGATACAGCTGCAATAGCCTCCGTATCCATCACGGGAGCTTCTTCCACTGGAGGCATATTACCAGTACCACCACCAATGATGATGGTACCACCATTGCCACCGATGATGGCAGGTTGTGGGGTTTCTTCTGGGAGATCCTCACCAGTCTTCATGTGAGTATCCAACTCCATGCCATCCGTCGTCTTGTCAAAGGGACGGTCGAAGGCCGAGATGAAGAACACGAACACCTCCGTTCCCATACCAAGGAACAGGAAGAAATTAGCTCCTGGCAGGTGTGTCAGTTTGAAGAGCGTACCCAGGATCACAATCGAGGCACCCCAACTGTAGGCGTAGTTCAGAAAAGTCTGGCCAGGCACGCTGTCCATCCATTTCTGTAGCCTATATACGAAATTTAACTTACTGTATGTTGTCATGTTGTTATTGGACGATTGGACTATTTCACTATTTAATCAATTTCTCGATAGGACTATTTCTTCTTTACCTTCTCGCTGGTAGTATTCGCCAGACTGCGCACACAACGGAAGCCAATATACGAACGCGGCTGGTTCTGATACTCTGAGGAACGCCAGGCCGAGCGGATGTACGACTCAGGATCCTTCCATGATCCGCCGCGAACACTCTTCTTCTTCAGACGATAAGGATCCTCAAGGGCAGCATTGTACTTCAGTTGCGGATTGATATCGTTCATGGCATCGACACCAGCCTCTGTATAGACCGTGCTGGTCCACTCTGCCACATTACCTGCCATATCGTACAGACCATTGCTGTTAGCGGAGTAGATTCCCACACGGCTGGTAATCAGGTTGCCGTCCTTTGTATAGTTGCCGTCATCGGGCTTGAAGTTGGCATAGAAGCAACCTTTGCCACTGGCCACGTCCTCATTGTCCCATGGGAATTCATTCTGATCCTTGCCACGGGCAGCGTATTCCCACTCCGCCTCTGTCGGCAGACGATAGCGCTGCACGAAACGAGCTGCAGGACCGAGTCCCTTCAGCAGGTATTCCGTACGCCAAGCACAGAAGGCATTGGCCTGTTCCCATGTCACGCCCACGACAGGATAATCGTTATAGGCGGGATTGGAGAAGTAGTAGCGCATATACATCTCATTGTCGGCATTGGGGAAGTCGTTCACCCAACAGGTGGTATCAGGAAACACATTCACAATATAGGTATTCAGGAAATCCCAAGGACCTGTCAGCTGACGGTTGATGGTCTCCCTGACAATCTTACCCTCATCATCCACATAGGCGGTATCCTTGGAGATCCACACTTGTTCATTAGGATCGACAGCAACGTCAGTGTTCAGGTTGCGTTCTTGCGGGTTAAGACGGTTACGGCGCAAGGCTGCGGCTGTATAGTCATAGACCTCATAACGGTAATTCATCTGACGATAGTCGAGCATCTTCTCTCCTGTCACGGGATTCGTCACATAGAGACCATCGATGATTTCCTGTTCGTCCTCACTGGGCTTACGTGGCAGAGACTTCTTCCAGTTGATAAAAGTGCCGATCTCTTCGCCATCCTTATCCGTCTTCACTGTCTTATAGGTCTCGTCGATCTCGGCCAGACGTTCGCGGAGGATTGAGTCACGCACATAATAAACGAACTGACGGTATTTGGAATTAGTCACCTCAGTCTCATCCATCCAGAAACCTTCAACAGAGATGTCCCTCACGGGTGTATTCTTACCCCAGAGACTATCCTGTTTCTCAATACCCATCTTCAGATGCCCCCGCTTTACCAGAGTCATCCCATAGGGCGTGGGTTCCGTAAACGTCCTGCCTCCCGTACCAGTCACCTCGCCACCGCCTGATGTCGTCATCTTGCTACCAAAGCAACTGGACAAGAACAAAAGGAAAAAGGAAAAAAGGAAAAAAGGTAAAAACCTCTTTGCCCAGCTTCCTTTTCGTTTCATCATATTAGTTTCTCTTTCCATATTTTCGTTTTTTACTTTTTGACCTTCTTATTATTATACCTTTACAGGATTCTCACACTCTTATGCAGGTTACGGCCTTTCTTATACAGGTTCAGTTCCGTCTGATACCCCACGAACAGTTCATGGCTCCCATTACCGATATTGATGGCCGAGGTATATATCTCATAACTATATCCCACCCTGACACCGCGGATATTCCCGCCAATCTGCACAGTGATGGAGTTAGTTGGACTATACGACAGTCCTGCATACATCACCCTTTTCTCGTGGGTATATATCAGTCGTCCCGATATGTCGGCGCGATAAGCCACACCATCAGTCCGTCCCAGAGCAGAGGTCTGTATGGATAGAAACGGATTTTTCAGTCGAATATTGTATCCACCTGTCAAATAATAGGTGGAAGAGATGTTCAATTCGTTCCTGTCACCCAGATTGACCGTAGGCGAATTCAGGTGAAGCACAGAAAATCCGACATACCAATGACGATGCTTATAATAGATACCTGCCGAGATATCAAACCCCGTGCCATTGATGGAAGACTTGGTGAATACCGGGTCGCTGGAATCCTCCAAGTCCACCTTTGAACCGTCGAAGCTCTCACTGAGCATACTCAGTTGCAGACCCACGCTGAATTTCCCACCCCACAATTGGGGCTGATAGGCATATTGCAGGCCAAAACGTTTATGAGAAAACAAACCGATATTGTCATTAATAAACTGGACACCTGCACCATGATAGGACTTCAGGGCGTAGAACGGCATGTCGGCCGCAGCATACATCGTGTTCGGATTATGCTCGAATCCAGCCAGCTGGAGTGCATAGGCGGCAGTTACGTTCAGCTTCGAGTCCTTACCCACTGCAGCAGGATTGAAGGACGGTTCCATCGCCCAGTAATGACCAAAGGACACATCATACTGTGCCCTGGCCGCCAATGCAGTAAGAGTCCATAAAACAACTATGGGAATACGTTTCAACACCTCTTAATAACGTATTCCCATCAGTTTTATTGCATGAGTTGGATCTCCTTATGTGACTTATGGCTGTACGGACAATTGTCCGACACTCACATCGCCCGAGCCACTTTGCTCCTTTGAGAAGCGTTTCACCTTGCCTTTGAGAGTGATGTCACCAGAGCCTCTTAGCTCGCATTTCACAGCATCACAGTTCTCTTGGAAGGTGGCGTCGATATCGCCCGAGCCTTTCAGGGCCAGACGGGTGTCAGCAGTGTTCCACAGATGGAGTCCGATATCACCTGAGCCGACAAGAGAGGCGGAAAGGCCCTTGGTATCTATATGGTCAAGGTCAATATCGCCAGAGCCGATGAGTTCCACTTCACAACGGTCACAGATGATATCCTTCACATTGATATCGCCAGAGCCGCGAAGCAGAATGTCCATCTTGTCAGTATCTATGCGCTGTTTGCTGATAAAATCACCAGAGCCATTCAGACGGATACCTATGAGATCAGGGGAAGTCACATAGACAGCCAATTCGTCATCATCACCCAACTGAATGTTAAACATGCCCAACTTACCCTTGTTACGAATCACCAGAGTCTTACCATCCACCTCTGTCAGGATATTCTTCACGTACTCTTCCGGCCCCTTCACCTTGACAGAGAAAGAGTCGGTCTGTGTATAATAGATTGTAGGAGAACCGTTGATCTCTATCTCCTCGAATCCCGTTAGCTGGCGTTGCTCTGTGGTAATATCCACACTGAGCAATGTCTGTTCTTTCCAGCAACTCACACAAGACGTCATCGTGATGGCTAAAACCATCATCACACCACTCATTACAAATTGTACTTTTTTCATAATCGTTTTTGTTGTTTCTTTACTTCTGTCTATTTGACGAAAGCAAAACGAAAAAAGTTGCAAACCATTCAAAAAAAACGCAATTACGCCATTAGGTTAGAGGTAGGTTCACCCAGAAAGTGGAACCCTTGCCTGGACTGGATTCAAGACCGATGGTTCCGCCAAGACTGGTAGCATGAGACTTGGCAACAGACAGTCCTAATCCCGCACCAGGGATATACTCGTCGAGTTTGACAAAACGTTCGAAGATCTTCGTCTGATCCGCCTCAGAAATACCCTTTCCCGTATCCTTTATCCAAATACGCACATGATCACCCTCCTGCAGGTCATAGCCTAATGTGATACAACCCTTCCGCGTAAACTTCACGGCATTCTGCATCAGGTTGTCAATAATCTCCGTCAGTTTGGACACATCGGTATTGATCATCAGTTGGGTATAGGGGAACTGGGTGACAAGCGTCACATTCTGCTGGTCAATGATAGCAACATAGTTCTTGACGACTCCATTCAATAGCGGCACCAGATCTGTCTGCGACTTAACGAGATTTTTGGCCTCTGCCTCAACCTTTGACATACTCACCAGACCATCAATAATACGCAACAGCTTACGATTGTTGTCCTGTATTTCACCGATGAGCTGGTTACGGTCTTCCTCGCTCTCAACAACGGGCAACAGGTCGGCAAATCCCACAATGGCATTAAGCGGCGTACGAATCTCATGCCCCATATTTGCCAGGAAGGCCGTCTTCAAACGGTCGCTCTCCTCAGCCTTATTACGGGCATTAATCAGATCAGCCTCCAGTTTCTTCCGCTCATCAATGCGCATGGTGGTACCCACAATCTTTGTGGGATTGCCATCAGCATCACGGTCGGCGATAATAGCAGAACTCTCCTCCCAATATGTCAGGCCCGTATTACCTGACCTGACACGATACTGTTGGTGGTAGAAATTGCTGCGACCGGCACAGATATCGTCGAGTGCCGTGATGACACGCTGGACATCAGACTTGTCTATCAACTCGTATAACAATGCCACGTGAGACTCTGGCGACGGCAAGAAATTGTCTTGCCCTTCGCGGAAGTCATTGTCCATCGTGATAGTGCGAAGCTTAGGATTGATGTGCCACGTACTCAGTTTCATAGCCTTCACGACAAACTCATACTCCACATTACCTTCCTTCAGTCTGTCCAACTCTGCCAGTTCGTCCTTCAGTTTCAGACCCGTACGTCGCTGAAAAATGATGGAAACAGCAAGACCGACTATCAACAAGATGCCCCCCCCCCAGATGAAGTAAATCATAACGGGGTTCTCCAATTGGGAATATAGCAATAGTCCAGGCATCATCTTCACGTTACTTTCGCAAAAGTACATATTTTCTTCGAAACAGACACATTTTATATATAAAATTTAGCAAAAACCAAAGATTTTTGTTAGATTAACAATAAAAAAGGGCGTTTTTCCACGAACTTCCATTAACTTTGCACACGCAATTCCACCAATTGCTCAATTTGGAACAAAATAATGGAACAGAAATTTGAATTGATCGCCAAAACATTTATGGGACTGGAACCTGTATTGGCGAAAGAACTGACCCAGTTGGGGGTTCAAGACGTGAAGGCCGGCAGACGGATGGTATCGTTTACAGGTGACAAGGAAACCATGTACCGTGCCAATTTCCAGTTACACACTGCTATCAGAATTTTGAAACCCATCCGCCATTTCAAGGCCAAGAGTGCGGATGATGTCTATGAAGAGATCAAGAAAATCGACTGGACGCAATATATCGGGACAGACAAGACATTCGCTGTGGATGCCGTGGTGTTTTCCGAGGATTTCCGTCATTCCAAGTTCGTATCCTATAAAGTGAAAGACGCCATCGTGGATCAGTTCCGTGAGAAAACGGGCAAACGTCCGAACATCTCTGTGACCAATCCCGACCTCCGTCTGAATATACACATCGCCGAAGACCAGTGTACGCTGAGCCTCGACTCCAGTGGTGAGTCCCTGCATCGTCGCGGCTATCGTCAGGAAAGTGTTGAGGCACCTTTAAACGAGGTACTCGCTGCAGGCATGATCCTGATGTCTGGTTGGCAAGGAGACACGGATTTCATTGATCCGATGTGCGGTTCCGGAACATTGCTCATTGAGGCCGCATTGATTGCCAAGAACATGGCACCAGGTCTGTTCCGCAAGGAATACGCTTTCGAGAAATGGCCGGACTTTGATGCCGATCTTTTCGACAAGATCTATAACGACGAAAGTCAGGAGCGCGAGTTCAATCACCATATTTACGGCTATGACTGCGATATCAAAGCCGTGAACACCGCTCTGATGAACGTGAAGGCCGCTGGACTGACCAGTGACATCACCGTCATGCAACAGGACTTCAAAGATTTCACCCAGCCACAGGCAAAGAGTATCATCATTACCAATCCGCCATACGGCGAACGGATCTCTACGCCCGACCTGTTAGGAACCTATAAGATGATTGGCGAACGACTGAAGCACCAGTTCAAGGGCAACGATGCCTGGGTGCTCTCATATCGTGAGGAGTGCTTCGACCAGATTGGTCTGAAGCCCAGTATCAAGATACCGCTCTACAATGGTTCTTTGGAATGTGAATTCCGTAAATACCAGATGTTCGATGGAAAACTGAAAGACTTCCGCTCCGAGGGCGGTATCGTCAAGACAGAAGAAGAGAAGCAGCAGATGGCAGAAAAGCACCGTTTCAAGAAAATCCGCGAGTTTAAACAGCGACTGGAGGAGACGGAGCAGAATGAAGAGGCCGACATCCGTTCGTTCACCTTCCATCGACATGATCTGAAACAGGACAATCGGAGAGAGCGTAAAAGCCGCGATGATTGGGAGGAGCGTAAAGAGCGTAAGGGACGTGATGAGCGCGACGATCGCAAAGGCGGCTATAAGAGCAGTCAGAATCGTGGCGGTCACGAACGTTTCGACCGTAGCGGAAAGAGCCGTTCCTTCGGAAAAGGCAGGGGAACCGACAGAGGCAAGGATTTCGGAAGAAAAGGCAGGAGGTTCGACGATGATGAAGATTAGACATCTGGGGGTTCTCTGTATCCTCTATATTCTGTCACTACCTATGAATGCCCAAGACAAACTCTTTACTCTCGAGGATCTGAACTTCGGTGGTACCAACTACGCCAACCTGCGTCCACAGAATATGTGGCTGACATGGTGGGGCGAGAAGTTGATACAAACGGATGTTGAGGAGTGTTTTGCCATTGACACCAAGACGGGCAAGAAGAACCTGCTTTTCTCTCTCGATGATATCAATAAATGGGCCGAAAGCGACGATGTGAAATATGTTCGTCACCTGATGAATGCCACCTTCCCCTATCCCGACAAGCCTATCGTAGCAGTAGGTAATAGGAAGGCATTTATACTGGTTGACTTTGAGGCTAAGAAGATTGTCTGGCAAGACAGCATCTCAGGCCAGGAAGCCAACGACTGGAATTCCGTATCTCACGCTACTGCCTATATAGAGGACCACCAACTATTTGTGGTGGACGGTCAGGGGAAGAAACACCAACTTTCTACCGACGGAAGTCGTGAAATCGTCTATGGGAAGCCTGTTCACCGTAATGAATTCGGCATTGAGAAAGGAACCTTCTGGAGTCCTGACGGTCAACGTCTGGCTTTTTATCGCATGGATCAGAGCATGGTGACGGATTATCCACAAGTAGATATCTTCCCACGTGAGGCAAGCTACGAGCCCGATAAGTACCCCATGGCTGGTATGACAAGTCACAAGGTGACCGTTGGCATCTATGACCTACAGACCGACAAGACCATCTATCTGCAGGCTGGCGATCCCACGGATCGGTATTTCACGAATATCGCCTGGAGTCCTGACAACAAGACCATCTATATGTTCGAACTGAATCGCGGACAGAACGACTGTCGCTTAGTAAGCTACAACGCGGTGACGGGTGAGAAGATCGCAGAACTCTATCGCGAGACATCGGATCAATACGTGGAGCCCATGCACCCCATCCAGTTCCTGCCTTGGGACGATACGAAGTTCATCATGCAGAGTCAGAAGGACGGTTACAACCATCTTTACCTATTCGACAAGAGCGGCAAGGAACTGAAACAGATTACCAACGGGAAATGGGTGGTTCTCGACGTGGTAGGCTTTAACACTAAGACAAAGAGTGTACTGATCCTGAGCAACGAGAGTAATCCTCTTAACAGCAATCTGTGGACAGTTGAGATCAAAAGCGGCAATCGCAGACTGATGGGCAAAGGCATCGGTGTGGCGCAGAGTGCCCAGCCATCGGCAACGGGACAGATGGTCGCCCTGAAGTTATCATCATCTAATCACCCACGCATCATTGACGTGATCAACACCAACGGAGGGGGTAAAGTAACCGAACTGCTGGATGCCGAGGACCCATGGAAGGACTACCAACAGCCTATATTTACAAGTGGCTACATCACAGCAGCCGACGGCAAGACTGATCTATATTATAGAATGGTGAAGCCACACGACTTTGACCCCAACAAGAAATACCCAACGGTCGTTTATGTCTATGGTGGACCTCACGCTCATCTTGTTGATGCATCGTGGCAATATGCCAGTCGCACGTGGGAGACCTATATGGCTCAAAAGGGTTATATCGTTTTCATCCTCGACAACCGTGGATCAGAGAATCGCGGTCGCGACTTTGAGCAGGCCACCTTCCACCAATTGGGACAGATAGAGATGCAGGACCAGATGAAGGGTGTGGATTTCTTAAGCAAGCAGCCCTATGTGGATATGGATCGGCTGGGCGTTCATGGCTGGAGTTATGGCGGCTTCATGACCATCTCACTGATGCTGAACTACCCCGACGTGTTCAAGGTAGGTGTAGCCGGAGGACCTGTCATCGACTGGAAGTGGTACGAGGTGATGTATGGCGAACGCTATATGGGAACGCCTCAGGATAATCCAGAAGGCTATGCTAAGAGCAGCCTCATCGATAAAGCCAAGAATCTGAAGGGCAAGCTTCAGGTCATCACGGGCTATAATGACAACACGGTCGTACCCCAACACTGTCTGTCGTTCCTCGATGCATGTGTCAAGGCTGGTACCCAGCCAGATTTCTTCGCCTATCCTGGTGAGGAGCACAACATGCGAGGACACGCCAGTGTGCATCTCCATGAACGTATCACACAATATTTCGAAGATTATTTAAAATAAGGATATGAAGATATTACTGTTAGGAAGTGGCGGACGTGAGCACGCCTTAGCTTGGAAAATTGCTCAGAGCAGTAAATGCGACAAGCTCTATATCGCACCAGGTAACGCTGGAACATCAAATTGTGGAGAGAATATAGCCATGAAGGCTGATGACTTCGAGGCCATCAAATCCTTCTGTGTGGAAAAACGTATCAACATGGTCGTAGTGGGTCCAGAGGATCCTCTGGTGAAGGGTATCTATGATAATCTCAAGGCCGACACCCGCACCAAGGACATCCCCGTCATCGGTCCCTCGAAGGCTGGAGCTGTGCTCGAAGGCTCCAAAGACTTCGCCAAAGGTTTCATGCAGCGTCACAACATCCCCACCGCCCGTTATCAGACATTTGATGGTGAGCATCTGGAAGAAGGACTGAAGTTCCTGGAGACCTTAGAGTCACCCTATGTCCTCAAAGCTGACGGTCTCTGTGCTGGTAAGGGTGTACTGATTCTCCCCACCCTTGAGGAAGCCCAAAAGGAACTGAAGGAGATGCTGGGCGGTATGTTTGGTAATGCCTCAAGCCGTGTGGTTATCGAGGAGTTTATGAGTGGTATCGAGTGTAGTGTCTTCGTCCTTACCGATGGTCAACACTACAAGATCTTGCCCGAGGCCAAGGATTACAAGCGTATCGGTGAGCACGATACTGGTCTGAACACGGGCGGCATGGGTTCTGTAACCCCCGTTCCCTTTGCCACGAAGGAGTGGATGCAGAAGGTAGAGGATCGCATCATCCGTCCTACGGTGGAGGGTCTTGCTGCAGAAAACATCGACTACAAAGGCTTTATCTTCTTCGGACTTATCAACCGCAACAACACCCCAACGGGAGAACCCGAGCCTTATGTCATCGAATATAACTGTCGTATGGGCGACCCGGAGACAGAGAGTGTGATGCTACGCCTGAAGAGCGACATCGTCGATCTGTTCGAGGGTGTGGCAGCGGGTAATCTGGATCAGCGCCAGATCGAGTTCGATCCCCGTGCTGCCGTCTGTGTCATGCTGGTCAGTGGCGGCTATCCCCAGGCCTACAAGAAAGGCTATCCCATCACGGGCATCGATCAGGTGGAGGGCAGTATCGTTTTTCACAGTGGCACAGCACTGAAAGACGGTCAGGTAGTCACTGCCGGAGGACGCGTCATCGCCGTCAGCAGCTATGGCAAGGACAAGGCCGAGGCCCTGCAGAAATCTTTCGAAGAGGCTCAGAAGATCCAGTTTACCGACAAATATTTCCGTCGCGACATCGGAGCTGACCTCTAAACAGACAAGGACAGCATGAGACGGATACAGAACAAGGTGGCTGAGAGCCGCTGGGCTCTGCCAATGACGGTGCTTTACGGCATCGCCATTTGGCTGTTGGCCGGTCTGATCCAGCAACAATGGTGGATTCAGTTCGGCTGTTTTCTGCTCTCTGCCTACCTGATGATGCATCTGAACAATATCAACGTGCTGATCCGCATCTACAGCCGCATCGTCTCCATATCTTTTATCGTCCTTTCTACGACGGCCGTGTTTCTGTTCCCGTCTGTCAACGGAGCCATCATCCAACTGTGTTTCATCACCGCCCTGTTATTCTTCTACAACTGTTATCAGGACAAAGAGACACCGGGCTTGACGTTCTATACCTTTTTCTGTTTGGGAGTGGGAAGCATCGCGAACATCCATCTCCTCTATTTCGTGCCGGTCTTCTGGCTGATGATGGTCATCATCGTCTATTCCATCAGCTGGCGCACGTTCTTCGCCTCGCTGGTAGGACTGCTGACACCCTACTGGTTCTGGACTGCATGGGTGCTCTGGAAGGAGAACGGAAGCATCACAACTATCACGAAGCACATCCTGGCCCTGACAGATTATCAGGTGCCTGTCCCCCTGACTGTCCAACAGACGCTATTGCTTGGTCTGCTCATATTACTTGGTATCACGGGAACAATCCATTTCCTGCGAACCAGTTCCCGCGACAAGATCCGTACCCGCCAGCTGTTCTACAGCTTCTTTATCATCAGCACGGTTGCCGGCATCTTCCTGATTCTCCAGCCTCAGCACTATGACATGCTGATCCGGATCATGACCGTTGCCGTCAGTCCGCTCATCGGCCACTTCCTGGCACTGACGAAAACAAAGATCACCAACATCGCCTTTATAGTCATTACGGTAGCCATTCTGGCCCTCACCACCTTCAATCTATGGATTTCATCATCTCCTTTCTGACCCAGTACGGCTACTGGGGTATGCTGCTGGCGGCCTTCTTGGCTGGCAGTTTCTTCCCTTTCTCCAGCGAGGCCGTGATGATTGGTCTGATGGCCACAGGGCTTGACCCCTGGATCTTGATGATCTACGGCACCATCGGCAATGTGCTGGGCAGTATCGTAAACTACTGCGTCGGACGGATGGGTAAGATGGAGTGGATCGAGAAATACCTGCATGTAAAGAAAGAGGATCTCGACAAGGCCCACCGTTTCATGGCGGGTCGTGGTGCCTGGATGGGTTTCTTTGCCTTCCTGCCCGTATTGGGCAGTGCCATCACCATTGCATTAGGACTGATGCGATCCAACATCGTCATCACGTTCATCGCCATCACTTTAGGCAAGATCTTCCGTTATATTATCTTAATTTACGGAGCTGGACTGTTTTTATAAACATATTTTTCGTACCTTTGCAACCATATAGCGATTTAACGTCAACAAGATAACATTCAATGAAACAATTCAAACTGGTAGATAATGCCTTGGGCTGGCTGGCTTTTCTGATTGCCGCCTTTGTGTATTGCTCTACGATTGAGCCGACAGCCTCGTTCTGGGACTGTCCGGAATTCATTACCACAGGTTATAAACTGGAAATCGGCCATCCTCCCGGGGCACCGTTCTTCATGCTGACGGCCAATCTCTTCTCGCAGTTCACCAGCGACCCCACGCAGGTGGCGAGGATGGTCAATACCATGAGTGCACTGCTCTCGGCTACATGTATCCTGTTCCTGTTCTGGAGCATCACACATCTCGTACGTCGTCTGCTGATCAGCGACTGGACTGAATTAACACTGCCGAAACTGATCGCCATTGAGGCATCAGGTCTCGTGGGTGCCCTCATCTACACCTTCAGTGATACGTTCTGGTTCTCCGCCGTCGAAGGTGAGGTCTATGCCTACTCCTCTGCCTTCACCGCCGTGGTGTTTTGG
>Ga0265298_10003566_pt1 | contig 20494 bp, 17 predicted proteins | sample AusTroGonzalo_MG_3_FD_193486 | JGI IMG/M metagenome (GOLD analysis project Ga0265298, IMG submission 193486) | Bovine rumen microbial communities from tropical cattle in Woodstock, Queensland, Australia - Gonzalo_01 | ecosystem: Host-associated > Mammals > Digestive system > Stomach > Rumen ... | reverse complement strand
TCGATGGAGCGAATAATCTCATTCATGATACATTTCCTCCTTCCCTCTCAGACGTTCGTGCTTCGGTGACTGAACCGAACGGTTCAGCCTTTGTCCCGCGCAGAGGACCGCCCGCGTAACAAAAAATATATTACCATTTTCCGGATCACAAATCAAGTCTTTTTTTCGCTCAGATATCGATAAACTTTCTGAATTCGGGCATGATTCCGATTCCGTCCGGATAATGGGCTGCAAACTGAGGGATCGCGTGGGACGGGAAGCTGTTTCCTTCTATAAAGGTCGGTCCCTGCTCGGTGATGGCCACATCCCATGCGATGAACCGCATTTCCGGAACCTTCCGTGCGGCCTCCAGGCACATGGCTTTTGCTTCTTCCCAGAAAGGGATCTGGAAACCGATGATGCTGGTATTCGTCATTGGGTGCTTGATAAAGGTGTTTCCCTGTTTGTCGGCTCCTACCGTCAGCAGCTTTCCGGTATCCAGGTCGATCCGGGCCGCCATACCGCCGCAGTCCACATTGTCCATCACTTTTCCGTTGCCGATTCTCAGAAACGCGTATACAATCCCTTCCTGCTTGTTTCCGAACAGCGTGGCAATCCGGCAGGTATTGACGGACGTCGGACACAGGGAGGCCATCTTCGGATGCTGTTTGACAATCTCCTCCAGGATGCCGATGCCGTCGTCAAGGAGGGTTTTCAGGAAGGCATCGGGCCCGTCCTTCCAGTTGTCAGGGCCGTACTTTTTGATGCCCTGTCCGCTGGATCCTTCCAGCGGTTTTCCGATCAGCGCCTCCTGGTTCCGGTACAGGGCGAACAGCTGTTCCGGATTGGTATCTGGGGTGATCAGCAGCCATTTCCGCGGGATATATTCTTTGAAAAGCTCGTTGAATTGCGCTTTATCGTCGAAATAGTGCCAGTATTCTTTAGGATTCATCCGGCGTACAATCTCGTTGGAGATTCCGCGGGTGATCACGGTCTTGCGCTGCTCGTCGTTCAGCCGGTACATCTGAGCGATTTTGTAATCGATGTAACCTGCGTTGTATTTCGTGGCACAGCGCAGCATATCGGTCATCAGCCAGATCCGGCCTTTTCCGCTTTTCTTTTTCAGAATGCCGGTGGTTTTCCACATAGCCTTCTTATCCATTTTCCCCAGGCGGTCCCAGAAATACTGCATTTTCGACATGGATGCTGATCCTCCTCAGACGTTGAAGCGGAAGAGGGTGATATCCCCGTCCTTCATGACATAGTCCTTGCCTTCGCTCCGGACCAGGCCTTTCTCCTTGCATGCGGCCATGCTTCCGTTTTCAATCAGCGTGTCATACGGAACCACTTCCGCGCGGATAAACCCTTTTTCGAAATCCGTGTGAATCTTGCCGGCGGCCTGCGGGGCCTTCGTCCCGTTTTTGATCGTCCAGGCCCGGCATTCATCTTCGCCGACTGTCAGGAAGGAGATCAGGCCCAGAAGACGGTAGCACGCTGTGATCAGCCGGTCGAGCCCGCTCTCTCCGATCCCGAGATCCTCCAGGAACATGGCCCTGTCTTCCGGGCTCATCTGGGCAATTTCTTCCTCGATCGCGGCGGAAATAACAATGATCCCGGCATTCTCCTCCGCGGCGATTGCTTCCACCTGCTTGACAAAAGGAATGTCATTTTCATCCTTTCCGAGATCGTCCTCGGCGATATTCGCGGCATAGATGACCGGCTTGGTGGTCAGCAGAAACCATCCTTCCGCGATTTCCTTTTCTTCCTCGCTGAAATCAAACGTACGGGCTGGCTTTCCGGATTCCAGGTGCTGGTATACCTTCTCTGCCAGTTCCGCTTCCAGGCCGCATTTTTTGTCGCCGCCGCGAAAATTTTTCATTGCCTTGTCCTTGCGGCGGGTAACCGTTTCCATGTCGGCGAAAATCAGCTCCAGGTTGATCGTCTCGATATCGCGGGCCGGATCGACGGAACCGTCGACGTGGATAATGTTCTCGTCCTCAAAGCAGCGGACGACGTGGACGATGGCGTCAACCTCCCGGATATGGCTCAGGAATTTGTTTCCCAGGCCTTCTCCGCGGCTGGCCCCTTTTACCAGGCCGGCGATGTCAACAAATTCAATGGTTGTCGGTGTCACTTTTTTGGGGTGGTACATCTCCGCAAGCACATTCAGGCGGGGATCGGGAACCATCACAACGCCGGTGTTGGGTTCAATCGTGCAGAAAGGATAGTTTTCCGCCTGAGCTCCGGCTTTGGTAATGGCATTGAAAAGGGTGCTTTTTCCGACATTCGGCAAACCGACAACTCCAAGTTTCATTTCAGAAATTCCCTCCATATAAAAAGAAAATCCAACTGTGAATTATAAAGGCAGGTCAATCCCGCGTCAAGCTTTCAATGAAGAGAGAAATATGATAAAATATTTTGTTGTATTATTTCCGGTGAACGGGTGAACCGGCCGGTGCACGGAAGGAGGAGAAACGGATGAGCGGTATAATCCGCCGGACAGCAGCTGCGTTCCTGGCTTTTCTCTTTCTTTTCTCTGCCGCCTTGACTGAGCAGGCGACGCCTGAAAAAATCCCGGAGCCGACCCTTCAGCCGGATGCTCCGGCATATGATACCGATCATCCGGAAGAGCTAGTTCCGGAACAGTTGTATGCCCTTTCCGCTGTCCTGATGACGGAGGACAAAGGGGAGGTCATCTTTGAGAAAGATCCGGATGAAATCCGGTATCCGGCTTCCACTACGAAGATTCTGACGGTTTTGCTCGGTATTATGATGGTGGATGACCTGGAGGAAAAGGTTACGGTCTCTCCCACCGCTCTGATGATTCCGGAGGACTCTTCCACCATGAAGCTGAAAGAGGGAGAGGAAATTCGTTTCATTGACGTGCTGTACGGTACCATGATGCTGTCCGGAAACGACGGCGCCAATGTGATCGCCGAAACGGTTTCCGGTTCAGTGGACCGTTTTGTGGACCTGATGAATGAAACCGCCGCGGCCTATGGCTGTACCAGCACCCATTTTGTCAACGCCCACGGCTATCATGACGACAATCATTACACGACGGCACGGGATATGGCCCTGATTACCCGCCGGGCCATGCAGAATGAAACCTTCCGGGAAATTGTCAGAGCCACCACCTGGTCCATTCCCAGGACAAATAAGCAGCGCGCCCGGACGATTACCACAAAATCGGAATATATGCTCACCGGCACAGCGGAAAAACCGAATAAGTATTATTATGAGTATGCCACCGGCGTGAAGACCGGTTCCCATTCTCATTCGGGCTACTGCTTTGTCGGCGCGGCGGAGAAGGACGGTGTCCGTCTGATTTCCGTCGTCTTCTTTACGGGGAACCGGGCTCGCTGGGCGGATACAATTAAACTGATGAACTACGGTTTCAGCCAGTATACAAGCGTGACGCCGGTCCAGCTGTACCAGATGAACCCCATCACCGTGGAAACCAGCAACTATTCAACATCTGATACAAACAGGGGAAAGCTTCTCCTGACATGCCAGCCTTCCGGGCCGGAATCCTCCAGTGCCCGGATTGTGGCCACGAAGTCGGAAATCAGGCGCATGTCTGAAAATCTGCAGGATTTTATGCTGATTCAGTATACCCGGGATTTCTCCGCTCCGATCACCGTCGGGGAGCAGATGGGTACCATGATGTATTTCCCTGAAATCGGCGAACCGGTCACCTATATCCTGACTGCTTCCAGAAGCATAGCCCAGCGCGATAATGTGCCGAAGACACTGGAGGAGATTATCAGCGAAACCTACAGTGACCCGAACCCCTTCCCGCCTTTCGGCTTTGAAATGGCAATGCTTCTGTTTTCCCCCTTGCTGCTTCTGCTTGTTTTTTTCCTTGTGGTTCTCCGGATTCGCCGCAGCCGCAGGAAAAAAGGTCTGCATACCCCGAAGCCGGTCAATCGTTATGTAAAATAATGCTTTCCTGTTCCGCCGGGAAACTCAGGATAAACGTGGTGCCGGTGCCTTCCTTGGATCGGACTTTGATTTTTCCTTCATGGGCGACTACGATGATCCTGGCAATGCTCAGCCCGAGTCCGTGGCCGCTTGTTTCTGTTTTCCTGGCCGATTCACTCCGGTAGAAGCGTTCGAAAATTCTGGAAATATCCTCTGCCTTGATGCCGCTGCCCTGGTCGGAAACATGCAGTTCTGTTCTTCCGTCCGCACCGCGGCAGCATCCCAGCGTGACAGTGGTCTGCGCCGGAGAGTATTTGACAGCGTTGTCCGTCAGAATCCGCAGCACCTGCTTGATCATGTTGCGGTCTGCGTTCAGCTGCAGGTTGTCGCTGATTTTCAGGTCAAACCGGTACTCCTGATGGATGATCTCCTCTTCCTTCTGCACTTCCTGCAGGAGTTCCGGAAGATTGAATACGGTTTTTTCCATCATCAGGGTTTTCTTGTCATGCCTCGCCAGGAAGAGAAGGCTTTCCACCAGTTCCTTCATGCTTTCCGTCTCCTGGGAAATGGCGCTGATCCCTTCGTCAAGAACCTCCGGATCGTCTTTGCCCCAGCGTTTCAGCATGTCTGTGTAGCCGCGGATCACGGCAATCGGAGTCCTCAGCTCGTGGCTGGCATCTGATACGAACTGTTTCTGGCTGTTGTAGCTGCGTTCGATCCGGTCCAGCATGGTATTGATCACGCTGGCCAGGTCTTTCAGTTCGTTCTTGGTTCCGGCGATATTGATCCGGTTGCTCAGGTTGTTTTCGGACAGCGTGGCAGCCATTCCGGCAATATCCCGGATCGGTGCCAGAACGCGTTTGTTCAGGCGGTTTTCATGCCGGAAAAAATAGATCATCCGGAACAGGTCTGTTCCGAGCAGCCCCAGCAGGACAAAGCCGGCGATGATCATCAGTTCCCGGATCTGGAGAGTGACAAGAAGCTCCCCGTGATTTCTTGAGGAGTAGTAGAACTGAAGCGAACCGTCGCTCAGATTGCTGGAAAAAATTCGTTTTGTCTGCTGTCCGATTCTTGGAAAAAAATCCTTTTCCGGAACGGCGTCTGTCAAAGCGGCTGAGATCATGCCGTCCGTGGCCGGGCTCTCCGCGGTAATCGGTACGGATTCCATTTGTTCCAGCCGGCGGGAAACCGGGATGGAAATGCCGCCGGCAAACAATCCAAGAACCAGAACAGCGCACGGCAGAAAGCTCCGGATCAGCTGCAGGCAGTAATGTGCCGCGATGCGGAACGTGAGGGAAAGACGGATCCGGCTCATGCCGCCGTGCATTCTGCCGCTGAGCTGATTGACTCCCTTCAGTTCCTTTTCTTTCCCGGAATTACGGACTGCCTGTTTTGTTTCGGAAACATCTGCCTTTTTCTTACGGTTCTTCTTCGACATTGAATAAATACCCCACAGAGCGGATCGTATGAATGGACTTCAGATGGAAGGTATCGTCAATCTTGTGGCGCAGATACCGGATATAGACGTCGACGATGTTTGAGTCGCCCAGATAATCATATCCCCAGACTTCGTTCATCAGCTGGTCGCGGGAAATGGCTTTGTTCCTGTGCTCCATCAGGTATCGCAGGGTTTCAAACTCCTTCCTGGTCAGGGAAACAGGCTGTCCGCTGACCGTAACCTGCCAGGAATCCGGATCCAGCCGGATCGGTCCTTCCTGAATAATCCGGCTGGAGGAAGGCTCCGTTTCTGCAGTTCCGGCCCTGTGCTTTTTCAGGGCCACACGGATCCTTGCCAGCAGTTCCTCGATCGCAAAGGGTTTGGTCATATAATCGTCCGCTCCCATGTCAAGGCCCATCACCTTATCGGAAACGTCGTCTTTTGCGGTCAGCATAATGATCGGCAGATCGCTGGTATGGCGGATCCGGCGGCATACCTCAATGCCGCTGAGCTCAGGCAGCATCAGGTCCAGGATCAGCAGGTCCGGGTTTTCCGAAAGGGCGGTATCCAGTCCGGTCCGGCCGTCGTTGGCGACGCTGACGGTATAGCCTTCATGTTTCAGTTCCAGTTCCAGGAAGCGGGCGATTTTCTTTTCGTCTTCAATGATGAGTATATGCGGCACGACTGTTTCCTCCATGAATTCAGTTCCCGTTGAAGTATATCACAGAAACGGGGGAAATCCTATGGTTTCCCCCGCTGCGGTTACAGGACTGCCGGTTTATTCGATCGTTGCGGAATGATATCCGTCCTGCTCTTCCTCGATCGTCATTTTTCCTTCGCTGCTTTCTACCTGGACAGGAACCTGAATCGTTGGTACCTGGGCGGCGGAAGCGCTGTATGCGCTGCGGTAGGATGTTGCGGCCGGATTATGTTCAAAGAAGGAATCCATCTGGTTCTTCAGATCCTCGACAACTTCCTTGTTAGGGTCAGCGTTTGCTGTGCCGGCGGGCGCCGGATGTGCGGCGGTTTCCTTCTTTTCCGGCGCGGCGGCCTGTCTGCCGGCGGTCTGGCTGCTGCCGGCGCTGAAATTCTTAACAGCGTTTTCTACGGAAGCCTTCGCGTTCTGGGCTGCGTTCCGGACCATCTTCTCCAGGTTTTCGGAAGCGAAATCGGTATCGTCCTTTGTCACGGAGAACTGGTATCCAAGGACCAGGGAAAGAATCAGGCCGATCACTGTCAGATGCGGGGCAAACAGCAGGCATGCCAGGCTGAACAGGACGGAAAGGTTCAGGACCGTTGTCCCCTTCTTGTTGACATGAAGCCGGAAGCGGTACATCTTCTGCAGCCAGTTCATTGCGGTCGCCTTGCGTGTTTCGTTGCCCATCGTGGTTTCGCTCATTTTCTTTCCCTCATTTCTGTTCGTTGTCTCATTCGTGCTGTTGTTCAGTTTCCCGTGCTTTTCCAGGTCTACCAGGGCCCGGGCGACATCCCCGTTGTGGTAATCCAGCAGCGAAACCGCCTCCTGGTAGGAAATGCCGCTCTTCTGCCGGATCAGTTCGATGTCTTCAATCGTGTACATTCGTTTGAGCCTCCGTTCCTTTCCTGATTGCGGAATGATCATATCATGTTTTTTTCCCCTTTGCCTGAAAAGCGCAGGAAGATTCCATTAGAATTCGATTAAAAAACTGTTGGAGGATGGTTTACAGGGCCGATTGCTTTGTGATACCATATTATAAAAGGTTTTTTTGATTCATTTTTAGCTTGGGGAGGAAGAAAAAATGCAGAAGGAAACGATCAAAAGCGGAAAAGCCATTCTCGGTATTGAGTTCGGGTCCACGAGAATCAAAAGCGTTCTGATCGATGAGGAAAATACCGTGATCGCCGCCGGAGCCCACGAATGGGAAAATGACCTGGTGAACGGGATCTGGACGTACAGCCAGGAAGCGATCCTGAACGGTCTTCAAAGCAGCTATGCCGATCTGAAGAAGGATGTGGAGCTGAAATACGGCCTGAAGCTGTCGAAACTCGGCGCGGTCGGTATCAGTGCCATGATGCATGGATATCTTCCTTTTGATGAAAATATGAAGCTTCTGGTTCCCTTCCGGACCTGGCGTAATACGATCACCGGCGAAGCTGCAGAGAAACTGACGGAGCTCTTCCGTTTCAATATGCCCCAGCGCTGGAGCCTGAGCCATCTGTATCAGGCGGTTTTGAACGGGGAGGATCATGTCGCCTCCGTCCGTTTCCTGACGACGCTTGCCGGCTGGATTCATTTTCTGCTGACCGGGGAAAAAGTCCTCGGGATCGGCGATGCCAGCGGCATGATGCCGGTTGACAGCGAAACGCTGGATTATAACGCTTCCATGGTATCCGCTTTTGACGCCCTGGTTGCCGGGAAAAACTATCCCTGGAAGCTGAAGGATATTCTTCCCCGCGTTCTGTGCGCCGGGGAGAACGCCGGTTCCCTGACGGCCGAAGGCGCGAAGCTTCTGGATCCTGCCGGGGATCTGGAACCCGGCTGCCTGGTCTGCCCGCCGGAGGGTGATGCCGGAACCGGCATGACAGCCACCAACAGCGTTCGTGCCCGGACGGGGAATGTGAGCGCCGGGACGTCGATTTTCAGCATGATCGTGCTGGAAAAACCGCTGAGCCGGTATTATCCGGAAATTGATATTGTAACGACTCCTGCCGGGAAGCAGGTCGGCATGGTGCACTGCAACAGCTGCTCCAGCGATATCAACGCGTGGGTAAATTTGTTCAGGGAATTCGGTGAAATCATGGGCCGCAGCTTCTCCCCGGGAGAGATCTTTACAAAGCTGTTCAATAAGGCGATGGAAGCGGATAAGGACTGCGGCGGCCTGGTCAGCTTCAACTATTATGCCGGCGAACCGGTTACCGGCCTGGCTGAGGGGCGGCCGATGCTGGTCCGGCTTCCGGACGCGAAGATGAATATGGCCAACTTTATGCGCGCTCAGATCTATGCCAGCATGGAAACGCTGAAATACGGCATGGAAATCATGAACAGGGAAAAGGTCGCCATCGATCGGGTATACGGTCACGGCGGTCTGTTCAAAACGCCTGGCGTGGCCCAGAGCATACTGGCTGCCGCGATTCACGCTCCGGTAACCGTCATGGAAACCGCCGGAGAAGGCGGTGCCTGGGGCATTGCTGTTCTTGCCGGTTATATGCTGTACAAAAAGGACGGTCAGACCCTGGAGGATTATCTCGATCAGCAGGTGTTCAGCGGGATGGCGCAGTCCACGCTTCAGCCCGATCCGTCGGATGAAGCCGGTTTCGATCAGTATATGGAACGCTTCATCGCCTGTATTCCTGCCCAGAAAGCTGCGGTGGACGGTCTGAAGCACTGATGAAGACAGGATTTGATCTGAAAGCGGTCGTTTTTGACCTGGATGATACCCTGCTCCGGGATGACCGGACTATTTCCTGCTTTACCGTGGATGTGCTCCGCGCTCTCAGCCGGAACGGAATCTCGGTGATCCCCGCCAGCGGAAGGGCGCAGATGAGCATGAAACCGTTTGTGGATCAGCTCGGATGCGCGGATTACTATATTTCCTGCAACGGCGCAGAAATCTGGGACGCGAAAACAGGTCGGAATTGCTTCAGGACCGCGCTCCCTGTGGAAACCGCCCGCCGGATCGTCCGCTTCGGCAAGGAATATGACTGTTATATGCAGACCTATGACGCCGTCCGGTTTTTCTATAACCGGGAAGGCCGTTACGCGGATGCCTATGCCGCCTCAGCGATGCTGGAAGGGGAATGTGCCGGCGATCTGGAAGTGTTTATCCGTACCCCGGTCACCAAGATCCTGATGATGGATGATGCGCCGAAAATTGCAGCAATGCTGGAAGAAGGCCGGAAACGTTTTGACGGGGAGGCGTCCGTGACCTGCTCCAAGCCGGTTTTTCTGGAATTCAATCCCCTGGATGCGACAAAAGGCCTCGCGCTGGCCAGATTGCTGGCTGCGCTTGGTATTTCTCCGGCGGACACGGCCGCCTTCGGGGACAGTCTGAACGACTGGAGTATGCTTGAAGCCTGCGGATTGTCCGTCTGCGTCAGCAATGCCAGGCCTGAGTTGAAAGGCTTATGCGAAGAGGTATGCCTTTCCAATCAGGAAGATGGGGTGGCCGATTTTCTGAACCGAAATTTTCTCCGGGAGATGAGTGTTTGATCTCAGCTAAAGACTTTCAGGAAGCGCTCCGTCTGGAGTGTCTGGTGGATTCTCCGCGGGAAAGCTGGGATATCCGTACGCCGGATCTGAACCGGCCGGGGATGCAGTTCTGCGGATTCTATGAATACTTTGCTTTTGAACGCCCCCAGGTCATCGGCAAGGTGGAAATGGCCTATCTGGAGCAGCTGTCCCCGGAGGAACGGCAGGTTACCCTGGAAAAATACTATACTTACCATTTCCCCTGTGTGATTATATGCCGGGGCCAGGTCCCGCCGAAGGAACTCCTTGAAATCGCGGAAAAGAAACAGGTCCACCTGTACAGGACGCAGCAGGTGACAACGAAATTCAGCTCTGCGGCGATTAATTATCTGAACCGCTGTCTTGCGCCGCATATGACCCGTCATGGCGTGCTGCTGGATGTTTACGGCGTCGGCGTGCTGCTCAGCGGGAAGAGCGGGGTCGGCAAAAGCGAGGCGGCGCTGGAACTGGTAAAGCGGGGGCATCAGCTTGTAGCGGATGATATTGTGGATATCTGCCGGATCGCGGATGACCGGCTGATTGGTACTTGCCCCGAAAAAATCCGCCATTATATGGAGATTCGCGGGATCGGGATTATTGATGTCAAAGCTCTGTACGGAGTCGGTGCGGTCAGCGTCAGCAAAACCATTGATCTGATTATTGAACTGGAGGCCTGGGATAATAAAAAGATCTATGATCGGATCGGATACGAGGATCATACGATCGAACTGATGGGTGTTCATGTTCCCTATCAGGTCATGCCGGTCAAGCCGGGACGGAATCTGGCGATCATTGTGGAAGTTGCCGCCAGGAATCTGAGCCTGAAGCGGATGGGGTATAATGCAGCCCGGGAAATCAGTGCGGGTGCTTTGGAAAGCCTGTAGTTGCAATATACGGGTGAACAAATAAAGGAGGGATTTATCATGGTCAGAATCGGTGTTGATGTTGGAGGAACGGGGATTCAAACTGGCGTTGTTAATGAAAAAGGTGAAATACTTGCGGAGGAATCCATTGTCACACTGACGGATATTCCCTTTTCGGATCAGATTCTCAGGATGACATCCAGTGCGAAATCTGTTCTTCGCACTGCCGGGCTGACAGAAGACGATGTGGAATCCGTAGGTGTTGGAATTCCCGGTATCGCGTCGAGGGAAACCGGCGAGGTAATCAAATGCACCAATATGGGATGGTCTCATGTGCCTTTCCGGGCAGAATGGGAAAAGTCTTTCCCGAAAACGGTTCTGATTGAGAATGACGCAAATGTGGCAGCGCTCGCTGAAAGCGTCGCGGGTGTCAGCGCAGGATCTTCATCCAGCGTCTTTATTACCATCGGGACCGGCATCGGAAGCGGTATCATCATCAACGGAAAAATCTGGACCGGTTTCCACGGCATTGGCGGGGAACTTGGCCATACAATTATGGATCTGGACGGTGTCCCCTGCACCTGCGGGAACCGCGGGTGCCTGGAGCGTTATTGTTCCGCTACTGCGCTGATCAGGATGGCCAGGGAGGCTGTGAACAACAATCCTGATTGCCGGATTCTGAAGGAGGTTGGCGGGGATCCGAATAAAATCCAGGCGAGGATTGTGATTGATCTGGCCCGGCAAAATGACCGAATGGCTGTTAGTTTGTTCCAGCGCTGGGTTTCCTTTTTAGGCCAGGCGATTGCCAATGTCGCCAATTTTCTGGATCCGGAAATCATCGTTCTAGGCGGTGGTGTCAGTAAAGCCGGTGAGTTCCTCCTGGATGCTGTTCGCAGTGAATTTCCCAAATATGTACTTTTCAGAGACCAGCTGCTGCCGGAAATCAAACTGGCTGTTCTGGGCGCAAAAGCCGGCGTTATTGGTGCAGCCATGCTGAGCTGAAAAACGTCCGGATCAAAAGGTTGCATAGAAAAAAATTTGCTTTGATATATATGAAAGGAACATCCATGTCCGATTTTATTTTCAGTATCAGGCGGGACGGAAATGCTCAACTGGATGGTTACGATGGAAATGACCGGAAGATTGTCATTCCATCTGACTATAACGGCCATACAGTGACGGTTATCGGGGATAATGCGTTCTCTTGGTTGTCATTTATCCAGTCTGTGACTATTCCGGAAACAGTAGTGACGATCGGAGAAGCCGCTTTCTCATGGTGTGAATCCCTGGTTCATGTGACGATTCCCCCATCGGTGAAAACCATCGGAGAATGGGCTTTCATCGGCTGTTCCTCCCTGACTGAGGTTTCTTTACCTGATGGCGTCCGTAAAATCAATTATTCAACCTTTCAGTCCTGTACATCCCTGTCCAGGATTGTTATTCCGGAAACCGTTAAAACCATCGGTCCTGAAGCTTTCTCTGAATGCCGGAACCTGGAAGAGGTGGTGCTTCCCAAGGCTCTGACCACCTTGGGCGATTGTGCGTTTTCTTCCTGTGACAGGCTCCGCACTGTCAATATTCCGGATCAGCTTGTCACCATTGGAAGCAATGCATTTTCTGGATGTATTTCTTTGTCTGAATTTATCGTTTCTCCGGATCACAGTGTTTTCTCAGTCCGGGACGGCGTTCTGATAAACAGGACAAACCAGACGCTTCTATTCTTTCCATTTAACAGTGAAATCAGAGAATTTCTGGTTCCGGACGGAATACGGATTATTGGTGAAGAATCCTTTTCAGGACGGAATATTGAAAAAATCTTTCTGCCCGATTCTGTCCGCGCCATTGAGTCAAAAGCCTTTTCTGGCTGCCGGTCGCTGAAATCCATAGAACTTCCTGATTCTGTCAGCAGGATTGCTTCCAGTGCCTTCCATAACTGCTCAGCCCTCGAATCCATTAACCTGCCCAGGGATCTGACAATTCTGGAATACAGTCTGTTTTATGCATGCCATTCTCTCATATCGATCCGGCTGCCTGAAAACCTGAAGATCATCTCTTCCTGTTGCTTCAGCGGCTGTTCTTCGCTGACTGATATCAACCTTCCGGATGGCCTTCTGGAGATCGGAGAATCAGCATTCGAAGGTTGCAGGTCGTTGGAAACGATGAATCTTCCCAACAGCTTGGAGACGATGGGACAGCATGCTTTCGGTTCTTGTGAAATGCTGGACTCTGTATCCATAGGGAACGGTTTGAAGGTCATTCCCGCCCGGGCGTTTGCCAGATGCCAGAATCTGAATCATGTAACGCTTTGCGAAGGTCTTGAAGTGATCGAATCGGAGGCTTTTGACAACTGTGAAAGCCTGTTGTCTCTGCAGATGCCTGAATCGCTGGTCGAGATTGCACCGGATGCTTTCAATGAATGCCGGCATCTGATGCTCTTTGTATATCCTGATTCCTATGCTCTGAACTTCGCGAAAGATTATCAATTCCTCTATTCGGAAGTTTAAACTGATTATTGTTTCGGTATGTCTCCTTTGTATCCCGGTAAGAAAACTGCCGCCCTCTGTAAAGAGAACGGCAGTCTTTCTTTCCTTTTGGATTTTACTGTTTTGCTCCGCATTCGGGGCAGAACTTGGTTCCGGCCGGGATTTCTTTGCCGCATGCTGTACAGAACGACACGGTGTTTTGCTTCGCACCGCATTCAGGACAGAATTTTACGCCGGCGGGAATTGCGGCACCGCAGGCTGTACAGGCTGCGGTAGCGGCTGAAGCGGCGGCAGGCGCTGCGGGCTGTGTGGAATTGCCCAGGCTCTGAGCAAACATTTGTCCCATAGCGGCGCCGGCGCCCATGCCGACACCCATGCCAGCCATTCCACCGCCTCCGTTGTTATTCGCGGCTTCACGCATAGCTTCAGCTGCCTGGTACTTGGCATACTGGTCCATATTGCCGAGAACACCCATGGAGGTCCGCCTGTCCATGCTCTTTTCGACTTCTTCCGGCAGGGAGATGTTCTCAATCACAAAGCTGCATAATGTCAGACCTAAGCCGGCAAGCTTGGGATTGATCGCCTGCATAGCATAATTAGCCAGCTCATCATAGTTGGCGGCCAGATCCAGTGCCGGAATCTTACTCTCTGCAATGGCATCGCTCAGGCCGCTGACCAGCGTCCTTTTGATTTGGCCTTCAACGCCGTCCACGGTGAACAGCGAGGCAGTTCCGAACACCTGCTTCAGGAATGTCTCAGGGTCGGATACTTTGAAGCTGTAAATACCGAATGCCCGAAGGCGGATCATGCCGAATTCGGTATCACGCATCATGACAGGATTGCTGGTTCCCCACTTCATATCCAGGAACTGCTTGGTATTAATAAAATACACATCAGCTTTGAAGGGGCTGTTGAATCCGTACTTCCAGCTCTTCAGTGCAGTCATAATCGGCATGTTGCTGGTTGATAGTTCATACCGCCCTGGTTCAAAAATATCAGCCAACTGTCCCTCGTTGACGAAAATGGCAACCTGACTCTCCCGAACTGTCAGCTGAGCGCCCATCATAATTTCTTTGCCGTTCATGTCATACTTATGAACCATCGTTTTGGCGGAACTGTCGGTCCATTCAATGACATCAATGAGTTGACCCTTGATTGCGTTCAGAATACCCATGATGAATTCCCTCCTGAATGTTTTAATTTGTTTCCTTTTCTTTACAGAGCGCTGTCAGCGTTGGAAGCGCTCTGATCTCAACAATATGAAGTTCCAGCCCCTGATATTCCTTCATATGCTGGATACATTCAGCAATATAAACGGTCATTTTCGCCAGCATCTCGTCTTCCTGGACTTCCTGCTCCACGCCACGGAGCGGGCAGGCCAGCACAAGAATCCGACCGTCCGGATGGATTGTCGGCAGAATGTGCATTCCATGGTAATCGCCGCCGAAAGAATTTCTCAGGGCCATTTCCAGACGCTCTTCCCCATAATGCCACCGTCCCTCAAGCTGGTCATCGCTGATCTGCGGCAGTGAAAGCTGGATCAGGAGGCAGGGCTTGTCTGCATCCATTCTGCTCCGCAGGAGTCGCATATTACGGTATACATCTTCAGGAGTTTCAATTTTCCCATTGATCAGCTTCCGGAAAAACTCGTGACGGCAAACCTGGAGCATGTCCGCCGATTGAAAGGATCGTTCATTGGAAAAATCGGCATGGATCCTGTTCAGCAGGATTTTCAGCTCGTTAAGGTAGCGAAGGACTTCATCCGGAGTTTTTCCGGCTTCAAAGATAGAAGTGGTCGGATACTCCTCTTGTAGGTAGACCAGGCATTTTTCTTCCTCTGCCGAAGCAACTGCGATAGAAATCCCGTCTGCATGATGCTTGCTGAGGCTGTCAAGCATGCCGTCATAATCATGGCGGATATGGGGCGGTTTGAAGCCCTGCAGTTCCCAGTTCCGGATCTGATCAAAAGCATTCAGGACTTCCTCAGAATCTGAAACAAGCAAGAGTTTGTACATCCCCAACCTCCATCAATACCTGATTCCGTTATAGCCGAATGATATTATATCGTAATTTTGATGATTATGCAAACCATTTCAAGTTCTTTTGATGCATTAGAAAGTTTTAGCAGAAATTGTTTCTCTTCCTGCTGAAATCGGAATATGATATAATCAAAAGAGCATTCCGGATGAAAGGGGGACTGAAACGGAATGAATATCACAATGATTGCTATCGGCTCAACCGGGGATGTCCGGCCTTTTGTTATTCTTGGAAAAGAGTTGTCCCGTCGGGGTTATCAGATCACGATAGCTGCGTTTCCTCGTTTTGAAGCACTTGTAAAAGATAACGGCCTTTCCTTTTATCGTCTCAGCCTTGATGCTGATGTTTTCATCCAATCGATTATGCAACCGGATACAAATGGGGTCACCTACATTCCTCGTCTTGAAAAAGGGATTAAAAAATCTTTCCCGGATCTTGTACGGGATATGACGGAAAGCTGCCGTGAGGCTGATGCATTGGTTTGCAATTTTTTCGGAACGGTAAACTATTCTATTGCGGAAAAATATGGGATTCCCTGTATTCAGGCTTATTACTGCCCCATGGATCCCACCCGTGATATGCCGCTTTCTGCTTTCCGGAGCCAGCATCTTGGTCGCTGGATGAACAAAAAGACCTATCAGCTCGGATATCTGGTGATCGGGGCAGTGGAAAAACGGTACCTGAATCCATGGCGGATTGAAAACAACCTGACAGTCCGAAAGCCTAAACCCTATCCTGATTACCGGATCGGAAGCCATACAGTACCGGTGATTTACGCGTTGAGCTCTCATCTGGTTCCCCGTCCCCCGGAATGGCCGGATCATATCCATATGAGCGGCTTCTGGTTTGAGGAAGGTCCGCCCGCAGACTGGGTTCCGCCGGCGGATTTGGAGACCTTCCTTTCCGCAGGCGATGTTCCGGTTTATATCGGCTTCGGTTCCATGAGAAACAGAAATATGAATTCTTTTATAGCCGTAATTCTCCGTGCGCTTCATGCTTCGGGAATCCGTGCGGTTATTTCTACCGGTTGGCAGAATGCTCACTTTTCTCCGACCCGTCAGGTATTCTTTTCAGACGATGTCCCGCACGAATGGCTGTTTCCACGGGTTAGGGCCGTAATTCATCACGGCGGAGCAGGAACCACATCTGCAGGTCTCCGGTATGGAAAACCGACTCTGGTGATTCCTTTTGCCGGCGATCAGCCTTTCTGGGGGCATCAGGTTTACCGGAACGGATGCGGTCCTAAACCGATCCCGCTTTCAGATCTTTCTGTCGCAAAGATGACAAAAGCGCTTCTGAATCTGGTGAATCAGAAAAAATACCGGGAAAACGCTCTGCGGATAGGACTCTTGCTCTCCAGGGAAAACGGAACAGTCAATGCGGCGGATCTGATTGAAAAGGAGATTACCAGTTGGTAATCTCCCTGCTTTCATTTTTTAATCTTGTCTGCCATGACTTCTACTGCCTTCCTGAGCTGCGGGTCATTCTGGGCATCCGCGAAATCATACATACCGTTGTCACCCTCTTCAAGGGGAACCTCGATGTCCGGTGTAATGCCCTTCTCGTGGACCGCGTTCCCGTTCGGAGTAAAATATTGAGCAATGGTCATCTGGAATCCGGCTCCTTTGATTCCGATATTCCATACACCCTGGATAATGCCTTTTCCGAAGCTGGTTACACCGACAACCGTTGCCCCGCCCCTGTCTTTTAGGGCACCGGTCAGAATTTCAGAAGAACTTGCGCTGTTTTCATTGACCAGAATCACCAGCGGAAGATCCACCTTTCCGTCTGTTGTCAGATACTCGGTATGATCCTCCGCGCCGCCGCGGTAAACAAGATAGCAGAGTTCACCGGCGTCCAGAAAAAGATCTGCCACATAGCGGGCCTGTTCAACCCATCCGCCCGGATTGTCGCGCAGGTCGATAATCAGGCCTTTAGCCTGCTGATCCATCAACTTGTTCAACGCCTGCTCAAATTCTTTTTCGCAGTTTCCGGCGAACTGATAAAAGGCGATGTAGCCGATCTGGTTATCCAGCATGGTGCTTTCCACCTGATTTACGTTGATACCTCTCCGGGTAATTGTAAAAGTAATCTCTTCTCCATTCCGCAGGAACGTCACGTCCACATCTGTTCCTTCTTCGCCTCGCATCACGTCCACAGCGTCCTGGACATTGTCGGCGGTGACAAAGAGATCCTCTCCTACTTTATACAGAATATCTCCCCGGAGGACGCCGACTTCCTTGGCTGGACTGTTGTCAAAAACACGGCTGATGGTGCAAACCTGGGTTTTGTAGTTGGAACTGATCAGTACGCCGATGCCCACGTATTTTCCCTGGTCATCCTCCTGCATCTCGGTAAATTCCTGCGGATTATAGTAGAATGAATACGGATCACCGAGGCCTGTCATCAGCCCCTTTGCTGCGTATTCAATCATTTTGTCATAGTCGGGTTCGATATAGAAATAGGCTTCCGCCGCGTCATACAGGTCGACAAGTTCAGAGAACCGCTGGTATTTTTCATATTCATCTCTGGAGATAGTGACGGAATTGCCGCTGTTTACCGTACTGGTGACCGGTTCCTGGATCACAGTATTCGTCGAATTCTCCGGGTTGAACATTCCTTCCAGTTGATGGAAAGGAGCATAGCTGCAACCTGTCAGAATCAGAATAATTACCGCCATCATACAAATGAGGATCGTAGTTTTCTTCATTAAGGGACCCGCCTTTCATTGACGTCAGTTCTCTGGATTCTCCGTCTGGAGTTTCAGCAGGATATAAAATGTGGAAGCATCGGGAAATTTCCGAACATCAAGACCGGTCAGTTTCCTGATTTTTTCAAGCCTGTACAGCAGTGTGTTTCTGTGAATAAACAGCTGCCGGGATGCTGTCGATATATTCAGGTCGTTCCGGAAGAAAATATGGAGTGTCTCCATCATTTCCTCATTGAGCAGTTTCCGGATTTCCGGTGTAAAATACCGGCTTCTGATTCGTCTTTGCTCTTCCGGAGGAACCTCAGCAAGCAAGCGTTCCAGGAATTGTTCTTTGTATTGGAATACTTTGCCGTTATGATAGCTTTTCTTTGCTGTTTCCAGCGCTTCCCGGGCTTCTTCAAAGCTTTCCGGAAGCATTTGCCAGGAATGTTTGCAGTTTCCGATGCCGCAGACAACTTTAATACCGTTTTCGACTTCCAGCGTTTCAATAACTGCCATGGCATATTCTGCTGCATCATCTTCTTCAGAATGGTTTGTCCGGATAAGAGCTACTGTATCATATCGCATCGGGATAAGGACCGTGTTCTTTTCTATCGGCGCCGTGGCTTTGAATACCTCAGCCAGCGAGCGGTTGAATCCTTCCTTCATTGTAAACAGCAGGATGCTCCGGCTTTTTGCAGGATCCTGATCAAATTCTGCAAATTGCCCGTCCCGAAGGGACATGGTTTTCCGCTCCAGCCAGTTTCGGAACATCTGTTCTTTGGGATTCGGAACCGGAATAGTATCCGGTGCAGTGTTCAGTAACGCCATCATGGCCCGGGCATCCGGCGTATCCTCGCATTCAATGAAACCGTTACCCTTTTGTATATATAGTTTTTTTTGAAACTGTATCAGATCCAACGGCTTGTCTTCAGCCAGTCGGAGAAGCGCTTCCGAGGCTTCTTCCCGTGAAATCATCCGAATCCGGAAAACACTGTCTCCCATTCTATCACTTCCTGCCTTCCGTCATTCATTATATCATAAAACATATTCTGATTGAAAGCAATGCCAACTGGATATATAATGAAGAAAAGCGAAAGGAGGTACCGGTCCTTGAAGAAAGGAATGAAATGGTTATTATCGGCCCTTTTCAGCATACTGTTTTTCTTACAATCTTTCGCATTTGGGGAATTTCTGTTTCAGGACGAACGGTTTACAGGGGTTTTTACTACGGAGAATCTGGATAAAATTATCACTGAATATAAATTATTCGATGGATGGTACTGGACGACAGAAGCGAATGTGACCCAGGATTATCATGGGCAGAAGGACTGCCCTGGGTGGACGAGTACGACAGAGAGCCTTGGCTATAAACACTATAAAGAGGGCTGGTATGGTTGCCGGTGGAGTATCGACCATCTGATGGTTACCTCTCCGGGCCGTGGCGGTTACGGGGAATGCTTCGGGTTTGCCCAGTTTGTCGGCTATTTACTTTCCGGTGAGAAGAATCCACAGCACCACTGGCGGTTTTTCTACTCAATGAAAGCGGCAAAAGGGCTGAAAGTCGGTGATATCGTGCGGACAGAATATACCTGGAAAGATAAACCTATCCGCCACAGTGCTGTCGTATACTCTATCACCGACGGAGAAATCCTCTTTCTCCAGGTTTCCGGCAGCCAATACAACAGAATTTCCGTCGGTGGCTTTAGTGACGGGCATCTGTCAGATCTCAGGACCGAGGATGAAATCGCCAAGTTGCCATGGCTGAAGATCAGCCGATCAAAGCTGAACATTTCAGGCAACTGACACTCATAAGTTGTAAAATTCCCTGTGAGGTGCAGACCTCCGATTTTTGAAATATGCATATTAAAAAACCGGACCCGAAGGCCCGGCTTTCTGTATTCCTGATTATTTGGTCAGGATGGTCTTTTCGGTTTCCTTATCGAAGAAGTGCAGATGGTTGGTGTCCATCGCGATCTTAATCTTGTTGCCTGCTTTGGAAGAAGTCCGGGGATCAACACGGGCGATGATGTTGCCGTCTTTTCCGGTGGTGCTCAGGTACAGATAGGTTTCGGAACCCATCAGTTCTGTGACTTCGACGTCTACATCGATGGTGGCGGTGGCATATTCAGCCAGCTTCTGTTCGTCATCATGGATATTTTCAGGACGGATGCCCATTACGACTTCCTTGCCGATGTAACTTTCATCGGTGAACTTGGATACCTTCTTCTCGGGAATAACGATCTTATTTTCACCGAACTTGGCAACGATATCCTGTCCTTCGCGCTCCAGCTTGACGTTGAAGAAGTTCATCTGGGGGCTCCCGATGAAGCCGGCAACGAATTCATTGGCCGGATAGTCATACAGGTTCTGAGGGGTATCTACCTGCTGCACAACGCCGTCCTTCATAACCACGATACGGCTCGCCATGGTCATAGCTTCAGTCTGGTCATGAGTAACGTAGATGAAGGTGGTCTGCAGACGCTGATGCAGTTTGGTGATTTCGGTACGCATCGCGACACGCAGTTTTGCGTCCAGGTTGGACAGCGGCTCGTCAAACAGGAAGACTTTCGGTTCACGGACGATAGCGCGGCCCAAAGCAACACGCTGACGCTGGCCGCCGGACAAAGCCTTGGGCTTCCGGTTCAGCAGATGCGCGATATCCAGAATCTTAGCTGCTTCTTCCACGCGGCGTTTGATCTCATCCTTGGGGGTCTTGCGCAGTTTCAGGCCGAAGGCCATGTTGTCATAAACGGTCATATGGGGATACAAAGCATAGTTCTGGAAAACCATGGCGATGTCGCGGTCCTTGGGGGCGACGTCGTTCACGAGTTTGTCCCCGATGTACAGTTCGCCGTCGGATATTTCTTCCAG
>Ga0265298_10003565_pt1 | contig 20498 bp, 18 predicted proteins | sample AusTroGonzalo_MG_3_FD_193486 | JGI IMG/M metagenome (GOLD analysis project Ga0265298, IMG submission 193486) | Bovine rumen microbial communities from tropical cattle in Woodstock, Queensland, Australia - Gonzalo_01 | ecosystem: Host-associated > Mammals > Digestive system > Stomach > Rumen ... | reverse complement strand
CGAGTATTTCCACTCGTCGTATAGTAAGAATGGCGTCCCCGCCACCACACTTTGGCAGGAGTGGCAGCTCTATCCCTCGCTCACCCTCGTCTATCGCCCACGCACCGCCCGCGTCATCCAGCTCACATTCAACAGCGAAAAGCGCTATCCCACTTACTGGACCACTGCGGCCAACCGCACCTATATCAATACTTACTGCGTGAACGACGGTAACACCTCACTAAAACCCTACGTCAAGTACAGCCTCAACTTCAATTATATCATCCAATCAAAATACGTCCTTGGTGTGTTTGCCGAGTCAAGTCCCCACCGCTTTACTCAGTCCATGACACTCAGCGACAAAGAACTCTGCGCTATCTACAAATATTTCAACATGCGTCACGACTATCGTTATGGTCTCATGGCTGTCTTGCCCATCGACTGGACCCAACAGTTCCAGTCGCGCCTCACCACTATGGTCTTCGACATGCACCAAAGCGGGCAACTCGATGCCACAGCATTCTCAAAGCGTAAGGTTGCATCGATGCTCAGACTCAACAACAATCTCTCTCTCTTTCAAAAGAAGCTCCTTCTCGAGCTTTCCAGCTGGTACCAGTTCCCTGCCATTCAGGGCTGCTACGACATTCAGGAGATGTATTCCGTCTCAGCTGGTATCACCTGGATTCCCCCAGTTGATGGCCTCTCGCTCACCTTCCATGGTGAGGATATCTTCGACACCTACCGTACGAGAACCAAGTGCCACATTGGTCAGACGAGCTACGCCTTTACCAACCAGGTCGACATGCAAGCCTTCTCGCTCACCGTACGCTACACTTTCAACGGCTACAAAACCCACAAGCAGAAATCAGTCGACACCTCGCGATTCGGGAAATAGCACAAAAACAGATGGACAAGTTCGAATCTTTGTCGGATTAAAAGGGGACTTTACTCCGGGTAAAGTTGGGGTTTAGTCGGAGTAAAGTCCAAGTTTGATCCATATCTTGTTGAAGATACTCTAATCGGGACAAAAAGTGCAAAAAATAATCTCTGGCCTCAATTACTATAGGTATGGACGCTAGCGCCTTGGGCGCTGGGCAGGTAGTTGATGCCCCACCAGCACATCTGCAAGAGCACGAAAGCGACTAACAGGGTTATGAGTGCCAGATAGCGGTTGTGGCGTGGCTGTTGGCGATAGTGGATGTAGCCCAGATAGGCAAACCACGTGATGGCTGCCCACGTCTCTTTAGGATCCCACGACCAATAGTGGCCCCACGCCTCCTTGGCCCAGAGGGCACCGAAAAGCATGCCAAATGTCATGAAAGCCAGACCCGCATACACGAGATTGTCAGTGATGAGGAATTCTTCTTTGCTGATGGCCGACTTCTTGAAAAAGAGCAGATAGAGGGCCATGACAGTTGCGGCTCCCAGTAGGGCGTAGGCAAACATGTAGACAATGACATGGGGCGCAAACCAGGGGCTCTGAAGGGCTGGCATGAGTGTCTTGGAGTGGATTTCGGGTTTGAACAGATTGACACAGATGAACACAAGCGCCAGGATGGTGGAGAAGGTGAGAATCCACTTGTACCTCCAGCGCGAATAGACAATGATACCCGCCAAGGGCAAGAAGAACGAGTACCAGAGGCGTGTCTCGCCCATAGTACGCAAGGGCGGACGCTCAAGCGACACCCACATTGACAGGATAAACGCAAAGAATACAAACAGGCCAGCAATGGTGGAGACTGTGGCGAGACGCGACTTAGAACGCCAAGCGGCCCATGCGCCAAAAGCCCACAACAGCACTGCAGGGAGTGCAAAATAAATGAAATGATGCCAAGTCATACGCGCTTCCTCCTTTCTCCTAATACAAACATAAATACGGCTCCACCCAGCATCATGTAGATGCCCAGATAGACGAGTGGCAACCAGGGATCGTTCACCAGTTCAAGAATGGATATCTGACTCATGGCACCCATCTGGGTGTCGTAGCCATACTGATAGATCTTCCACCCATCAACCTTTACGGGCTTGTTAACATCGACGGTAGTCTGAATGCGCTTGCCAGACTTGGTAAGTATCTGTACATCAGAAGCAAAGCGACGAGGCGATCCATCATCATAGGTTTCCATGATAAAACGCTTGAGTTCAATGGCAATAGGCATCTCGACGATAGCCCCACCAGAGGCAAGGGCACGCCACTCGGGTTCATCAACGGTGGTAACCATCTTGAGGCGCTGCATGTCGGCATTGCCCAGGGTGGCAGTGGTCATAGCAAGAAACAGCCCAAGATGATTAAGCATGAAGGGTACGTCGCGACGCCAACGAAAACGGAGTGAGCGACGGATGATGACAAGACCCAAAATAAGGGCTATATAGACATAGATAAGCACAAAGGGCCAGAATGAGAGCATGTCACTGAACCACGAGCCTGATCCATCCTGACGCACCAGTCCCATGACAATAGTGAGCACCACGGCATAGAAAAGGGCGGGAATAGCAGCTCGATTGGAGCCAATGAACTGACAGACGTAGAAACGGCGTCCTAACAGGGAGACGATGGCTATGAGGGCGAAAAAGCCTACAAGCACAAGGCCGTTGACGGGCCACGCAAAGGTGTTCCACACAACGCGCCCCACGCTGAGCTGAAGTACTAAGCCTGCCGCGACAACACCAGCCCCTATCAAGAAGCCCTCTTTCATTGTAAACGGTTTATTCCACATAAGATATATCAAAAAACAGTTAAAAACATTCTCAGAACACAGGCAGAGCAAGCAGTTGATACATCAAAGTAAGCGCCATGCGTCGATGCCCCTCATCGTTGGGGTGCAGGCGATCGTTCTCTGCACTTTTGAAATACTGGGCATGCTCATCCATCAGAGGATAAAGGCCACTAAGAGCATTGAGGTCGATGACTGGGACAGCCCAGAGATTGCCAGCCTGTTTGACAGACTCAACATAGGCATCAAGGTACTCTCCACACTTGTTGGTATAATCTTCGCGTGGCTGCCAATTACTCTCGTTGGCATAGAATTCTGCGCGATGGATGGGGGTGAGCAATACTATCTGCTTAGTAGGATAGAGACGCTTCACATAGTCAAGTGCCTTGTTGATGCGACCACGATAGGTTGAATCGCACATCACGGGGTAGCGATGGAGACGGTCTACGGGATGCTTCCGTTCATGGATGCCTGCCACCACTTTTTCCTGACGCTCTGTAAACCACTCGCCAATGGGTACACCAGCATTATAATCGTTGGTACCTATGAATATAAGGATTGCGTCTACATCGTCATCATGCTCAGCCTTCAGCTTATCAGTCTGGGCCGGTATGTCGTTCCATTGCCGTCCGCTGATACCATAGACGTAAGGGGCAATGTCGAGCCACTCTTGCAGATAGTGCCAATACTTCAGCTTTGACCCACTGTTTCGAGGGTCGGTGATAGAGTCGCCAAAATAGGCCACACGCTTGCCTTGCCAAGGATGGCGAATGAGTTGCTGGGAAAGAACTGGGAGTACCAATAAAGCACTCAGAAGAACGGTCAATAGTCGTTTCATGATGCGATTTGTTTTGTATTTTGTGCAAAGGTACGAATATTTTTTGTACTTTTGCACTCGTTTTGCAAGAAGCAGAGCACTTTAAGAACATTTTAACACATGTACAAACCAACATTCAACATGAAGCGCCAACGCCTTGTGTTCCGTCATTTCGGAAACAAAGGCTACTCGCTCTTTGCTTGTCTCGGTAAAGAGGTGGTGTGCAGTGTGCTTTCTGTAGCCACACTGACCTATGCCTCTGCGGAGAGCGTTGCGACAAAACCCGTCGTAACCGACTCTGCCACGATGACAACAGCCCGCGAGATGATGCTCGAGGAAGTCAGTGTAACTGGCTCGAGGGCGCCCCTGACGAAAAGTCAGGCTGCGAGAATGGTAACTGTACTGGAGCGCCAGGATATTGCGCAGGCTCCAGTACAAAGTATTAACGATTTGCTGAAATACGCCGTAGGCGTGGATGTGCGTCAGCGTGGACCGATTGGTGCGCAGACCGACATCTCGATTCGTGGAGGTACGTCAGACCAGATTATCCTGTTACTCAACGGGATCAACATCTGTGATCCGCAAACGGGACACAACGCAATGGATCTGCCCATCGACCTGAGCGAGATTGTGAGGATAGAGGTGGTAGAAGGTCCTGCGGGACGCATCTATGGCACCTCATCTCTGGTCGGGGCGATTAACATCGTGACGAAGCCAGCCCTGCAGACAAGCACTGACCTGACATTAGAGGGGGGCTCGTATGGCTATGCGAAGGCAAGCGGAAGAACGAACCTGAAACATGGACTCTGGAACAATCAGGTGAGTGCCAGCTACAGTCGCAGCGATGGTTACAGTCGCTCGAAGGCAGGAACGTTGAATACAGACTTCAGTGGTTCAAAGGCTTTCTATCAGGGGCAGTACGAAGATGAGACCATCAGGCTGAACTGGCATCTTGGCATGGCTGACAAAGGCTATGGGTCGAGCACATTCTGGGCCTCGCCCAAGTGGCAGGCCGACGACCAGTATGAACACACCACGAAGCTCTATTCCGCCATTCAGGGTGAAACAAAGCAGGGTAAGCTGCACTTCGCACCCAGCATCTATTGGAACCAGAACCGCGACCGCTATGAAGGGTATCGCAACATGCCAGAAAAGATGAAGTTCAACTATAACCGCACGGATGTATATGGAGTCGGTCTGAGCTGCTATTTCGACTGGGAAGCGGGACGAACGGCCTTTGGCGCAGAATTGAGAAATGAGGATCTGGTAAGTGGGAACTTAGGCGAGCCACTCACGCAGACTCACCATATCAAAGGTACTGACAGAGAGTATACACTTGGCGTGAATCGTACCAATATCAGTGGCTATCTAGAACATAACCTGCTACTGAAGCACTTTACACTATCTGCAGGACTAGTGGCGGTAAAGAACTCATGGAGCAATATGAACATGACAGTTTACCCTGGCATTGACATCAGCTACCGCCCTAATAACAAATGGGCCCTACATACCTCATACAACACATCATTACGTATGCCCTCGTTTACGGAGATGTACTACAAGCTACAGGGCTATAGCGCAAACCCACACCTGAAACCTGAAGAGATGAGGGCTCTAGAAGCTGGTATTACCTATCACACATGGCCCGTCACCCTCAGTGCCACTATCTGGCATCACCATGGACGCAACATGATTGACTGGATCATGGACACCTCGAAAGGCGACGAGGCTGTATGGCAGAGTGTGAACCATACCAAGGTGAACAGCATTGGCGCTGAGCTATCGACAACTGTCCGATGGGAACGCGCCATTGTAAAACTAAGCTACAGCTACATTAACCAAGAGAAGAATCTGGAGACTGGAATCGTGTCACAATATGCATTGGAGTATCTGCGCCACAAGCTAGTGGCTCATGCCCAACTGCCATTGTGGAGACAACTCACATTGTACGTCAACCTGCGTTGGCAAGACCGCGTGGGCCAATACACCGACTTCGATGGCATCGCACACAATTATCAGCCCTATACGCTGATTGACTCCCGATTGTCATGGCAACAAAAAACATGGAAACTATATGTAGAGGCCAACAACCTATTCGACAAGGATTATGTAGACTTTGGACACGTTCAGGAACCTGGTCGCTGGATAATAACAGGATTCAGTATCAGACTATAAATATTAATCCCCCATCAGTTTGATGGGGGATTAATTATGTTATTGTTTCAGTTTAAACGAATTTTCAATACTACTAATCTCAGCCACGAAAGCCTTGTCAATCTTCAAACGTTTCTCAATGGTATTGCAACTATGAATTACCGTTGAGTGATCACGATTGCCAATAAGTTGACCAATACGGGCTGCAGAAAGTTTGGTATGCTTCTGAGCCAGATACATAGACACCTGACGCACCTGAACATAATTACGCTTGCGACTTTTACTGAATGCACTCGACTGACTGACACCATAATGATGGCACACCTTCTCGAGAATATCATCAACAGTCAGCGGATGATTATCAATCTTCACAGAACGTTTGATGACACGCTCAGCCAAACGCATATCGATATTTGAGTTGTAAACGATTGAATAGGCCATCAGCGAATTAACCACACCCTCCAAATCACGCACACTGCCATTAGCTGTCTCAGCGATATACTGAATCACATCCGATGGAATGCTCAAGCCGTCACGACGACATTTAGAGGTGAGAATGTCGACACATAACTGAACATTGGGCTTTTCCAACTCAGCAATCAGTCCACAGGCGAAACGTGTGAGCAAGCGATCCTTCATGCCTTGAAGATCTACAGGAGGACGGTCGCTAGCCAGAATGATCTGTTTACCATTGCGGAACAGGTGATTGAAGATATGGAAGAACGTGTCAAGTGTCTTAGGAGAGTTAACCCACTCCTGAATGTCATCAACTATCAGCACATCAATAGACTGATAGAAATTGATGAAGTCGTTGGTGGTGTTCTGACGCACAGAATCAGTAAACTGCACCTGAAACAGACGAGCACTAACATAGAGTACACGCTTATTCGGATAAGTTTCCTTACAACGCACGCCAATGGCATTAATCAGGTGGGTTTTACCACAGCCTGAAGGACCATAGATGAAAAATGGGTTGAATGTGGTTTTACCTGGATGCTCCGCAATTGAGAGTCCCACAGTGCGAGACAACTTATTGCTGTCACCTTCTATATAGTTTTGGAATGTCTTCTTGGGGTCGAGCTGAGGATTCAGTTGCTGGGGAGTGGCCGCATCAAGCGTTGAAGGCGACTTATTACCCTGAGGAGCAGGGTGAGACATATCCATGCTGGGGCCATCGCTCTCAATCTCTACAGTACCATTACCAGTCTGAACCGCTACGATTCTGTAACGTAGTATCACATTAGTGCCAAACACACGCGCGAGCACCTTACTTAATAGTCCAACGTAGTACTGCTCCAAGTACTCGTACACGTACGGACTCGGAACCTGCACCAATAACGTATGATCCTGCTCCGAGTAAGACTCGAAGGTGATTGGTGCGAACCACGTTTTAAACTGCTGCTCAGTAACGTTAGCCCTAATCAGATTAAGGCAGTTGTCCCAGAGCGCCTGATGACTATTTTTCATTGGCGTTGTTTTATGTTTGCGACAATATTTATTAGTTACAAGACCGTAGGCTTGTGATTTATAATTGTGGTGCAAAGTTCGCATTTTTTTTTCAATTATGCAAATGCACATTTTTTAGCTACGTGTGTACAATCAAATATAACTACCTCATAATCGGCAAGTTAACCCGTTTCACGCAAGAATATACAGATTTACACACTTGCAAAAAGACAACACACTAATAATCAGCAGCATACAACGTTTTCAACACCCCCACAAAATGACTTATCAGCTTAGAAAAGAGATAGAGAGTAAAATCTTATTTATTTAGACAAAATCTAAATTAATCATTTTTTCTTCCGAAAACTGAGAAGTGCACATAGCGTTTTGGATGAGTTTTCAAATCAATCATCAGGGAATCTGCGTGCATCATCGTAGCATTTAAATTACTATAAAGACTCGGGTCTCTCATCAGTAATCCCAAAGTGCCCTCTGTGCTGTTCAGTTTGGCCGTCATCTGCTCCACATTCTTCAGAGTGGTATTAACGCTTGCCATGGTTGTAGCAATATCGAGGTTATTCAGATTCTCAGTCAACTGATTGGTATTAGCCAGCACACCATCTGCATTCTTAAGCATCTGAGGCATCTGCTGATTCAAACTGGCAGTTAGCCGATTCAAGTCCTGACTAGTCTTAGTCAGATTTGCAGTTATCTGGTCAACATGATGCAGAGAGTTAGCTATAGCCGGGTCAGCCAACAGGGTGTTCACACTTGCCAAGATAGAATCGAGTTTAGGCAGCATCTGTTGTATTTGTGGTATCATGCCTGCAGCCTGTCCCAAGGCTCCCAACTGTTGACCACCATAGATAGTGTCACCTGAGGCAATGGCACTCGCAGAACCTAATTTGAGTTCCACCTTTACATTTCCCATCATGTCGGTACATATCTCAGCCCTACTGTCTGCAGGAACAGCCAATTTATTGTCGAGACTTATCTGAGCCACGATATCACCCGTTTTCTGGTAGTTGTAAACAATTTCTTCTACAACACCTACACGATAGCCATTAGCATAGATAGGACTAGCCACCGACAATCCGCTCACATCCTGGAATTTCACATAGTAACTATTATCAGTAGAGAACAGCGTCATGCCTTTCAGGAACTGAAGTCCGACGTACAGTACGACAATGCCAACGATTGCAACCAAAGCAATCTGAACCTCTTTAGATAATTTCTTCATAACTCGTTTCTTTTATTTCTTTCTATTCTTGAAATCCTTGATAGCTGCATTGACATCAGTCCGAGCACCATCCTTAAAAGCAATGACGAATGCACCTGGGAATTTCTCTGATACTTCTTTGCGTTTCTGATTTATCTCGTTATAATTTTCTGACGAGCCTACCGTATATTTATACATGCCTCCCTCCTGATAGTAGTCTACACCTGTAAGCCCCTTCAGTCGGGCATCGCCTGCCTTTATTTTCGAAGAACTGACTAAAATCTGAACCTTGAACACAGGAGCTATTGACGTAGCCCTAGCAACAGGGGCTGGTTCTGCAACAGGAACTGCCATGGCTGCAGGTTCGGAAACCATCGTCCGCAGGACCGTATCCTGAATATCTACTGGGCCGGACTGTAACTCCGTTGTGGGTTCTTCCTGCCTGGGCAGCGGAATCTCCTTTTGCTGTGGTTTTGGATTTTCTACAGGCATATAAGGAATGGTAATGCTACCGCCATGACGCTTACGATAATTCAGGAACGCATTAAACACCCCACGAGCATACTGACTCTCAGCAGCAGCGGAGTTCATATAAATCTCCTCGTCACGTGTAGAGATAAAGCCCAACTCTATCAGGCAACCCGGCATCGACGACAAGCGCAGTACAGCCAGATTATCCTGTTGAGCTCCCATATCCTGTCGGCCTGTTGCCTGACACACATATTTCTGCATATACTTGGCCAGCTCCACACTATTCTCCATGTTCTTATCCTGAATAAATTCAAACATGATATTGCTTTCTGGCGAATTGGGGTCATAGCCCTGATAAGTCTGCTTATAGTCTTTTTCAAGGAAGATTACCGAGTTCTCGCGCTTGGCCACTTCCAGATTTTCTATCACCCCCGTCATTTTTCCCGTACGTTTGCTGGTACCCAACGTATAGGTTTGGAAGCCTCGTGCCACACGCCCTTTAGGCAAAGCGTTGATATGGAATGAGATAAAGAGGTCGGCCTTTGCCTTATTGGCTATCTCTGCACGACGATAGAGTTCCACGAACTTGTCTGTCTTTCGGGTATAAACCACATTGACATCGGGGCAGTTGTTTTCCACCAATCGACCAAAGGCCAATGCGAACTTCAGCGTCAGGTTCTTCTCCTTCGAGATAGCTCCCACCGCACCCGTATCGTGCCCGCCATGACCAGCATCGATCACCAAGGTAAACTGTTTATTGGCTGCATGAGCCGAAAAAGCAGCACACAGCAAAAAAAGTCCTAATATGTTTCTAACTACCTTCACCTTTTTACCTTATCCAATGTATTTCCACACCTGCGCCATCACAATCTGCTCCCATGGGAGGATTCCGCTTGGTGAGCGTCAAATCAACGGATGTCACTTGCGGAAACGTATGTTCTATAGCTTTTATAATCCGACCTGCCACGTGCTCAAGCAACTTGGAGGGCTGACACATCTCTTGCGCCACAAGGTCGTACAAAGCAGCATAGTTCAAGGTGTCATCCACCTCATCACTCTCCACTGCATTCTCCAACGGATAGCCCACACGGAGATTAACGATGAATTCTCCTCCAACCCTGCTTTCCTGCGATAACACCCCATGGAACGCATGGAAGCGGACATCCCGCAAAAACACATATCCATCAATCAGCGTCATTCCTCACAATTATCCTGTTCCAAATCATCATGGTTTCCAGGAATATATTTCTTCAAGGCCCGCTCAACACCCGTCTTCCAAGTATTGATGCTCTCATCCTTCAACGAGAGTGAAGCCACGAGTTTGATAACATGCTCCAACGGCATGCGATAGCGAAGCACGCCAGAGATGAGTTTCGCATAATTCCAGTACTCTGGGTTGAACTTCTCTGAGAGACCCTCTACCGTTGTTTTATAACCGCGTTTATTCTCAAACTGGAAATCGTAGCGCTTGCTGCCATCAGCGTTTATCTGCTTAAGAATCTTGCCATGAGTCACGTTCTTGGGCAATATGATACCCTCTTCATCGTCCTGAAGACCTGTAAATATCTCATACGGATAACCATCAAGCAGACCAACGAGCGCTACCCACTTTTCTTTATTGTTCTGAAAGCGCACCACGTCACACTCAAGTACCTGAGGTCTAACCTCAGTAATCTCAGGAATCACCGTCATCAGCTTCTCCTCCAGCACCATTGCAATTTGTTCCTCAGTGAGGGGAGCGTTCTGCTTCAGACCAGCTATGGCCAACTCATGAGCCACACGCTTTAATGTTTCCTTACGAATATCTTCTTCCATAATCTGATATATTTTGGCGACAAAGTTACGAATAAATTGAGAATAATAGATTAATAATTAAGAAATATTTGTATCTTTGCGACCAAAAACTACAAAATGAAATCAATTCTCACCAGAAGAACGATACGTAAGTATGCTAATCACGATGTTAGTGACGAGCTACTTGAGCGTCTGCTGACGCAGGCAGCTCGCACGCAGACCATGGGGAATCTACAACTCTACAGCGTTGTTGTTACCCGCAGTGAAGAAATAAAACAGAAGCTGGCGCCAGCCCACTTTAACCAGCCCATGGTTAGCGAGGCTCCCATCGTACTAACCATCTGTGCCGATTTTAACCGCACCAGTTTCTGGGCCAAGTGTCGTAAAGCCGAACCTGGCTACAACAACTTTCTATCGTATATCAACGCAGCTACCGATGCGCTGCTCTACACACAGACTCTATGCAATCTGATGGATGAGGAAGGACTGGGCTATTGCTACTTAGGAACAACTATTTATCAGCCCCAGCAGATTGTAGACATTCTAAAGTTGCCTAAGCTCGTAATGCCAGTGGCCACACTCACCATAGGATGGCCTGCAGAAGAACCTCCGCTCTCCGATCGACTACCCTTAGAGAGTTTCGTGCATCAGGAGACATACAAGGACTATCTGGCTACAGACATCGACACCTATTATAATTATAAGGAGAACTTGGAGGAGAACCGCAACTTTGTGAATATCAATCACAAAGAAACCCTCGCCCAGGTATTTACCGATATCCGCTACACTCGCAAAGACAACGAGGCAATGTCGCGCACACTCTTCCAAACCTTAGTGCGCCAAGGATTTCTGCCTCACACCATGCTACAGGAATATATGTAGACACGGATTACGCGGAGTACACGGAGTAAGTCCTCGCGCATGATAATTTTGGGCACGGATTAACACCGCTTTTTATAAAAAAGACACGGCCTTAGTTGTTATGCTAAAGCCATGTCTTTAAATTTATTTAAGTCGCGTTAATCCGTGCCTAAAAACTATTCCACAACGATGGGCTTGTATTTTGGAACAAGTGCCTTCATGATGCACCATCCAATGAGATAAGCCACAGCACAGATACAGAACACAACCATATAAGCAGCAGGTTTACCCTCAAAGCCAAAGAACTGGAAGGCATTGCCCTGCTCTGCTGCCCAAGTGAAAAACTCACCCGATCCCATATTTATAGCCATCGAGCCGAAACCACCCGTCATCGTACCCAGACCGACAATTGTACCAATGGTGCTCTTGGGGAACATATCACCAATTGTTGAAAAGAGATTGGCACTCCATGCCTGATGGCCAGCACCCAGCAGACCAATCAAGATAGCAGGCCACCATGCACTATATGCACCTAAAGGTTGGGCCAGCAATCCCAACACGGGGAAGCAAGCAAAGATTAGCATCGCACGCATACGTCCCAAATAGGGATTCATGCCTTTCTTATCCACGAAGTAGGTTGGCAGATAACCACCACCGATAGAAAGTATAGTTACAATCAGATAGAGAGTGAAGATCAACAAGATACCCATCGTTGAATCCGAGGTATAACCATACTGGTCACTGAAATAGGCTGGTGCCCAAAACAGGAAGAACCACCACACGCCATCTGTCATCAACTTACCAACAAGAAACGCCCATGTCTGACGGAAGGTAAAACACTTCAAGAATGGAATAGCCTTTTCCTCCTTCACCTTATTGCGATCCTGCACCTCAGCAATATCACTATCCTGCTCGATATAGTTCAATTCTGCTTGATTCACGTACTTACTCTTACGCGGTTTCTCGTAAAGCCACATCCAGAGCCCCATCCATACATAACCTAGGACACCAATAATAACAAAAGCCATCTCCCAGCCCCAGGCACGAGCCAATAGGGGGATAGTGGCAGGAGCAGCCAAGGCACCAACAGAGGCTCCGCTGTTGAAGATTGAGGTTGAGAAAGCACGGTCTTTCTTTGGGAAATACTCCGCCGTTGCCTTGATGGCAGCAGGGAAGTTACCAGCCTCACCAACAGCCAGTATCATACGACAACTCAAGAAGAGCCATACAGAAATGGTGGCAATGGCTACAGCAGCATCGCTACCTGCCTGAACGGCACGCAGAGCCTCGAGAGAGTTGTAGCCTTCGATATTCATGGCCACCCATCCACAACCAGCATGCATCACAGCACCTGTAGACCATACGAAGATTGCGATAAGATACCCCTTCTTCGTTCCCATCCAGTCGATAAACTTACCTGAAAACAAGTTAGCAATAGCATAGAACAACGAGAACATACCCGTAATCTTACCATAGTCGGCATCAGTCCAATGGAAATCGATGGCAATAAAATCCTTCCATGTTAATGACAAGACCTGACGGTCCATATAGTTTACGGTTGTTGCCAGAAAAAGCAACGCACAGATGACCCAGCGAAAGTTGGACATCTTTGTTGTTTGTACAGGTGCCATAGTTATCTAATATCAATTACGGGAATGTTGTCCTTATCGTTATAATAAAGGTTCTCGCCAGCCATACCCCAGATGAAGGTATAGTAGTAAGTACCTGCTGCTGCGTGAATACTCCACTCTGGCGACATAATAGCCTGTTCGTTGTGCAACCAGACCACACGACTCTCTTCTGGCTGTCCCATGATATGAGCGATGGTCTGTTCCTGGGGCAGATTGAAGTAGTAGTAAGCCTCAATTCTTCGTCCATGAGTATGAGGAGGCATCGTATTCCAAGCAGCACCAGGATTCAACTGTGTCAAACCGAGCTGTAACTGACAGGGGCCCTCCTCCAGCACATCGTTCACGATGAGCTTGTAAACAGTACGGTTATTGCATTCCTCCAGCGAACCTACAGGTCCCCATACAGCAGCTTTCAAAGACCCCTTACGTCCATCGAGTGTAATCCACTGTGTCTTATAGTGCTGGTGGGCTGTAGCAGAATTCAGATAGAACTTAGCAGGCTTATTGGCGTCCTTCGAGCGAAACAGCACTTCCTTGTTGACATCCTTGTCCTTGGCAATATGGCCACGTCCGATGTAGAGAGCTTCCTTCGGAGAGAGGGCATACTCCTTACCGTCTACTATCACCACGCCGTCACCCTCACCACAGTTCACTATACCCAACTCGCGATTATAGAGAAAATACTTATCCTTGATGCCTGGATCAACATCAAGTCCCAAATCACGGAAATTCTCCAGTTTCAAGGTTTTAGTTACAGGCATGGCGCCACCAAAGATGAATCGGTCGTAATGCGAGTAGGTCAGGTTTATCTCATCAGCAACCATCACCTTCTCCATCACAAAGCGCTCGCGCAGCGTCTTCGTGTCGTAATGCTTTACATCTTCAGGATGGCAAGCGGTCTGAAAGTTCACATTCTGCTGCGCCATACCACTCAGCATGCCCATCATCAGGGTCATCGTAAGAAACGTTTTCTTCATTTTATAAATAGTTTAAGTTATTCAATTATTTATTTCGCGGCTTTTTCATCAGCAATGATTCTTTTGTGGTTCCAAAAAACCATTGCAATGGTGATGACTGTCAGGATAACAGCACCCACGTATGCCAGATTGTTTACACACTTATAGATTACCCAACCAAAAAGCGAACTTGCAAAATCAATCGCCCCTGCTTGAAATCCCTCTGGTATCTTTGCAGCAGGATCCTGAGTCTGGACATATACAGTCTGAGCTGCCTGTGTGAAGGCAGGAGCCATGTCGGTAACAAACCATAAGCCAATAGCCACAGCGACAAAACCCACGATTAACGTTTTTACAACGTTTCCCTTTGTATAAGGTAGCACCATCACAAACACATAAAACATGCCTGCCAGCGAGGCCAAAGGCAGAAACTCGTTACCCGGCAGTATCACAGCCATCAACAGAGCCAGGGGAATCAGAATCAGCGAGGCCACCAAAGTAGTCGGATGACCTATCACCAGTGCTGGCGACATACCGATAAACACTTTTTTGCCGTTAAATTTCTTCTTCACCACCTCCTGAGTCTTCTCTGCTATAGGCTTCAGTCCGTCAATGAAGAGTTTCGTGATTCTTGGTATCAGTTCCATCACGGCACCCATGGTCACGCCCAGGAAAAGCACTTTCTTAATATCGAGCTGTGCCACAGCGCCAATCAGCGCACCTACGATAACACCCAGCACAATGGGTTCACCAAGCACGCCGAATTTCTTCTTCAGGCCATCTGCATCAATGTCAAGTTTTGAGAATCCAGGGATCTTGTCAAGCAACCAGTTCACCCCAATGGCAAAAGCCGTAAAACTCTGGCAGAATGGCTGTGGAATGGAGATACCGTCCATGTCCTCATAGTAACTTTGGAACTTCGAAGCGGTCAGGTCGGCCATCACCAACGTATTGATATAGCATACGATGGCTGCGAAGTAGCCCCATGCCAGACTCTGATCCATCACGAAATAAGCCACGGCACCAATAAAGGCGAAATGCCAGTAGTTCCACAAGTCGATGTTCACCGTGCGGGTGGTTTTGGTAATCAGCATCAGGAAATTCACCCCCAGACAGATGGGGATAATCAGCGCCCCCACAGCCGTATTATAGGCAACTGCGGCGGCGGCGGGCCAACCCATATCAAACACGCCGAGTTGAAGGTTATATAGTCTTGAGATTTCGCTCAGCGGATCACCAAAGTTATTAGTCAGCAGCGCTGTCACAATACCTAGTCCCACGAAACCAACACCTACATAGAGTCCTGATTTTAAAGACTTTCCAAACTTCAGGCCGATGCATAGGCCGATGATGGTAAACAGGATCGGCATCATCACCGATGCACCCAGACTGATAATGTAACTGAATACTTGTTCCATTTCTTTTGTTTTATTATTAGTTTTATTTGTTTTGCGTGCAAAATTAATAAAAAAAAGCGAAACGCCTTGCATTTCGCCTTCTTTTTTTACGTTATCGTTAACGCTGCTCTTATCATCCGCCTATTGGGGCATACCAAGCAATTTCACCCTCCGTTCGAAACTCTCTCGATTGTCAAGCGCACCATTCTTGATTCTGGCACGATAGTTATAGATAGTATTCACCGAATAGTGTAGGAACTCTGCAATCTTCGATGAATCCTCAATGCCTAGACGTATCAGTGCGAATATACGTATCTCTGTCACCAGTCTATTCTCCTCTTTTGGTGTTATTCTCATCTCTGGCTGCAACAAGGCATTGAAGTCGTCTACGAAGTGGGGGAACAAGTGGAGGAACACCGAGTCGAAGTTGTGAAGCAGTTCTTCCAACTCCTTCTCCTTCAACTCTGTCGACTTAGATATCCTATACAACTCGTCTAGTTCCTTGTTCTTCATCTTCTTGTTCACCATTTTCCGATAGTCATCCAACTTATCGATATACTGCGAGCACAGACTCATAAACCGCCCTATATACTCCTCTTTCACGCTGTTGCTTTCAGAGAGCTGCGAGTTGAGTGTTGAGAGTTGTGCATTCAAGGTCGACAGCTCATCAGTTTGAGTAGCTAGTCGTCTGTTTGCTGCCGCCAATTCTTTATTCGAAGTCTTTAAGTCGTTACGGGCTATAGCAAGCTGACGATTACGACGGTGCAGGAACAATAGCACGCCCATCAATAGCAAGGCTAGTATGCTCACCACCACTACCGATACCCAAAGCACCCTTGTGTTGTGCGCCACCGCTTTTTGATAGTTCTTCTCTATCACGTTCAGTATCGGTGTTATCTGCCAAGAGCGCATACGGGTGTTAAATCGGTTATTACAGTCCCACGTGAATCGGATATACTGATACGAGCGGTCCAGATCACCATCTGTATTCAGGAGGTCGGCTAAAGCCAGTAGCGATGCTTGGTCCATCACGGCATGGCGCACGTCACTCAATGCCGACTGTGCCAGCCAGTATTTACGATCATCGTCGTTGTTGCTACTCAGCGAACGATAATAACAGGCTATAGCGTAGTCGCGACTGTCAGGACTTACGCGTTTTACCCACTGGTCGCTCAACTGTCGGGCTTCGTCCATGCGTTTCTGTTCCTGCAACTGATAGACGCGGTACATCATATAGGTAGGATCCTGATGGTCGATGAGCGAGAAGAGCGAGTCACGATACAGACTCTGTTGACGAAAATACTCCTCTTTCAGCGAAGGTACGTTCGAATAGTAGCCCAACTCGCCATATACATGCATCTGCGACTGATAGTAGTTCTGCAGTCCTGTGCTGTCCAGTTGTTTCTTGTTGATTCTGTGCAAGAAGGCCAACGCTTCGTTGTAATAGCCCACGGTGGAACACTGAAAAGCCATTAGCGCCCTACAATTACCCACAAGCACAGCGCTTCCCTGTTTCTCTGCCCATCGCTCTGCCTCACTGAGATAGTGCAGAGCAGAGTCGTTCATAAAGGCCTTGTACTGCTCATAGAGTTGGAAGGCCAGTCCATACTTTTCTTCAGGCGTCCGAGCATTCTGGTATTGCCGATACACGTTCTCCGTCTGCTGTTCATATTGCGCCACGGTCTCGGGCGATAGTTCTATGGCCTCGTCGAGCTGACGGAGAATAGAGCCGTAGTCGTTCTCCTGAGCATACGCGACACTCACCACTGCCATGAACAGCCAAGTAATCAGTAGTTTATTCATGATTGCAGTCTTTGTTTATGCGCCACAAAGATAGACATTTATTTCCATCCGTGCAAGCAAAGTGGCAAAAAAAGATATTCCATCTAATAGTTTTCAAGTATTTCCTTCAGGCGTTTCTTACGTAGTTCTTTTTTGTAGCCAGGCCGCCACCTCTTTGGAAGAACGGCAGCGACAGCCTTCCACAAATCCAACCTCAGGGCTACGCCAGGGTCGATGGACGCAAGTTCTGCCTCGGTCTTTTCCATCTTCAGGCGTTTCTTCAACTCTTCATAGTTGCGCGACTTACCATGTCCAAACACCACTACTTCCTTCAGATTCAGCAGTTTCGATATCATATAGATTGTGTCACCCACTTCTTTGAGGTTGATAATACGCGGTTCGTAGTTCACATGTGAAAAAGAGACGGTCCTGCAACTGTCTGACACATTTACCTTACCCAACGAGTCGGTGGTGGCAACGCCGTCTTTGCTTACCACGTTAGCCTCAACTACAGGTATGAGTGTCTCGATGTCAACCACCCACAGTTGTCGTTGTGCCTGTCCTACAATGGGAATCACCAGCAACGACACATGCATGAGCCACGTCATAGTAATCCATAGACTTATCCGAGATCTATGTATTGTCATTATCTTATCAGTCTAACTGGTGTGCAAATATAGATATAATAATCTTTTTCCTTTAAACCTCTCAACTCATTTTCAGATTAATTAAAAATAGCTCCATCTTTTTTTAGAATATTCATCATCCCAACGCCCTATGTTAAAATTTGTCACCAATAGGTGGTAATAGCGGACCATGGCCATGACCGATGTGAATGGTAACAGAACGACGGATGGCATCGGTGAGATATTGCTTGGCTTGCTTGACAGCGTCGGGCAAACTGGCACCCTTTGCCAAACAGGAGGCGATGGCTGACGAGAGGGTGCAGCCTGTGCCGTGAAGATTACTACTATGAATCTTCCTTGTAGAGAACTGACTGACAGTACCGTCAGCCCCAAAAAGCCAGTCAGTCATTTGGGATGAGTCGGCATGACCGCCCTTGAGTAGGAAGGCGGTGGCATAATGATGTGACAGGACAGTTCCCGCTTGCTGCACATCGTCAGATGGGACATGCTCATCCATGATGCCCTCCAACAGAGATTGTGCTTCTGGCAGATTAGGGGTAATAAGAGTACAGAGCGGAAAGAGTTGACGGGTGATGTAGGTGATGGCGTCGGGATGCATAAGCGGATAGCCACTGGTGGAAATCATCACAGGGTCGTAGACCACAGGAACACGACAAGTCCTTAAAGCCTCTACAATAACCTCAGCCACAGTTTGGTCAGGAATCATACCTATCTTAACAGCATGAGGCTCAAGGTCGCTCAGTACAGCGCACAACTGGGAGGACACCACATCGGGCGGAACAGGCATAGAAGCCTGTACACCCAGTGTGTTCTGCGAAGTGACAGAGGTGATGACGGTGGCACCATAGCAACCCAGTGCCGTGATGGTCTTGAGATCCTGTTGGATGCCGGCCCCTCCTGAAGGGTCGCTACCAGCAATCGTTAATACTATTTCCATGCGTCGCCGAGAATCATGGCTCCTCCAAAGCCTATTTTTAGAATTAAGTTTATCTTATCGAAAGTAACACCGCCCAAAGCCATGACACGATGGTCGATGAGTCCTTTCTGCCGTGCTTCAGTCAGTTGATAGAGTTTGAACGCCGAACGATAGCCCTGTTTAGAGATGCTGTCGAAAATAGGACTAAGGCTCATATAGGCATAAGGTTTTCTGCGGCACTCAGCCAACTCAGCGAGTGAATGGCATGAAATACTGATTCCCCCACTCCACTGCCACCCTGATGGCGGATGGGGATTGCGGCGATTGAGATGAACGCCACGAAGGGCATATTTCACCGCCAAGTCGAAATGGTCGTGCAGCACTAAACGATTGTAAAGGTCAGGAGACAGCTCGCATAGCAACTGTTCAATCTCATTGCGACTAGCTTCAGGTTTACGGATATGGATGAGGTCGACCCTGCCGTTTGTGAGCATATCAGTGATACGCTCTGCCTCGCCTTCGAAGAAATCAGGGCGCGTAATTACGATAATCATACACACTTCTTAAACATGTCGAACGAGGCATCCCAATCTTTCCAAACAGGTTCGCGACCCAGTTCTTTCAGTCGGGCATTAATCACCTTAGCCGTACGCTCATCGCTTACCGTAAACTGCTCCAAGGCCTGTGGGTAGGTGTGGTAACCACCAGGATTTACGTGGCTCTCGGCTGACATGGTGGTAACACCTAAGGTACACATGTTGTCGCGGATGTAAGCGGGTTCGCGGGTACTGTACGAGATGTCGACATCGTGGTCGAAGATTCGCATGGCAAACGTGGCTTGTGCCAGTTCGCGATCGGTCATAAAACAGTTAGGCTGGAAACCCTCGTTCTGGGCAGGACGCATACGGGGGAAGTTGATCGAGTACTTGGTGCGCCAATAGTGCTTCTGCAGATAGCGCAGGTGGTAAGCCATCATGGTTACATCGGTGCGCCACTCTTTCTCCAGACCGATGAGCACACCCATACCGATAGAGTGTACGCCAGCCTGTCCCATTCGGTCGAACCCGTCGCAGCGCCACTCAAAACGGCTCTTCATGCCGCGTGGGTGGTACAGCTGGTAGTGCTCGCGGTTGTAGGTTTCCTGAAAGCAGATCACACCGTTCAGACCGTGGTGGGTCAGCTCCTTGTACTCCTCCATCTTCAGCGGCATCACCTCGATCTTGATATTCGAGAAGTAGCGCTTGGCAATATCGATGGCCTTAGCCAGATAAGGCACACCCGCCTTGGCAGGATTCTCGCCGGTTACCAGCAGGATGTTCTCGAAGGGAGCCAACTGCTTGATGGCACGGTATTCGTCCTCAATCTGTTCGGGTGTGAGGATGGTGCGCGCCATGGGGTTCTCGCGATGAAAGCCGCAGTACACGCACGAGTTAGAGCACGAGTTGGTGATATACAGTGGGATAAACATCGACATGGTGCGCCCGAAACGCTCCTCGGTGTATTTACGCGAGAGTCGGGCCATCTGCTCTAAGTAAGGTTCGGCTGCAGGCGACAGCAGGGCCATGAAGTCGTTCACATCGCAACGACTCTTGCCTAAGGCACGGCGCACATCGGCATCGGTCATAGCGGCAATACGTTCTGTGGTTTCCTGCCAACTAATGTTTTTCAGTTCGTCACTAAACATTTTTCCGTTTTATTTTGATTTACAGGGTTT
>Ga0265298_10003564_pt1 | contig 20498 bp, 17 predicted proteins | sample AusTroGonzalo_MG_3_FD_193486 | JGI IMG/M metagenome (GOLD analysis project Ga0265298, IMG submission 193486) | Bovine rumen microbial communities from tropical cattle in Woodstock, Queensland, Australia - Gonzalo_01 | ecosystem: Host-associated > Mammals > Digestive system > Stomach > Rumen ... | reverse complement strand
GCGGGCTGACGGAAGAAGAGGCGACCGGGGAGGTCGTGGACAGCCTGAAGGGCATGAAAGACGTGATTGCCGAGTATCCGAAGAAGAGCAGCGCGGCGCAGTACGAGACGGGGGCGGAGAACGGAACCGGAGACGGGCAGGCCGAGAAACCCGCCGGCATCAGCCGGAGCTTTACCGGGATTGACAGCTTGGTGGCGGAGAGTACGGACCAGGAGATCTGCGTGAGTCCGTCCGGGGACGGCACGATCCATCTTTACTGCAGCGATCCGGAAGGAGCCACTTTCGAGCAGAACGGCGGCCGGCTGATCATCAAGGGCGCAAAGAAGCGGGAGAAGTTTGCCGCTCCCTTCGCGATGGAGGAAGGGGAAGAGGTTACCCTCTCCGGGCTGCTGAACATGGTCGGGAAGGCGATCCGGAACGTGGCGGTTTCCTTTGCGAACGGCGCGGCGATCCGGATTGAGGTGCCGGATGAAGGGATGGATACGATCGAGCTGAACAGCCGCAGCGGCGACATCAACTGCTGCTGCGCCTTCGCGAGGAACATGACGGTCCGTTCCACCAGCGGGGACGTTGGGCTGCATCCCGAGACGGAGAGGACCGCGATGAACCTGCTGGTGAGCACGGTCAGCGGCGAGGCGGAGGTGGACGGATCCGCGATGAAGGCGGAAGTGAGCAGCATGAGCGGCGACGTGACGGTGGACGGGGTGTTTGAAACCCTGCAGGTCAAGAGCACCAGCGGCGACGCGAAGTTCTCCGGCTCCGTGGCGGAACTGACGGCGTCCTCCGTCAGCGGGGACGCGGAGATCACCATCGAGAACACCAGCCTGAGGCGGATCGACGCCCACTCCACCAGCGGGGACGTGGAGATCACGCTGCCGGCGGGGCTGACGGGCGTGCACGCGGAATGCTCCACGGTGAGCGGCGAGGTGCTGTCCCGGGTTTCCGACGCGGGAAGCGGCGCGGCGGTGCAGATCAGGGCGAAGAGTGTGAGCGGGGACGTTAGAGTAGGATAATTGGGGGGGCTTTCCGATAGCCCCCCAACCCCCCTTCGGCCGAAAAGAAGGAAAAATTAAATAGCTTTCATTAGGAATACCTGCTATAATGCTACGCAGGTATTCCTTTTTTGAACGGGATGGAACCTGAGCCGGCGGAGGGGAGTATTTGAATGGAGAGTATGAGACGGATAAACCGCCTGATTGTATTGCTGACAGCGATGGCGTTTCTCTGCGCCGGCGTGAGCCTGGCGGCTGCAGAAAGCGCTGATCAGATCTATGTTGAAAACGAATGGAACTTTGTGGACGGTTCCATGGACTCCCGCCACGGCATCCCGGACAGCGCCACAGGCGTGCTGGACCGGATCCGTCGGACGGGCGTACTGCGGGTTGCGACGGAGCCTTATTACGCCCCGCAGGAATTTATCGATCCCGAAAAGACGGGCCAGGAACAGTATGCGGGCGCCGACATGAAACTGGCCCGGCTGATCGCCGAGCGGATGGGGGTGGAGCTGGAGATCATCCCCATGGAGTTTACCCAGGTGCTGCCGGCACTGGCGGAGGACCAGTGCGACCTGACGATCTCCGCGCTGTCCTATACGCCGGCCCGGGCCACCTCCTACACCCTGTCCAAGGGATACTATTTTACGGAGAGCGTCGCCAGCTCGGGATTCATCATCCGGGAAGAGGACAGGGACAAGATCACCACACTGGAAGACCTGACAGACAAGACGATGATCGCCCAGAGCAGCTCTCTGCAGGAAGCGCTGGCGGCCTCCCACGTGCGCAGCTACAAGGAATTCCGCAGGATTTCCACGGTGCAGGCAGTGTACGAGACCGTGCGGCAGGGAAAGGCGGACGCCGGAGTGGTGGACGTCGAGACGGCGGAGGCCTATATCAGGAACAATCCCGGGTGCGGACTGTGCATGGCGGAGAACCTGTTCTTCACGCTGGACGAAGCCTATCAGGGAGACCGGATTGCCGCGAAGAAGAACGAAGAGATGCTGCTCTACTTCGTTAACGGCGTGATCGACGAGGCGCTGGAGGACGGCACCTATATGAAATGGTACGAAGAAGCCCGGGAACGGGCAGCGGAACTGGGACTGTAAAAAAGTAACGCAATGGAAGCGTACCGGGGGCTGAAGGGGGAACGCGCGTGAAGAGATTCAAAGGCAGTCTGGCAGGCTATGTGCTGCTGGTACTGGCATGTCTGGCGGTGAACTGGGGAGGGGACCAGATTGTTTCCCGGCTGAACTGGCCGGTATGGCTGGATTCGATCGGGACAGTGGTATGCTCCTATATCGCCGGGCCGTTCTGCGGCGCGGTGGTCGGCATCACGACCAACCTGCTGGGACACATCCTGTACGGGATTCCGTGGTTCTACGCAATCGTCAGCGTCATCATCGCAATTGTTGCCGGATTCGCCGCCCGGAAGCGGAAGCTGGATCACCTGCTGGGCACGCTGAGCGTCGGCGTTGTGATGGCGGTATCCACGTCTGTGGCCGCGTTCATCCTGAACCTGATCCTGAACAACGGCAGCACGGGCAGCATCTGGGGCGACTCGGTGAAAGGCTTCCTGATGGAGCGGGGCCTGAACCCCTGGCTGAGCCTGTTCATCGGCGAACTCTATATGGAACTGGCGGATAAACTGGTGATTCTGCTGGTGCTGTACCTGGTGACGAGACTGATCTTCGGCATCTATTACAAAACACATCCCGAAAAGCTGACACAGATGCTGGCGGAGAGGGAAGCGGCAGAGCGGGTGACGGCGGTGCTGCTGGCAGTCGGGATCGGCCTGGCCACGTTCGCTGCCCCGCCGGCCCGGGCAGAAACGGAAAACACCGCGGGGGAGGTCAACTTCAACGACTATGTGCAGACCATCTATTCCAGCCTGAACGGGTTGCCCTGCGGCGAGGCGAACGACATCGCCATTACCGGGGACGGGATCATGTGGATCGGTACCTACGCCGGGCTGTACCGCTACAACGGACGGGAATTCCGCTGGATGGACGGCTTTGACTCGGTGCGGAATGTGAACTGCCTGTACGTGGACGAGGAAGGCCGGCTGTGGATCGGCACGAACGACAACGGCCTGTCCATCGTGATCAACGAGCAGGTGGTCAACGTGATCGACCAGAGCCAGGGACTGCCGGCGAACTCGGTCAAGTCCATCATCAAAAGCTCGGACGGCTACTACTACATCGGCACGACAGGGAGCATGCAGATCCTGACGCTGAACAACGGACTGAGAAAGCTGAACACGATTGCCGAGGCCTCCTATGTGGACCATTCCGCGGCGGACGACAACGGCAACGTGGCAGCGGTCAACAACAGCGGCACGCTGTTCCTGATGCAGCAGGGGCAGATCGTTTCCTCCCGGCAGCTGCCTGAAAGCCAGGCCGTGTTCAAGAGCTGCACGTTCAATCCGGACGGCTACCTGCTGGCGGCCACGACGGAGAATGAGATCTACAAATTCGACATCAGCCGGGGATGGTTCGAGCTGCTGCGGGTGTATCAGTGCCCGGAACTCAAGAGCATCAAGAACCTGCAGTATATCGAGAGCGGCGAACTGTTTGTCTGCGCGGACAACGGCATCGGCCATATCGACAGCGCAGGAAATTTCGAGAAAATCAACACCAACGACTTCAACAATTCCATCGACAACATGCTGATGGACTATCAGGGCAATCTGTGGTTCACCTCCTCCCGGCTGGGCCTGCTTCGCCTGGCGCCGTCAGACTTTAGGGATATCTACAGTACGGCCGGGATGGACAGCCGCGTGACCAATACCATCGTCCAGTGGCAGGGCGCCTATTATATCGGCACGGACAAGGGCATGGACGCGGTGGACCTGAAGGGGAAGAACCAGATCGTCAACGAGCTGACGGAACGGTTCAACGGCATCCGGATCCGCTGCATGCTGGTGGACAGTGAGGACCATCTGTGGGTCTGCACGTACGGCAGCGGCCTGGTGGAAATCGAACCAGAGGGGACGGAATATCTGTACAACAAGGACAACGGCGCCTTCGGCAACCGTGCCCGGGTGGTGACCCAGCTGCGGGACGGGACGATCCTGGCGGCGGGGGATACCGGGCTCAGCTTTATCAGGAACCACCGGATCGAAGACACGATCGTGTACGCCGAAGGACGGATCAGCAGCATGGTGCTGACGATTACGGAACTGCCGGACGGCCGGATCCTGGCAGGGACCGACGGCAACGGCATTGCCATCATCGAGAACCGGGAAGTGACCCGGATGCTGACCCGGCTGAACGGGCTGAGCAGCGAGGTGATCCTGCGTACGGTGCTGGACGCCAAGACCGGCGGCGTGTTTGTGGTCACGAGCAACGGCCTGTGCTACATGAACACGGACGACACGGTGAGACAGCTGGACAACTTCCCGTACTTCAACAACTACGACGTATGGATCAAGGGGACGGACAACCTGTTTGTGCTCTCCAGCGCCGGAATCTACACCGTGGACCGGAACGAGCTGCTCAGCGGGCGGGACAACATCAACTACGAACTGCTGGACACCCGGAGGGGCCTGAACAGCAGCCTGACCGCGAACGCCTGGACATGGTTCAACGACGAGACCGGGGAACTGTATCTGCCGTGCGACACCGGCGTATTCGTGATCAACACCAACAGCTTCTCTTCCGGGACGACGGTGTACCGCATGAGCGTGCCCACGGTCAAGCTGGACGGCGTCGCCCAGCGGGTGGACCGGCACACGACGCTGAAGGTTCCCCGGGGGATCAGCCGGGTGGAACTTTATCCCGAAGTGATCAACTATACGATTCAGGACCCCTATGTGGGCTACAAGATGGAGGGGTTCGACAGCGACTGGACGATTGTGCCCCAGAACTCGCTGAACTCCATCGCCTACACCAACCTGCCGACCGGCGATTATATCTTCCACCTGGCGGTGTTCGACAATAACCAGGAAAACATTATTGCCGAACGGACCTACGGCCTGACGAAGGCAAAGGAGATGTACGATAACAACTGGTTCATCTTCTACATGCTGCTGGTGCCGGTTTTCGCCGTGGTATGGGTGGCATGGCTGCTGATCGTACGGCATGAAAACAAGATGAAAGCCCAATTGGCCCAGGCGAACAAACTGGTCGAGATGGGCAAACAGACGGTCATCGCCATTGCCCGCACGGTGGATGCCAAGGATCAGCGCACCGCCGACCACAGCAAGCGGGTGGCCATCTATTCCGCCCAGATCGCCAAAGCATACGGTATGGATGATAAACAGTGCCAGGATATCGAATGGGCAGCCCAGATGCACGATATCGGAAAAATCGGCATTCCGGACGCGATTCTGAACAAACCTGCACGGCTGACGGACGAAGAATACGCCATCATGAAGTCTCACACCACCCGCGGCGCCGAGATCCTGAAGGACTTTACGCTGCTGGACAACGTGATTGAAGGCGCGGAGTTCCACCATGAACGGTACGACGGGCGGGGATATCCCAAGGGCCTGTCCGGAGAGGATATTCCGCTGTACGCAAGGATTATCGGCGTGGCGGATGCCTTTGACGCCATGACGGCCAACCGGATCTACCGCAAGCAGATGGACTTCAGCTACGTGCTGGGCGAGATGGAACGGGGGCGCGGGACGCAGTTCGATCCCCAGTTTGTGGATATCCTGCTGAAGCTGATCCGGGAAGGCACCATCAACCTGAACAAGATTTATCACGTTTCCAAGGAAGAGAGCGATCAGGCAGAGAGCGAGGCGGCGGAGCGGGCAGCCGAAAGTAAAAAGGGAGCGGAAAGCACCAAGAGCTCCGGCGGCGACGCTGACCGGAAAGATCCGGAGCAAGGAGGAAAAGCATGAAAATCAAGCGCTTTTTCGTTACGGTGATCGTCTGCGCAGTCGTGCTGATTGCGGCAGCCCTGCTGACCGGATACTGGAACGACAGGCCGAACAACGGGATCCTCAAGGTCGGCTTTGTCTACTCCGAGGATGAGAGCACGCCCTACACCGCCAATTTTGTGATGGCACAGCGGGCGCTGCAGGCGGAATACGGCGGGAAGATTGACGTCATGTTCAAGAGCAACATCCTTGCGCGGGAATCGGAACAGCCCATGCGCGACCTGATCCGCAGCGGCTGCAGGATCCTGTTCATCAACATGGATACGGACATCCCGATCGCTCTGGCCCGGGAATATCCGGAGGTCACATTCTGCCAGGCATCCATGCCCACGATCAGCATTGAAGGCGCGCCGGACAATTACCACACGTTCAACGGGGAAATCTATCAGGCGCGATACGTCAGCGGCGTTGTCGCCGGGATGAAGCTCCGGCAGCTGCTTGACAGCGGAGCCGTGCTGGCGAAGGACGCGTACGTCGGCTATGTGGCAGCGAACTCCACGGCCGAAGTTATCTCCGGCTATACGGCGTTCATTCTGGGCGTCCGCAGCGTGGCGCCGGAGGCGGTTATGCGGGTCCGGTATACCGGAAGCTGGAGCAATTATAATGAAGAAAAAAAGCAGGCAAAGGAACTGATTGACGAAGGCTGCGTGATCATTGCCCAGCACGTGAACACGATGGCGCCGGCGGTGGCCTGCGAAGAGGCGGCTGCGGCGGGACGCAGGGTATACCACGTCGGGTATCACCAGAGCATGATGGACGTGGCGCCTTCTTCCGCCCTGGTCAGCATCCGGACCAACTGGGCCCCCTACGTCATCCAGGCGGTACAGGCCGTGATGGACAACCAGGAGATCGAGGAAGCGGTGGAGGGAAACGTCCACGGAAAAGACATGAGCGCCGGGTTCAGCGCCGGCTGGGTGGAATTGCTGGAGATGAACCGGTTTGTGGTTGCGGAGGGAACAGAAGCAAAGGTTGAAAGAACCATCGAGGGACTGAAGAAGGGACGGATCAAGGTCTTCTACGGGAACTATATCGGCGTGAACCCAATGAACCCGGCAGACACGATCGACCTGAACACGGAATATATCGAGAACCAGTATTCCTCCAGGCCCTCCTTCAACTACATCCTGAAGGATTGCATCATGATCGAAAACTGAACAGGTTTCAGAAGGCTTTCAGAAGGCGGTTTCGGACGAACCGCCTTTTTTTGCGCAAATTTGTTAGTATTTGAAACATATTAACATATAAATGTTGACAATCGAAACATTCCATGCTACAATTTCTCCATCAGAAAGAAAGGAACGCAGCGGATGAGGCAGGATTTCGGCGCGGTGATCCGCGCCCGCAGGAACGAGATGGGGATGAATCAGGCCCGCCTGGCGGAGGAAACCGGCGTCAGCCGGAATGCCGTGGCCGGATGGGAAACCGGACATTCCCGGCCCGATCTCGGGACGGTGCCTTCCCTGTGCAGGGCGCTCGGGATTTCCATCGAAGCGTTTTTCGGGGTGGAGACAAACCGGAGCAAAGAGGAACGCCGGCTGCTTCATTTTTTTGCATCGCTGGATCCGCGGGACAGGGAAGCGATCCTCTGGCAGACAGAGGCGCTGGCTGCAGGCAGAAAGCGGCAGGCCGCAGAAGCGGCTCCGCCCGTGAAGAGGGCCGCCGGCAGGACCGGGAGCAGCCGAACCGGAAAGGCTGAGGTTCCGCGCTTCGTCACCGTTTTTGCGAGCGATCTGGGGGCGGCAGCCGGATACGGCACAGCGCTGGACGAGGCACAGGGCGAGGAAATCGTGCTCCTGGCTGACGCGGAGACGGAACGGGCGGACGAGGTGATTACCGTATCCGGCCACAGCATGGAGCCGACCTTCCTGGACGGCGAACGGGTGCTTGTACAGCATACGGACAGGCTCCGACCCGGAGAGATCGGCATCTTCCTGGTAGATAATGAAGGCTATATCAAGGAATACCGGCCGGACGGGCTGCACTCACACAATCCGGCATACGGCATGATCCCGCTGAGCGGGGAGGAGACCGTGCGCTGCGTGGGCAGAGTCATCGGGAAACTGAAGGAGACGCAGATTCCGGACGAGGAGCAGCTCGAGATGATCGAAGAAACTGTGCGGACGGAGGAAGGGAGAAGAACGAAATGAAGATAAAGACTATCAAAAAGATCAATGAAGCGCTTCAGTTTGTGACGGCGGGGGACTATGAGGAACCCGAAATCCGACCGTGGCAGTATGTGCAGATGGAATATGAGCGGGTCGGGCTGATGCCTCCGGTGACCATGCCAGCCTTTGACAACCTGGAGGATGCGCAGATCTGGATGTGCCTTGACGCCGAGTACAATACCCGGCTCCGCGAAAGAACCTGGCTCAAGGCTGTCTGACGGGCAGCATCTTCCGCTTTCACCCGGTTTTCGGCAGGCTTCTTGATGACAATCCGGCTTCGGCCGGGTTTTTATTGACGCGGGGAAGAGCGCTTGGTACAATAAGAAAAAAGGCGCCATATTCTTATCAGCGGAGGACGAGATCCATGACGAGAAAAACCAAGATTATCTGTACCATCGGACCGGCCTGTGAGAACGAAGAAACCCTGACCGCGATGTGCCAGGCCGGAATGAACGTCGCCCGGCTGAACTTTTCCCACGGAACGCATGAGGAACACCTGAAACGAATCGAGATGATCCGCGCGGTACGGGAAAAACTGAACCTTCCGATCGCGATCATGCTGGACACGAAAGGACCGGAATACCGGATCAAAACATTCAGGAACGGCTCGGTGACCCTGAAGGACGGGGATCGGTTTGCCCTGACCACGGAGGATATCCAGGGGGATGAGACCCGGGTGGCCGTGACTTACGCAAAGCTGACGGAAGAGCTTTTCCCCGGGGATACGGTGCTGATCAACAACGGACTGGTGATCCTGAAGGTTGAGGAGATCAAAGGGAACGACGTGATCTGCCAGGTACAGAACGGCGGCGTTCTGAGCGACCGGAAGAGCATGAACTTCCCGGGCAAGGTGCTGAAACAGGACTTCCTGTCCGAGCAGGACAAGAAAGACCTGCTTTTCGGGATCGAGCATGACGTGGACTTTGTGGCGGCATCCTTCGTGTCCTGTAAAGCGGACGTGCAGGCCATGCGGGACCTGCTGGACGAGAACGGCGGCAAGGACATCGACATCATCGCGAAGATCGAAAACCGGAGCGGCGTGGATCAGATTGAGGAGATCTGCCAGGTGGCGGACGGCATCATGGTAGCCCGGGGAGACCTGGGCGTTGAAATCCCGTTCATGGAAGTGCCGGTGCTGCAGAAATACCTGATCAGTAAATGCCGGATGCTTGGCAAGCGCGTGATTACGGCAACGGAGATGCTGGAAAGCATGATCCAAAATCCGCGGCCGACCCGCGCGGAAATTTCCGACGTGGCCAACGCGGTGTATGACGGATCTTCCGCCATCATGCTCAGCGGCGAAACCGCAGCAGGGAAATTCCCGGTGCTGGCAGTGCAGACGATGGCGAATACGGCAACCTTCACGGAAGCCGGGATCGATTACGCGGAGAAGTTCAGGACAATGGAATTCAGGATCCACAGCAATCTGGACGCGGTATCGCATGCCACGTGCTCCATGGCGGTGGACGTGAACGCGAAGGCCATCGTGGTCAACTCCATTTCCGGCCGGACGGCGCGGATGGTTTCCCGCTTCCGCTGCCCGGTGAGCATCATCGGGACGACGGTGAACGAGAAGGCCTGGCGGAAGCTGAACCTGTCCTGGGGAGTGACGCCGGTACTGTCGGAAAACTATACCTCCATAGACGTAATGTTCTGGCAGGATCTGAAACTGGCGCAGCAGCTCTTCGAACTGAAGAAGGGGGACAATGTGGTGATGACCGGGGGCCAGATTAACGGGGAACCGGGGAATACGAATACGATTAAGGTTGAAACAATCAAATAAGGGGGCTTTCCTGTTTAACAAAGGCTCCACTGGAGCCTTTGCCCCTTAGACCCCTTCGGCATTAAATGCCAGAGGGCTTTATGATCGTTCAGGCAAGAGAAACGGAGCGGCTCAGACGAGCCGCTCCGCGAATTCCGGGGAAATACTTTATTATTTGAGGTACTGCTGCATTACGTAGCCGGTTTTTCCTTCGTATTCGATTGCAGCCCAGTTTCCCGTCAGACCCTGAACGGTGACGACGGTGCCGACCTCCAGACGGCCATTATTCCCCATGCCATGCACATTGGAGGTGCTCTTGTCGGGCTTATAGTGCACGTTCACGCTCTTGCCGTTGGGGCTAGTGATCGTGGCGGTATAAGGCTGGAACTTGGGGGCAACCGTGGGCTCCGCTGTCGGGGCCGCTGTGCCGCCTGCCGGAACAGCAAGGTTGAGGAAACGGTTTTCCACATAACCCGTCTTTCCGCCGTAAGAGATATAGTCCCACTTGGAATCATGCTTCAGTACGGTCACGGCGGCGCCGTAGGGCACCTTGAAGATCACGGAGTAGTTGCCTGCGCCCTTCCGGACGTTCAGCGGCTTTCCGTTAGCCGTGACCACATAAGCCGTATAGTTGTTCGTCGGTGGATTCGTGACAGTGGAAGGTGCAGCGGTGACGGCAGGCGCGCTGGTGCTCAGGAACTTGGTCATCATATAACCGGTATTGCCATCGACCTCGATTTTATCCCAGGTGCTGCTGTGAACGAGCACCTTGACCTTGGTGCCTGTAGAGTAAGAAGCAATGATCGGCGCATTGGTACTGGCGTTGGAACGAAGATTCACTTTCCGATATCCCGCATTGAGCACCCAGGCATCATAGCCCCCGCTGGTAGTGCCGTTGTAAGTAGAAGCATTGCCGGATGCGGCGACCTTTTTCTTACTGAGCAGGCTATTCACGATATAGCCGGTTCCGAGATCTCCGGCGCTCACGTAGGAATACTTGCTTCCCCAGGAAAGAACGCTGACCTTTCTGCCCCTGGCAAGCTTCGCGGCCGCGATGGCATCACCGCTGGGAGCGATGCGGAGGGAAGTATCGTCATTTGTAACCCAGGCGCTGCCTGTTTTAGCCTTTGCGATATATTTTTTCTGAACGTAGCCCTCTTTGCCGGTCATGAATTTCACATACACCCAGCCATCGGAGGCTGTGGACTGAACCGTGAGCACATAGTCAAGGCTGTAGCTGGCGAGGACGGCTGCACTCTCGCTGGGCATCATACGAACCTTCAGCGAGCTGGTGTTCACCCGGTAACGGGTCGCAGCGGAAGCGATTCCTGCCGGAAGCAGCAGCACGAGAATCAGCAGCAGGGCGAGAAGACGTTTTTTCATCAGAGTTCCCTCCATTACAAAGATCCCGAATGGTAAAAGTTACCGAAATCAAAAGATAGCAAGATGATTATATACAAGTTTTTTCAAAAAGAAAAGCTTTTTTTAAAAGAATTTTACAATTGTATTGATAAAAAACAACGGAATAGTAATCATTTAAATGGAGGTCCACAAGATGTTGTATAACAAATGAGTTGACTTTATTACTGTAAAGTGATAACATGATAAAGCCTCGATCATGAGGCATATTTCAAAGCGGATCACGGAGGAAAATGGAATGCTGATTGACGAACGGGTCATGACGAGACAGGAGCGGATCAGCTTCATGCTGCGCTCATTGTATTCCCAATACGGATATGAGCGGTATCGTATGAGCAAGTTCGAAGAATACGACCTGTACAGCCGGAACAAGGACTTCCTGTTTTCGGAAGGGGTTATCACGTTTACCGATACCACAGGAAGGCTGATGGCGCTGAAACCCGACGTGACCCTTTCCATCATCAAGAACCGGAAGGACACGCCGGGGATGCTGCAAAAGCTGTATTACCATGAGAACGTCTACCGCGTTTCCACGGCTGCAGACGGATTCCGGGAACAGACGCAGGTCGGCCTGGAATGCATGGGGGAAGTGGACGACGGCTGCATCGCGGAAGTGCTCCGCCTGGCGGCGGAAAGCCTCCGGCTTTGCTCAGCGGCGTTTGTACTGGAAATCAGCCATTTGGGCATCCTGAATGCATTCGTTGACGCGATTGCCCCGGAGGAGAAGGTAAAGCAGGAGATCCTGGCCTGCGCGGGACAGAAAAACCTGCACGGAATCAGCGGGATCTGCCGGGAAAACCGCCTGGCGGAAGGCGCCGAGAACGCGCTGATCCGGCTGCTGGGCCTTTACGGAACTCCCCGAAGCGTGATGCCGAAGATCCGGGAGCTGGCGGAAGAATACGGCGCCGGCGAGATGGCGGCCCAGCTGGGCAGGGCTGTGGCCGGATTCACGGGAAGCGACCTGGAAGACAGGATCCAGATTGACTTCTCCGCGACGGGCGACCTGAAATACTACAACGGGGTTGCTTTCAAAGGGTTTATCAGCGGGATCCCGGGCAGCGTTTTATCGGGCGGCCAGTATGACAAACTGATGCGCAAGATGGGGCGGAAAGACCGGGCCATCGGGTTTGCGGTATTCCTGGATATGCTGGAAAGACTGACGGAGGAGGAAACGATCCGTGCTTAATATCGCGCTTCCCAAAGGGAGACTGGGAGAAAAAGTATATGCCATGTTCGCAAAGGCGGGCTTTGAGTGCCCGGCGCTGCTGGAGGCAAGCCGGAAACTGATCTTTGACAACGAGGCGGCCGGCGTGAGATACTTCTGGGTAAAGCCGAGCGACGTGGCGATTTATGTTGAACGCGGAGCGGCCGACGTCGGCGTGGCGGGGAAGGATATCCTGCTCGAATACCGGCCGGACGTCTATGAGCTGCTGGACCTGAAGGTGGGCAAGTGCCGGATGGCGGTGGCCGCGCCGGACGGGTTCCGGGACGATCTGAACCGAACGCTGCGGGTTGCCACCAAATTCTCGCGGATTGCACGGGACTACTATACCTCGGTGGGCCGGGACATCGACATTATCCATCTGAACGGCTCCATCGAGATCGCACCGATCCTGGGACTGAGCGATGTGATCGTAGATATCGTGGAGACGGGGACCACGCTGAAGGAAAACCATCTGTCGGTCATTGAAGAAATCGTACCCATTTCCGCGCGGCTGATCGCAAACAAGAGCGGGTTCAAGTTCCGGACGGAGCAGATTGAACGCTTGAGCGAGGGACTCAGAAAGGAAGTGCAGGAAGCATGATCCGCATCATGAAATACGGGGAACTGCCCAACGAGGAAATCTTTGCCCGGTCCATGCCGACGGTGAACGTGGCGGACACGGTGGCGAAAATCCTGAAAAACGTCCGGGAGAGAGGGGACGAAGCCCTTCGCGAATACACGGAGCGGTTTGACCACGCGACGCCGGAAAGCCTGATCGTGACGAAGGAAGAGATGCAGGAAGCGCTGGACGAGATCAACGCGACAGACCCCGCCTTTATGGGAGTGCTGGAGAAGGCGGCGGCCAACATCCGGAAGTTTCACGCGCGGCAGGTGCGCAATTCCTTCATTATTAATGACGAACCCGGCATCGTGATGGGCCAGAAGGTGATCCCGGTAGACCGGGCCGGCCTGTATGTGCCGGGCGGCACGGCAACCTATCCCTCCACGGTGCTGATGGACGTGATTCCAGCCAAGATCGCCGGGGTGAAGGAAGTGATCCTGACCACACCGCCGGGACGGGACGGAAAGATCAATCCGGCGATTCTGGCGGCGGCAAGCGTCGCCGGGGCGGACCGGATCGTGAAAACAGGCGGGGCGCAGGCCATCGCCGCGCTGGCTTACGGAACAGAATCCGTGCCGCGGGTGGACAAGATCGTCGGCCCCGGGAATGCTTATGTGGCGGAAGCGAAGCGGCAGGTATACGGTACGGTGGCGATCGACATGATTGCCGGGCCGAGCGAAATCCTGGTGGCGGCGGACGGAAAATCCAACCCCGCATGGCTGGCGGCGGACCTGCTGAGCCAGGCGGAGCACGACAAGGTTGCCAGCGCGGTGTTGGTGACGGATTCCATGGAACTGGCGGAAAAGGTTCGGGACGAACTGGAAAGGCAAATTCCGCTGCTGGAACGCAGCGAGATTGCCCGGGAATCCATTGACAGGAACGGCAAGATCATCGTGGCGGAAGACCTGCGGACGGTGATCGAGATCGCCAACGAGATCGCTCCGGAACACCTGGAGCTGTGCGTGGACAATCCCTTTGATTATCTGGACAGCATCCGGCACGCGGGCTCGATCTTCCTCGGAAGGCACTGCCCCGAGGCGCTGGGCGATTATCTGGCCGGACCGAATCACACCCTGCCGACGCAGGGAACAGCCAGATTCTCCAGCCCGCTTTCGGTGGATGACTTTGTGAAGAAAACGCAGTATACTTATTATACGAAGGAAGCGCTTGCCCGGGTGGCGGAGGACGTGGCAGCCTTTGCCCGGAAGGAAGGCCTGGGCGGGCACGCGCGCAGCGCGACAATCCGAACGGAAGAATGAAGGGATGGATAAGGAATGAGCCGGTTCTTTTCTGAAAAATACATTGACCTGGAGCCTTACGTGCCAGGAGAGATGCCGAAAAACAAAAAAGAGATCAAGCTGAACACCAACGAGAACCCCTATCCGCCGCTGAAGGCAGTGACGGACGCGGTTGCGGAGGAAAGCAGAAAGCTGAACCTGTATTCCGATCCGGACAGCAGGGACCTGCGGAAGGCCCTGGCGGCCAACCTCGAAGTGCCGGAAGACGAGATCATCGTGACCAACGGCTCGGACGAGATCCTGAACTTTGCGTTCATGGCGTTCTGCGACAAGCATACCCCGGCGATGTTCCCCGACGTGACATACGGGTTTTATCCCGTGTTCGCGCAGATCAATCTGATCCCTTATGAAGAAATCCCGCTGAGAGATGATTTCACCATCAATATTGAAAAATTCTTTCAGGCGGCCGGGACGCTGTTCATCGCCAACCCGAACGCGCCGACAGCGATCGCCCTGAAACGGGACGAGATCGAGGAAATCCTGAAGCGCAATGCCTACAACGTTGTGGTGGTGGACGAGGCCTATGTGGATTTCGGCGCGGAAAGCTGTCTGCCGCTGGTCAAAGACTATGACAACCTGCTGGTGACGCGGACCTTCTCCAAATCCCGGTCACTGGCCGGCGCGAGACTGGGCGTCGGCATCGCCCAGCCGGAACTGATCGCAGACCTGAACGCGGTGCGGAATTCCACCAATCCCTATAATGTGAACCGGCTGACCGCGGCGGCGGGGATCGCCTGCCTGAAACACGACGACTATAACAAGGAGAACTGCCGGAAGATCATCGAGACCCGCACCTGGAGCGAACGCGCCCTGAAGGATCTTGGGTTTGAGATGACGACCTCCCGGACCAACTTCCTCTTTGCCCGGCATCCCGCGATTTCCGGCGAGGAACTGTATAAGGAACTGAAAAAACGGGGCATCCTCATCCGACACTTTAAGGGTGAACGGGTCCGCGATTACAACCGGATTACCGTCGGCACGCCGGAACAGATGGAGCAGCTGGTGGCGGCGATCAAAGAGATCCTGGAGGCAAGAGCATGAGAGAGGCTGAAGTGGTCCGCAAGACAGGAGAAACGGATATCCGAGTGAGCCTGGCGCTGGAAGGAAGCGGAAAGAACGCGATTGAAACGGGCGTGGGCTTTCTGGACCATATGCTGACGCTGTTCGCGCGGCACGGGCGGTTCGACCTGGAGGTCAGCTGCAAGGGAGATACCTGCGTAGACGACCACCACTCCGTGGAGGATATCGGGATCGCGCTGGGGAAGGCGTTTGACCAGGCACTGGGGGAAAAGAAGGGCGTTGTCCGGTACGGCAGCACGATTCTGCCGATGGATGAAAGCCTGATTCTCAGCGCCGTGGATCTTTCCGGGCGCGGACTGCTGGTTTATGATCTGAAGATCCCGGCAGAAAAGGTCGGGACCTTTGACACCGAGCTGACCGAGGAATTCTTCCGGGCGTTTGCACACAACGCGGGGGCTACGCTGCACCTGAAGCAGCTGGACGGAAAGAACAGCCATCATATTATTGAAGGTGCGTTCAAGAGCGTCGCAAGGAGCCTGCGGACAGCCGTTGCGATCGATCCTGATTTTGCGGAGGAGATTCCTTCGACAAAAGGAGTATTATAAAAAGGGGGCTTTCCGATCGCCCCCTAATCCGTTCGGCAACACAGGTAGCTTAGGGATTGAGGAGTTTTTAAATGGTAGCGATTATTGACTACGGTGTGGGGAATCTTTTCTCGCTGAAATCTTCCTTTGCCGCGATCGGGCAGGAGGCTACGGTCACCGCCGATCCGGAAGAACTGAAGCGGGCGGACAAGCTGATTCTGCCCGGCGTAGGCGCCTTTCAGGACGCGGCGGACAAGCTCCGCCGCTCCGGCATGGATCAGGCGCTGAAAGAGGAAGTTTCCCGGGGAAAGCTGCTGCTCGGGATCTGCCTGGGCATGCAGATGCTGTTCGAACGCAGTTTCGAATACGGTGAGCACGAAGGGCTCGGCCTGCTCAAAGGCGAGATTCGCCCGATCGCGGAACGTATTCCCGTGGGGCTGAAGATTCCCCAGATGGGCTGGAACAGCCTGCGGATTCTGCGGGATTCCCCGCTGCTGAAATATACGCAGGAAGGCGAATACGTTTATTTTGTCCATTCCTACAGTGCGGTGAACTGTGATGACAGCCTGCTGGCCGTAACAAATTACGGCACGGCCCTGACGGCCTGCGTCGGAAAAGGCAATATCTTCGGCTGCCAGTTCCACCCGGAAAAGAGCGGCGAGGTGGGCCTGCGGATGCTGAAAGCTTTCTGCGAGATAAAGGAGAAGACATCATGATCATCTTTCCGGCCATTGACCTGTTCGAGGGAAAGGCAGTCCGCCTGCTGCGGGGAGATTACGCGCAGATGACCGTTTACAGCGACCATCCGGAGGAAATCGGGAAGGATTTTGCCGCCCAGGGTGCGACCCACGTCCATCTGGTGGACCTGGAAGGCGCGCGCAGCGGAAGCACCCCGAACCTGGAGACCGTGCTGCGCATCCGGGAAAGGGCCGGCCTGTTCTGCGAGATCGGCGGCGGAATCCGGAACATGGAGACGGTGGATACCTATCTAAATGCCGGACTGGACCGGGTGATCCTCGGCACGGCAGCGGTGGAAAACAGAGGGTTTTTGCAGAAAACAGTGGAAAAGTACGGGGAGAAGATTGCCGTGGGCGTGGACGTCCGGGACGGCTTTGTCGCCGTAAAGGGCTGGACCGAGAACTCCGCACTCCGCTTCATGGACTTCTGCAGGGAGATGGAAAAGACCGGGGTGAAAACCCTGATCTGCACTGATATCTCCCGGGACGGCGCCATGGGGGGAACGAACCGGGAAATGTACCGGGAACTGTCGGAAACCCTGGGACTGCAGATCACAGCCTCGGGCGGCGTATCCACGCTGGAGGACGTTGCGAGCCTTCGAAAGCTGAACCTGTACGGGGCGATCATCGGGAAGGCATATTATACCGGAGACATCAATCTGAAGAAAGCGATTGAAACAGCAAGATGATTACCAAACGGATTATCCCCTGCCTGGACGTGAAGGACGGACGGGTGGTCAAAGGGGTCAATTTTCAGAAACTGGGGGACGTGGCCTCGCCGGTGGAGCTGGCGAAGTACTACAGCGACAACGGGGCGGACGAACTGGTGTTCTATGATATTACCGCTTCCGCCGAGGGCCGGGCCTTATTCACGGACATCCTGACGGAAACGGCGCGGACCGTCTTTATCCCGCTGACCGTCGGCGGCGGCATCAACACGACGGATGACTTTGACCGGGTGCTGAAATGCGGAGCGGATAAGGTTTCCGTCAATTCCGGCGCTATCCGGGATCCTTCGCTGGTCGGGAAAGCCGCAAAGCTTTACGGGGACCAATGCGTGGTGCTGAGCGTGGACGTGAAACGTGTGGACGGCGTTTTCCGGATCTTCGCCAAGGGCGGACGGGAGAACACCGGCATGGAAGCCATCGAATGGATCCGCCGCTGCGTCGGCGAGGGCGCCGGGGAAGTCGTGGTCAACTCCATGGATACGGACGGCGTGAAACAGGGATTTGACCTGGAACTGCTGGAACAGGTATGCGGCGCGGTTCAGGTGCCGGTGATCGCTTCGGGAGGCGCCGGAAAGATCGAGGACTTTATCACGCTTTTCAAGACGCTGCCGGGAGTGGATGCAGGGCTGGCGGCTTCGATCTTTCACTTCGGCGAAGTGAAAATCAGTGATTTGAAGGCGGAGATGAAGCGGAACGGGATTCCGGCGAGAATTGGGGGGCTTTCCGATCGCCCCCCAACCCCCCTTCGGCCGGAGTAAGATATATAATCAACGACCTGAAGGCAGAGATGAAGAGAGACAGTGTTCCGGCGAGAATTGGAGGGCTTTCCGATCGCCCCCCAACCCCCCTTCGGCCGGAATAAGATAATTCAGAATTATATGCAGAATTCGGAGGGATGATTTATGATATCGATTGATGAACTGAAATTTGACGAAAAGGGACTGATTCCGGCGATCGTGGTGGACGCGGAGAACGGAAAAGTGCTGACGCTGGCTTATATGAACCGGGAAAGCCTGCAGATTTCCATGGAGAAAGGACTGACCTGCTTCTGGAGCCGGAGCCGGCAGGAACTGTGGCTCAAGGGCGAGACGAGCGGCAACTACCAGCACATTGTATCCATCACGGCGGACTGCGACCGGGACGCGCTGGTGGTGAAGGTGGAGAAGGACGGACCGGCCTGCCATACGGGCACGGAAAGCTGCTTTAATGACCTTCTCTGGGAGAGCGAGGAGCGGCACGAGTTCACCTACGAGGGACTGATGAACCTGATTGCCGGACGGAAGACCGAAAAGAAGGAAGGTTCCTATACCACCTATCTGTTCGAAAAGGGACTGGATAAGATCCTGAAGAAAGTCGGGGAGGAATCCACCGAGGTGATCATCGCCGCGAAGGACAAGGACAGGAAGGAAACAATCTATGAGATCGCGGACCTGACGTACCACGTGATGGTGCTGATGATCGAGGCCGGAATTTCACTGGACGATATCCATAAGGAACTGGCGTCCCGGCATGTGATTGACCATAAAGTGAAACAGGAGAAAATGACCTGATGAGGGACCTGCACATGCATTCCGTCTACTCAGACGGAAAGAACACCGCGGAGGAGATGATCCTTTCCGCGATCGATCTGGGGCTGGACTGCGTGGGCCTGTCCGAACATTCGCACACGGAAGGCGACGAGTGCGGCATGACCTATGAAGGCACAGAGGCATACCGCGCGGAGATGGCGGAACTGAAGAAAAAGTATGCCGGGCGGATTCAGGTGCTCTGCGGGCTGGAACGGGACTATTATTCCGACGACACGCTGGAGTATGACTATGTGATCGGGTCGATTCACTGGATCAAGATGCCGGACGGGCATAAGCTGCCCATTGACTGGCTTGCGGAAAAGCAGCGGGAGGGTGTTGAAAAGTATTTCGGCGGCGACTGGTACGCCTTTGCGGAGGCCTATTACGAGATGGAGAGCAGGGTGGTCGACGTTACGAAATGCGACATTATCGGACATTTTGATCTGCTGACCAAATTTGCGGAGCAGGATCCGTATTATGACCTGCAGCATCCCCGATATGTAAGGGCCTGGAAGACCGCGGCGGACCGGCTGCTGAAAACCGGGAAACCCTTCGAAATCAATACAGGAGCCATCTCCCGCGGGTATCGGACAGAACCCTATCCGGCCAAGGATATCCGGGATTATATTCGCCGGAACGGCGGCACGCTGATCCTCTCCAGCGACAGCCATCAGAAGGAAACCATCGCGTACCGCTTTCCTGACTGGCTTTCGGAGGTCCGGTGAAGCGGACCCTGCCGCGCCTGAAAAGAAATGAGATAAATTTTGAAAAGTTTCCCTGTCCATAAGGGAACTTTTTCTTTGGAACGGCGTCTGACAGGGTGAAACCGGATGCAAACCGGTGAAAACAGGAAGGAGACAGAAAAGATGAAGCGTTTGACAGCATTGATTCTCGCACTGCTGATGACCCTGGCGGTGGCGGCAGGCGCAATGGGCGAGGAAAACAGGATCTGGCAGAAGGGAGACACCGGCGAAAAAGTTCTCTGGATCCAGCAGCGCCTGAAAGATCTGGAATATCTCAACCGGGACCCCGACGGTATTTTTGACGAGGAAACGGAAACGGCGCTCCGAAATTTCCAGCGGAACAACGGGCTGCTCGCGACCGGTATGGCCGACGAGGTGACGATGAGGGTACTGGAAAGGGCTACAGAGACCCTATCGGACAGAAACAGAACCGTATATGATGACGTGGAGTGGGAAGAAGGCGCTGCCTATGACAGCTACGCGATGCCCCTGGCTACGGCGGCCTATGCTCCGACGGCAAACAAAAGCATGGCGGCGGAAGCGGAGATCGACTGGAACACGGATGAATACACGCACTTTGAATCCAACCGTTTCCTGAGTACGCTGACTTCCCCCCTGTCCACCTTTGCGGCGGACGTGGACACCTCCTCCTACGCGCATTTCCGGCGGTTGGTGCTGAACGGTGAACATGTACCGGCGGACGCGATCCGGATTGAGGAGATGCTGAACTATTTCCATTATGATTACGCCCAGCCTAAGGGAGACGAA
>Ga0265298_10003563_pt1 | contig 20499 bp, 14 predicted proteins | sample AusTroGonzalo_MG_3_FD_193486 | JGI IMG/M metagenome (GOLD analysis project Ga0265298, IMG submission 193486) | Bovine rumen microbial communities from tropical cattle in Woodstock, Queensland, Australia - Gonzalo_01 | ecosystem: Host-associated > Mammals > Digestive system > Stomach > Rumen ... | reverse complement strand
CAAGATTGTTCTGCTTGTTGCAAATCCACGACGGGGTGAATACTTCTGCCCGCTTTTCAACACGCTTACGCTGCTCTTCAGCGGCCTTGTCGACGCGCGGGCGAATCACAGGATTGTTCTTGTCGATGATTTGTCCAATCTGGATTTCATCGCTTGCCGCAAATCCCTTGCCGCGTTCAGCATAGTCATCTGTCGCCCAAATCAAGTTTCGGCCAGTCGTGCGGTCCTTCAATAAGACAGCCAGCACCTCTTCTGGAATATCCCATTCCAGAATATCGCGTTCAAGTTGCGAGCAATCTGTCGTTTTATCGCTCATTTTGCCGTTCATCATTTCATGGCGAATTATTATACCATATTTCCTTAACGCCCGTTTTTCATCCCCACGTTTTAGGCGGCTTGCCTTTACCGTATTCGCGGGTTTCCGATGTCGCCTTGCGGATTGAAACGAGAAGCCCGGGGATGATCGCGGCGCCCATCTTTGCGTCGAACTTGACGCGCGCCTTCCTTGCGAACTACCGAGAAATCCTCGGTATTTGCCTCGCGCGACAGCTCACAGACCGCATACACATTCTTCAGGTGTAAGCCTATGTTGTCTGTGCTGCACCCAAACAATGTGGCCATCTGACTTTGCGTCAGCCACACCGTCTCGTTCTCAAGACGCACGTCCAACCGAACGGTCTCGTTCGGCTGGTACACGACGATCTGATTTTGCATTATCATTAACACGCATATTATACCTCCTTACGCTTTCGCATTTACGCCCGCCGCGAATGCCGACTTCTTGACACGCGAGATTTCGGATGAGTAAATTTTCGTGAGACATTGTGCATCCTCGATGGCGGCGCGATGACGGCCGACGAGTTCGTGCCGGGGCCGCTCTACATCCAGGACGACCACTCCGACGCGGACTTCCGCAACACGATTCTGACGCCCATCGTCAAGTAATCGTTGCGCCGCAAGGTTCCTGCGCGCCGTCACCTGGTGAGAGATTTCCAACCCGGGTGGCGGCGACACGGTCTACGACCTTGCCCATCACAACTGCGCTTCCCGTCTGCGGCAACCTATCGGCTTAGCAGGTCAGACCCATCCATTCGGTGCGGAACTTTCCGCCTCGGCTTGCACTGTGCGCAGGGCATAGACACGCCGAGGCTTGATTCCGAACTGGGCTAGGAGCCCGCTACTCCGCCTTCGTCTTCCGTCCGCAGCAGCAAGCCGCGCCGTCAGCCTGCTTGCCGCAGCAGTTGTCGCACTTGTCCGGGCTTCGACCGTTGCAGCATTCGCAGTCGCACGGCTTGAGAACTCCGCCTTCGTGGACCAGATAGCAGCGCGTGGCCGTCCTGCACGTGGTCGCGTCCATGACGCCGGGAGCGTTCACGTCCACGCCCTTGCCGACGAGCCACTGGGCTACGGCGAGGCGGTCCTTCGCTGCGGCGAGCGCCAGCTGCGCGGGGCCGAACTCGGCGCCGGCGTCGGCGAGGACGTCCAGCACGTCGCGGCTGCCCGCGAGGCACGCCGCGTCCATGGCCGTCATGCCCTTGGCGTTCTTGACAGAGACATCGGCCTTTGCGGCGACAAGCGCGGCGGCCACGGACGCCTGGTTCCTGCGCACTGCGATGAACAAGGCCGTTTCGCCGGACTTGTTGGCCTTGTCGACGCCGTTCTTCGCCAGCATTGCCTTGACGACGGAGAGATTGCCTCGCCTGACGGCGTAATGGAGGGCTGTGTCGCCGTTGGCGTCCACGGGGTCGAGCGCGGCCTTGGCGTCGGCCAGCTGCTTGAGGAAGGAGTTGTGCCCGGTCTGAATCGCGAGCAGAACGCCCGTGCGGCCCAGCGGATCGCGGTCGGAGACGCCGTTCGCGTCGGCGCCGAGCTCGAGGGCCCTGGCCACGACGGCCGGCTGGTCGAGATATACGCCGCCGAGGAGAGCGACCGTCGCCTGCGAGGCGTCGATCTTCTTGCCGAGCTTGAGGAGCCGCATCGTGCGGGCGTACTCGCCAAGGAGGGCGTTGAGTTTGAGGCACGCCTCCGGGCACCTGACGCCCAGCTGCTTCGCAATCGCGTCCTCGGCCATGGCGACCTGGGAGTCAAACGACACCTCCTCGTCGATTTCCGCGAGCAGCTTGGCGTATTTCTCCGCCGCGTTTGCCTCGTCGCGCTCGGCGATCAAGCCGTCCACCTGGGAGAGGTGCTTCGCGAGACGCGCGGCAAGCGCCTCGTTCAGCTCCCAGGTCGTCATCGGATCCGGCGTTTTGGTTATGAGCGAGATGATCTCGTTCTTGACCGTCTCGCAGAACTTCTTGACGTCCTCGGGGCGGTAGTACTGGGCAACGATGCCCTTTTCAAGCTCGGCGAGGGCCTTTTCAAGCTCCGAGAGGTCCAAGTCGGTCTCCGCCTTGTAGGAGCCGACGCGCTTCTCCAGCATCTCGCGGATGCGGGCGGAGAGCCTGTCTATGTATTCGCCGGCGTCCTTCTCGGCGATGGTGAGACCGACCATGGCGGCCTTGACATGCGCAAGCGCCGCGACGATCTGCTCGTACGTGTCGTGGACATACTCGTAGTTTTCGGCGTACTCGCGGAACTCCTCGTACCGCCGGGCGTCGAAAAGCTCCTTGGCTTTCTCGTCGATCTCCTTCAGGAGCGCGGCGCACTGGTTCGGGTTCACGACGCTGTTCAAAAGCCCGATGCGCGTGGCGCATATCCTGGCGTCCCATTCCGCGTCCTGCACGAGGGGGACGTCGCGCACCGCGTCGCGGGCGTCGGAGTACCGCCCCTCGGCCACGGCCTCGGAGACCTTCGCTATCAAGTCGCTGAACACGTACCTGTACTTCTTGGACTTGAGCTCCTCCAGAGTCTTGGCGCGGAGCTTGGCCAGCCTGTCGTTGACGGCGTTCGAGCCCAGCAGGAGCTCGGACTTCGCGGTCCCGCCGGAGAGAAGGGCTATGTAAGGCGCTATCTTCGCCTTGAAGTCCGCGACGAGCTTGTCGGCGTTGCCGTCCGTGCAGTCGTTGCGCACGAGGGCGGTGCGGTAGTCCGCGAGCAGCTTTTCGTATTCGTCCAGCTTCGGCTTGTTCGGGCCCTCCGTGACGGTGTCCTTGACCGTGTCCACGTGGCTCGCAAGGCGTTCCGCCTCGATCGTCGCCTTCCGCGTCTCGTCGATGACGGGCTGCACTTTGTCGTCTGCGACGCCGATCTTCGCGAGTTCATCCTTCACGACGTCGAGCTTCTCGTCTATGACGGCCGTGTACGTGCGGATGTCTGGATATTCCTCGACCCAGGCTATCGCGTCGTCGTAGGCGGCGCTCTCGGCGGCGTCCTTCGCCTTGTCGGCGAACTCCTGCTCGATGGCGGCCCAGTGCGCAGGGTTGACGAGCGTCAGCATCAGCTCGACGCCTGTCGAGCGCACGCGGGCGTTCATGTCCAGATCCTCTGTCGAAGTGGCCTTCCAGATCTCCTCGCGCGCCTGGGCGAACTCGCCGTTCGCCACCAGCTCCCTGACCCTGGCCGCGAGGCCGTCCACGGCGGCTTTCACGGCGGCCTCGCGCAGCGCGGCCAGGTGCGCGGCCTTCTTTTCCTCCATGTCGGCGACGGCCGCCGCGATAAGCTTGTCTATGCGGACGTTGAGGGCGCCGGTGCCGAGCTGCAGGAACGACTTCGTCTTGCTGCTGCCCTTCTCCTTCGAGGCAGGGCGCGAAAGCGGGGCGAGGAGCGGCCCGACGTCGCTCTTGAACTTCTCGACGATCGACCTGGCCGCGTCCTCGGTGCAGTCGAAGCGCACGAGCATCTTGCGGTACTCCTCGAGCCGCTTGTTGTATGCCTCGAGGTCGGGCGATATCCCGGCTATCTCCCGGCCCTCCGTCGTCGTGACGGTGTTGGTGGTGACGTCGGTCATGTCCGCGATCCTCGCGGCCTCGCTCACCAGCGCCTCGGTCGCGGACAGAATCGGCGCCATGTTGTCCTTCTTCACGCCCACCTTGACGAGCTCGGCCTCGATGGTGCCCAGCTTCTCGTCAAGCTTTGCGGAGTGCGTACGCACGCGGCGGTACGCCTTCAGCCACGCGATGGCCTCGTCGAACTTCTTCTCTGCGGCGAACTTTTTGACTTTGGCCTCGACGTCCGCCTTCACGGCCGCCCACTCGGCCGGGTTCAGGACCGTGCGCATCTGCTCGACGGCGTAATCGCGGACCTTTGCCGCCGCCTCTGCGTTGTAGCTGACGCTGACCGGCATGCGCCAAAGCACCTCGCGGCCCTCCTCGTACTTGCCGTCCGCCGTCTTCTTCGCCGCGACCGGCCCGAAGCGCGCGATGACGGATTCCGCGATCGCCGGAGCGATCTTGGTCCTGTTCAGCTCGGCGATGTACGCGAGCACGGGCCCGTCGATCTCCTCGATCCCGGTCTTCCTGTACTTGACAAGGTAGTCGTGCGCCGCCTTGTACTGCGACTGCGACAAGTACTTGGCGACGGTAACGGACATCGACTTCTTCGTGGCGGTGACGCGGGCGGGGTACAAGACCTCGATCCTGTATTTCGCGGCCTCCGCCTCGGCGACGGCCTTGAGCGCCGCGACGTCCTCCGGGGAGGCGTCCGCCCCGGCGAGGGCGCTGATCTTTTCGTCGGACAGGCTCGACGTGGCGACGGCGTCGTATCTGCCGCTCTTCGACGCGGTCTCCAGCTCCGCGCGCACGGATTCGCGCACGGTGACGGCGGACTTCTCGACCTTCTCCTTCGTAGAGCTGGACACCATGACGACATTGCCGTTCGAATCGCACACCGGGTTCCCCTGCGAATCGACGAGCTGCGTCGTACATCCGGCGATTATGCCGACAAGTGCCAGCGACGGCACGAACAACAACTTTTTCATTTCTTGTCCTTGTTCTTTGTTTTTTGTTTGCGCTTCACACAACGGAGCATGAACCATGCCCTGCTGCGCCGCCGTGCTGTTTGCGCGGCATACCTCGCGTTTTCGGATATGATACCAAATCTCCCCCTGATTTTCAACGCAGAACCTCATGCGGCGCATCATGGCGCGTCTTGGCGCGCAGGGGGGTATGGACATCTTTGCATGAATTATGGTATAATCTTCCAAAATTGTGTCAAAGCAAGGATAAGCGAAAATGGCTAACGAAGAGAAAAGCCGCAACAACCTGTTCAAATGGGCGATACTGGCGCTGATCACGGTCGGCTCCGTGTACCTCACGTACCCGCCCAGGGAGAAGATACGCCTCGGTCTCGACCTCAAGGGCGGCAACAGCTTCACGCTCGGCGTGGACTACGCGCGCCTCCACGACAAGATCATCGAGCGCTATCCCGACTGCGCGAACGACTCGGAGCGCATGGACGCCGAAGTCGCCCGCACGCTCGAGAACGCCGACGACCGCATGGTCGAGATCATCCGTCGCCGCGTTGACGCGATGGGCACGAACGAGCCTGTCATAGAGCCCGTAAAGGGCAAGCACCAGATCGTCGTGCAGCTCCCCGGCGCAGACCAGAAGACCGGCGACGAGGCCCGCGAGCGCCTTCAGAAGATGGCGTACCTCGAGTTCCGCTTCGTCCCGGAGAACGAGGATGAGCTCCTCCGCGCGATTCCCGACGGCGCGTGTCCGCCCGGCTACGTAGTCTCCGGCGGCGGCTACGCGAAGGCGAAGGACTGGAAGGAGGTCTCTTCGCAGAGCAACTACCTCGCGCGCGTCTCGTCGTTCGGCTCGACCGACAGCCACGTCCGCTTCATCCTCCAGCCCGCGAAGGACTCGCACGGCTCGTTCAAGGGCTACTACATGCCGCGCTTCGTCGAGCGCAGGGTGCAGATGACTGGCGAGAGCCTCGCGGCGGCGACGCCCGACTCCGCGAGCGGCCTCGCCGGCGGCTACTGCGTGAACTTCGAGCTCCAGCGCACCGCCGCGAGCAAGTTCGCCGCGCTCACCCGCGACCACATAGGCCGCCAGCTCGCTATAATCCTCGACGACGAGCTCGTGTCCTCGCCCGTCATCCAGAGCGAGATCGGCCGCAACGGCCAGATCACCGGCAACTTCACGCTTGACGAGGCGAAGCGCCTCGCGGCCGACTTGAACGCCGGCGCGCTGCCGGCGCCGCTCAAGATCGACGCCGAGTCAAAGGTCGATCCCACCGTCGGGCGCGACGCGATCGACTCCGGCATGTGGGCGGCGGCAATCGGCTTCGCGCTCGTCGCGCTCTTCATGGTCATCTACTACTGGTACGTCGGCGTCGTCGCGGACATCGCGCTTCTCCTCGACGTGATCCTGCTCCCGGCCGCGCTCTTCATCGTCGCGCACATCCTCGGCGTGTTCGTGGAGGATCCGTCGATGGCCGGCTCCGCCGTGCAGCTGCCCGTCCTCACCATGCCGGGCATCGCGGGCCTCGTCCTCACCCTCGGCATGGCCGTTGACGCGAACGTGCTCATCTTCGAGCGCATCCGCGAGGAGTTCCAGCGCAACGCGACGGTCGGCAAGGCCATAGAGAACGGCTACGGCCGGGCCTTCACGGCGATCTTCGACTCGAACATCACGACGATAATCACGGGCTGCATCCTCTACTCCGTCGGCACCGGCCCGGTGCGCGGCTTCGCGATCATGCTCACGGGCGGCGTCTTGATCTCGATGTTCACGGCGGTCGTCGTCACGCGCCTCGTCATCGAGGCGACGTCCGACCCGACGCGCTCGAGGCCGTTCAAGATGCTCCAGTTCTTCAAGAACCCGAACATCGACTTCATGAAGTTCGGCCGCGCCACGGTCATCGGCTCCGTCGCCGTGATCGTCGTCTCGCTCGCCGTCTTCGGCGTAAGGCTCGCGACGAATCCGGGCAGCGTCCTCGCCGTGGACCTCACGGGCGGCACGTCGGCCGTGTACGCCGCGGAGGGCGGCAAGTTCGAGGTCGGCGCCGTCCGCAAGGCGCTCGAGTCCATCGACAACGCGATGGTCATACAGCAGCGCGGCGACGACCTCTTCGTCAAGACCGGCATCATAACTGATTCCGGGACGGTCGTCGAGTTCAACGTCAAGGCCGGCGCCGACAAGTTCAACCGCGAACTCGCGAAACGCTCGCTCGCGGCGTTCGACGTCAACAACACCATCGCCCTTGAGAACGTCGCGACCGCTGTCGGCGAAGACGGCGTCACGAACTCGGTGGGCAAGCTGACGGTCAAGGTCTCGGAGACCTCCGCCTCCTCGAAGGGGCGCGGCCTCAAGGAGCGCGGCGTCGCGGTCGCGGACGAGATCGCCCGCGCCGTCAAGGAGCGCAACCGCTCGCTCGTCCTCGAGGTGGCGGACGTCAAGGAGACGCTCGGCGTCGAGAGCCGCATCGAGGACGCGCTCAACAACGACAAGAGCCTCGGCGGCGTGAAGTTCACGTGCAAGTCGAGGGAGACCGTCGGTTCGATCGTCGGCGCGGACCTCAGGTCCTCCGGCTCGAAGGCCGTGCTGCTCTCGCTGGTGGCGATCCTGATCTACGTCGGCGTCCGCTTCCGCTTCGGCTTCGGCCTCGGCGGCATCGCGGCGCTCGCGCACGACGCGCTCATCTCGCTCGGCCTCTTCTCGCTCTGCGGGCGCCAGGTGTCGCTCATCGTGATCACCGCGCTCCTGACGATCATCGGCTACTCCATCAACGACACGGTGGTCGTCTTCGACCGCATCCGCGAACAGCTCCAGCGCGACCGCAGGTCGTCTTTCCGCGACCTCTGCAACACCGCGCTCAACTCGTGCCTCTCGCGCACGGTCATCACGTCGCTGACGACGTTCTTCGCGGTCGCCGCGCTCTTCGTGTTCGGCGACGGGTCGATCTACGACTTCGCGCTCACGATGCTGATCGGCGTCGTCGCGGGAACGTACTCCTCGGTCTTCATCGCGACGCCCGTCATGTACTGGTGGTACCGCGGCAAGCGCCCGGACCTCGACGACGACGAGGAGAAGAAGGAAGTCAGGTAAATTCCTCAGCCGGGAAAAGGGAATCGCCTCCGCACAGGGGCGATTCTCTTTGTTTTGAAGGGAAAGGACAGGAACGGAATGGCCGAAGACGCGAAAGCGAAGCTGCTTGAGGCGGAGGAGGTCCGCCAGAAGATCGCGGACCTCGAAAGGCGCGCCGCCGAGATGGCCGACTACATCAAGATCGGCGAGCGCAGGTCGAAGCTCGCGGAGCTGGAGGCCGCGCAGGCGTCGGGGGACTTCTGGAACAACCAGTCGAAGGCCCGCGAGGTCATCGCCGCGACGAACGCCGAGCGGGCGTACACCGTCCCGTACGACGCGCTTCTCAAGTCCGCGGAGGACGCCCGCGTGATGTTCGAGCTGGCGGAGATGGAGGAGGGCGACGCGCGGCAGTCCGCGTTCAGGGACGCGCTCGCCGAGTGCGCCAGGGCCGAGGAGTTCTTCGGCAAGCTCCGTCTGCAGTCTCTTCTCGGCGGGAAGTTCGACGCCTGCAACGTCTTCGTGAAGCTCCACGCCGGGCAGGGCGGGACGGAGGCGTGCGACTGGGTCGCGATGCTCTACAGGATGTACCAGCGCTACGCCGAGAGCCAGGGGTGGAAGGTCGAGGAATACGACATACAGCCGGGCGAGGAGGCGGGCTACAAGGACGTCTATTTCCGCGTCGAAGGCCCCTATGCGTTCGGGATGCTCAAGGCCGAGCGCGGGATCCACCGGCTCGTGCGCATCTCCCCGTTCGACGCGAACAAGCGCCGCCAGACCTCGTTCGCGTCCATGGAGACGGTCGCCGAGATCGACGACGACATAGACGTCGAGATCAAGGACGAGGACCTGAGGATCGACACGTACCGCTCCGGCGGCGCCGGCGGGCAGCACGTGAACAAGACCGACTCGGCCGTGCGCCTCACGCACCTGCCGACCGGCATCGTCGTCGCCTGCCAGAAGGAGCGCTCGCAGCACATGAACAAGGAAAAGGCCATGAACATGCTGCGCGCCCAGCTGTACGAATACTACGAAGACCAGAAGAAGGCCGAGATGGACCGCTTCTACGGGGCGAAGTCCGAGAACGGCTGGGGTTCGCAGATACGCTCCTACGTGTTCTGCCCGTACACGATGGTCAAGGACCTTCGCACCGAATACGAGACGAGCGACGTGAACGGAGTGATGGACGGCAATCTCCAGCCGTTCGTCGAGGCGTGGCTCCAGATGAAGGCGAGCGGGAAGTAGCCCGCCGGGAGGCTTGGTCGAGATGGCTTTCGAGGACGGAGTGTTCTGGCGGCCGCTGATGCCCGAGAGGCGCGGCCTGCATCCGCGCTTCTCGTCCGCCGTCGAGGCCGCCGCCAAGAGCCTCATGGTCGAGCGCAGCGCATTCTTCGACACGCTCGCGGACCGCTGGCCGTCGCTCTTCCCGAAGTGCGCCGCGAGGCCGGGGAGGTGGGCGGACGGGAAGCTCTTCCTCTACGTGAACAGCGCCCCGGCGCTTTTCGCCGTGCGTCCGAGGCTGAGGGCGATGAAGTCCGCGCTCATGGCCATTCCGGGCGCGCCGAAGCGCCTCGACCTGATACTTGAGATACACGCGCCGCCGCCGCGGCGGTCACCGCTGACAACGACACGAAGCAGGAAGCCATGAGCAAAGACCTGACAAACGTCCGCAACATCGGCATCGTCGCCCACATCGACGCGGGAAAGACGACGACGACCGAGCGCATACTCTTCTACACCGGCAAGATCCACAAGCACGGCGACGTCCACGACGGGAACACGACGACCGACTTCATGGTCCAGGAGCGCGAACGCGGGATAACGATACAGTCCGCCGCCATATCGTGCGAGTGGAAGGGGCGCGAGATAAACATCATAGACACCCCCGGGCACGTGGACTTCACGATGGAGGTCGAGCGCTCACTGCGCGTCCTCGACGGAGCCGTGTGCGTCTTCTGCGCCGTCGGCGGCGTGCAGCCGCAGTCCGAGACCGTCTGGCGCCAGGCCGACCGCTACAACGTCCCGCGCATCGCCTTCGTCAACAAGATGGACCGCATGGGCGCGGACTTCGGGCGCGTCGTCGGCGAGCTTCGCGACAAGCTCAAGGCGAACGCCTGTCCCGTGGAGCTGCCCATAGGGCGCGAGGACGGCTTCAAGGGCGTCGTCGATCTCGTCAACATGAATGGGATTGTCTATGACGAGGCGAGCGAGGGCAAGAAGTTCGACGTCGGCGAAGTCCCCGCCGAGATGAAGGACGACGCGGAACTCGCCCGCGCCGAGCTCGTCGAGAAGGTCGCCGACCTTGACGAGGGCGTCATGGAGGCGTACCTCGAGAAGGGCGACCTCACAGCGGAAGAACTGGTTCCCGCGATCAGGCGCCTCGTCGTGGCGGGGAAGTTCGTCCCCGTCCTGTGCGGCACTTCGCTGCGCGACAAGGGCGTGCAGCCGCTCCTAGACGCGATATGCGACTATCTGCCGTCCCCGGCCGACAGGCCGCCCGTCGAGGCGACGGACCTGAAGTCCGGCGAGAAGATCCTGCGGAAGCAGGAGGACTCCGAGCTTCTCACCGCGCTCGTCTTCAAGATCGCGACCGACCCCTACGTCGGGCGGCTCTTCTTCGTGCGCGTTTACGGCGGCGTACTGAAGAAGGGCGCAAACGCCTTCAACCCGAGGACGAAGAAGCGCGAACGCATAATGAAGATAGTGCGCCTCTTCGCGGACGACCAGACGGAGGTGGACGAGCTCGCGGCCGGCGACATCGGCGCGGTCGTGGGCCTCAAGGAGTGCACGACGGGCGACACGCTCTGCTCCGAGATGAAGGCCTGCCACCTTGAGCGCATCACCGCGCCCCAGCCCGTCATGTTCATGGCGATAGAGCCGAAGTCGAGCGCGGACAAGGACAAGCTCGTGGAGTCCATGAAGGCCCTCGCGGCGGAGGACCCGACGTGCCGCTTCCGCGAGGACGAGGAGACCGGCCAGACGATTCTCTCCGGAATGGGCGAACTTCACCTCGAAATCCTCGTGGACCGCCTGAAGCGCGAGTTCAAGTGCGCCGCCAACACTGGCAAGCCGATGGTGAGCTACCTGGAGACGGTGACGGCCTCCGCGACGAAGACGTTCTCGTTCGACCGCGAGCTGGGCGGCAAGCGCCACGCCGTGACGCTGACGATAGAGGTCTCGCCCCTCGAACGCGGCAAGGGCAAGGAGGCGGAGCTTTCGCGCGAGTTCAAGAACATGGTTCCGGACAGGCATCTCCAGGAGTGCGTCGAGCAGGGCGTCGCGGACGGCATCGCGACGGGCGTCCTCGCGAGGTACCCGATGTCGGACATTTCCGTGAAGTGCCTTTCCGCGGAGATCGTCGATCCGGAGATATCGGACGAAGTAGCGTTCCGCTCCGCCGCGATGATGGGCTTCCGCGAGGCGGCGGAGGCCGCCGCGCCGGAGTTCCTCGAGCCGATCATGAAGCTTGAGATCGAGACGCCGCCGGAGGCAGTCGGCGAGATCATCGGCGACATAAACTCCCGGCGCGGGAGCATTCTGGACATGGACATGCGCGGCGACATGCAGATCGTCCACGCGCTCGTCCCGATGGCGAAGATGTTCGGCTACGCGACCGCGATACGCTCCCTCACGAAGGGCCGCGCATCGTATTCGATGGAGCCTGCGTCGTTCGAGATCGCGCCGAAGGACGTTCGCGAGGAGATACTCTCCCGCTGAAGTTCCTAAACCGAATCATAGGCAGTCAAGGAGGATGACATGATGAAGTCGAGTGCAAAGCTTGCCGCTGCGGCGGCGTATGCGATCGGCGTCGCGGGCGCAGTCTGCGCGGCGTGGGAGCCGGGCGAGCCGGTGACGACGTACTGGTTCGGGCCGGGATGCCCCGGCAAAAAGAACGTGGCGATGACGGACGCCTGGGCCGTGCAGCTGAAGGAGGGCGGGTTCAACACGGTGTGGGCGAAGACGCCGGAAGAGCTCGACATCGCGGCGAAGCACGGCCTTCGGGCCATCTACAGCGTCGATCCGACGACGGAGTGGGCGAAGATCGACCTCGACGACCCGGCGAAGAAGGCCGCGTTCGCGGAGCGCATAAACCGCGTCAAGAACCATCCGGCGCTCTACATCTACGAGCATTTCGACGAGGCGTCCGCCGACATGTTCGCCGGACTGGCCAGGGTCAAGGAGTACGTCAACGAGCTCGACCCCGACCACGCCGTGTGGCACAACCTTCTGCCGACGTACGCCAACCACAAGCAGCTGGGCGTCGGCGGAAAGGACGGCGAGGAGCGGCGCATGGGCTTCGGCGGCGACAAGATCGCCGCCTACTGGGAGCACGTCAGGCTCTTCTGCGACATGTACCAGCCGGAGTTCATAACATACGACTACTACCAGTTCAAGACGAACGGCGACAAGGCGGAGTACTTCCTGAACCTCGGCATAGTCAGGCAGAACGCCGCCGCGAGAGGCGTCCCGTTCTGGAACGGGCTCCAGGCCTGCACATGGGTGCCGGGGAGCCTCGCCTCGCCGAAGTCGCCGCGAGTCCCGAACGTTGACGAGATGCGGTATCTAGCGCACACGACGGCGGCATATGGCGCGAGCGGACTCTACTGGTACGTGTACTGCAGGTCGGACCATGTCGGCGCGATCGCGGAGGCCGACGGCACTGTCGGCGAGAAGTACGAAGGCATCAAGAAGGTAAACCGCGAGTTCATCGCCTTCTCCAAGGTCCTGAGCGGGCTTTCCTTCAAAGGAGCGTACTGCCACGGCGTCCACGCCCTCGGGACGACGCCCTACATGGCGCAGGCGCTTCTCGAGATTTCGCCGTCGGTCCCGTACGCCGAGTGCGGCGAGAACAAGCGCCTTGAGGACACGACGCTCGTCACGCGCTTTGCCGCGCCGGACGGTCGCGCCTATCTGATGGTCGTGAACTGCGACTATGCGAAGGACCGCGTCCTCCACGTCGCCGCGCCGTTCGCGGCGGAGCGGTTCGACCCGGCGACGGGGGCATGGTCGCCGGTCGGCGTGGAGTTCGACCTGGCCCTCGTGCGCGGCGGCGGGACGATCATCCGCCAGGCGAAATAGGGGCTTCGCGACCAGATGGAAGACATCGAAAAGAAAAAAGAGCTAACCGTCACGGCGATCGTCCTCGGCGCTTTGCTCGCTGTGGTCTTCGGTGCGGCGAACGCCTATCTCGGGCTTCGCGTCGGGCTGACGGTATCGGCTTCGATACCCGCCGCCGTTGTGTCGATGGGCGTTCTGCGATTCGTGCTGCGGCGCGATTCGATCCTCGAGAACAACATGGTGCAGACAATCGGGAGCGCCGGCGAATCGCTTGCGGCGGGTGCGATATTCACGCTCCCCGCCCTGTACCTGTGGGCGGACGAACGCCCGCTTGAGTTCTCGACGCCGGAACTTCTCACCGTGACGCTCGTAGCCCTGGCGGGCGGCGCGCTCGGCGTTCTCGCGATGGTGCCGCTGCGGCGTCCGCTGATCGTGGAGGACGAGTCTCTGACGTATCCCGAGGGACTTGCCTGCGCCGACGTGCTCCGGGCGGGCGAGGCCGGCGCGAAACACGCGAAAAACGTGTTCGCCGGCCTTGGAGCGGGCGCCCTTGTCAAGGTAATCACCGGCGGACTGAAGTGGATCCCCGAGACTTTCCTGTGGCCGATAAAGGGGCTTCGCGGAGCGGTCGGCTTCGACGTGTCGCCGGCGCTTCTCGGCGTCGGCTACATAGTGGGGCCGAAGGTCTCCAGCCTTCTCTTCGCCGGAGCGATGTTCGGCTGGATGATTCTCATCCCCGTCCTTTCGGCGACTCTTCCCGAGGCGACGGCGATGTGGGACGCGGGGAACGTGAAGGGAATCTGGCGCGGGTATGTGCGCTATGTCGGCGCGGGCGCGATAGCGATGGGCGGGTTCATCTCGCTCGCAAAGTCAATGCCGCTGTTCTTCAAGGCTTTCAGCAAGGTTCCGCGCGGCGCGGGACAGGGCGGATCGGACGACCCGGGGCGCGACCTTCCCCTGAAAGCGGTCGCCGCCGCAATCGTCGGCCTGGTCGTCTTCATCGGGCTTGTGCCGACTATTCCGGTGTCGCTGCCGGGGGCGCTGCTGATCGCCCTGTTCGGCTTCTTCTTCGCGGCGGTCTCGGCCAGGATGGTCGGCTTCGTCGGCAGCTCCAACAACCCGATCTCCGGCATGACGATCACGACTCTCGCGGTTGCGACGCTGATCCTGAAGGAGACGGGCGCGAACGGCGCGGCCGGCATGGTCGCCGCGATCGTGATAGGCAGCGTCGTGTGCATAGTCGCGGCCATCGCCGGCGACACTGCTCAGGACCTCAAGACCGGGCGCATCCTCGGCGCGACGCCTTGGAAGCAGCAGATAGGCGAGATTGTCGGCGTGACGGCCTCGGCGGCGGCCATAGGCGGGGTGCTTGTGCTGCTCCACAAGGCGTGGGGCTTCGGGAGCGACGCCATCTCCGCCCCGCAGGCGACTTTGATGAAGGCGATCGTCGAGGGAATAATGTACGGAGAGCTCCCGTGGGGCACGATAGCGGCTGGGGCGGGCCTCGCGGTTGTCCTCGCCCTCTTCCGGGTGCCGGTGATGCCCGTCGCGATCGGGATGTACCTTCCCGTCGGGCTTGGGGTCGCGATGTTCGCGGGCGGGCTTCTGCGCCATGCGGCGTCGCGTCGCGGCGCTGCGGACGGCGTCGAGGCGACCGGGACGCTCTTTTCGGCGGGCTTGATCGCCGGCGAGGGCCTTTGCGGAATCCTGCTGGCGGTCTGGACTTTGCTTTAAGTCTCCTGGCGAAGTCCGGACGTGGTTGACCTGGAGCTGAAGTTATGGTTTAATATGCCGCAATGCGCAGAAAGGTGAACCATGCCGAGCGTAAGCACGCCATCGTCGCCGAGAGCCTCAGGCTCTTCGGCCAGCGTGGCTACGCCGCCGTCAACTTCGGGATGATTGCGCAGATGTGCAGGATCTCGCGCACGGCGCTCTACACCTACTTCAAGGACAAGCGCGCGATCTTCAACGAGGCCATCGACGAGGCGACGTCCCGCATAGAGGCGAAATACGCCGAGATCGTCCACTCCCGCCATTCGGCGGACGCCAAGCTGCGCCAGATCTGCATAACAGTCATATCGATGCTCTTCGACTACCGCGACTTCGTCTGCGTGATATCAGACTACCTCTCGCAGCTGCGGCGCAAGGGGGAGATACCACTGAAGTACGTCAAGCGCCACACGATAGGCCTGAAGCGCATCATGCACTCGCTGATCGTCGAGGCGAAGGCGCGCGGCGAATACGAGCGCTCCATAAACCCGATGCGGGCGATAGCGCTCCTCTACTCACAGTTCGAGGCTACCGCACAGCGCATAACGACGACAGGCGGCGCGGACCTCTCGGAGGCGATCGACCGCACGGATTCGATACTTTCCGCGATGCGCAATCCCTCCGCGCCGGTCAGGCTCTTCGCCTAGCCACGCGCGGCCTCCCCGCGACGCAGCGAGACGGTCTCCAGCAGCTCGTCGTCGGCCAGCGACATGAGGAACGACTCGCCGCTAGCGACGGCGGCCCCCGCGACGCCGGCTTTTCTTTCGATGATCGCGTCCACCCGCTCCTCAAGCGTGCCCTCCGCCACGAACTTGTGGACGAACACCGCGTTCGCCTGGCCTATGCGATGGGCGCGGTCCGTGGCCTGCGCCTCCACGGCCGGATTCCACCACCTGTCGAAGTGGACGACCCTCGTGGCCTTGACGAGATTCAGCCCCAAGCCGCCGGCCTTCACCGACAGGACGAACGCCGAAGGCGCCGTCGAACCGCGGAACTTCGCGATCTCCGCCTCTCTCGCGGCGGCCGACAGGGATCCGTGCAGAAACGGCGCGGGTCTCGCGAACCTCGTCTCTAGCGCCGTCTTGAGCATTGCGCCGACCTTCGCGTACTGCGTGAACACAAGTGCGCTCTCGCCAGCCGCGAATATGGAGTCCAGAAGCTCGGCAAGGCGGAGGAACTTGCCGCCCGCCGCGAACGCGGCGGCGTCGGGAGCGCCGTCGGCGCCGACGTGCAGGCCGTCGCATACGAGCTTGAGCCTCGTTATGAGCGCGAGCGCGTCGCCTCGCCGTCCCGTGCCGCGCCTGTACGACGACACGGCGTCCTCGTATTCGCGAATCTGGAGCGGCGTCAGTTCGCAGTATTCGACCTTCTCCTGCTTCGGCCCGATTTCCGCCGCGACTGCGGGATCCGTCTTGAGCCTCCTGAGGACGAACGGCTCGAGCGCGGCCGCGAGCCGGGCGGCGGCGGGTCCGCCTGACCCGATCGACGGGGGTTTTGCATAACGTTCCACAAATGATTTGCGGTCGCCGAGAAAGCCGGGGTTCAGGCAGTTTTCGATGCTCCAGATGTCCGCGACGGAGTTCTCCACGGGCGTGCCCGTGAGCGCCACTCTTCTCGGCGCGCCCAGCGCGGAGGCGGCGCGGGCGGCGCGGGTTTCGTGGTTGCGGATCGTCTGCGCCTCGTCGAGGACGAGGCCGTCCCAGCGGATGCGGCGCAGAAACGGATAGTCCTTGACGAACACCGGATAGCTCGTCAGCACGACGTCCGCGTCGGAGACGGCTGCGGCGAGGAGCTCCCCCGGGTTTCGCGAGGCACCGTGGTGTACGACGACCTTGAACGTCGGCGCGAAACGTCCGATCTCGCGTCTCCAGTTCGCGAGCAGCGTGACGGGCGCGACCACGAGAAACGGCGCGCTCGCGCCGTTGCGGCGTCCGTGCAGCGACGCCATCCACGCTATCGTCTGCACGGTCTTGCCGAGGCCCATGTCGTCCGCGAGGAGCGCGCCGAATCCGTTGCCCGTGAGGAACCTCATCCACGCGACGCCGCGCTTCTGGTACGGGCGAAGCTCTCCCTCGAATCCGGAAAGGACTGCCGTCGGCGAGGTCGCCTGGCAGACCGTGCGCGACTTCAATTCGTTCACTAGACCCCTGATCCATCCGTGCGCGTTCGCCTCCGCCACGTCCAGCGTCCCCGCGCACCCGACGCCGGCGACGAAGGCGACGGCCTCGTTCAGCCCGATTCTGCGGACGGACTGCCGTTCGAGGACGCGAAGCGCCTCCTTCAGCACACCTCTATCTACCTCGATCCAGCGGTTTCTGAAGAAGACGAATGTGGATTTCTGGTCAAGCAGGAAGCGGACCTCCTCGGCATTCACCGGTTCGCCGTCCACTCTCACCGTCACCTTGGCCTCGAACTCGCGGGGCTGGGACGGCGGCACGTCAGCCCCGGCTGTCGCCTCGGCGACATCTACGGCGGCGTCCACTAGCGACGGCGGCGGAACGCCGCGCACAGGGTAGCCGGCGTCTGAAAGCTCCTTCGCGCCGACGCGCACGAAATCTTCCGCCTCGCGCTGGTTGAGGGAAACGGACAGCACGCTCTTCCCGTCCGCGCCATGTGCGCGCCGCATGTTCTTCAAAGGCGGGAACACGTATGCGGCCTGTCCGAGCGCGCGCAGCGCGCGTCTGCCCCTCGGGACCTCGCATTCGACCGAGACCGTCTCGCCGCGCTGCACAAGCGAAAACGCCACGGCGCGGCGGTCCTCCGGGGAGGCGTCCGCCGAGCCGCGCCATTCCTCCAGGTCCGCCGCCAGCGCTTCGCATTCGGCCGGATCGCGGGCGACGAGCCCGGTGCGGCTCTGCAGGGCGGCGAGCCATGCGTCATGGACCGTCTCGTACCGGCGGCTCTCGGCGTCGGCGCAGAGCGGCGACGCTATCGCCTCGCGGACGAGGCTGTCGAGCCAGGGGTTGCCGTCGTCCGGCACTCCGCGCCATCTGGCGTGCCAGCCGTCCTCCTCCCTGCAAAGAGCGGGGAGAATCCTCCTTGCGGCGATCGCCTCCAGGGCTTCACGCTGTTTCGGGCTCAGCTTCCTCATTCGCTTCGCCGTCGGGTTCCGGGCCAGACTGCTCGCCTGCGACTTCGCCGAGCGTCTTCGTTCCGGAGAGAAGGGCAACTACCTGCTGCTGCACCTCCGCCAGGTTTTCGAGGCGAATGCGCGGATCGAGTATGACGAAGGTGTCGCCGTTGCGACGGTCCTCGTACACGCGCCTTATCTCGCCGCCGTCAAGCTCCTTTGCGTCGCGTTCGACGAGGATCTTCGACCGCTCCAGCATGACGGCGAGGACATAGACCACGTTTTTCATCGCTGGGTCGTCGAGCGTGACCAGGCGGCGCAGCAGCTCGCCGGCGTCCTCTTTCTTGAGCGGCTCCTTCTTCTCCTCGCGCACCGGCGCGAAGTACACGCCGTCCCACTGCGAGAAGGCATCCCAGTCCCTTTGGGCGGTCTTCCAGCATTCCGGGTGGCAGTCGAACCGCTCGTAGCCGTCGGGCGTCTCCTTGAGCGCGCTCACGACAGGCGCGCGGTCGGCGAGGGGATTCCCGCAGAAGCTGCACTGGTGTCCCCGCGCGCGTATGTTCCATTCCTGTGACATGCCGTCTATTATACCAAATTCTTGGCTACGATGGTTTGGCCATGCTGATGACACCAGCGATCCAATGAACATTGGTTGCGCTGGCAAAATCTGGTTTTGGCGGTGTGGCGGGCGGGGGATGGCTTTTATGTGTTGCGGAATGATTCAGGTTTTCTTCCTTCGTATTTAAGGAATACGCTTCGGAAGTAGCTCGTCGATGAGAAGCCAGTTGCTCTCGCAATGGCGGCGAGGGACTCGTTTGTGTTGACGAGCATTGCCTTTGCCTGTTTGATCCGGAAGCGGACAAGGTACTCGTTCGGCGACAGCCCTGTGTGCTGCTTGAAGAGATGGAAAAGCTGCGTCCTGCCGTAGCCCATGTGGAGAACAAGTGCGTCAGACGTGAATTTCTCATTGTAGTGCGATTCAAGGAACCGTACGGCTTCGTCCATTATCTGTGGCTGAGGTGAGACGAGCGGCTTTGAGAGCGTGTCCGCAACATAGAACAGGATGGTGCAGCACAAGGCGCGGACAAGACCCCGTTCGGTTGGTGATGTCTTCTCAAGGCGCACAAGCCTGACGAGTTCCTTTATCGCCGATTGCAGCCGCATATCCAGACGAAACGGGTGCGCCGCCATCTTGGAGAGCGTGGCGTGGAATGTCGCAAAGTCCGATGGGGTAAACACTGAAAAGCGGCGTTTGGATGACATGGAGCTGGATATGTGCAACCCAAGCCGCTCGCATGGTGCGTCCGTTCCTCCTGCGAGGACATGATCCGTGTTCGCTGGCATGACTATTCCGCATCCTTCGCGAATCGTGACGCTTCCATGCTTGGTCACCTTGTAAGTCATTGTGCCCTTCAGGCAAAATATCAGTTCGATGTGAGGATGGCGATGCGTGTGGTGGGCGACAGCCTTTGGAGTCATCCACTGCGTTATGCCTACGAGCCAGCCCAATCCAAGGTCTTTTGGATTGATTCTGTGGCTGACGTTCAGGTATCCATCATTTTTCATGGTCCCTATTATACATCATTTCGTGTTTCCGATGTGATAAAATTGTCCGCTGTATGATTTTGGAGGCGAGATGTGATACCATTCGCCGCATGAAAAACACAGAAAGAGATAGGCAATCTCTTCGCGGTGTCATACCGCCGATGGTTACGCCACTTACGCGGGAGTGCTGGTTGGACGTGAAGGGACTGGCACGGCTTGTCGAGCACATACTCGACGGCGGTGTTCACGGTCTTTTCCTTCTCGGAACGACCGGTGAGGCACCCGATCTCCCCTATGACGTCCGCCGCGAACTGGTGGAGCGCGTCTGTGCACAGGTGTCCGGGCGCGTTCCAGTTTTGGTGGGCATTACCGATACGGTCCTTGAGGAGTCGCTTCGTTTTGCGGATCATGCCTGTGCCTGTGGCGCGTCAGCGCTCGTTGCCGCGCCGCCGTACTACTTTGCCGCCGGTCAGCCCGAGCTGCTGGCCTACTACTTGAAGTTAGCTGATGCGCTACCTCTTCCGCTCTACCTCTACAACATGCCAGCGCAAGTCAAGGTGTCCATTGCCGTGCCAACGGTCGTGGAATTGGCGCGGCATCCAAACATCATTGGACTTAAGGACTCTTCAGGCAACATCGGATATTTCAACGCATGCCGCTACGCACTGCGATCGCAACCGGACTTCTCGATTCTGATGGGACCTGAGGAGGCTATGGGCGAAGCGGTATTGATGGGCGCGGCTGGCGGCGTCGCTGGCGGGGCGAACATGTTTCCGCGCCTTTTTGTCGATCTTTATAATGCAGCTGTCGCGCAGGACGTGCCGCGCGTTAGGGAACTGCAGGAACGCGTTATGCACATCTCGTCCCTCATCTACGGCATCGGTCACCACAACTCCAGCTTCGTCAAGGGCGTCAAGTGCGCACTTTCGCTGATGGGCATTTGTTCCGACGCCCTTGCCGCGCCGCGCGAGCCGTTCAACGAAAGGGATCGAGCGCTTGTGCGTGAGCGTTTGCAGGAGCTAGGAGCATTGCCGTGAGACTGTTCGACCTCACCATACTGGTTGCCTACCTCGTAGGCGTGACCTTGTTCGGATGCTCCTTCTACTTCAGAAAGAGCGCGAAGGGCGCGAGCGGTTTCGTCGCGGG